>FWPU01012086.1_pt1 | contig 11685 bp, 11 predicted proteins | sample 2228361 | NCBI WGS metagenome assembly FWPU01 (sample SAMEA103939777, study PRJEB20133) | metagenome | reverse complement strand
TCAGCGAGTCGACCCCCAAACGGCGCAGCGCGCAATGCAGACGGTACGCAGCGCTGATACCGCCGCCGCGGTCAAAACGACTCAGATGGACAACCCTCACAAATCCTATGCTCTACTCGTTCAGTTGGGTATGCGCGTGGCCCCTCGAAAGGCTAGTCGCAAATGCGGATCCCTAGACTGCAAGATAGGAACGCACCTTTTCCCAGACGTCGACGACAGCAACCCCAGTGTTTGATTGTACCACGGAGAAGAAAAAATCACCGCCAAGAAAGCTATTCTCGGGCTTCCATAATTCAAAGTCATCCTTGACCCACACAGAGTTCCATGCAATCCCCACGTCACCGACCTCATAGTGATACTTCTCCCAAAGACCTAATCCCTCAAGATAGGTGTGATAAAGCGCGTACTCGGACCATCCTAGATTCCTCAAGAGATAACTTCTCCACCCAAACAACAGGCCTGCAACGAAATATCTCCGCGCCAGAGAAGCCAACCTCCCCGATCCACGAGCTGCTCGCACACACAGCCACTCATGAAGTCCCAGTACTGCCGCCTTGCTCAACAAGCAGGGTGTTACAGAATGCGTCAGGCCTGACCTTCGAAGCCCCAGAAGACGCTCAGCTGCCTCATACCATTCCCGGTGAACGTCATCTGGATATCTTTTCGTCCGCGCTCGGCCGTCTCTGATGAGATCAGAGGCCCTAACTCGTTTCACGCAGATCACATCAGAGTCAAGAACAAGGTAGAACTCCGAGCCGATATATGGCGCGATCCCCAGCTTTATGACTTGCTGAACACACCAGCCGGGCACCTGTGGGACACCATACACTTTCCGAATGAGATTATAAAACTTGAGTTCCGGAACAATTCTCGATTCAGGAATTACCCGGAAATGATCGCTACTGATCCTAGAAGCAACAAACCCGCACTCCGAATCCGGACTTACTACCCAACACGTCCCCAGATCGGGAAAGAAGCGGTCCAGCGATCGGCGCAATATTACCGACCTATCGACATCCCTGGCTACAAGCGGAAGAACTGCGTCTACTCTGCTGCCCTCGGCCATGGTGAGACTGTAGATCAGGTACCGGAGTGCAACAGGCCAGTCCCGAAGGGTTGGCGATACAACGGGTTCCAGATCCAGCCGTCCACACAGGCGAGCCAGTGCCCGTTCTCCAACTGGTGCGCGTCGACGTGATGCATTCCGCAGGCATTCCACGGCGCGTCGCCCCCGGACAGCACAGGGCCGCCGGAGGAGGCTTCACGCTCGCCATATCTCTCTGGCGTCAGCTCTGTGATCTCGAATGCCCGGACTCGAACACCGTACACAGGCTGACATTCCTGCACGTAGCGCACGATCTTGCCGTCATGAACGACCATACGACCGGCCGGCCGCGCCATGAGGGGGTTGCCGACGATCAGGGGGCTCATTGGATGCTCCAGCCAGGGGCCGTGGAGATCCCCAGCGGAGTACAGGCGCATGACGCCGTGTCTATAGTGGTCATCCGCCTCCACGAACATCCACCACCGTCCCTGGTAGTGCAGCAGGGACGGGTCCTTGAATGAGCGCCCCGTGAGCAGCGTGGCCACGCGCGACCACCCCGCGGGGAAGTTTCTCGCGTGATACAGGTGGACGGCACGCTCTTCCTCGGTCTCCGGCACCATGAAGTGCTCGCCTCGCCAGGTGAAAACGTAGGGGTAGGAGAGGTGGAAGGTCTCCCGGAGGACGATTTGCTGGTACTGCCAGCGCACTCCGTCCTCGCTGGTGGCCATGCCGATCTCCCCCTTGCCCCGCCGTTCATTCATGACCTCAAAGAACATATGCCAGACTCCGTTCTCCCGCAGCATGAATGGGTCAGCCACGAACGCTGCCGGTATATCCGCTACGTCGCCTGCCGTGAGAACCGGATTCTCTACTCCCGGCAGCGGCCTCAGGAGCAGCGGGGACGGACCCCCATATATTCCCACCGACCAGTGACGCAACCGCCACGGTTCGGGACCCGACGAAGAGGCACCCGGTCTGTCAAGGACGTGTCGGATCCTCCGAATCACCTTGCGGCCTATCCCGCCAAACAGTTCAGGCAACCGAAACGTATCCCGCACGGCGGATCCACGCGATGATCTCCTCGAGTGCGGCCCGCAGGTCGAACTTCGGGCTCCACCCGGGAAGGGTATGAGATGTGAACTCCACGGTCTGATGGAGGGTCGGGTGAAGTCCCGCCTCGTTCCCCCCGAACGCGCGCGGGGGGTAGCGGCGGCGGGCGGCAGCGTACAGGCCTTCAACCCGATCCTGCCAGTCGTCGGGCAGGAACATGCAGAGATGGCGGAACGCTGCCCTCAGCAACCCTCTGCCACTCACCCGCTCCGGTCGAAGAACTACGCTCCTATAAGAGGGGCAAAGGCCCATGGCGCTGGCGACGGGCTCGACGAAGTCCGCCCACGAGTGTGACGAGAACTCCGCCAGATGGTGGACAACGCCGAACGAGCGTAGAGCGCCGTCGTCCGCGGTCAAGAGATGCGCGAGGTAGTCCGCGGTGTTCCGGACGTATGTTGCATTCGACTTGCCCCGACCCACAGGCTCTTCTGCCAGCAGCAACCTGGCCACCTGGGAGATCCAGTAGGAACCCGGCCCGATCACATTTCCCAGGCGCAGGATCACCCTGACATAGGGTACATGCCGGGTCTTGAGAAGCAGCAAGACCTCCGCCAGCACCTTTGTGTCGATATAGTTATCTCCCGCCGCCCACCAGACAGGAACGGGGCGGGGAGTACGGGCAAAGGTGTAACCAAACACCGACTGGGTGCTGATGTGAATCAGAATCTTCGGGGATAGCCTGCCCGCCGCTTCGACTATCTGACCCATCAGCCGCCGGCTGGCCGCATGGACCCTCGCCGCACTCAGGTCGCTGGGGTATGCGAAATTGACTATGGCGTCCACGGACCCGATGGAGCCGGCCTCCGCGAGACCTGTTATCGACCGGACGTTGCCGTTTCGCACGGAAAGGATCTGTTGCCGCACGCTGTTGTGGCTCACCGCATACACGGTCCACCCGCGCTGGAGACACTCGTCGATGAAGAACGACGCGACGTAGCTGGTGCCGCCCACAATCAAGATCCGCATCCTAGGCATCTGCGACCAGCCTTTGAAGGAGCCACGTGAGAAAGCCAAAGTGCCCCAGCCGCAGGGGGGAGTCCTCCTGCCCCAGCGCCCAGGCGCGCCATGCTTCCAGGTGCTCTTCCACGAAGCAGCCCTGGGAGGTAGCGGTGTGGTCGGAACGGGGGGCGACGGCCAGCCTCTGCGAACTCCCATCGCTCCTGAGGAGGACGGTCCGTGAGTGCCATGCAGGCACCAGAAGTTCGCCCCGGTCGCCCCGCACGCGGACCACGTTGGCCAGAGGCTCGCGCCGACTCAGCCGGATCACAACCGACACCTCTGCCGAGGGCGCGCGGAGGACCAGATCTGCCATGACCTCATGTGAAGGCTCCTGGGCAGGCCACTTCTCCAGCCGCATGACCTCCACCGATACCGTGCCGGGGGAAAGGTCATCCAACCGGCAGATGTAGAGGGCCATGTCCAGGAGATGCGAGCCTAGGTCGTAGAGGACGCCGCCGGCGTTTGATCTCACGGGAAAATCGGATCGTGTGGTCCAGCTCCACCTCACTCCCTCATAGGCCTCGATCCGCCGGATGGATCCGATCCTCCCTTCCGCAATCGCGGTCCTTGCCGCCTCCACGGAGGGGAATAGGCGGCGCACGTGCCCCACCAGGACGGCACGCCCGGCCTCTCTTGCGGCAAGCTCCAGGAGGGAAAGCTGTTCCACGGTCACGACCGCGGGCTTTTCCACAAGGACACCGGCTCCGGCCCCCAGGTAGTGCTGCGTCCATGCGGTGTGGTGCTCCGGCGGGGTCGCCACCAGGGCGATTGCGGCACCCGCCCCGTCAAAGGCCGAGGGATCAGATACGCGGAATGGTCGTGCCCCCCGAAGTTGCGCGGCCACAAAGCCGGCGGCTTGCAAATCGGGGTCGAGGCAGTACCTCACCCGCAGCAACCCCTGCCGCTCAAGCCACGTCAGGGCAGGCAGATGGAAGCGCCTGGTAACGGTGCCGCAGCCCACGATGTCCACGGTGGCTGTCTGGCGGACCCGTGGTCCGAGCGTTCCCTGTTGAATCATCCCGGCTTCGCCAGCGGCCGGATGCTGATGTCGGTGACCTCGGCGGTCCGAGGCAGGCACAGGGCGCCTAGCACCACCGTAGCCACATCCTCGGGCTGGACCAGGCGCTCCGGCCGGTAGGGCCGCCCCTCCATCTCGTGGATGGCCGCCTGCAGCGGCGTTGCCGTGCGGCCCAGGAAGACACTCAGCACGCGGATCCCTTCGGAGTTGACCTCGTCCCGCAGGCTGTCGGCCAGCGCTTTCAGGGCGTGCTTTGTGGATGCATACTGACTGACGTGTTGGCGGGCGCTCAGACCCGCGCTGGAGTTGATGAACACCACTTGCCCCTGCCGTCGCCTGAGCGCGGGCAGCAGGTGCCGGGTCACCTGGTAGGCGGCCCGGACGTTGATGCGGTACTGCCGGTCCAAGTCTTCGACCGGTGCCTCCACCACCGCGCCCTGAGCAAAGGTCCCGGCGCTGTGAACAAGGACGTCAATCCCCGGGAAGGCCTGCAGCTGCCCGACCAGCGCGGCGATCTGGCCGTCTTCAGCGAGGTCGGCTGGGTAGGATCTAGCGTCCCCTCCTGCCTCCCGCGCGGCCCGGGCAACCATCTCCAGCTCGACCTCGCGCCGGGCCACGAGGGCCACCGTCGCGCCTTCCCGGGCCAGTGCCAGGGCGATGGCCCGCCCCACGCCGCTGCTGGCGCCGGTCACGACGGCGATTTGCCCGGAGAGCCGCGCCATGCCAGCCTCTCCTCGGTCGGTGACGCCGGCGGAGCCTCCCCCAGCAGGTCGTGCGCGGCCAGCGCCTCCGCCGCCTTCCGAACCAGGCCAAACGGCAGGCCGCTCCTTTCGGCCACATCCAGCAGCGAGTGGGCGCCGTCCGAGAGGTTCAACACCCAGAGAAGCGCCATCTCCCAGGTGCGCCCGGAGGTCGCCCCGCCAAGGGATCCGTAGAGCCCCCGCCTGCCGAGCTGGGGTTCGCCCTTCGGGTGGCGGTTGAGGTAGCGGCGGTCGCCTTCGAGCACCTCGCACACCGCCAGGAACACCGAGAGAGATTCTGCCAGTGCCCGCGGGCGGACCAGGTTCAGGTTGTCGGCGGAGGTGTGGTATTCGGGAAAGCGGCCGTGCGGGGTCCGGGATAGCGCCCCCACCGGAAGGTTGAAGCCTGGAGAACAGTACTGCCGTTCATCATACCCGTAAGGGAAGAAATCGACGATCTGGAAAGGAAAGCCTGCATGCCTCAGCACATGTCGCACCGCGCGGTCGATCTCCGCGTCGCCCCGGCGGCTCTTCTTGTAGGTAAACCCGCCGGGGTCCCCCAGGCAGGCCGCCACCAGGCCGTGGCGGATGCGGGAGACGCCCGATTCGTTGAGCGCCAGCCATGTGATGGAGCCGATAGTCCCCGGAATGAACAGAAACCTGTAGGAGTAGCGCCGCGGGAGGTTCGAAAGTAGCCGCGCCAGGTGGGCGGCCACGGCGATGCCTGAGAGGTTGTCGTTGCACAGCGAGGGATGGCAGATGTGGGTGGAGATGAGCACTTCATCCCGCTCATCCCCCTCCAGGAGGAGCTCACCGAAGGTGAGGAAGCCGTCTTCCAGAGTGGCGTCGATGCAGACCTCATACTCTTCCTCGGGTAGGGCGAGGAGGGTGTTGTGGCTCAGGCAGAAACCCCAGGTCTCCCTGTAGTACGACGTACGGTAGGGAATCCAGTCGGGATGCTCCGGAAGGGTGAACAGGTGTTCCTTCAGCTCCCGCAGCGACATCCGACGCCGCACCGGCACGCTGTAGCTCACCACGTGCAGGTTTGACCTCTGGAAGTCGATCACCCGCTCGCCGCGGGAGTTCTTCACGTAGGCGTCCCGGATATTCCACTCGCGGGGGACGGTCCAGTCCAGCACCCGCGTGCCGGTGGGCACCTCGTGAATCTGGAGGGGGATGAGCTCAGCCAGGCGCGCCAGCGTCTGGCGCACGCCGTTCCCGGTGATGCTGCGGCAGATGGGGTACAGCTCCTCGACGAGGGCGTAAAGGCTGGCCCCCAGCCGATCCATGTCCAGTCCGGCCCTTAGGTCTGAGATCCTCACCGCAGTCTGGTGGACACTTCTGGCACGAAGTCGGGATAGGTTCGGTCGCGCTCCGAGATGATGAGCTCATCCGCCGGCGGCCACTCGATCCCAATGGCCGGGTCGTTCCAGCGGATGCCCCGCGCGTATTCCGGCTTATAGACCTGTGACATCAGGTAGAAGACCTCGGAGTTGTCCTCCAACGTTTGAAACCCATGGGCGCACCCCTCGGGCACATAGACCATCCGCCGGTTCTCCCCGGTGAGCACCACGGCTTCCCACCGCAGGTACGCCGGGGAGCGGGGACGGATGTCCACAATGACGTCGTAGATCGCCCCGCGCGTACAGCGGACGCTCTTGGCCTCGGCAAAGGGGCCGGCCTGGTAGTGCAGGCCGCGCAGCGTCCCCCTCTTGCGGTTGAAGGAGATGTTGCACTGAGCCACCGTCGGGTTCAGTCCGTGTGCCTCGAACTCCTCACGGCACCAGCTTCGCGCAAAGAACCCCCGCTCGTCCTCCCTGCGCTCGAGGTCGATGACGTAGGCACCGGGTATGCGCAGCGTCGCGAAGATCACGGAACCACCTGGACCTCCGGGATGGGCACGATGAAAGCACATCCCCAGGTTCTCACGAAACCCAGCTGCCGGATGATCTCGTCCTTCAGGTTCCAGGGGAGGATGAGCAGGTAGTCCGGCCGCGTCTCACCGATGCGTTGAGGTCCGTAGATGGGAATGTGCGAGCCGGGAAGATACCGCCCCTGCTTGTACGGGCTGCGATCGACGGTGTAATCGATGAAGTCGGTGCGGATGCCGCAGTAGTTCAACAGGGTGTTCCCCTTCGCCGGTGCGCCGTAGGCGGCGATGTTCCGCCCGGCATCCTTGGCCCCGATGAGGAATTGAAGCAGGCGGCGCTTCGTGGCTTTCACCTGTTCGCCAAAGGCGTGGTAGCGCCCCAGCCGCCCCACCCCCCACCGCTCCTCCTCGTGCAGCAGGCTGTCGACGCGAGCATGGACGGGTTTGGTCTGGTCGGCGGCGTGACGGACATAGACCCGCAGGGAACCACCGTGGGTGGGAATCTGCTCCACGTCGAAGACCGTCAGACCATGGGAGGCGAATACGTCGCGCGCCACGCTGAAGGAGAAGTACGAGAAGTGCTCGTGGTAGATGGTGTCGAACTGGTTCTCCTCCATCAGGCGCAGGAGGTGGGGAAATTCCATGGTGAGGACGCCCCGGGGTTTCAGCGTCATCTTCAAAGCGGCGACGAAGTCGTTGAGATCCGGTACGTGGGCGAGCACGTTGTTCCCCACCAGCAGATCGGCCTGCACCCCTTCGGCCGCCAGGTCGTCGGCCGTATCCCGGCCAAAGAACCGCACCAGGGTTGGGATTCCCCGCTGCGTGGCTTCTGCGGCCACGTTGGCGGCTGGCTCGATGCCCAGCACCGGGATACCCTTCTCCCGGAAATACTGCAGCAGGTACCCATCGTTGCTGGCGACCTCAATGACGCGGGAGGCTGCGTTCAGGCCAAAGCGGGGAACGACCGCTTCCACGTACGCACGGCAGTGTTCCAGCCAGCTGTCGGAGTACGAGGAGAAGTAGGCGTAGTTCGAAAAGAGCGTCTCTGGGGTGACGTAATCCTCCAGTTGGACCAGAAAGCAGCGGTGGCAGACAAAGAGCCGCAGCGGGTAGAAAGGCTCCATCCGGCCGAGGTCCTCCGGAGCCAGATAGGCATTGGCCAGGGGCTGGCAACCCAGATCGACGACCAGGTGGCTGAGGGGCGCCCGGCAGAAGCGACAACGTCTCCCCTCCGCCGCAGTCCCGGAAGCCCGCCGGTCAGACGCCGGCCCGACGCCAGAAGAAGTTCGCATCGATCTGTCCGCTCTCTACCAGGTAGCTCAGTAGCTTGTTTAGCTTTCCGCGAAATTCGTACGCGGGCGCGGTCCGAAAACGCCCATCAAGTAACAAGCCGCTGACCAGAAACGTCCGCTGGCTATTCGTCTTAGCCGCCGCGATGTACAATCTGGGCCACCTGCGCAGTTTGGCCGAAGGTGACGGGATGAGCGGGCCGCAGATAGAACAAGCGGTCAGGAACTGCGGACCGTCCCACAGAGACTGGAGAGCAACCCCCCGGGTCGGCATAGGGTGCCCACGCCGCGGAGATAACCGAGGAGACAGGGATGGCAAGAAGATCGTGCATCAACATGCGTTTTTCAGCACCCTGCTAGCTGACGCTGCCCAACGCCTACGCAACGCAATAATGTAGAGCAAGGCCAAGGGGACAGATCCGACCACGAAGCCGCTTAGGAAGAACGCCGCCAGATGACGCCGCCGGATCGGGAAGGGGAGGAGCTTGGCCAACCGCCGCACAATAGTTTCCCGACCGTAAGTGACAGGGACGAGGAAATCGGCTATTGCCTCTGCCTCGGTCTCAGAGATTCCAACATACGGCATCATTGCAGTGAGGTTGTCGAAGCGGGGCTCGAGGATCTTGTACTTGACCCAAAGTCGGGCCTGCTCCAGCCCCTGAGCATTCAGGATCGCTTTCCTGGCGGATCGGAAGGACACGTAAGGCTCCTCGTCAAGCGCGTCCAGGCGGCGAACCGCGCTTGCATAGCCCTGGGAAGACAGTCTGCGTTTGAGCCGCGGTATGAGGAGCTCGGCATGAAGGCCAGGGCCCACACCAGGCCGAGGGTCCCGTGCCAAGCTGTGGCAAGCCAGACATGCGCGCTCACGCATGAGCACCAGCGGAATGATATCGTCCTCGAGCAGAAAGGGGTACCCTTCGGATGGATCGGGAGCCACTCTGAGGACAGCGGTTACCCCCGCGCGATTCGGCAGCATTGGCACGAAATAGAGCCCGTCAGGCCCGAAGGCCAGTCCTGCAAGCACCTGTACCTGCTTCCCCCTGTACCTGACGAATGGCTTAGGGGCGCTGAGCACCCTGTCCCTGTCCGGGTCGTACTCGATGCGGAGGACGTGAGGAGGCAGTTCCTCGTTGAGATTCGTGGGAGCGCCGGTAACGTTAAAGAAGAAGCCCGCTGGGAAGCCACCAGGATCGCCAGGATGGTAGTCCAGCGCTGCAACGCCGTTACCAGGGGCGATTACGGCAAGAGCTCTCGCACCGATGTCACCGTCGGATCCTGCCCACAGGTAGTCTTCCCCCTCCTCCGCCTTAAGGAACCTGTCGATACCGGGACCGTTGTCCACGACAAAAACACCCTCGTCAATGACCCTGAGTCCAAAAGGATTACGCAGCCCATATGCCCACACATACCCCGCTGGGGATTGGGGCTCGTGCTTGTCGTAGAATGGATTTGTCATTACAGGCTTACCGTCTAAGGTCATTCGTAGTACTTTGCCGAGTGTTGAGCGCAAGTCTCTACTCCGCAGGGGTTGTTCTCCATCGCCGATGCTAACATAGAGCATTTCGTCGTGGACCTGGCAAGGGCCGATCTGGTGCGAAGCATTGCTTTGGTCACCGATGAGGACGTGGCTGAAGTCCACAGACGACCATGGCCTCAGAGAGAAGGTCTGAGGGGTCGATTGGAATCTGAGGATATTGTTGCGCAACACACCACCCGAATCCCGGTAGGCAAAGGTGACAAAGACGTAGCCTCGCTCGGGCTCTAGACAGATGCCCGTTAGGCCGACCTCAAGGGAGTCGGCAGCGCCATAGGCGGCTACGACGGGAGGCTTGAAGAATTTCTGGGCGAATGTGTGCACGCTCCGATCGTTGGTCACGACCTTCACAGTGCCTCTTAACTCCGTGACGAAGTAGAGAGGATCTTTCGGATCGGATCCGGGCTGACGGACGAAGGCAATGGCTGTAGGCAGTACGTAGCCCTGAGTATCGATGGTGAGAGAGTAGCCCCGCCTGACAGACCAGTCACTGCGCCAGTCGAAGTCTTGGGCGGACGACGTCGGGGACCACATGGAGAGAATCCCGACCTGAAGGCTCACCAGATACAACGCCACCCAGTACAGTCTTCGTCTTGCGCTTACCATCCAGCTACCTGCCTTCTCGATACTTTTCGAACGGCTGTCGGATTCCACTTTGACCTCTATGCTGCGGTGATGCGCTAATTAATCAAGGCAAAGGGCCTCGCGATACGTAGCGGAAACCTCGGGATCCGCCTGCTGCTACACCACAAAGACGACTAGCGTTAGAATCGCGGGTACAGACATAGCGCTCCGGATAGGGATTCTACTCAACCGCGGCATGGCCTATGTCCATGACTTGCCGATCGTATCTAGTATTCTAACCGAGACCGTCTTTTCTCTGGATTCTCCCCTCCGCCGCAGTCCCGGAAGCCCGCCGGTCAGACGCCGGCTCGACGCCAGAAGAAGCCCGCATCGATCTGTCCGCTCTCTACCAGGTACTTCAGTTGCTTGACCCGCGTAAACGCCCGGAACTCGAAGGCCTCGCCACTGAGCTTGATACGCTCAAAGAGCTCCACCAGCTCCCGGGCCCCATCCCCCACAGTGTGCTGGGCCTTGAAGGCGGGCAGCAAAGCCTGGATCTTGTCGAAGGATACACGGTAGCTGCGCGTGTCGCTGTCGCGCGCCCCCAGCGTGAGACGGCAACCCGGCAGGACAGAAGCAACGATGTCGGCGATTTCGCGAATGCGGTAGTTCTCCCTGGTCTGGCCCACGTTGAAGATCTGACCGTGCACCACCTCTCGCGGCGCCTCCAACGTGCAGGCCACCGCCTCACAGATGTCCAGCACGTGCGCCAGGGGCCTATGGGGCGTACCGTCGCTGGTCAGGCGGATCTCTTTCGCCGTCCAGGCCCAGCCCGCCAGGTTGTTCAGAACCAGGTCGAAGCGCATCCTGGGAGAAGGGCCGTAGGCCGTCGCGTTACGCAGCATGGTGGGAGAGAAGTTGTCGTCCGCCATGCGGCTCAGCTCCTGCTCCACAAGCACCTTGCACCTGGCGTACACCGTCTGCGGGATCGGCGTGGACTCCTCGGTCTTGTACTCCCCATCCCCGATGCCGTAGACGCTACAGGACGAAGCGTAGACAAACCGCTCCACGCGCGCCGCCTTGCACTTCCGAGCCAGCCCCACCGAGCCCAGGTAGTTGATCTCATAGGTAATCTCCGGGCGTAGCTCCCCCAGGGGGTCGTTGGACAGTTCCGCCAGGTGCACCACGGCGTCGAACCCGACCAGGTCTTCCTCCCGGACGCTGCGCACGTCCTTCCTGATACACTCAGGGGTCGGAAGGTCGGCATGGTAGAGCCACCCGTCACTGAAAAAGCCCGCATCCAGTCCCACGACGGCATGTCCCTTGGCCAGCAGATGCGCGGTCAGGAGCGTCCCGATATAGCCCTGGGCTCCGGTAACCAGGATCTTCATGCCCTAAGTCCGCAGGGAGACGTCAGTCCCAGATCTTCCAGGGGGCGCGGCCCGAATTCCACAGCTCTTCCAGCATGTTCTTCTCTTTGAGGGTGTCCATGCAGGACCAGAAGCCAGTGTGGCGG
>FWPU01012085.1_pt1 | contig 11685 bp, 9 predicted proteins | sample 2228361 | NCBI WGS metagenome assembly FWPU01 (sample SAMEA103939777, study PRJEB20133) | metagenome | reverse complement strand
GCCTATCTGGTGTAAAAATGCTCGACGGCCGAGTCTCCTCGCGGTATTGCCTGTTTTTTTCGTTTGATTCATCGTGGTTCTTCCTCCGGTAGGTTCCTTCGCTATAAAGATGCTGTTGTTAAAAAGTTTACGTGCAAGGATACTCCGAGCCGCGTCTGTATGCAACCCGAAACCTTATGTGCGGCGGTACGCATACGATTTGCCGCGGACGGCATTTCCCCGGCATAGGGCAACGGCATTCTCGAACCGACAAGGACGTGGAAAATCTCCCCCGCTGGAAAGTAATGTGCATCAGAGGGCATAATATCGTTCCTTCGCATATACTCTAACGGGGAAAGCGTGCGTTTTCATGTATTCTTCTATGCTTATCTTGGGAGAATCATCTCATAGTGCTCACGTACTCGAACGCGGCGTTCAGCTGGGGCTCGCTGTGCATCGCACGGAAGAATTATTATCGCCGAATGAAAATTCTGAAGATGCGGTGGTACGGCTAGGCCGCGAAAAACACGCTTTCGTTTGGAGCGCTTCACCGCAACAGTACCCGCTTCTCACGCGCGTCGCGGAGCGATTGAAACGCCCGCATTTTCCTTGGCGCACCAACATTCATTGGACGCAGGAAGCCCACAACGCGCTTCGCGACCAGGTGGATTTTTTAGAGACGAAGGCGGTTTGTACGTGGGAGGACGTCGAACGGACCCTCCAGGAATGGGGTGTACCTCTGTGGATTCGTGGAGTCACCGACACGGGAAGTGACACGTGCATCCGCATTCGCGATGAAGGGGATCTAACCTTCGCCCGTCAAAAATGGTTTGCGGCGTGCGCGACACGTCCCGAAGGATTGCCCTTGTTGGTCCAGCGCGCGATGGAGGGCGGTGTATATCGGCTTTACGGCTTCAAGGTAGGGCGCGATTTTCACCCCGTTGAGGTGGTCGAAGAGACGGTGAGCGATGGGCCGTTTCGGCTGCCGTTGCGGCACGTTGTTCCCTGCGGGTTAGAGGCGTTGCCTTACACGTATATTCTCGACCTTTCTCGTACGATTCTACGCGCGCTGCCGCTGGGATTTACGGCGGCCGAGATTGAATTTGTCCTTACCGACGCAAAGAAACCGCTTGTTGCGGATGTCCTTATCGCTCCGAATATAGAGAAAACCGCGGCTGACCTATTGGCATACGCCCTCGGCCTGGATATGGCGGGTGATTTACTGCGGGTGCTGCAGGGTGAGCCTCCCGTAGCCACCCCCAACTCAGACCTAGGTGCGGCTGTGGGTTGGTTCACGCCGAAGCCCGGTGTGCTTAAGGCCGTTTCAGGAGTCGAAGAGGCGCGAACACTGCCGGGTGTTCAGAAAGTTGTCGTCCCCGCCATGAATTCACAGGACGGTGCCCCTGTGCTGCGGCACATAACCGACCTCGAAACGCGAGACCGCATGGGCTACATAATCGCCGTAGGAGCGACACGGGAGCACGCCTTAAAACACCTCGAGGCGGCGCTCGCACGGGTGACCTTTTCTGTTGAGGCGATGGTGGAAGCCTAAGGCACCCGAGCATCAACAAAGCGGGGCGAATTTACGTAGTCTCATGACGTCCCCGCACGAACCGCGTGCTAGCGCTGCACCTTTCGAATTCGACTCTCCACATCCGCGGCGAACCGTTCAATGTACGTGCGTATATACGCTGCGGGGTCAAGATCGGGCCGGTGCACGAGGGGGGTCAAGTCCAACGCAAATATCAAGGCCTGGGCGGCGTCTACACTATGAGATTGATAATAGGTGGCATGCGCCCGGCGTCGTCCCAGCGTGGCTAAGTCATACCGCTTCCCACCGGCGATTTGTGAATCGAATATCCCGACGAGCGCCGCATGTAGGTTTTCGTGTGCCGAAACATCAAATGCAATTTTATCTTCATCGAGCGCCCAATCCAGGTCTCGCCAAACCTCGCAGCCGTACACTTTCTCGGGAAGTTTTTCCGCGGGAAGTCTACGCAATGCCGCCAATACGCACTGGGTAACCGCAACGTGGGTGTCGTGTTTGTCCGCCAAATTATGGGTATAAACGATTTTCGGTGTTGTCGCTTCCAGCAGGGCAACCAAGTCGTCCACGGGACGTGGATCGTTCGTATCCTTGACGGCCTGACTGGGGAACTGGAGTAGCGCTACGGCGGAATACTCGCCGACGACGGCGGCTTTTTTTTGTTCTTTTCGGCGTACGTGTATCATGTCGTCGTTTGTATACTTTTCGTATACGCCGGCGCGCGGGCTGCCCGCTCCATCGGTGACGACTACGCCGGTAAACCACAGCGTATCCTGCTGAAACGCCTGCAGAATCCCGTCCGCCGCCATGATCTCCAGATCATCCTGATGCGCGCCGATACCTAAATGCGTAGTACGCCGCAACGCGTCCATGACCGGGATTCCGTCTGGCACAAATATCTCTGCTTCCGCCATAGACAGTTTCATGAAATGTATCTCCTCAAATTGCTCCTGTTTTCATGACCCAGGGAAAAATAACCGCTTGAGTGGGCTACCCTTGTGTCCTTGATGTTTTTAGGATAGCATGCCGTTTTTCGCCATTGCGAAGAGTGTCCGAAGATCGTACTGAAAATCTTAGATAACTCTGCCGAACGCAGATATTTGGACGACGGCAGGAGCATGACACGACACGCGGCACCCCCCACCAAAGCCTTCGCACACGCTAATTATGGCTAAAATGCGATGAAAAACGGGCATATAACCATACACCGGCAAGGGATTGAGTCTCCCGTATTTGAAAAACAGAAGGTAAACATGGTCTTATCATACCCTTTACAGGAGAGATGCGCATGCTAGGTTTATCCTTTTGGGATTGGTTGGCGCTTGCAGGGTACTTTGTAGCCATTATCTACATCGGCGTCTACACCATGAGTAAAGTATCCGATACCGCCGATTTCTTCATGGCGGGGCGGCGGTTCGGACGGGTCTACATGGTGTTCTTCGCCTTTGGTGCCGGAACAAGCGGTAACGATGCGGTGGGGGTAGCTTCCAAAACCTACACCAACGGGCTGAGCGGAATTTGGTATCAATGGTTGTGGCTTTTTTGCACCCCCTTCTATTGGTTGATCGCGCCGGTATTTCGTCGCATGCGCGCGCTCACGACCGGCGATTATTTTGAGATGCGTTACGACGGCAGCGTAGGTGCACTTTATGCCGTTGTGGGGATTATTCAGTTAACGGTGAACATCGGCGTACTTCAGCTCGGTGCTGGAACCATGGTGGAGGCGCTGACGGGCGGGAACATACCGAAGCATGTGGCCATACTGATTATGACCGCGATTTTCGTGGCCTACGGCATGGCGGGCGGGTTGGCTGCAGCCATTCTTACCGATTTCCTGCAGGGCATACTCACCGTCATACTGTCGTTTATGTTGGTTCCCTTTGCCCTGCAGGCGGTAGGCGGTTTCAGCGGTCTGCACGAAAAAATCACGGACCCGCACATGTTCAGCTTAGTGGCACCCGGCGAAATCAATTTGTTTCACATTATTGTCTTCTCGCTGAATGCGCTGATTGGGATCGTGACCCAGCCGCATATTATCGGGGCCTGTTCGGCGGGACGGACGGAAATGGACGGGCGTATCGGTTTTGCGGGGGGGAACCTGTTGAAACGGTTCTGTACTATTGCATGGATGATCGTAGGGCTGTGCGGCGTTGTGTTGTACCCGGGACTGACCGGCCGAGGCCCTGACATGGTCTTCGGCAACGTAGCGCGCGATTTGCTCCCTCAGGTCTTACCCGGTCTCATCGGCCTCTTTCTCGCTGCGCTTGTAGCATCTATTCAATCGTCGTGCGATGCTTTCATGGTAGCCTGCAGCGGCCTGTTCACGCAGAACATCTATCGGAAATATCTTGCCCGCGATAAGAGCGAAAGCCATTATGTCATGGTGGGACGTATCACCGCCCTGGTGGTTGTCGTAACGGGAATCGTCTTCGCGTTTATGGTGCCGAATGTACCTCGGGGCTTGGAAATATTCTTTAGCCTTCAAGCCATGATGGGCGCGGCGTTCTGGTTGGGACTCTTCTGGCGCCGGACGACGGTAGCCGGCGCATGGGCGGCGACCCTTGTCGCATTTGCCGTTTTCATCCTTACAAACCAGAGCTTCTTCCATGCCTGGGCCGTGCAGCATCTTCCGGACTTTATGATTTGGGATAACAAATTCCGTGTTTCTTGGCAGATGTTCTCGTATTTAGTGGCGGGCTTCGGTACGGGTATTGTAGTGAGTCTTTTCACACCGCGCGTGCCCCACGAAAAACTGGACAGGCTGTATGCGTGCCTGCGCACGCCTATTCAGCCTAATGAACCCCATCGTGAACCCTTTACCTTGCCTGAAGGCGTGGCCGTACCCCCGCCGCGGAAGCTCATAAACCACCCCGACCTTGAAATACCTATGCCGACCAAAGAAGGCATGGTGGGCTTTGTTGTATTGTGGTCTTGTGTGATTGCGCTCGTGGCATTCGTATATTGGATGGCGGGATACGGCGCATAACGAGATATTTTTTTCCGCCGACCAGTACGGCGCTCCAAAAATAAATACTACAGCGTGCCGATGAAACGCCTACAATGCCACATGCAGCACGCCGGAATAGCCCAAAATTCCGTACGCGTCTGTATCTGTGAAACGGAAACGGAGGGGCGGTGACATCACGGCGGCGGTCTCAACATGGGTCGGCGGCTGCGTTGAAAAATCGTAATGCGATACCGCCTGACCGTTTTGCACGAGAAAAACATCCGTGCCTTGCGCATCACTCAGATCAGCCCAACCGCCGGCAAGGTCGAGACGCGGCCCCGCCGTTAAGGCGCCGTCGGTACCGACCCGTAGGCCGGCGACGTACGCGTTGCTCTCCCATCCGGAGTAATACAGGAAAGTACCTCGGGGCAATATAACTCCGCTGTTTTGGGGAAGTTTCATCGCCGACAAAGGCACTACCGTAGTATCGCCCGACCATCGCACGGTACGTATGACGCGATCCACCGTGTACATCGGCGCGCCGTATTGGTGATCTTCCAAGGTAAGCACCTGCGCCGCGGGATCATATTGCAGGAAGATACCGGGAACATTGACCGGCGGAGTAAACGCACCGGAAGCAGGCTCGAGGAGATTCAGGAAATGCGCAACGTACCCGCGGCCCACCGCATCGGTCATATAGTTATCTTGGGTGCTGATGTACAAGTACGCACCGGAAGCTTTGACAGTATTCACCCAAGGGAAACCGATACCGAGGGTGTATTTCAAGGTGTGCGCGGCAAGGTCATATACGGCGAGGCCCTCGCTTGGGGTCCCGCCGCCGACAACGACGTCGTATGTCTCGGCGGTACAGCGAAGCGCTATTACATTCCCCACCAGAAACGCATTTTCCGTCATGACGGGAAACCATCCGTAACCGGGCATGACCCGCTTCGCCTCCGCCTGCGCGGGGGTATCCTCGCGCATTGCGGTCAGTATTTCCGGACCACCATACCAAGGAATCCAACCCCAGAAAGGTGTTACCCGCACGATATCGTCCGCTAGGAGCTTCAGCTGACTCCGGTCACTGCAATCTACATCCAAAACGCGGTAAAATCCGCCCTGTTCGTCCCAGCCTGTGGCGACGAGAACCACATGTCCTTGCGCGAAGAAGCTATTGCTTAGGGCGCTTAGGTCGAGGCGTATTTCGCCCAATATAGAGGCCCCGTCCGCTGCAACCGAACGTATCACAGTCTCACCCTCATTAAAATGGAGCAACACCTGGATGCTTTCTCCATCACCGAGCGGGAAATAATCCGAGACATATTCGGCGAGCGGCAAACGAGCCACGATGACCGGATGATCCAGGTCTGCGGCATCCATTTTTACCAATTCTTCGGACGTTATGCCGTAATAGTGTTCATTGTAGGCAAAGGTTCGGATTCCGGCACCGCGCACATCTACATATCCCCTAGCCTCTAGGTTGTCGTGCGTGTAGGAAAGGAACTGAAAGCGTTCATATCCTCCCTGCTCCGTCCAGCCGCTGAACGGCACTACAATGATATCGTCGAAAACGGCGAACGCCTTCACATCCGTGTATGCATTAGACCAAGACCAATTTTCTCCGAAGGTCGCTCGCGCCAGTTGCTGAGGATTTGTGGGATCAGCAACATCATAAAGGCTGACAGAAACAACACGGTGCCCTTGTTGATCATCCACGCCGAGGGCAAGCAATCGGTCGCCGCGCGGCTCGATATGCGTAGACCATCCGGGCACTTCGAGCTTGCCTGCCAACTTAGGGGCACGCGGGTCGCTCAGGTCCACAACAAAAAGTGGGTCCACCAAGAAGTATGTCACAACATAGGCGCGGGGCCCGTCGAAACGTGTAGCAAAAAGGGTTTCATTTTGTGCGTCGGGGATTTCCGTTCGGCCTAGCAGCGGCATTTGGTCCGGATTACTCAGGTCGAAGGTACTAACGAAAACAGTGCGATTCGGCCACGACGGAGCCGAAACCACGCGTAACACTCTTTCGTAGACATCCATTTTGTAGCGTTCCGCCACAATCCCAGGCACGTCAGCCCCTCCGCGCTGATGCATGAGGCCGCTTTCGTCGCTGATGTCCACGTAAGTGATCGTTGTGCCGCCTTGCGCCCAATTGGGTGCTGCTACAAAAAGCGCTTGATCCGTGGCGTGAATCACGGTCCCGGCTTGAGGAAAATCGAGTTCGTCCACTTTATGAATATTGCCGGGATTGGCGACGTTAATGCTCGTCACCCACGTGACAGGCCCTGCCTGTTTGTTCACTACGGGCACACCGCCGTCGGAAGATCCCCCAGGTTCCTCTTGGCCGGGAAGCACATCCCAACGATATTCGGCACCGACGATATACAGGACATCACCGACAAGGCGCGAGTCCACCAAATCACCCTGAATGTCAAAAGAATTGACCAAGCGAGGTTGTCGGGGATCGGCTATATCTACAACAAACAACCGGGTGTTCAGATCGAAGGAGACGACATCAGTGCCGGCGTCAATATTGACCGCGTACGCAGTAAGGACATATGCGCGGTCGCCCACGATGTACAGGTCGCGAGGAAAACCGACGGTAGGTACTTGCGCAATCAGACGAAAAGTATCTAAATCTACGAGCATCAACCCGCGATATTGATTCAATACGTAGAGAAATTTTCCTACACGACGGTAAATGTCGGGTTCGACGACAGTACGCTCTATAGGGGATTCAGGCGCGCTGTCCAAGTCCGGCGCACCCGCTAAGGCGTCCCAAGGGCTTCGCCAGAAGGGACTTGTCGAAGCCGCGCTGATAAATGAAAGGCCTTCGGGAGGCTTGGGGGTACAACCGCTCCAGGCTGCGACGAAAAGCACCACCAAAAGAGGGAATCCAACTCCATCAAGGGCTCGGTACCGCATAGAAACCTGCCTTTCTGCCGTCGTTACCCGACTCAATGCGGCGGTGATGTTTCACAGCTCGGGTCTGTTCCTTTATAGTATACACCCAACCGTCTTTTTCGTTTACGTGCAAAATTGCAGCCTGAACCCGCTTCTGTCGGCGGTATCGGCACAGCACACGATGGGACGATACCGCCCTGTACGAAGGAGTCCACATTGTCTCAGGTAACAAACACCGTCGCTGTCCTCATGGGGGGACAGAGCACAGAACATGACGTGTCCCTAAGGAGCGGTGCCAATGTGCTGCGCGCGCTTGAGGGTTCGCCGTATTCACCGGTAGGAGTAGTGATAGACCGTGGGGGCTTGTGGCATTGGGGTGATGAAACGCGGCCGTTGCGTCTTTTGGAGGCCCTAGCCCGCCTCGAAGACGAGGGCGTGTGCTGCGTTTTTATTGCGCTCCATGGACCATTCGGCGAAGACGGTCGTATTCAAGCCCTGTTGGACTGTCTGGGGATTCCGTATACCGGCAGTGGGTACGCGGCTTCCGCGCTGGCGATGGACAAAATTCGTTGCAAAGCGGTTGTACAATCTCAAGGTATTCGGGTGGCCGCACATTTGGCGTTGGACCGGCGTACTTGGCTGTGCAACGGCGAGCCTGTATTGAGGGCGATTCAAGAAGACGTCGGTCTGCCGTGCGTCATTAAGCCGTCTCGGCAAGGATCCAGTTTCGGGATAAGCGTCATCCGCGACTACCGTGAGTTAGCCGCCGCTCTCGACGCCGCCCTGGCGCTCGACGAAGAGGTGTATGCCGAGGAGTATATCGAAGGGCGGGAAGTAACATGCGGTGTGTTGGACGTAGAGCCCGAGGGACGGTTGAGAGCACTGGAGGTAACGGAAATACGCCCGAAAACCGCAGCGTTCTTTGATTTCGAGGCCAAGTATACGCCGGGCGCTTCGGAAGAAATCACGCCGGCGCCGCTGGATACAGACACTACCAATGAAGTGAAGCAAATGGCTGTGGATGTGCATGAGATTGTGGGCTGCAGCGGCTGGAGTCGCAGCGATTTTATCATCGGCGAAGAGGGCCCCGTGTGGTTGGAGGTAAATACCGTCCCCGGCCTGACAGAGACCTCGCTCTATCCTCAAGCGGCCCGAGCGGCGGGCATACCGTTCAACCAATTGGTGCTCATGTTCATTGAACACGCTTTGCGCAGGCACGCGCAGGAGCGACAACGCGGTTAACGTTCCGCAGAGGTAACGCATGGAAATCACGTTCACCAAAATGCACGGATTAGGTAATGATTACACCTCTAAACGTCGGCGGTACCCGAGAAGAAATTGCCGCTCGTCAAGCGGCGGACCTGTCGCGGCGGCTGAGTCATCGTCACCTCGGTGCGGGTGCGGACGGCATTATCCTGATCCAGCGCGGTGAGAAGCATCCTTTCCGCATGCGTATCTTTAACGCGGACGGTAGCGAAGCCGAGACATGCGGCAACGGCATTCGGTGTTTTGCGAAATACGTTTATGAGGAGGGGATGACACAAGACAAAGAATTTGTCATTGAGACGTTAGCGGGGCCTAATCGTGTCCAACTCCACGTAGACGAAGACGGTACGGTCGTCTCGGTGCGATCCAATATGGGGGTACCCCGGTTTCGGCGCAGTGAGATACCCATGGTAGGCCCGGAGGGAGAGGTTCGCGAGGAGCCGCTGAAGTTGCCGTCAGGCGAGGAGGTGCGGATTACGTGCGTCAACATGGGTAACCCGCATGCTGTTATTTTCGTAGAGGATGCTGCGAACGTTGACCCGGCGCAATTAGGACCTCAGATTGAGCGGCATCCCGCCTTTCCCCAACGGACGAATGTGGAATTCGTCACGGTAAAGGATAGGCATACGATTGTTATGCGAATTTGGGAACGAGGCAGCGGCGTAACGATGGCCAGCGGCAGCGGCTCCTGTGGAGCGGCTCTGGCTTCTATGATTACGGGCAAAACCGAACGTCGCGTAGAGGTACAATTGGTATACGGTTCTCTCTACATTGAATGGGCCGAGGACGGTCATGTCTACCAAGAGGGTCCCGCGACACGGGTCTATACGGGCGTCTGGCACGAAAGCGTGTAAGTAGCCGGAGTTGTGTGAAAGCGAAGCGCGGCGCTGCGTTTCCGCGGAGGAACAGCGGGTGGCACCGATACGTGTAGTGGTGTTATTGAGCGGAAGTGGCACAACACTCCAAAACATCCTAGACCATATTGACCGCGGTCAGTTATCAGCTAGGGTTGTCGCGGTGATTAGTTCACGTCAAAACGCCTACGGCCTAGAGCGCGCGCGCCAACGCCACATCGAAGCCGTTCCGGTTCCCGCCAAAGCATTTCCCGATGCGCATGCTTTCAATGCCGCCCTCTGGAAGGAGATACGTAAGCATTCCCCGGATTTGGTGGTGCTGGCGGGGTTTATGTCGTTGTTGGAAGTACCGCATGACTATATCCATCGTATTATGAATATCCATCCGGCATTAATTCCGGCCTTTTGCGGCAAAGGGATGTACGGACGGCACGTACACGAGGCCGTAATCTCGTATGGGGCCAAAATCACCGGAGCCACCGTGCATTTTGTGGATGAAGAATATGACCATGGTCCCATCATTCTTCAAGAGGCTGTGCCGGTATTGGACGACGACACCGCGGAAACCTTGGAGGCACGGGTGCAAGCCAAGGAACGAGAACTGTACCCGCGGGCCATTCAATTATTTGCGGAAGGGCGACTCCGTGTGGAGGGAAAGCGCGTACGCATTCTCGCTCCGCGAACGCCGGAGTCACACGTGACAGAGCAAACGGCGGATGCTTGACGCGGTATAGGAGGGTCCGTCCATGGGCAACGTCGTCCTTCTAGGCATTTTTGTATACATTGTTCTGCAACTGTTGATCGGCGGTTTAGTCGCCCGCAAGGTGTTCACGGAACGGGATTATTTGCTCGGGGGGCGGAGCTTAGGCCCGGTAGTAGGCACGATGACCATTTTCGCCACCTGGTTCGGCGCAGAAACCTGTATCGGTTCAGCGGGGCGCGCATACGAGTTCGGTTTGGCGGGAGGGCGTGCGGATCCTTTCGGGTACGCGCTGTGTATTCTACTGTTCGGGCTGTTTTTTGCCGTGCCGTTTTGGCGAAGCGGTATTACCACCTTGGCCGACCTGTTCGCCAAGCGTTTCGGCTCGGGCATTGAAAAAATCGTAGTGTTTGTTATTGCACCCACGTCCATCATTTGGGCTGCTGCGCAAATACGGGCTTTCGCGCAAGTGCTCTCTACGGCGAGTCAATGGAACCTCGAGGTGACCATCGTGCTGGCAACGGTAGTTGTGCTGGTGTACACGACGATGGGCGGTCTGCTGGCGGATGCGTACACAGACCTAGTCCAAGGGGTCACGCTTATCTTCGGGCTGTTGATCTTGTTCACGGTTATCCTTATCCAAGACGTAAATCATGCCGTACTTTCGACGGCTTTTGCTCCCGAACGGCTCCATCTCGTCCGAGGGGATGACGCTTCGATTTGGGCCACGCTCGAAACCTGGTCGGTACCGATCCTCGGGTCATTATTTGCCCAAGAGCTGATTTCCCGCACCTTGAGCATGCAGTCGGCCGCGTTGGCGCGCCGCGCCTCGCTTTATGCGGTGGGCGTGTATTTGGCGGTGGGGGGCATTCCCCTGTTTCTAGGCATGCTCGGGCCGGCACTGCTCCCGGGGCTTGAGGATTCCGAGCAAATATTGCCGGCGCTCGCACGGCAACACCTACCTACGTTGCTTTACGTGCTGTTTGCCGGCGCCTTGGTCTCGGCTATTTTATCCACCGTAGACAGTGCCCTCCTCGCGGCGGGTGCGCTGGTAAGTCACAACGTAATTATTCCGGCCGTCAAGACAACCCGCGAGCGCACCAAACTGCTTATCTCCCGCGCCTGCGTACTAGGCTGCGGGCTGGTTGCATTCGGTTTGGCGCATCAATCGGAAAGTATTTATGCGTTGGTCGAGACCGCTTCGGCCATAGGTAGCGCGGGCATTCTTGTGTGTGTATTGTTTTCCTTTGTGCCGCAGTTGGGCGGGAAAATCAGCGCAGGCGCAACCCTACTGGTCGGCACCCTTGCTTATGTCGTCGGCACTGTGATGGAGTTCCCATACCCCTATTTGCTCTCGTTGGGTATGTGCCTGGTTGTATTTTGCGGTGTAGCGGCGGGCCCACGCTTCTGGTCGGCCTGGACTATTCGCCGGTGATGGTGCGCTACTTGACGGCCAAGATCACGAGTTCGCCGGCGGCATCTAAGCTCC
>FWPU01012082.1_pt1 | contig 11687 bp, 11 predicted proteins | sample 2228361 | NCBI WGS metagenome assembly FWPU01 (sample SAMEA103939777, study PRJEB20133) | metagenome | reverse complement strand
GCGAGCGTGTGCGGCCCGACGACGCAGTCCTTCCTCGCGTGGCGCGCGGGCGAGGCGGTGGCGGGCGCGATCCTCTACCTCGCGCACGAGGTCGCCGGCGTCGGCTGGGTCGGCACCGTCGCCGCGGCGCGGGGGCGCGGCTACGGGGCCGCCGTCACCTGGGCCGTGGTCGAGGAGGGGTTCCGTCGCGGCGCCCGCTTCGCGAACCTCCAGGCGTCGCCGATGGGGCACTCGGTCTACCGCCGACTCGGCTTCCGGACGCCGACGCACTACCGCTTCTCCGTGCCGGTGGGCTGATGCGCGCACGCCGCGCGACCGTCGCGGCCCGGCTCTTCCCCGGCTGGTGGGTCGTCCTGGTCGCGTTCGTCTGCTTCGCCGCCAACACCGGGCTCGTGTTCTACGCCTGGGGCGTCTTCCTCACGCCGCTCGCGTCGACGTTCGGCGGGCGGGCGCCCGTGTCGGGGGCGTACTCCGGCATGCAGGTGGCATCGGCGCTCTACGGGCTCTGGATCGGGCGGCTCGTCGACCGCCACGGCGCGCGCGGCGTGCAGCTGGTGGGCGCGGTGGCGCTCGGCCTCGGCTTCGCGGCGATGGCGGTCGTCGACTCGCTGCCGGCGCTCTACCTGTGCCTCGCCGGGCCGATCGCGCTCGGCTCGACCTGCATCGCCGGCATCCCGAACAACGCCGCCGTCGCGCGCTGGTTCGTCCGCCGGCGCGGCACGGCGCTCGGCGTGTCGACGGCGGGCATCTCGGCGGGCGGCATCGTGTTCACGCCGCTCGCGCAGCTCCTGAACGACCGCTTCGGCTGGCGCGGCGCCTACGCGGTCCTCGGGGCGATCGTGGTCGGGCTGCTCGTGCCGCCGATCCTCGCTTGCTCGCGGCGCGATCCGGCCGACCTGGGGCTCCTGCCGGACGGCGAGCCCGCCGGCCGGGCGTCGGCGGCGGCGCTCGCCGTCTACACGCGCGAGCGCGAGCGGTCGGTCTCGGCGGCGGCGGCGGTGCGCACCCCCACGTTCTGGCTGCTCGCCGCCGCCTTCGGGCTCACGATGGCGGGGCTCGCGAGCGTGCTCCTCTATCAGATCCCGCTGCTCCTCGACCGCGGCATGCCGGCGCGCGAGGCGGCGCTCGTGCTCGGCGCGACGGCGGCCATGGGCGTCGTCGGGAAGCTCGGGTTCGGGGCGCTTCTCGACCGCTTCGACCAGCGCCGCGTCGCGGCGGCCTGCTTCCTCCTCCAGGGCGCGGGCGTCGGGCTCCTGCTCTGGCCCGACCACACGCCGGCCGTGCTCGCGTGCTACGTCGTCCTCTACGGCTACGCGATGGGCGGTAACGCGACCCTCGTCGCGAGCCTCACCGGCGAGGCGTTCGGCCGCCTCCACTACGGCGCGATCTCGGGGCGGATGACGCCGTTCATCGTGCTCGCGCAGGCGGCGGTGATCCCGACCGTGGGCTGGGTGCGCGACCGGACCGGGAGCTACGACGGCCCGTTCGTCGCGATCATCCTCGCCTGCGTCCTGGCGACGGTCCTCGTGCTGCGCGCCGACCTCCCGCGGCGGTGAACCGCGCCCTTGCCCCGGCGGCCCGGTTCTCGTACGACGAGGGCCGTGCGCGGCCTGGTCATCCGCTGGATCGTGAGCGCGCTCGCCCTCTACCTCACGAGCCTCGTGGTCGAGGGGGTGGACGTGCAGGGCGTGGCCGCGCTCCTCTTCGCCGCGGTGACGATCGGGATCCTCAACGCCGTCGTGCGGCCCATCGTCCTGGTGCTGACGCTGCCGCTCAACATCCTCACGCTCGGGCTCTTCACGATTGTCGTCAACGCCGGGATGCTCAAGCTCGCGAGCGAGGTCGTGCGCGGCTTCGAGGTCCACGGGTTCTGGTCCGCGATCGCCGCGACGCTGCTGATGTCGCTGTTCACTTTCTTCATCAACCTGCTCGTCGCCGATACGGGACAGATCGAGATCGTCCGCGTCCGGCACATCGTTCGCGGATGATGCGCTACGCCTACACCGACGCGCAGCTCGCCTGGCGCGACGAGGTGCGGGCGTTCTGCCGCGAGCACGTGACCGACGCGCTGCGGGCGGAGATGCGCGAGGCGGGCAACGAGGGGCACGGCCCGCTCGCGCGCGCGTTCCACCAGGAGCTCTTCCGCAAGGGCTGGTGGAGCGTCGGCTGGCCGAAGGAGTTCGGCGGCATGGGGAAGAGCGCCGTCGAGCAGTACATCTTCATCGAGGAGATGGAGCTGGCGGGGGCGCCCGGGATCAACCTCACGGTCAGCTCGGTCGCGCCGACGATCCTCCGGCTCGGCACCGAGGAGCAGAAGCAGAAGTGGCTGCCGCCGATCCTGCGCGGCGAGTACGAGTTCGCGGTCGCCTACTCCGAGCCGAACGCCGGCACCGACCTCGCCGCGCTCACGACCCGGGCCGTGCTCGACGGCGACGAGTGGGTCATCGACGGCCAGAAGATGTGGAACACGGGGGCGCACACCGCGACCCACAACTGGGTCGCCGTGCGCACCGAGCCCGAGGCGCCGAAGCACCGCGGCATCTCGATGATCATCGTCCCGATGGACCGGCCCGGGATCACCGTCCAGCCGATCTGGACGATGTCGAACATCCGCACCAACGCCGTCTTCTTCGACGCCGTCCGCGTGCCGCGCGACCACCTCATCGGCGAGCGCGGGATGGGATTCTACTACGCGATGATGGCGCTCGACTTCGAGCGCATCCAGATCGGCTCGGTCGGGATGCTGCGCCGGCTGTTCGAGGAGCTGAAGGACTTCGTGCGCCGCACGAGCCGGGACGGCCGGCCGCTCGGCGAGATCGCCTGGGTGCGCCGCGCGATGGCCGACCTCGACGTGCGGCTCGAGGTCGGCCGCCAGATCGGGCTTCTGAACGCCTGGCTCATCGACCAGGGGGAGGTGCCGACGAAGGAAGGCTCGATGGCGAAGGTCTACGTCACCGAGCTGAACGCCCACTTCGCGACCGTCGGCCTCGAGATCCTGGGCCTCGCCGGGCAGCTCGCGCCGACCGACCCCGCGGCCCCGCTCCACGGGCGGCTCCAGTGGCTCTACACCACCGCGCCGATGCAGCGCTTCGGCGGCGGCACGAACGAGGTCCAGCGGCTCATCATCGCACAGCGCGGCCTCGGCCTGCCGCGGAAGTAGCCATGCACCTCGCGCCCTCCGACGAGCAGCGGGCGGTCCAGGAGGCGGCGCGGCGCTTCCTCGCGGCCGAGGTGACGCGCGAGCGGCGGCTCGCCTGGGACGCGACGGCCGAGGGCTACGACGCCGCGCTCTGGCGCGACGTCGCCCGTCTCGGCTGGTTCGGCTGGGGGGTGCCGGAGGCGGACGGCGGGCAGGGCGCCTCGTTCGTCGACGTGGCGCTGCTCGTCGAGGAGTGCGGGCGGGCCGTCGTGCCGTTCGCGGTGCTGAACCAGATCGGCATGGGGATCGCGCTCGCCGCGCTCGCCACGCCGGCGCAGCGCGCGGCGTGGCTGCCGCGGCTCGCGCGCGGCGAGGCGCAGGTGGGGCTCGCGGTCGCGGAGACCGACGCCGTGGCGAACCCCGCGGCCTTCCGGACCACGATCGCGCGCCGCGGGGCGGCGCTCCGGCTCGACGGCGAGAAGCGGTGGGTGGCGCAGGGCGGGACGGCGGACGCGTCGCGCTGGTCCTCGTGCCCGCGACGGCGCCCGGGGTCCGCGTGAGGCCGTACACGACCTTCGCGAAGGACCGCGCGGCGGACGTGACGTTCCGCGAGGTCGAGCTGCCGGCGGACGCGCTGGCCGGCCCGCCCGGCAGCGCGTGGCCGCGGTTCGAGGCGGTGCGGCGCCGGCTCGCGACGCTCCTCTGCGCGAGCCTCGTGGGCGGCGCGGACGCGGTCCTCGAGATGACGGTCCGCTACGTCGGCGAGCGCGAGCAGTTCGGCGTGAAGATCGGGACGTTCCAGGCCGTGCAGCAGATGGTCGCGAACATGGCGATCGACCTCGAGGGCGCACGCCACGTGACCCGGCAGGCGGTGTGGCGGCTCGCCAGCGACCTCCCCGCCGAGCGCGAGGTCGCGATCGCCAAGGCGTGGACGGCGCGCGCCTACCGCGACGTGACGCTCGCCGCGCACCAGCTCCACGGCGGGGCGGGCCACGTCGTCGAGCACGAACTGCCGCGGCACACGCTCCGCGCGAAGGTCGCCGAGCTGCTGTTCGGCTCCACCGAGGAGTGGCTGGAGGACGTGGCCGCGCGCCTGGATCTCGTCCCGGCCGGGTCGCGCTAGGGACGGGCGTCAGCCGCGCAGGGCGGGGATGACGTGCGTCCCGAGCAGCTCGATCGACTGCCGCACCTTGTCCGGCGGGATCTTGTAGGGCTGCACGAGACAGAGCAGCAGATCGCAGCCCGCCGCCGCGTAGCGCTTCGCGACCTCGATGCAGCGGTCCGGGTCGCCGACGATGCAGGCGCCGGTCGACTCGAGGTAGTCGAACGTCATGAACGAGAGGTCGAGGTCGACGAGCGCGTCGCCGTAGGCGTAGGTGCCGGCGTCGCGCCCGAGCTCGCGCTGCCACTTCGCCACCGACGCGACCGCCGCCGTGCCCGCGCGCGCATACCACGCGAAGGATTCGGCGGCGTTCGCGCGCGCCTCGGCGTTCGTCGGCGCGCAGTGGACCATGGTGAACGTCGCGGCGCGCGGGTTCACGAACTTGCCCACCGGCTTCGCGACCGCGAGCCCCGCGCGGTAGAGGTCGATCCGCTCCTTCAGGTCCTCGGGCGGCACGCCAATCGTGAAGGAGAGGAGGCCGATCCCCTTCTCGCCCATGATGCGGTGGCTCTGCGGGCTGCTGGTGGCCCCCCACAGCGGCGGATGCGGCCGCTGGAGCGGGCGCGGCAGGACGCGGCGGGGCGGGATGTCGAACGCCTTCCCGCGCCACTCGAGGACGTCCTCCGTCCACGCGGCGACCACGATCTCCAGCGCCTCCTCCCACAGCTCGCGCGTGCGGCTCGGGTCGATGCCGAAGCCCTCGAGCTCGGCGCGCGTGGACGACCGCCCGGTGCCGAACTCGAGCCGCCCGTCGCAGAGGAGGTCGAGCACCGCCGCCGACTCGGCCGCGCGGACGGGGTGGTTGTACGGGAACGGCAGCAGCCGCACGCCGTGCCCGATGCGGAGGTTCCGCGTCTTCGCCGCGATCATCCCGTAGAGCGCCTCGGGCGACGAGCAGTGCGAGAACTCCTCGAGGAAGTGGTGCTCGACGGTCCAGACGCTGTGGAAGCCGAGGCGGTCGGCGAGGACCGCCTGCTCGACGACCTGGTGGTACGCGTCGTACTCGCTGCGCGGCCCCCACGGGCGCGCGACGGGGATCTCGTAGAAGAGGGCCAGGTCCATCGCGGCGGACCATAGCCCGCCGGACGCCGTCGAGCCAAGGACGCGGCCGCCTGGACGCGGGACGTCGCCGCGGGCTAGACGCCGCGCATGCGCTTCGGGATCCACGCCGGCCCCCAGGACTGCACGATCGACGAGCTCCGCCGCCTCTGGCAGGTCGCGGACGAGCGGGGGTTCCACTGGTGCTCGGTGTGGGATCACCTCTACTCCGTCTCCGACCTCGCCGACCCCGCGAAGCCGAGCTTCGAGGGGGTCGCGACGATGGCGGCGCTCGCGACGGCGACGCGGCGCGTGCGCGTCGGCTGCCTCGTCTTCTGCGTCGGCTACCGCAACCCGGGCGTGCTGCTGAAGGCCGCGGTCACCATCGACCATCTGAGCGGCGGGCGCTGCGAGCTGGGGCTCGGCGCGGGGTGGAACGAGAACGAGTTCCGCGCCTTCGCGATGCCGTTCCTGCCGATCCGGGACCGACTCGACCAGCTCGAGGAGACCGCCATCGTGCTGCGCCGGCTGCTCGCCGGCGAGCGCGTCACGTTCCACGGCCGCCGGGTCCGGGTCGAGGACGCGGTGTGCCGCCCGCGGCCGGTGCAGGACCGGCTGCGGCTCTGGATCGGCGGGCAGGGGGACCGCCGGCTGCTGCGCATCGTCGCCCGGCACGCCGACGGATGGAACGTGCCGTTCCTCGCCCCGGAGGTGTATGCCGCCCGCGTAACGACGCTCGACCGCTGGTGCGAGGTCGAGCGGCGCGACCCGCGCTCGATCGTCCGCACCGTCAACGTGGGGCTCGCCATCGGCGCCGACGACGCCGCGGTGCGCCGCCAGGAGGAGAACCTGCGCCTCATGTTCGGCGGGCTGACGGACTTCGTGCGGCCGGGGATCCTCGTCGGCACGCCGGCGCAGGTGATCGACCGCATCGGCGAGTACGCCCGGGCGGGCGCGGAGTGGCTGATCCTGGCCCTGCGAGCCCCCTTCGATCTCGAGGGCCTGGACCTCTTCGTCCGCGACGTGATGCCGGCCTTCCGCTGACCGTTCGCCCCCGGGCGGGGGCCGATCAGCCCGCCCGAGTTGACCGCCGGGATCGGGTCCCTAGGATGCCGCCATGCGCCTCGTCCCCCGTGTCCTCCTCCTGCTCGCCCTCGCGGCGGGCCTCGTCGCGCCGCCCCCCGCCCTCGCGGCCCGGACCCTCCGCCTCAAGTTCCCCCAGCCGATCGTCGTGCCGCCGAACTCGGACCTCGAGGTGTGCACCTTCATCCGGGTGCCGATGAAGCATGCCTACGACGCGCGCGGGCAGGTGATCGTCAACGTCGGCGGGAACGGCACCGACTTCGTGACCCACCACTTCCTCATGTACGCGTACATGGGGGACTCGATGGCCGAGTTCGCGCGCTACGAAGGGCAGCTCGTGCCGAGCAAGGCGTGCCTCGACTTCGGCCCCACCGACCGCAACCAGCGCCTCCTGCTGGGCGGCGCGCAGAGCCCGAAGGTCGCGCAGCGGCTGCCGCGCGGGCTCGCGCAGCGCATCGAGCCCAAGAACGGCGTGGTCGGGTTCATCCTGAACTCGCACTGGATCAACGGCTCGAACGAGACCAAGAAGGCGAACGTCAAGGTCAAGTTCCTGCCGGCGCGCCGCGGATCGGTGCGGCGCTACGTGAAGCCGATCTTCGAGGTGGTCGCGAACGGGTTCATCGACGTGCCGCCGGGCGCGGTGCGCAAGACGTCGTGGGCGTGGCGGCCCGGCGGCCCGGACTTCGGCGGCGGGCAGGGGGGCGTCGCGCTGCCGGAGGGCGCGGCGTGCGTGACCAGCGTCACGGCCCACATGCACAAGCGCGGCACGCACTTCGCCGTCGACTTCGAGCCGCGCGGCGGGACGGCGGAGCGGGTCTTCGAGGCGACCGACTACGCCGACCCGGGCCAGCGGATCTTCACCCCGCCGCTCCTGGTGAAACCCGGCGACCGGCTCGTCTACGCCTGCACGCACGACAACGGCGTCGCGACGCCGGTCAAGATGGGCTGCGAGGAGGAGCCGGGGAAGGCCCCCGGCATGGCGCTGGCGCAGGCGCTCTTCTCCGGCGTCCCCATCGGCGCGAACGCGGCGCGGGCGTGCCGGACCGACGCCGACTGCGCGGGCTACGGGACCGGCCGGTGCGTGCCGGCGAACCTCGTCTTCGGGTTCACGTCGGACGACGAGATGTGCATCCTGCCGGGGTCGTACTACGACGCCAACCCGGACCGGCCCGACGACCCCTGCAACCTCCAGCACATTCCGAGGATCCGGTCGTCGCGCCGCTAGACGCGCCCGCGGTCGACGCCGCGCCGCCGCCGGCCGCCCTACCGGCACGGTGACCAGGGCGCGCAGCGGAGGAGCTTCGACTCCCACCGGTCGCGGTAGCGGAGCCCCTCCTCCATCCACCCGCCGCGCGGGGCGTCCCGCTCGCCCTCGGTCAGCAGGCGCGCGAACGCGTCCCACCGCTCGATCCGCTGCAGCAGCACGACCTCGTGCTCGCGCCCCGCGCCGGGCGCGGTCGTGAAGCACGCCACGACGCGCATCATGCCCGTCCGCTCCTCCTGCGGACGGAGCACGCGCCCGAGCGCCTCGACGTAGAACTCGAGCTTGCCGGGGAACGGCCAGCCGGTGTCGTGGAGGTACATGGCCGGCGCGGCGCCCGCGCCCGCCGGCGCCGCGGCGTCGAGGTCCACGGTCCGGAGCGGCGACCACGGCACCGGGACGAGGAGCTTCCCGACCACGTCCTTCCGGAGCGCCGCGACGTCGCGCCGCCAGCCGCGGAGCGCGTCCCCCGCGGCGATCTTGCCCCACGCCGCCCAGTCCCGGACGGCGACGAGGGAGACCGCCTGGTAGCTGGCGCCCGTGCCGTGGGTCAGCTCCCAGTACCAGCAGAGCCGCGCCGCGCCCGTGTCGGCCAGCAGCGGGACCAGCCCGTCGCGCACGGCGGCGGCGAACTCGGCCATCCGCCCCCCGGCCACCTCGTGCACCTCGTGGACGAACAGCATGGCGCCGCATAGCGGGAGGGCGGGCGCGCCCGCAAGGAACGCTTCGCGTTGACTGAGCGGCGACGCGGCCCCTACGATGCCCGCCATGCTCATCTGGCTCGACGGCGCGCTCGTGCCGCGGGAGGAGGCCCGCCTCTCCGTCTTCGACCACGGGCTGCTCTACGGCGACGGCGTGTTCGAGGGCATCCGCGTCTACAGCCGGCGCGTCTTCCGCCTCGAGCCGCACCTCGGTCGTCTCTGGGACTCGGCGCGCGCGCTCGCGCTCACGATCCCGCTCGACCGCGCCGCCCTCGCCGAGGCGGTGCGTGAGACGGTGCGCGCGAACCGGAAGGACGACGGCTACATCCGCCTCCTCGTCACGCGCGGCGTGGACGACCTGGGGGTCGACCCGCGCACGTGCGCGCGGGCGAGCGTCGTCATCATCGTGACCGACATCCGGCTCTACCCGGCGGAGCTCTACCAGCAGGGGCTGCGGATCATCACCTCGCCGACGCGGCAGGTGTCGCACGAGGCCGTCGATCCGCGCATCAAGTCGCTCAACTATCTGAAGAACGTGCTCGCGAAGATCGACGCCGCGCAGGCGGGCGCGCACGAGGCCGTGATGCTGAACGCCGAGGGGTTCATCGCCGAGTGCTCGGGCGACAACCTCTACGTCGTGCGGCACGGGCGCATCCTCACGCCGTCGCCGCAGGACGGCGCGCTCGAGGGGATCACGCGCGCCGCGCTCCTCCAGCTCGCCGCCGAGGCCGGCATCCCCGCGCTGGAGAGCCGCCTCACGCGCTTCGACGTCTACACGGCCGACGAGTGCTTCCTCTCCGGCACGGGCGCCGAGGTGATCGGCGTGACGGTCGCCGACGGCCGCCCGATCGGCGACGGCACGCCGGGCCCGCTCACCCGCAAGCTCCAGCAGGCCTTCCAGGCGCTCGCGCGGAACGAGGGCGAGCCGCTCTGGTGAGCGCGCGCCCGCGTCACCGGAAGCGCGGGATCACGCGCGTCGCGAACAGCTCGATCGACCGCATCACCTTCTCGTGCGGGATGCGATCCGCCTGCATGAGCGCGATGAAGTGGTCGAGCCCCGCCTGCTGGTAGCGCTCGACCTTGCGGATCACGTGGTCGACGTCGCCGACGATGACCATGTCCTCGGCGTCGAGGTCCTCGAACGTGCACCGCCCCTGCTGCATCTTGACGATGATCGGATACTCCTTGGCGATGAGGTCGCGGTAGGGCGTGCTCTTGATCTCGAGGTCGGCGTACTCGCGCTGCATGCCGCGCCCGCTCGGATCCGCGAAGCCGCCGAGGACGCGGAAGGCGTAGAGGAGGTAATTGATGGCGGCGTCGGCGCCGCCGTTCCGGATCGCCTCCTCCATCGAGTCCGCGACGTGGACGATGGTGAACGCGCCGACGCGGTCGTTCACGAACTTGCCGACGGGCTTCGCGGTCGCGAGCGCGGCGCGGTACGCGCGCACGCGCTCGGCGAGCTGCGGGACGCTCACGAAGATCGTGAGCCCGAGGATGCCGATGCCGTTGCGTCCCGCGATCTCCCACGACAGCGGGCTGGTCGCCGCCATCCAGATCGGCGGGTGCGGCTTCTGGAGCGGCTTCGGGAGGATGCTGCGCGGCGGGACCGAGACGAACCGCCCCGTGTACTCGAACGGGTCCTCCGTCCACATGCGCGGGATCATCTCCAGCGACTCCTGCCACATCTCGCGCGACCGCTCGGTGTCCACCTCGAAGCCCGCCTGCTCGTACTGGCTGGAGCGTCCGGTCCCGAACTCCACGCGGCCGCCCGAGAGGATGTCGAGGGCGGCCACGCGCTCCGCGACCCGGATCGGGTGGTTGAAGCGGTGGGGCAGGAGGACGACGCCGTGCCCCAGGCGGATGCGCTGCGTCCGCTGGGACGCGGCGGCGAGGAACACCTCGGGCGCCGAGGAGTGGGCGAACTCGGTCAGGAAGTGGTGCTCGACCTCCCAGACCGTGTCGAAGCCCAGGCGATCGGCCAGCTCGATCTGCTCGAGCGCCTCGTGGTAGCACCGGTACTCGCTGCGCTCGTCGTGCGGCTTCGGCATCTGCAGCTCGTAGAGGAGGTCGAACTTCATCGCGGCCGGTATCCGCCACCGTGCGGGCGCGATGCAAGCGGCGAGGCGCCGCCCCCGTTGACTCGGGGCGGGGCCGCGGCTATCGCCCGCGCGTGATCTCCGTCGCCGAGGCGCTCGCCCGGGTGCTCGACGCGACCCCCGTGCTCGGCGCCGAGCGCGTCCCGATCGTGGACGCGTGCGGCCGCGTGGCGGCCGCCGACGTCGTCTCCGGGCGCGACGTGCCCGCGGCCGCCAACTCGGCGATGGACGGCTACGCGGTGCGCGCCGAGGACGTTGCGCACGTGCCGGCGCGGCTCCGCGTCGTCGCGGTGGCCCCCGCCGGCACGCTCGTCGAGCGCCCGCTCGCGCCCGGCACGGCCGTCAAGCTGTTCACGGGCTCGGTCATGCCGCCGGGCGCGGACAGCGTGGTGCGCGTCGAGGACACCGTCGAGGCCGACGGCGTCGTCGAGGTGCGCGCCCCGGTCCGGCGCGGCGCCCACGTCCGGCTCGCGGGCGAGGACGTCGCGGCCGGCGCCGTCGTGGTCGCGCGCGGGACGGTGGTCGGGCCCGCCGACGTCGGCGTGCTCGCCTCCATCGGCCGCGCGACGCTGCTCGTGCACCAGCGGCCGACCGTGGCCGTGCTCTCGACCGGCGCCGAGCTGGTCGAGATCGACGAGCCGCCGGCCCCGGGCCAGGTCGTGAACAGCAATGCGTCCGCGCTCGCGGCGGCGATCCGCGAGGCGGGCGGCGAGCCGCGCGTGCTGCCGAGCGTCCGCGACCGGCCCGACGACATCCGCGCCGCGCTGGCCGAGGCCGCGCGCGCCGACGTCGTGCTGTCGACGGGCGGCGTGTCGGTCGGCGACTTCGACTTCGTCAAGGAGGCGCTCGACGCGGTGCGGGTCGAGCGGCTGTTCTGGAAGGTCGCGCAGAAGCCGGGAAAGCCGCTGACCTTCGGGCGGCTCGCCGGGCGGCTCTTCTTCGGGCTGCCGGGCAACCCCGTGTCCGCCCTCGTCTGCTTCTACGTCTACGTCCGGCCGGCGCTGCGCCGGCTCGCGGGGCACACGCGGCTGCATCTCCCCGTCGTCGAGGCGACGCTCGCGGCGCCGGTGCGGAAGGCGGCGGGGCTCACGGAGTTCGTGCGCGTGCGACTGACGCTCGGCGCCGACGGCCCCGTCGCGACCGCCGCGCCGGCGCAGGGCTCCGCCATCCTCACGTCGATGGCGGCGGACGCGGGGCTGCTCGTGGG
>FWPU01012081.1_pt1 | contig 11688 bp, 12 predicted proteins | sample 2228361 | NCBI WGS metagenome assembly FWPU01 (sample SAMEA103939777, study PRJEB20133) | metagenome | reverse complement strand
AAAAACAGTTCTCCTCAAAAGAAGTTGAATATTTAATATATTTTACAAAATAAAATTTGTCAACTTTTTTTTGTATTCTTCAAAAAATTTCCCACGGTTTCGGCAAAAAATATTTTTCATAGAGAAAAAGCACATAACGGTCTGTCATGCCAGATATAAAGTCTGCCACCTTTTCTTCCATGTCGCCTTTGTGGCATATCTGAGCCTCCATTTCAAAAACCTGCGGATTTTCTGTGAAAAAGTGATAAATTTGTTCCAGTATTCGTTCAGCCTTGTAAAATTCCCTGTGTACATTTTCAGATTCGTAAACATTTTCATACATGAAATCACGCAACAACATAACATTTTCATAAATTTCACCACTAAAAGCTATTTCACATTCGCCGCTCTTTCTTGCATGACTAATAATATCACTTACCATTGTGTTTATTCTGCTGCTGTGAGACTGTCCAATATACTTTTTAACATTTTCCGGCACTTCTGACTCTTTTATAACCTTTGCCCTGAGGGCATCATCAAGGTCATGGCTTAAGTAAGCAATCAGGTCTGATATCCTCACAACCTCGCTTTCCTTCGTTGTATAAGAACTGTTATCTGGTTTTAGATATAAATCTCCTTTTCCTTTGGAATGCCTGAGAATGCCGTTTCTCACCTCAAAGGTAAGGTTTAGCCCCTCTCCGTCTTTCTCTATAACATCAACAACCCTGAGACTTTGTTCATTGTGTCTGAAACCATTTTTCAAGAGTTTATTCAAAACTGCTTCTCCGGCATGCCCAAAAGGTGTGTGTCCCAGATCGTGCCCGAGAGCAATAGCCTCGGTCAGGTCTTCATTCAGAGCAAGTGCCCTCGCTATCACCCTTGCTATCTGCGAAACCTCAAGGGTGTGGGTTAGCCTTGTTCTGTAATGGTCGCCCTTTGGTGCCAGAAAAACCTGAGTTTTATATCTCAATCTTCTGAAAGCCTTAGAATGTATAATCCTGTCCCTGTCCCTCTGAAAGTCTGTTCTCAAACTGCATTTTTCTTCATTTTTTAATCTCCCCTTAGAGGCTGAAGCAAGACATGCATGGGGAGATAACACCAAAACCTCTCTTTTTTCAATCTCTTCCCTTACAGAACCCATAGACATAATCATATAGCCTTGCCTTTATTAAGTCAATACTGCCTTGTTTTTGATTCTCTTTTCACGGTTATATTTTTTCAGTGTCAGGAAATCATTATAACTAAACTCTTCTGACTCCATTGATAGCAGGAGATTGTTATGGTAAAGTGGCTCGTCAAGGTTATATCTGGAGGCTTTTCTGTCTTCCTCAAAAAAGGCTGTGCCCGGCACGGGTGAGTATTCTGAAAGATAGGGTACTGCTCCCATGTCATATACATAATCAATGGCATTCTTAACTTCAGAGGCTTTCTGTCCCCTTATGCCAGTAAGAATATAGACACCCAGCTGCTCCTGTCTGAATCCGGCTTTATGAAGAAATTTTACAGCCTTTTCAAATTGAGACATGTTTGTTTTATCGCCATACTGATAGTTTTTTACATCATCGCTGAATTCAAGGCTTAACCTCAGTTTTTTAAAACCGCTCTCAAACAAAAGCTCTGCGCACCTTTCGTCAATATATCTTATGTGAATGCCGTTAGGTGTATAAAAACTAAACTTTTTGTTGTTTTTGATTACCATTTCAAGCAGTCTGTAAATATGTTTTTCTTTGTTATAAAGCAGGGCGTCATCAAGAAAGGCAACAACATCGGTTTTAAAATGTTCTGTATTTTCAATAATATAGTCATATGCAAGGTTTATATCCAGTTTCTTATATTCACTGATTAACACCTTAGATGCACAGTAGCTGCAACGGAAAGGACAGCCGAGGGAAGTGAGAAGGGGAATATAGTAAAGTTTCCTGTAAAAACAGGCAAGATCTGGATAAGTAACATTTTCGGTTTCCGAAACAGACAGACGTTTGAACAGCTCTTTATAATCTCCTCTTACCACAAAGTCCGGCTTACAGACTTTCCCTGCATGTTCTTCCAGCAAAGAGGCATATATCCCACCAAGATAAATAGGCACAGAAGGGAAACTTTGCCTTAATATAGCTATTGTGTCCCTCACAGCCGGATACCAGTAAGTCATGATACTTGTTACAAGAATCACATCTGGCTTCTCAGCATTATTCAAAAGTGACTGAAACACCTTTTCAGGCAGTCCAAATCTATAGTAGCGTCTGGTCATGTGAGCATAAGGCTTTTCCTTGTCAATAGACTCCTTGTAAAACTCTCCCGACCCATCTTTTTTTCTTTTGGTTTTTATACCTTCAACATAGTTTTCCGCAAAGGGGATGTCTATAAATGTAATGTGGTTACCCATTTTCTTTAAGATTGTGGCAATGAGCAATAGACCGTAGGGTTTTGCATACAGGTCGTGGTAGGCAAAATCATAAACGTATGGGTTTACAGCCAGTATTTTCATAGTAAGAATGAAAAAAGTGCAGCAATGCGTTCTTTTATTTTCTGTGTCAGCGGGCGATTTTGCCAATATTGCAGCTCAACTTTTCGTGAATATAAAAGTTCGTCTTCAAGCACCGATTTAACCTGTCTGCCCAGTCTTTCGCTTGTGACAACAAGATTCAGCTCATAATTTTTCTCAAAACTGCGTCTGTGAAGGTTTGTGGAACCTACAGTTACCCATACATCATCAACAACCGCAATTTTGGAATGTAGAATCATCTTTGTCCTTTCGTAAATCTGGACACCATTTTTTAACAGACTTTTAAAGTAGTTGTAAGATGCATACTTTACCATAGGCACATCAATTTTATCTGGCAATATGATTTTCACATCAACCATCCTGTTTACCGCTTTTGCAAGTGCTATACGCAGTTTTCGTGGCGGAACAAAATAGGCGTTTGCTATCCAGACGCTTTTTTTTGCAGCCATTATCGCCAGACGGTAGGCATTGTAGATGGGCTTTGTTCGCAGGTCTGGTCCGCTTTCCAGCACCCACACCTCATCTTCTCCAAATTTGATGCTTTCCGGATTTCTTTTTAATTTTAACCTTTCCTTTGTTTGTTTTTCATAAACCTTTGTGAATATCCTTTCCAGAATCTTTACTACCGGTCCTTCCACTAAAAGTCCTAAATCACTCATAGCATCTTCACCGCTTATGAAATACTCCTCCGCTATATTCCAGCCACTGACTATGGCGGCTGTTCCATCAAAGACCGCAAGTTTTCGGTGGTCTCTTCTGTCCCATTTGATAGGATTTGAAAAGAGTTTTATTGGATTAAAGGCAACCACCCTTACACCATTTTTCTCCATATTCTTAAAGAAGTCATTGCTTACATCCATACACCCTATGTAGTCATAAATAAGATAAATCCGGACGCCCTCTTTTGCCTTCTGTGACAAGGCGTCAGCCACCATTTTCCCATAGCGGTCATCCCTGAAAATGTAATATTCAAGAAGAATGTATTCTTTTGATTTGTATATAAGGTTCAGGAAGGTTTCAAAGGCATCTTTGCCACTTTTCACAACAGAAACCCTGTTGCCGTGTGATATAACTGGTCTCGAAAGTTTGTAAAAAAGCCTTGTTAGCCTGGCGCTTAATATTAGAAACTTTTTCCGAAGCCTTCTTTTGTACTTCCGAAAACGTCTTTTCATTAAATTTTGTTAAATGGCGTCTTCACCACGTTCACCTGTCCTGATTCTTATCACCTCTTCAACAGGTGTAACAAAAATTTTTCCATCTCCTATTTTACCAGTTTTTGCAGACTTTTCTATAACCTCTATGATGGACGGAACAAGCTCATCTTTTGCAATAATCTCGAGCTTTACCTTGGGAAGAAAATCAACAACATACTCTGCACCGCGGTACAGCTCTGTGTGTCCTTTCTGCCTACCAAAACCTTTAACTTCACTAACCGTTATACCTTTAACACCAATTTCGTTAAGGGCATCTTTGACATCGTCAAGCTTAAAAGGCTTTATGATTGCTTCTATCTTTTTCATTTTCCCCCCTTCTCCTTATGTTTAATAGGCATAAAGGTTACCATAAGGTCTTTTTGTCTTGGGCCAGAGCATTGTGAACTTCTCGGAAATCACTTCTTCCAGATGGCAACCAAAATCGTTGCAAAACTCCTTTAATGTGTTATAAAGCAGTTCGTCGTCCTTTGCAGAAATAATTTCAATCCCGCATTCCTTCCCACACAGATAAGGATCAACTTCACCTCTGACATATATTTTACCTCCATGAAGCCCGGTGCCGATAAAGTCACCACAAATAGGACTCTTAGGCTTTCTTGTAAACATGCCTAACACTACCAGAATACCACCTGCCATATACTCTCCAAAAAAATCTCCCACTTTTCCGCCCACGACAACATAGGGACGTTTTTCCATATAATCCTTCATGTGAATGCCCACCCTGTAACCGGCATCTTCTTTTATGAAAAGTTTGCCACCTCTCATGCCATATCCACAAACATCGCCTGCCGATCCATGCACCACTATTTTACCACCACTCATTGTGTTTGCAACGCCATCCTGTGCATCACCAAAAACCGTTATTGACGGACCATTCATAAAAGCCCCCAGATCCTGCCCCGGAATACCATGAATCTCTATTTCCACAGCTTCGGTAATACCGTCACCAATATAACGTTGCCCGTTTATGTTCTTCAAAACAAACTTTCTCTCGCCCGCTTTTACCGCTTCCCTTATCTGTTTGTTCAGTTGTTTATAATAAACTCCTTTTGCATCAATCTCAAGCATCCTTTTTCTCCTTGTTGCTGTTTATTTTTCAAAATGAACGATAACAGGCTCTCCTGCCTTAGGAGCCCAAACATTTTTTATCGTGCTGTCCATCTCCATTAGAGAAGAAACTTCAGAACCCATGTAGACAAAATCACCGGACTGTCCTACCACAAGCGGTCTCAATTTAACCCTGTCGTTTAGCCCCACAAGCCCATTGGAATTAGCAAAGAGTATTGCAAAGGGACCATTAAGAAGTGCACTACCGTAAACCATTCTCAGTGCTGTGTATGCAGTCTTCTCAGGCTCCTCCATTCTGTCAATATGCTTCCAGAAGGGAGATGCCAATGCAGCACAGGCCACCTCTTCAGAAAGCCCATGTTTCCTTATTAGCAGATCAAGAAGATATGCCACAACCTCCGTGTCTGTTAACAGTGTACATTTATAACCAAACATTTCTAAGTACCTTTTATTGATGCCGTAGGAAGATATTTCACCGTTATGAACGATCGACCAGTCAAGGAGCGTAAAGGGATGAGCACCACCCCACCAGCCCGGTGTATTGGTGGGAAATCTGTTGTGGGCGGTCCAGATGTAACCGGAATACTCCTCCAGTCTGAAAAAGTCGGCTATATCCTCTGGAAAACCAACGCCTTTGAAGGCACCCATATTTTTCCCTGATGAAAAGATGTATGCCCCGTTAATCTTTTCATTCACATGCATAACTATCTTTACCATATAATCATCATCATTCTTTTCCAGCAAGCCAAACCTTTCAAAGGTGTCATCAGAAGGAAGAGGCTTTACAAAGTATCTTTTCAGTTTGGGCGATGACGTTATTTTCAAAGTCTTTCTGGTCGGTATCACCTCAATATGTTCAACAGTTACCACATCTTTCAGAAAATCTTCCGTTTCCTGAATGGCAACATTGGTGTCATACATAATGTGAAGGGCATAAAAATCGGCATAGTCCGGATAGATACCGTATGCTGCAAAACCTCCGCCCAAACCGTTACCCCTGTCGTGCTGAATGGCTATGCCTTTAATTATGGTTTCACCGTTAACCCTTATCTTCCTTTTATTAATAAAGCCACAAAGTCCACAGTTTGAAATATCCTTAGGATCGTTATACCTGTTAATCTTCATCTATAACCTCACTGTCTGAAAGATTTTCTTCTGGTGTGTAAACAGGACATACTTCATTAATACAGGGGGCATCCTTTGTTTCCAGAAACCTTTTCCAGAAATGCTGCTGCCTTATTTCGTAAGGTATATCGATAAAACCGAAATCACTTTTCAAAAGCCTGTCTTTAAAGGCAGACACATCTGTCCTGTCTTTGATTAACCCTGTATAAATACCTGCTCTGTCTATATCTCCCACAAAAACAAAACCGACTATAACATTATCTTTTAAAACAATCTTTCTGTATCTCCATCTTTTCTCGTCAACCTTTACAAGTATTTCGTATCCCTCTTCCTGCGGATTAATAATGCCGGCAGAAATGGTGGAAATACCAAAAAGTTCAATTGAGTTCATTGAAAGTCCGCCTTCATAAACCCTTTCAACGCCAATCATATTGTAGCCTGCCACCCTGCCCTGCTTATAGGCATCGGGCCAGATGGGAAGAAGTCTCTGGGCGGAAGAAAAGAAATCCTTTCCCACAGCAACGTCTCCGGCAGCATAGACACCTTTCACATTTGTTTCCATATGCTCATCTACGAGAACACCTCTATTAATCTCAATGCCGGAATCTTTCAGAAACGAAACGTTCGGTGCAACACCAATGGCAATAACGACAATGTCTGATTCAATAACCCTGCCACCCTTAAGTCTCACACCACAGGCATTGCCATTTCCGTCGTCTAATATCTCTTCTGTATTTGATTCCGTAAAGACATCTACTCCAACATCCTGCATCCTGTTTTCAACGATATTACCTGAAACCTTATCAAATGCCAGACTTAGTATCCTGTCCATAAGCTCAATAACAGAAACCTTCACTCCCTGAGCATGAAGTCCCTCTGCAGCCTTCAGTCCTATGAGCCCCCCACCGATAACAACAGCCTTTTTTATTGTTTTGCTTATATTGAGCAGATTCTTTGCATCATCAAGGGTGGTAAAGGTGTACACATTTTTTAGCGTATTTCCTTTAATAGGTGGGATAAAAGGAACACCACCTGTAGCAATCAACAGTCTGCTATAACTATACTCCTTGCCAGAACTGCCGTAAAGGAGCTTCTTTTGAGTATCCACCTTTTTTATTTCTTCGTTGAGAATAAGGTTGATATTGTTCTTTTCATAATAACCGCTTCTTCTGTACGAAAGGAGCTTTTCCTCTTTTGCCTTTCCCTTCAAAAAATCAGAAATAACGGGTCTGCCATAAGCTGTATAACCTTCTTTTGATATAACTGTAATAGGTACATCTTTATCAATCTTTCTTATTGCTTCAATTGCACCAATTGCTGCAACGGAATTACCAATAATAGTAATCATCATTCCTCTCCTTGCTTATTTAAATACCAGAGCCCTGTTTGGACAAGCTTCCACACAGGCAGGTTTGACCCCTCTGCCTACACACAAATCACACTTTGACGAAACAAGCTTGTTGTCTTTTCTTACCTTTTTCTTCAGAGCACCGTAAGGGCAGCCCATAATGCAGGACCAGCAACCTACACAAATGTCCTCATCAATGGTAACAATACCTGTCTCCGGGTCTTTGGTAATGGCACCGCTTATGCAAGCTTCCAGACAGTCTGGCTCATCACAGTGTCTGCACATGAAGGAAAAACAGTCCGGTTTCTCTTCTTCATGCCATATTCTGGAAGGTTCTCTCGGAAACTCCTTTTTGTAAGCTTTGACAGGATCCTTAGATTCTGAATGAACGGTTACACAGGCTACTTCGCAAAGCCTGCACCCCATACAATAATCTTCTCTCGGATAAACACGCTTCATATTTTATCAACTCCTTATGAAATTATACACCGGCTGGCAAAACACCAAGAATTTCCATCTCCTTCTCCGTGAGACCAACAGCTCTTAACCTTAATCTGTTGCCTCTTAATGATTCCAATGCATTAATGCCAAGTGCACCAAGAATTTCTTTAATTTCATGTCCCCAGCCCCGAACAAGGTTAACAAGCTGTTCTGCAGCAATTTCTGGATTTACCCTCTTTGCCAGATAGGGGTCATTTGTTGCAATGCCCCATGGACATTTACCTGTATAGCATCTCTGACAGACGGTGCAACCTACTGCCTGCAGTGTGGCGGTTCCAATATAAACCGCATCGGCACCGAGGGCAACAGCCTTGAGTACATCGGCACTGCTTCTTATACCACCAGAAACCACTATGGATACGGAATTTCTGATACCTTCATCCCTTAAACGCTGGTCAACGGCAGCAAGTGCAAGCTCAGCAGGTATGCCCACATGGTCTCTGATTATAGTCGGAGCTGCACCTGTTCCCCCTCTGAAACCGTCAAGAACAATAATATCTGCACCAGCTCTTGCGATACCACTTGCAATGGCAGCGGAGTTATGAACAGCCGCAATTTTAACACTAACTGGTTTCTTATAGTCTGAAGCCTCTTTTAGTGCATAGATAAGCTGTCTTAAATCTTCTATGGAATAAATGTCATGATGTGGTGCAGGAGAAAGGGCGTCACTGCCAACAGGTATCATTCTTGTCTCTGAGATAGGTTGTGTAACCTTTTCACCGGGCAGGTGTCCGCCTATTCCGGGCTTTGCACCCTGACCTATTTTTATCTCTATTGCGGCACCGGCATTTAGATACTCGGCATGAACACCAAACCTTCCTGAGGCACACTGAACAATCGTCCAGGGACCATACTCATAAAGGCTCTTGTGAAGTCCGCCTTCCCCCGTATTGTAATATATCCCAAGCTCTTTTGCCGCCATAGCCATTGCCCTGTGCACATTAAGATTAATTGCACCATAAGACATGGCACCAAACATGACTGGGTAGTTAAGTGTAAGCTGGGGGGCAATTTCGGTTTTTAATGAAAGTTTGCCATCTTTCTTTTCAAACTCAAGTTTATCAGGCTTAGAACCAAGATAGGTTTTAAGCTCCATGGGCTCTCTAAGGGGGTCTATAGAAGGATTGGTAACCTGACAGGCATCTATAAGCAGGTGATCCCAGAAAATCTTATAGGCTTTATCATTTCCCATACCTGTTAAAAGTATCCCCCCGGTTTCACGCTGCTTAATCAAAGCCATTCTGTGAAAATCTGTCCAGGAATAGTTGGGCCTGAATGTGGACTCGTTCAATGTAATTTTGAGCGCATCGGTGGGACACATGGCTTCACATCTGCGACAGCCAATACATTTGGGATTATCGGCAGCCATTTTATTCTCTTTTGCATCATAAGAATGAACAAGGTAAGAACACTGCCTTTCGCAGACACGACACTGAATACACCTATCTTCGTTTCTCTTTACATCAAACTCATAAAAGGACTGACTTACAGGTCTAAAAAGCACTTTTTTCCCTCAAATGATAAAATGGAAATGTATTGTTGCAATCTAAATGCCAAAAAAAACAAAAACCAATCTTTGGCTTTATAAAATATGACTTTATAGTATCGCTAAGACAAAAAAAAAGAAACTGCAGGACATAAATCATATCCCTCAAAGTTTCTTGAAACGGGATTTGTGCCTATTTTTTAGGCAGCAAAACAAAAAATGTTTATTTTTTAGACTCTGCCTGGGCACCTGCCAGTTTTTGTTTTTCTCTTAACTTTCTTGCCTTTTCCCTTCTGTGTCTTCTCTGTCTGAGTTCCTTTTTCCTTGTACCCTGTCCCATTATGCCTCCTCCTTAATTTAATGTTTTATTCTGTCCATTTTCAAAGTTTTAAGAATCTCTGCAGCTATTTCTTCAATAGACTTTTTTGTCACATCAACTGTGGGTATTCTATGCTTTTTAAAAAAATCAATAGATGCGTTCACCTCTTCATATACCGCCTTAAGGTCAACATAAGCCGTTTCTGACAGACCACCACCCATCAGTTTAACCCTTGCCTTTCTTATATCAACAAGGTTGACAGGATCAATGACAAGCCCCACTAATTTGCCGTGAAGTTTAGAAAAGTCAATACTATATTCCACAACTGTAACAAAAGGAACATTTGCCACCTTCCACGCCTCATGAGAGAGATATATGGAAAGGGGTGTCTTGGATGTCCTTGATACCCCCATTATTACAATATCGGCATCGTATACAGTGTCCAGATTTTGCCCGTCATCATGCTTTACCGTAAACTCCATAGCGTCAATTCTTCTGAAATATTCAGCATCAACTATATGCTGAGCTCCGGGCTTTTCGTATGGTTTGGAAGAAAGATACTGGGAAAACCTTGTAATAACAGGTCCCAACAAATCTACCACAAACACCTTGTTTGCTTCAGCTTCCCTTGAAAGCAACTCCCGCATCCATTTTTGAGCCAAAGTATAAACCACCAGAGCCCCTGTGTGTGAAGCCTTTTTAATGATCTCCTTAATCTGCTCCGGCGTGGTCACCTTACCAAACTTTTGTATATCAACCTTATCCCTTTTAAACTGAACAAGTACAGATAGAACAATCTTTTCTGCCGTTTCACCTGTAGCATCGGAAACTATGTAAATTTCTTCCTTTTTCAAAATAAACTCCTTAAAGGGTGTGTCAAAGTGAAAAGTAAGAATAAATATTACCTTTTTTCACTATGGATTTACAAGATTTTTTTAGCTAAAGCTTCAACTTTGTTTTATTTTACACTTACTATCACAGGTGTTTACTGCCGATTTTATATCTTCCCTTTCATTGATAGCTCTTTCCACACCAAGATCTGCAATCAGTTTCACAAAAGGCAGCGTTGCGTTGGAAAGAGCAATTGTGGCGGTTCTCGGATAGGCACCGGGCATATTGGCTACTGCATAATGAATTATTCCCTCTTCAACATAAACAGGGTTACTGTGCGTGGTAGGCTTTGTGGTTTCAAAACAACCGCCCTGGTCAACAGAGACGTCCACAATAACGGCACCTTTTTTCATAAGTTTAAGCATATCTCTCCTAACAAGAACCGGTGTTCTTTCACCGGGAACAAGAACAGCTCCAATCACAATGTGGGCATCACTGATTTCCTCTGATATGGTTTCCTCCGTTGCAATCCTTGCAATTAGTCTGTCTTTATATCTTTCACCGAGCCTCTGTAACTTTTCTACTGTCTTTGCCATCACCACCGCTTCCATACCCAAACCTATGGCAACGTGCACCGCATTACTGCCAACCACACCAGCCCCAAGAATAACAATTTTGCCCGGCTTTACCCCTGATGTTCCGGTTGGCAGATATCCCATTCCACCAAGAAATTTTTGAAGAAAATAACACCCTACCAACGGAGACATTCTGCCTGCAATCTCGCTCATTGGTTCAAGAAGCGGCAGCCTGCCATTAACCTTGAGGGTCTCATAGGCAAGCCCTGTAATCCTTTTTCTTAATAAAAAATCTATCAATTCTCTGTTAGGTGCCAGATGCAGGTATGTGAAAACAGCCTGTCCTTCTCTAAAAAAGTCAAACTCCTGTGGCAGTGGCTCCTTAACCTTCAGAATAAGTTCTGAACGTTCAAAAAGCTCTCTTTTTTCGGTAATCCAGACACCATAATGTTTATAGGCTTCATCTGCAAAACCGCTTCCTTCACCAGCTCCTCTTTCAAGTAAAACGGTATGGCCGCCCTGAACCAGTATCCCCGCATTTTCCGGCGTTATAGAAACCCTGAACTCATCCTTTTTTATTTCCTTAGGAACACCGATAATCATATTTATTGCAGTGAAAAAGCCTCCTTAATTTAAATTATACCTGCCAGATAAAAATTGACAACCTGTCTGTTATTGGGGGCAGCTTGACAATAAATTTTTTTATGATTTAAAAATAAATATGGGAAATATTTCAATA
>FWPU01012080.1_pt1 | contig 11690 bp, 8 predicted proteins | sample 2228361 | NCBI WGS metagenome assembly FWPU01 (sample SAMEA103939777, study PRJEB20133) | metagenome | reverse complement strand
CATCCCCGCTGTCAACGAATGGAGAACGAATAAACGAATGCGGTTGCACGCCACGCGCCGGTGTCCCTCCCCCGTGCGCCTGCTCCTGCACATGCACGTTCCCATGTTGAGATGACGTGATTACGAGATTGCACGTTCGCACGTTTGCACGTTCCCACGTTCCACATGCCTGTGCCATCCCCGCTGTCAACGAATGGAGAACGAATAAACGAATGCGGTTGCACGCCACGCGCCGGTGTCCCTCCCCCGTGCGCCTGCTCCTGCACATGCACGTTCCCATGTTGAGATGACGTGATTACGAGATTGCACGTTCGCACGTTTGCACGTTCCCACGTTCCACATGCCTGTGCCATCCCCGCTGTCAACGAATGGAGAACGAATAAACGAATGCGGTTGCACGCCACGCGCCGGTGTCCCTCCCCCGTGCGCCTGCTCCTGCACGTGCACGTTCGCACGTTCCCACGTTCCACGTTCGCACGTTCCCACGTTCCACGTTCCCACGTTCCCACGTTCCCCGTTCCACGTTCCACGTTCCCACGTTCCACGGAAGCGCCTCTGCCGCGCATTTCCTGCAGATGACGCCTTTTCGCGCATATGACTGTATCCGGTTGTGGTATCATGATATTACAGAGAGCGTAAGCGGGGAGCTTTTGTCTCTTGTTTTTCATACGCGCACAACCACGCACTGCATCATCGAAGAGGTTCTATGTCCAGCCGGGTTCAGAACATTCGAGGCATGCGCGATCACCTGCCGTCAGCCATGATCCTGCGGCAGTACATTGTCGCGACCCTGACATCCGTGTTCGAGCGCTACGGCTTCGAGCCGTTGCAGACGCCGATTCTTGAATACGCTGAGACGCTCGACGGCAAAATCGGCGATGACGAGAAGTTGATCTACCGTTTCGAGGATCACGGCGGGCGCAAGGTGGCGCTGCGCTACGATCAGACGGTGCCGCTGGCGCGTGTTGTGGCGCAGTATCAGGGACAACTCCTGTTTCCGTGGCGGCGGTACGCCATCGGTCAGAGCTACCGCGGCGAACGCCCTGGTCGTGGTCGGTACCGTGAGTTATGGCAGGCGGACATCGATATTGTCGGCTCGGCATCGTCGCTGGCGGACGCGGAGATCCTGGCTGTGCTGACGGATGCGCTGGCGGCGCTCGGGTTTACCGGTTTTACGACATTGATCAGCCACCGCCAGGTTTTGGGAGGCATCGCGCGCGTTTCTGGTCTTGATGATGCGGTTGCGGCAAATGTCTATCGTGCGATCGACAAATTCGACAAAATCGGCATTGATGGCGTGCGCAATGAGCTGTTGCAGAACGGCGTGGCCGCTGAGGCTGCCGAACGCATTCTGGCGCTGATCGATCTGCAGGGCGGCGCCGACCAGGTGCTGGACGAACTGGCGCGGCGGTTGCAGGGTGACGACCGGGCGCAACAGGCGATCGACAATCTGCGCGCGATCATCGGCTATGCGCGCGCCATGGGCGTCCCCGAAGAGCGGATCGTGATCGCGCCGCGCCTGGCGCGCGGGCTGTCCTACTACACCGGCGCCGTCTTCGAGTCGATCGTCCAGGATCCGCCGATGGGGTCGCTGCTCGGCGGCGGGCGCTACGATGAATTGATCGGCATGTTCGCCGGGCGCTCGATCCCTACCGTTGGGCTCGCGTTTGGCATCGAACGTTTACACGATGTTATGGAAGAATTGGGCATGGGGCCCGCATCGTGTACGATCGCGGTAGCGCTCGTCACCCTCTTCAACCCTGAAATGGCGGCGGAGAGTCTGCGTCTGGCGCAGGAGTTGCGCCAGGCAGGGCTGATGATCGAGACGACGCTCGATCCTGCCGAGAAACTTGGCAGACAACTCCAGTACGCCGACCGGCGCGGCATTCCATATGCGCTGGTGCTTGGTCCCGATGAACTGGCGCGTGGCGAAGTCGTCGTGAAGCATCTGCGCAGCGGCGAACAGCGCAGTGTGGCGCGCAGCGCCGTTGCGGGCATGCTGCATGCGGCAGCCGAAGCGCAACGCGCCCCTCGAACAGCGAATGAGCAGGGAGGCATGCATGAGCGATATACTTCTCGAGACAACAATCGGCCGGTTTCTTGATCGTCTCGCCAGCAGTGCGCCGACGCCGGGCGGCGGGAGCGTTGCGGCGCTGACCGGTGCGATGGCGGCAGGGCTCATTACTATGGTGTGCGACCTGACCATTGGCAAGAAACAGTACGCCGAGTTCGAGGCAGAAGCAAAAGCCATCCGCGAAAGCGCTGAAGCCCGCCGCGCCGAACTGCAACAGCTGGCGCAGGCGGATATTGATGTGTTCAATCAGCTGTCGGCAGTCTACAAACTGCCGCGCACCACCGAAGCGGACGCGGCAAGCCGGCGGGCTGCGATCCAGAAGGTCATGCGGCAGGCAACCGAGATTCCGCTCCGCACTGCGCGCGCTGCTGCTGCACTCCTGCCGCTCTGCGCTCCGCTTGCCCGCTACGGAAATCGCACGGCGGTGACCGACGTCGCCGCTGCTGCGCTCCTGATCCGCGCGGCGGTTCCGGCGGCATTGATCAATGTCGAAAGCAATCTGACGGTGATCGAAGATCAGATCTTTGCGCGAGAGGCGCGCGCTCAGGCGGAAGATCTGCTGATTGGCCTCGACGGTGAGGTGGAGGGGGTGTTGACGCTGACGCGAACTCGTCTCAAAGGATAAGGACGACATTTCGGCGGTCTTCTCCGGTTTGTGAGCCGGTCGCAGTAATGGACGAAACCCAAGGAGGGGGAGCATGCACGACCTGATTATTGTCGGCGGTGGCGCCGCCGGCCTGGCGGCAGCGGCCTACGCCCTCGACAAACAACTCGACGTTATGGTCGTTTACGAAAACCTGGGCGGGAAGATCAATCAAAAGTTCACCATGCACGCCGACACCGACTTTCTGATCGGGCACATTCTTGTGCACCTCGATGCACCCGAAACGGCGCCGGAAGAAGTGACGCGTCTGGGAGCGGATACGGTGCAGGAGTTCGAGCGGCAGGTGACGACACAGCGCGGGCGCGCTTTATTCGACCGGGTGCGCCGGGTAACGAAGGAAGGCGATGTGTTCAAAGTCGAGACGGAGCGATCCGGAACGTTGCAGGCCGCAGCGGTCATTATCGCATCGGGCGCTGTACCGAAGCAGGTCGACGCGCCGGGACGCGAGTTCATCAACCATGGCATCGGATATACGCCGGTGACGTATGCCCGCGCACTCGCCGGGAAAACGGCGGTCGTGATTGGATGCACGCAGCGCGCACTGCGTGGCGCCGCCGAACTCGCGCGCACAGTGGCGCAGATCTATCTGGTTGCGCCACACTTCCCGCACAACGACCCGATCCTGGCCGTGCTCCAGAAACGACCGAACGTCGAAATCCTCGAAGGGTACACGGTAACCGAAGTGACCGGTACATCGTCGGTCGATACCGTCATCGTCGAGCAGGCCGGCAGAGTGCGGCGCCTTCCGGTGGACGCTGCGTTCGCCGATGTGGGGCTGACGCCGAACGCGGCAATGGTCAAGGGTCTGGTCGAAACCGATGCCGATGGCTTCATCGTCGTGGATAAGCGGAATGCCACATCGGTGACGGGACTGTTTGCGGCTGGCGATGTGACGACGGTGTACGGCGAACACACATTGATCGCGATTGGCGAGGGGGCGCGCGCTGCGCTCGCCGCTCACGACTACCTGCTGGCGCGCGGGTAGGACCCGCTCTTTCGCCCTCACCCTTGCGCCCCTCTCCTGCAGTGCGCGGGAGAAGGGCGCCGTGTTCATGGCGCCCCACAATGACGATGCCAGAAACCGTGGCGGAAAAGAGCAAACGCTGCGCCCTATGCCGCCGCAGGTGGGAGTTCAACCTCACACACTCCTGCCATACACGCCAGTTCCTGTGCGGCGGTTGTCAGGTCCTCCTCCTCGTAACGCCAGATTTTGCTAAAGTCGATTTCCGGGAACTCTGCCGCCAGGCGCTCGTACTCCTCTTTCGTGATCTCGACATACGGCATCTGCGCGTACTGCGCATCGAATGACGGCAGGAACGTCAGCCCGCCGATCACGTCGCGGTGCTCCCACACCCACTTCATCACGTCGATCACTTCGTCGGGCCGGTAGGTGACCGTGCACGAAGGGTTGTGCTCGGTCCAGTACAGTTTGTTCTGCAACCAGTACTCGCACTGCTCGATAGCCGACCGCTGATTGCGGGTGATCGCGCCTTCCGGCGCTTTGACCGGGAAATGGACGACCCAGGTGGTGGCGTTTTCGCGCGTCTGGCCATTTTCCGGGTCCATCGGCGCGCCAGCGTCGCGCAGCACCTTGAACAGCGGCGAATGCACCGATACGCGAACATTGCGAATATAGTACGGCGCCCAGCGCGCGTGCAACCCGGATGAGCAGTCGAGTAACTGCGACGAATTACCGCTCGGTTTGACACAGGTGATCGCCGCTGATGGATTGATCCCAAGGCTCGTGGCAGTCTGCCGGTTGACCTCGATAGCGATCTCTTTCAGGCGCCGTTTGACCTGCGCATCCTGTGCGATGGGGCTGTCCATCTGCCCGGTAATATCGACGCCGAGCAACCGTTCCTCCTCACAGTTCTGCCGCCACATCGGTCGCAGACCCGGGAAGTGCGTCGCCAGCGACTGGATCGTGCCGATGATCGTCGCCACCTCAACTTTGTCGCGCAGCGTGTCGAACGTGTCATCGACGCGTGCGACAGCAGCGCTCAAATTGCAGAACTGCCACGGGCGCAAAACAATCTCACCGCACGGATTCGTTCCGAACTCCGCCTCTTTCCGCCGCGCCGGCTTCATCAGGTTGGACGCCTCACGGTTGAAGATGCCCGGTTCGCCGCGCTGCGACTCGACCATTTCCATAAAATGGCGGATGAACTCGCGTTGCGTCAGCCCGCCACGGGGCCAGACCGCCGAGTTGTTGGCGTTCCAGCGCTGGCTGTTCTCGCGTTCGAAATCGCCCGACTTCGCCAGGCGCATCTCATCGTCGTCATAGTCGAACAACGATATCATGGCAGTTCGCCGCACGCCGCCGCTCACTGCGGCATTACCAACCGCGCACATAATGTCGTGCGCATCGATCGGGCGCAGGAAACTGCCCTGCCGCGCAAAAATGCGATTGCGCACAAAGTCGAGCATGGCACGGAACGGTTCCGGACCGGACGCTCGCCCACCTTTGGTGCGCAGCGGCGCGCCGGCGGGGCGCAGGTGCGACAGGTCGAAGTGCACATCGCCGCCTTCGAACCAGGTCTCAAGACCATAGCGCAATGCATCCGCCCACCCTTCTGCTGAGTCTTCAACAACGAAGGTTGCCGGCGGTTTCCCGGTCTGCCGTTTGATACGCGGAAAGTTTTCGACATACCGGCTTTCGACCGAAAAGCCGACGCCGCACCCGGCCATCGAAATAATCAGCGCCTCGACGAACGAGTCGATGCTCTCGACCGGCTGGTAGCTGCAGTTGTAGATTGCCACGCCATTGCGTCGTGCAGCGGGACCGGCCATCGCCAGCAGGCGCATCGACGGCATTGCACGCATTTCGAGAATGCTGCGCCGGATGCGCTCATACGTCTCGCGCGGCAGACGGTCGCCCGCGAGTTCGTACAGATAATCGACAGCGCGATCAACGGTTTCGATCCAGGTCTCACGCCGTCCCAATTCATAGTTGAAGCGCGAATACTTATCGAAGAACTGAAACTGCTGCAAAGGGGTCGGAAAGTAGACACGCGCCTCGTCGAATGCGCGCCGCACATGATCAGGGATCGGACGACGCTCCCGTTCACGGGCGCGTTCGGCGCGGTACAGGATGTAGCGCTTGGCAGCCTCAAATTCGCCAGCTGCCTGCAACACCATCTCGACAATGTCCTGCACCCCCTCGACGGTTGGCGGCCTGCCCTGCGACTTGGCGGCGACAATGTTCACGACACGCTGCGCCAGTTCGGGGATGGGCGTGTCGGGTGTGCGCCCAAAACTGGCGAAACAGCGCGCCATCGCGTTTTCAATCCGTGTCACGTCAAACGGAACCACCCGTCCATCACGCTTGATGATCGTGGCTGGAACGATGATGTCTGGATGCAGCGCATCCATTGTCCCGTTGTCGTGCGTTCCGTTGCGTGCCGTTGCTGACTGCGTCATACGACTATGACCTCCTGAAACAAGACGATACACACCTGGCGGTGCATCGATCAGGCTTGATTCCACCGCCCGTCACTATGTAAAGCAATTCGATTATTGTCAAGCCAGGGTAGAACGCGCTCACACGCATGAGCAGAGGATGAGAACGAACGTTTGCCCGGCAGTTATCCACATATTGTGTTGAGGAAGGGACAAGACTTCCTAAATATGGCGCTGAAAGGATAGCACACCTCTAATGATGTGTCAAGAGGCACAAGAAGGGAAAAGTAAAATCTTTACAACTGATAGTACTAGAGACAAGAAGCGGACTGGGGGCGCGCTTTCCCATGGACCGGTTCACGATTGGGGGTTCGGGGAAAGATCCGATTTCCACAACATAGTACGATGTATTGTAGAAAAGGTGTATAATAACCTGAACTCGTGCGCATCTATCCCAAATGGCGTCCGAGTCCTGGTCAGTCCGGTTCTTTTGGATCGCAGTACAACGTTGGCATACCATCGCACCATTGCGAGCCAGTTGCTTCGTTCGGCCCCGATTGCCGGTCTGGCAGCTTCTGGTAGTGGAGGACTACCGCTGACAGAGATCTATGTCGAGCGGAACGTTGCGCCTGCACGAAATAGCAGCGGTTCCACGCCATTGTCGCTCGCCGATCTTGCGCGCGCCCCACGTGTGCGCCTGGTACTCGAGGGACGCGCCGGCAGCGGGAAGAGCATTGCTGTGCGCCGTCTGGCGCTGGCATGCACCGCTGCGGTGACCGGAGAACCAGAAGGCGCAGCAGCAATCCTTTCCGACTGGACTCTGCCGGCGCCGATGCCGGTGCTGATTGAGGCGCCGGCATTCCCTGATACTGCTGATCCGTGGTCGTTGATCGAGACGCAGTTGTCCGCCAGCGGTCTCGCCGCCTTTGCCGGATCAGTGCATCAGGCGCTGCAAGGCGGCGAGGCGCTGGTCATGATCGACGGTGTGACGCCACGTTCTGCCGCGATGGTCACACAGATCGTCGCAGCGTTCCCCGCCAACCGGTATATCTGCACCTGTCGCCCTCATACGAGCGCCGACTCCTCGCCCGCACATTTCCTGCAGGCGCACGGGTTCCAGCTGGTGCACTTTGCCCCCCTCGAACGCGCTCAGGTCGATAGTATGGTCGCTCGCCTGCTGACCGCCATCAATCGGCGGCGAGTCGTGCGTGAAGTGAGCGGTGCGGCATCTCGACCGTCGCTGGCACGAAGCGGGACGATCGCCGAACAGATCGCCGATCTCCAGGGTCGTCTGCTCATTGATGACGGACTGCGGACATTGACATGCGAGCCGCTTGCCGCCGCGATCGCGGTGGCGGTTGATGCCGGTGGTCATACGCTCCCGGCAGCGCGCGCCCGCGTCTACCAGCAGGTCATTGCAGCGCTGTGGGGCGCTGCTGAGCCGTCGCCGCTGGCGCTGGCGCCGCTGGCGCTGGCACTGCAGCGCGCCGCACACCATGATGGGCGCTCAGGCGCTTTGTTGCGCCCGGATGTTGAACGACTGATCCGCGAGGGCGCGCCCGATGCCGATGAGGCGCAGATTGCAGCAGTGATCGAGCATGCATTCGAGACCGGTCTGCTCGACATTGTTGCTGGCGAGGCGCTCGAGCCAGCGTACCACATGCCGCAGAGCGGATTACAAGCGTTTCTTGCGGCGCATGCCCTGGCACGCGCTGAAGATTTCGATGCGATTATGGCGCGCTATGCCGGTGACCCTGCCTGGCGCGAGACGCTCACCCTCGCCGTCTGGCAACGGATGAACAGCCTGACGGCAGACGATGACCAGGGGACAGTTTCAGACCCGCTCCTCATACGGCGCCTGCTTGGACGGTCAGAACACGAACGGCAGCCCAAAGAGGAGCCTGCCTTAAAGCGAAAATCGTCACGGCGTCGAGCAACGTCCAGTCCTGCCTTTCAGTCTGGCGTCGGCGCTGCCGCCATCGTTCCAGAACAGGCGTCGCTGCTTGCCGCCTTCTGCCTGGAAGCGCTCGAAGCGCAGCGCTTTCCAGATCTTCTGCGCGAGGTGCAGCAGCGCCTGCTCGCGATGATCGCCGATCCTGCGGTTGCAGTGGAGGAGCGGGTGCTCGCCGGGCTGATGCTGGGGCGCCTGGGCGATCCGCGCTTCGAACATCTGCTGCCGCCGCTGGCGCAGATCGACGCCGGGGTCTTTGTGTACGGCACGAATGATGCGCCCTACAGCGAAGAAGGACCGGCACAGCGCATCGATCTTCCTGCCTATCAGATTGGTGTCTATCCGGTCACGAATGCGGAATATGCCCGTTTTCTGGCTGCGCGCCCCGGGCATCCCAAACCGCACTACTGGTACGATCCGCGCTTCAACAATCCGTCACAGCCGGTCGTCGGCGTGACCTGGCACGATGCTGTGGCATATGCCGCGTGGCTGACCCGCGCCCTGGCAGCCGAAGGACGTCTTCCTGCAGGCATGGTGGTGCGGCTGCCGCTCGAAACTGAATGGGAAAAAGCCGCAGCATGGGGTCCTCGTGCGCGCATCAAGCGTCGCTTTCCCTGGGGCGATCAGTGGATCGCAGGGGCGGCGAATGTCGCCGAGACCCGCACCGGACCTGATGGGAAGTCGCGCTGGGCTACGACGCCGGTGGGGTGCTTCCCTGGCGGCGCCAGTGCGTATGGCGTCTATGATCTGATCGGGAATGTCTGGGAATGGACGGCGAGCAGCATCGAATCCGCACCTGGACGCAGCCCCGCATCAGGGCAACGCACCGCTCTCTCACGCCTCTACGGTGATCCGTCAGGGACGCCCTCGCCTGCGCAACGCCGCCACTATGTGTTGCGCGGATCGTCGTTCAACTCAACGACCGCCCATGCGCGCACCACCTACCGCGGCAGCCATCTCCCGCCGGATTACTGGCGCTACAATATTGGCTTCCGGATCGTCATCGCACGACCTGTTGCAGGTGAATGAACCGGCGACGGGTGCAACGTTGAACGTTGAACGTTGGAACGTTGAACGTTGAACGTTCTCCAACAGGCCTGTCTTCATCGCGGCGGTGTGCGCCAGGCGCATGATCATCACATCCACTCGCACCCGTCATGTCGTATACAGTTTCGTGTAAGCACGTTGCGCGCAGCGGCGCGTCAAAGCCCACCAGGACGCCGTGCGCGACAATCTAAAATGGCAGGACAATGATCCGGTGCGGATGCACGGGTTTCCAGAGCAACGTTCCAGGCTCTTTGCTCGATGTCGAGACGCTGCTGCGTTCTTCCGCCCGACAGTGCAGGATAACGACAGGAGAGCAAACGCTGTGAACATTGCTTTTATCGATTCGTGGGTGCAATCGAGCGTCGAAGGAAGCGGCACTGCCGTTGCCATCAACGGTCTGCAGAGAACGCTTCAGAAACGTGGTATTCGCATCACGCGGCTGACGCCGCCACAACCCTGGCCCCGAAACCTGACAGCGCGTCGCCTGCTGTTCAATCTTCACCTGCCGGCGATTCTGAGCCATCTGCGCTACGACCTGGTGGTTGGCTTCGACATCGACGGGTTCCTCTGGTCGAAACGAGAGCGGCGCACACCGTATCTGGCGAGCATCAAAGGCGTGCTGGCAGAGGAGTCGCGCCAGGAGCGGGGCGCAGTCCAGCGGCTGCTCTGGTCGCTGTCACGACTCGAAGGCATCAATGCGCGCAATGCTGACGGTGTGATTACAACGTCCGATTACTGCCGTGAAGCGATACGGCAGCACTACGGCGTGGCGGAACAGCGTGTGCGTCTGGTCCCCGAAGGGATCGACCTGACGCGCTGGCGTCGGATTGCGCGCGAAACGCCGCGACAGAGCGATGGTGTGACCATCCTTTGTGTGGCGCGTCAATATCCGCGAAAGCGCATTGCCGATCTTCTGCGCGCCATGCCACTGGTGCGCACTGCGGTTCCGAATGCGCACGCCATTATCGTCGGCGACGGACCAGAGCACGCCAGCCTGCGCGCACTCGCCGCCGACCTGCGTCTTGGCGATGCCGTGAACCTGACCGGCGCCATCCCTGATGACGACGTCGTGGCGCGGATGTATTACCGCGCCGATGTTTTCTGCCTGCCGAGCATCCAGGAAGGGTTCGGCATCGTTTTCCTCGAAGCGATGGCGAGTGGTCTGCCGATTGTGGCAACGACAGCCACAGCGATCCCCGAGGTCGTTCCGCATCGTCGCGCCGGGCTGCTTGTGCCGCCAGGCGATGTCGGTGCGCTGGCGGCGGCGCTGATCGAATTGCTGCGCAACCCAGATCAGCGCGCCGCATACGGCGCCTTTGGGCAGGCGTATGTCGCAGCGTATGATTGGGAGCGCGTTGCTGACCGGTTTCTCGACCAGATCGAGCCGTTCATGCGCGATCCCACTGCCCATCGTGCGCCCTTCGCTAAGAGCCTGGCCGAATAACGCAGGATACCGAACAACCGCGCCCTGGGGAGCGCGCAACGCGTATCGAAGGGGCGGTTTTTCGGATAGGCTCTAACTCCTGACCCGCGGCTTTGCGTTTCCAAACACCGGTTTCGGACCGCCCGACGGCGCCGCCCAGCGCGCCGCGTTGGCGATGACCCGGCGCACATTCGGATCGCGGTAGGTCGGGTAGGACTCGTGACCGGGGCGGAAGTAGAAGATGTTGCCGCGCCCGCGAGTGTAGCAGCAGCCGCTGCGAAACACCTCGCCGCCGGTAAACCAGCTGATGAATACCAGCTGCTCCGGCGCCGGGATGTCGAACCGTTCGCCGTACATCTCCTCCGGCAGTTCAAAGCACTCATCCAGCCCGGCGGCAATCGGGTGACCAGGCTCGACGACCCAGACGCGCTCAATGTCGTCCGCCTCGCGCCACTTCAGATCACAGGTTGTACCCATCAACCTGCGGAAGATCTTCGAGAAATGACCGGAATGCAGTACGATCAGCCCCATACCATCGAGCACGCGGGCATGCACCTTCTCGACGACAGCGTCCTGTACCAGATGATGCGCCATGTGTCCCCACCAGATCAGCACATCGGTCGTTGCCAGCACCTCATCGGTCAACCCATGCTCCGGCTCGTCGAGGGTGGCAGTGCGCACCTCGAACCCGCCGTGTTCCAGCAGACCTTCAGCGATTGCACCGTGGATTCCTTGCGCGCCATAGATGCTGCTTGCAGGATGGCGGCTGTCCTGCTCGTGGCGGAACTCATTCCAGACGGTGACCCGGACGATGTTCACGATGCGGTCCTTTCGTTATGCCGATGACTTTGCCGATCATCGCCATTCATCTCTTCCTTGCAACATGTGCTGCGAGTCTAACACGCCTCTCCATGACCGGCAAACAGGCTCATTTATGCGGCTTTCCATCCGTTTTGCGACCGGAGATTGGGGGATTGGGGGATTACGAGATTGGGAGATTACGTGATTGCGTGATTGATTGGGGGATTGCGGGATTACGTGATTGCGTGATTGATTGGGGGATTACGTGATTACGTGATTGCGTGATTGGGGGATTGGGGGATTACGAGATTACGTGATTGCGTAGACATTA
>FWPU01012079.1_pt1 | contig 11691 bp, 9 predicted proteins | sample 2228361 | NCBI WGS metagenome assembly FWPU01 (sample SAMEA103939777, study PRJEB20133) | metagenome | reverse complement strand
AGATACAAAAAGATTTGAGACTGCACTTTTAAAATTAGATAAATTAAAAAAGGAACATTCTATTGATGTAGAAATTAAAGATTATAAAGGGATAAAGATTTACCGTAATAAAATTGGCTTAAAGAAAATAAATGATATTTATTATATGATATATGGAGATTATTATTATATAGCAACAGATGAAATGATATTAAAGGAATCAATAGATTTAACTAAAGATAAGAGAAAATCTATTTTGAGTGATATAAAATATAGGAATTGCAAGAGTAAAATACCTAATAAAGTCAATATTTTATTGTATAGTAAAGGAACTATCCTAAGCAAAGTATTAAAAGAATATGGTAAGAGAATTAGCATATCTGATAATGGGCAAAAAGGGATAGATGAAGCCATAAAGATTTTACAGGCTAACATAGAGAAATCATGCGGAGAGATTAGTGCAGGAATTAATAAAGAGGAAGGATTTATAATACAAACACATTTTCCTTTAACATATATATATGTTCTTGAGATTTTATTTATGAAAAATTTATTGGAAATAATATAGATAGGAGTTGATTAATATGGAAGAAAAAATAACAGATATTGCTATAATTGGTGGAGGACCTGGAGGATATGTAGCTGGTATAAAAGCTGGACAGTTAAAATTAAAAGTTTTATTGATAGAAAAAGAAAATTTGGGTGGAATATGTTTAAATGTAGGTTGTATACCATCAAAATCATTGATAGAGATTTCAAAGCATTATGAGAGATTAAAAAATTTGGATAAATTAGGTATTAAAATTAAAATTGAAGAAGTAAATTGGGAATTAGTACAGAATTGGAAAGATTCGGTTATTATGAAATTAACAACAGGGATTGCACAGTTGCTTAAAGGGAATAATGTAGAGGTAATAAAGGGTAAAGCTGAAATAATAGATAAAAATGAATTAATAGTGAACAATAATCAGACAAAAATTAAATATAAGAGACTTGTGATTGCTACTGGTTCATATCCAATTGAATTGTCTGATATAAAATATGATCATGATAAAGTAATAGATTCAACGGATTTTTTATCTATTAAAGAAATTCCTCAAAGCTTAGTGGTAGTAGGAGGAGGATATATCGGTTTAGAGTTAGGTAGTATTATGGCGCGTTTTGGTAGTAAAGTTACAGTAGTGGAGATGTTACCTCAGATATTACCTGGTTTTGATATAGATGTTGTAAGAGTAATAGAAAGAAGATTAAAGAAGATGGGGGTAGACATATATGTAAATTCTATAGTTAAGAGAGCGGAATACAAAGATAAATTAGAGATAATAATTGATAATAAAGGCGTTGAGAAGATTATTTTGGCAGATAAAATGCTTGTATGTATAGGACGTAAGCCATTAACAAATGGTTTTGGATTGGAAAAATTGGGTGTGATAAAAGATGAGAAAGGTTTTATCAAAGTAGATAATAGATTCTGTACCAATATAGAAAATATTTATGCAATAGGAGATGTAGCAGGGATGCCTATGCTGGCACACAAAGCATCAAGAGAAGGAGAGATTATTGCAGAGATATTGAGTGGTAAGAATTCATCAACTAACTATAAGTGTATTCCATCAGTGGTATATACTGAACCTGAAATAGCAATAGTTGGATTAACAGAGAATCAAGCTAATGAAAAAGGATTAGATGTAATAATAGGGAAGTTTCCTTTTATAGCATCGGGTAGAGCATTAACTATGCAAGAAACGGATGGCTTTATTAAAATTATTGCCAATAAAAAGACTCATGAGATATTGGGAGTAACTATTACAGGACCCAATGCTTCTGATTTGATAGGGGAAGCTACATTAGCAATTGAGAAAGGTACCTTAGTTGAGGATATAGCTAATACAATTCATCCCCATCCGAGTATCAGTGAAGCATTAATGGAAGCTGCTAAAGTAACAATCGGAGAACCAATACATTTTATTAAAACAAAATAATATTAATAAGTTGAAATAAAAATTAGTTTTTATTAAAGTAATTATTTTGAAAAAATAAAAAATAGGAGGGTATAAAGTAATGAAAGATATTAAGCGGGTAATTGCAATTATGGTAATGTTTATGTCAGCAGGAATTGGAGTGGATGCTTGTACGAATATTTTAGTTACAAAAGGAGCATCTGTAGATGGTTCAACAATGATAAGTTATATTGCTGATTCGCATGAATTATATGGTGAGTTAAAGTATATACCGGCTGGAGAGCATATTGAAGGAACTATGATAAATATATACGAGGAAGATACAGGAAAATATTTGGGTCAAATTAAACAGGTCGCGAAGACATATGCAGTTTTAGGATTAATGAATGAATATCAGGTATCAATAGGAGAGACTACATGGGGTGGGAGAAAAGAATTGCAGGAGAGTAAAGGAATAATTGATTATGGTAGTTTAATGAAGTTAGCATTGCAGAGAGCTAAAACTGCAAGAGAGGCGATTAAAGTTATGACAGAATTAGTAGAAGAATATGGATATGCGAGTACAGGGGAAACTTTCTCAATAGCTGATCCAAAAGAAGTATGGATAATGGAAATGATAGGAAAAGGACCGAATCATAAAGGAGCTCTATGGGTAGCAAGAAGAATACCTGATGGTTATATTTCTGCACATGCAAATAATCCAAGAATAGGTAAATTTCCATTAAACGATCCAGAGAATTGTTTGTATTCAAAAGATGTTATTTCATTTGCAAGAGAAATGAAATTTTTTGATGGAAAGGATGAAGATTTTAGTTTTGCTGATGTATATAGTCCGCCTACATTTGGAGGATTAAGATTTTGTGAGGCAAGAGTATGGAGAATATTTGATAGAGCAGCGCCTTCGCAGAAGATACCAATAGATTATGTAAAACCTATACCGGGAGCTAAACCGCTTCCATTATGGATAAAACCTGATAAGAAATTATCAGTTAGAGATGTAATAGAATTAATGAGGGATCATTTTGAAGGTACTGAATTTGATTTAACAAAAGATGTAGGTGCCGGTCCATTCCAGCTCCCTTATAGGTGGCGTCCTTTAACATGGAAAGTGGATAATGAAGAATATTTTAATGAAAGGGCAGCATCTACGCAGCAAACAGGTTTTTCGTTTGTATCTCAAATGAGGAGTTGGTTGCCGGATTCAATAGGCGGTGTTTTTTGGTTTAGTGTAGATGATACATATAGTACAGTTTATATTCCAATGTATGCTGGTATAACAGATATTCCAAGAAGCTACGGACCCGGAATAGCTACTTTAAATCAATTTAGTTGGGAATCAGCTTTTTGGGTGTTTAATTTTGTTTCTAATTTTAGTTATTTAAGATATAAAGATATGATACAGGATATTCAAGTACTTCAAAGAGAATTAGAAGGGAAATTTTTTGCAGAACAAGCAGAAATTGATCAAGCTGCATTGAAATTATATAAAGAATCACCTAAATTAGCTAAAGATTATTTAACTAAATATTCAGTAACTCAAGCAGAAATGGTGGTGGAGAAATGGAAGAAATTAGGTGAATTTTTATTAGTAAAATATATGGATGGTAATGTGAAAGATTCATTAGGCAAAGTAACACATCCGCCTTATCCGGAGCAGTGGTATCGTTATATTATAAAAGATACAGGAGATCATTATAAAGTAAAAAGATTACCCGGAGAGAAAGAATCAGAATAATAGCTAAATAGAAGAATTGACAATAATAAGTGATTGCTATAAAATATTAATATAGTTACGACAAATAATTAATATTGACAAAATGTCGCAAGAGAGGAATAAGATAAAATAATAAGTATGTTAACAAAAGGATCAGGAATATATAAAAAATGGTATATTAGTTGCTTATTAAAATTAATAAAGAACATAATAGAAATGTGAAAAGTTAATCAAGAAGCAAATGATATATTTATAAAGAAAGTTGATAAGACAAAGAGTCAAGATATAAATGAGGATAGGAAAGATAGTTTAAGCAGCGTAGCGAAATTATGAGGATATAATAAGGAGGGATTGAGAGAATGAGATATCATTTGCCAAATATTATAAAAAATATTATGAGAAAAAAAATCAATAAAAGGAGAGAAGGTAATGATTGAGATTAGGATGCATGGTAGAGGAGGTCAAGGAGCTGCAATAGCATGTAAGATATTAGCATTAGCTGTATTTAAAGAGGGTAGATATGCACAATCATTTCCGGCATTTGGAGTTGAGCGTAGGGGAGCGCCAGTAGTAGCATTTACAAGGATAGATGATAAACCTATACAGTTAAGATGTGAGATATATGAACCTGATCATATAATTGTATTGGACCCGACATTAATGTTAACAACTAATGTTATAGGTGGTTTAAAGAAAGGTGGAACAATATTAATAAATAGCAATTTAGCAGAATCTTTTTTTAAGATACCTGAGATATTTAAGGTTAAGTGTGTAGATGCTAATGCTATTGCTGTAAAATATAGATTAGGGACGAAAGCGATACCGATAGTTAATACAGCGATTTTAGGAGCATTTGCTCGTTTTACAAATGTATTAACATTAGATAAGTTAGCGGAAGCGATAGAGGAGATAGTTCCTGCTAAGACTAAAGAAAATATAGAAGCGGTTAAAGAATCATATGAGGTTTTAGATAAGATATTAAATAAACAGAATTAATAATAAAAATGGAGTAAGCATAAGGAAATAAAAGGAGAGAAAAATGGCAAAGATGACATTAAAATCATTGGATGAGATACCATTAATGGCAGCATCTTATGAGTCGATGGAATGGAACAAGACAGGGAGTTGGAGGCATGTAAGACCGATATATGTAGAAAAGGTAGCAGCATGCAGGAAAGGTTGTCCTGCAGCTGAACCTATTCCTCAGTATTTTGCATTAGCTAAGGAAGGTAAATATTTTGAAGCGTGGAAATTAATAGTTGAAGAGAATCCGATACCGGGAATATGTGGTAGGGTATGTTATCATCCATGTGAAAGGAATTGTAATAGGAGGGAATTTGATGAACCAATAGCTATACATTTAATGGAGCGATTTATATCGGATGCGGTATATGATGAAGATTATCAATTTCCAATAATAGAAGATAAGAAGAAGGAGAGGATAACAGTAATAGGGTCTGGTCCTGCAGGCTTATCATGTGCATATCAGCTTGCAAGGAGAGGGTATAAAGTGACTATATATGAAGCTAATGATAAGCCTGGTGGTATGTTACGAATTGGTATTCCGCATTATAGATTACCGCGAGAAATAATAGATAAAGAAGTAGGTAGGATATTGAATTTAGGAATAGATTTAAAAGTTAATATGAGATTAGGTAAGGATATTCAATTAGATGATTTAGTAAATAAATATGATGCTATTTTTATAGCAATAGGAGCATATAAAAGTAGGAGAATGAAGATAGAAGGTGAGGATGCAAAAGGAGTAATGCCTGGGTTAGAATTTTTGAAGCGAATTAATTCAGGAGAAGATATAGATATAGGTAAAAAGGTGGCAGTAATAGGGGGAGGTAATACAGCGATAGATGCTGCAAGGACATCAATAAGGAAAAATGCAGAAGTAACAATTTATTATAGAAGATCAAGGATAGAGATGCCTGCAGTAGCAGAGGAGGTAGAAGCAGCGGAACAAGAGGGGATAAAGATTGAATTTTTAGTATTACCAAATAAAGTGATAACAGAGAATGGAAAAGTTAAGGGGATGGAACTAATAAGGATGGAATTAGGAGAGCCTGATTCGAGTGGAAGGAGGACTCCTATACCTATACCTAATTCTAATTTTACAGTAGATGTAGATTCAGTTTTTACAGCATTAGGTGAAGAACCTGAATTGGATTATATAGATAAAGAATATTTAGAATGGGGTAGACTGAAAGTAAATAATAATCAATTGACATTAATTAATAAAGTATATGCAGCTGGGGATTGTGCAAGCAATCCTTTAGGGACGGTAGTGGATGCGATAGCAACAGGTAAGAGAGCAGCATATGCAATTCATGAAAGTTTTGGATATAGAGCACCGAGGGTAGATTTTAGTGATGTAGTAACAGTGGATAAAGTTAATGTTGTATATTTTAAGAAAGCACCAAGGATAATTCAGGCTCAAATAGATGTGAAGGAGCGAATAAAGCATTTTAAAGAAGTAAATAAAGGTTTATCAGAGGAACAAGCCATAAAAGAAATAATTAGGTGTTTTAGTTGTGGATTATGTACCTATTGTGATAATTGCTATATATTTTGTCCTGATAATGCAGTAAAGAGGAATAAGAGTTCAAAGGGTTATTATATAGATTATGATCATTGTAAAGGATGTGGAATATGTGTAACTGAATGTCCGAGGTCATCATTATCATTAATAAAAGAAATAGAAGAAGAGGGATAAAGATGAATAAATTAAGGATAGTAAAGAAAAATTTAGGTGCAGATAAGATGATGGTAATAGAGGGGACGCATTCTGCATCATATGGAGCGATGTTAGCGAGGGCGGAGGTAATAGCAGCATATCCAATTACACCGCAGACTGGGGTAGTAGAGAAGTTGTCGGAGATATGTGCATCCGGGGAATTAAAGGCTAAATTTATTAAAGTAGAATCTGAGCATTCAGCGATGGCATGTTGTATAGGAGCCTCAGCAGCTGGTGCACGTACATTTACAGCTACATCAGCTCAGGGATTAGCATTAATGCACGAATTGCTTCATTGGGCAACAAATGGGAGGCATCCAGTTGTTATGGCAAATATAAATCGTGCAATGGCGCCTCCATGGACAATATGGGCTGATCAAACAGATAGTTTATCACAAAGAGATACAGGATGGATACAATTTTATTGTGAATCAAATCAAGAAATATTGGATACAGTAATTCAAGCTTACAAAATAAGTGAAAAAGTATTATTACCATCAATGATTAATATGGATGCATTTTTCTTGTCTCATACAAGTGAACCTGTGGCTCTGCCTCAACAGGAAGCAGTTGATGAATTTTTACCACCTTTTAATCCACCATTAAAATTAGATATAAATGAGCCGCATACATTTGGTGGACTAACCAGACCTGATGCTTATATGGAATTAAGATATAAAATTCAGGATGCAATGGAAAGAGCATATGAATTAATTAAGAAAGTAGATGAAGAATATTATGAATTATTTGGTCGCAGTTATGGAGGCTTAATTGAAGAATATCAATGTGAAGATGCAGAAATAGTATTGGTTACAAGTGGCACAGCTGTAGGAACGGCTCGCATAGTGGTTGATGAATTTAGGCAGAGAGGTATACCAATTGGCTTAATTAAAATGAGAGTTATTAGACCTTTTCCTTATAAAGATATAAGAGATATATTGTCAAGAATGTCAAAAGTAGCTATAGTAGATAGGAATATATCATTTGGATGTGGAGGTATTTTTTCACAGGAAATACGTGCAGCTTTATATAATTATACATCTAAGCCGGTTATATTTAATTTTGTTGCAGGTTTAGGTGGAAGAGATATTACTCCCATGCTTTTTAGTGATATTATAAATTATGTATTAACAAGAAATACACCAGAGAAAGATATTATATGGTTTGGTTTAAAGAAATAGGAGGATAAATGACGCAAGAATTAATTAAAATACCGGAAGAGGAATTAATGTATTCAGGACATTTAGCGTGTCCTGGATGCGGTGCTTCATTGTCAATGCGGTGGGTTCTAAAAGCATTGGGCAAAAAAACTATTTTTACGATGCCAGCTTGTTGTTGGTCAGTAATAGATGGTCCAATGCCTTTTAGTTCTCTTTCGGTACCATTGTATCATACAGCATTTGAAACAGCCGCAGCTACAGCAGCAGGTATAAAAGCTGCTCTTGAGATAAAAAATATAAAAAATGTTACTGTAGTAGCCTGGGCAGGTGATGGAGGTACTTTTGACATTGGTATCCAGGCGCTTTCAGGAGCTGCAGAAAGAAATGATGATATTTTATATATATGCTATGATAATGAAGCATATATGAATACTGGTATTCAGAGAAGTTCAGCAACGCCCTTAGGTGCATGGACTACTACTACTCCATATGATAATCCCAAAGCAGAAAAGAAAAAAAATATTGATGAAATTATGGCAGCTCATAAAATCCCTTATTTAGCTACTGCTACAGTTGCTTTTCCTGAGGATTTAATAAGAAAAGTTGAAAAAGCTAAAAATTACCGTGGAACACGCTTTATACATATATTATCTCCCTGTCCCCCTGGCTGGAAAACTCAACCAGAACAATCAATAAAAATGTCAAGATTAGCAGTAGAAACTAAGATATTTCCTCTTTTTGAAGTTGAAGATGGAGAAAAATATACTCTTAATTATGAACCTATTGGTATCCCGGTTAAAGATTATATTAGATTACAAGATAGATTTAAACATTTAACTGATGAAGATATTGAAAATATACAAAAAACTGTTGATATAGAATGGGATAAATTAATAAAAAAGATAAAAAATTGCTGATTAATATTTTATAAGAATTTTAATGTATATAAATTTAGCTCTTTTATAAAGGAAAAGAAGGGTACTTTTTTTATTATATGAGGATTAAGATATTCATTACGGGTGGTACCTTTGATAAAGAATATAATGAAATAACAGGAAAACTATATTTTAAAGATACTCATATTAAACAAATGTTGAAACTCGGAAGATGTAGAATTGAATATAAAATAAAAAAATTGATGATGATAGATAGCTTAGAAATGACTGATAATGATAGGGGAATAATTGCTAAAAATTGTTTACATACTCCTGAAAATAATATAGTGATAACACATGGAACTGATACAATGGTAGAAACTGCTATATTTTTAGCAAAAAGGATAAAAAATAAAACTATAGTTTTAACTGGAGCAATGGTACCATATACTTTTGGGAGTTCGGATGGCTTGTTTAATTTAGGGAGTGCAATTGCTTTTGCTCAAACTTTGCCTCCTGGTGTATATATAGCTATGAATGGAAGATATTTCTATTGGGATAATGTAATCAAGAATAAAATAAAAGGCGAATTTGAAGAAATAAAAAAGAATAAATCATAGAATGAATTAGAGTAAGATATGTTTTGAATTAATTAATATTTGACAGTTTATTTGAGAGAGTTTAATATTAATGGAAAAGATTTTATGAATAATGTATTTTTTGGGACAGCAGGATGGTCATATAAAGATTGGGAAGGAAATGTATATCCAGATGATACAGGAGTTGAATTTGATCAGCTTTCGTATATTAGTAATTATTTTGATACTGTTGAATTAAATAATACTTTTTATAGACCCCCATCAGCATTTATGTGTAAAAATTGGATAAGGAAAGTAGCTAATAATTCTAATTTTAAATTTACAGCTAAATTATGGCAAAAATTTACTCACGATAAAGATTCTGTTTCTATAAATGAAGAGAAAGCATTTAAAGATGGTATAGCACCATTAGTAGAGAATGATAAATTAGGAGCTTTATTAATACAATTCCCATGGTCTTTTAAAAATAACAATGAGAATAAAAAGATAATCGAATCAATTACAGAAGTATTTGAAGAATATCCTCTTATTGTTGAATTTAGGCATAATTCATGGTTAACAGGTGAAATATTGGCATTCCTGGAAGATAACAGCGTTGGTTTTTGTAATATTGATCAACCAATAATAGGTAGCTCTATTAGACCTAGCGATTATGTAACATCAGATATTGCTTATGTAAGATTACATGGCAGGAATTATAAAGATTGGTTCAGGAAAGAAGCGGGACGCGATAATAGATATAATTATTTATATAGTGTTGCTGAATTAGAAGGTTGGGTAAAAAAGATAAAAAAAATGCAGGAGAAAGCTAAACAAATATATGTCATAGCTAATAATCATTATAGAGGACAGGCTGCTACGAATGCATTACAAATGAAATCAATGTATTATAATAAAAAAATACCTGTTCCAGAGCAATTATTAATTAATTATCCTGAACTTGATAAAATTAAAAACTAATTAATAAGAATATGCGTCATATTTAAAATAAAGCAAAATTATAATAAAGGAGGAATGAAGATATGAAAAGAAAGAGTTTTGGATGGGTAGCTTTAATATCTGTTGCAATAGGTTCATTAATAATTGGGATAATATTATCAGCTAAATTAGATTGGAGTCAACCATCAAATGCTGAAAATGCGGTATTAACGCAAACTCAAGTTCCTCAAAAAACTGAATGGTCAGCTAAAATTGATTCGGAGCCTTTAACATTTTCAACTTTTAGAAGAATAGCAAAAGAATCTAATCCCGGAGTGGTTAATATATATACTACACAAATTATTAAACAAAGGTATTGGGACCCGTTTGAAGAATTCAGGAGATTTTTTGGAGATGATTTTTTTGCTCCACGTGTTCCCAAAGAAAGAGAATTTAAAACTCAGAGTTTAGGTTCAGGAATGATTGTGGATGAGAATGGTTATATATTAACTAATAATCATGTAGTAGAGAATGCAGATGATGTTAGAGTTACATTATATGATGAATCAACATATAAAGCTAAAATAGTTGGAAAAGATGCCAGGACTGATATTGCTTTATTAAAAATTGAGCCTAAGAAAAAATTGCATGCTCTTCAACTTGGCAACAGCGATAATTTAATGGTGGGAGATTGGGTAATTGCTATAGGTAATCCATTTGGATTAGGACATACACTTACTGTAGGAGTTGTAAGTGCAAAAGGACGTAATTTTGGTAGAAGAGATCAATATGAAGATTTTATACAAATGGATGCTCCGATTAATCCGGGTAACAGTGGAGGACCTCTTTTAAATATATATGGTAGAGTAGTAGGAATTAATACAATGATAGTAACAAGAGGTTCTGATTGGGCAGGAGTAGGATTTGCGGTTCCTATTAATCTTGCTAAAGATATACTACCTCAATTAAAAGAAAAAGGTGAGGTTGTTAGAGGTTGGTTGGGTGTTTATATTCCATCTTCAAAAGCAGAAGATATGTTGCAGAGTCTTGGAGCTACCTATGGTGCGCCTATTATAGATGTAGAAAAAGGTTCTCCAGCTGATAAAGCAGGATTAAAGAGATACGATGTTATTTTAGAATTTAATGATAAAAAGATAGAAAAACCTTCTGATCTGCCCTGGATGGTTGGAATGACTCCCCCCGGTAAAGAAGTTAAATTAAAAATCTTGAGAGATAAAAAAGAAGAAATTATATCACTTAAACTTGGTGCACTTGAACCAGAAGGACAAAAAGAAGCTTATAAATCATCTGAAGCTGCAGAAGATAAATTAGGAATAACAGTTGAAGAATTAACTTCCTCCATGAAAGAAAAACTTGGTATAGATGAAAAAGAAGGTGGAGTCCTTGTTACCTCAGTTAAAGAAGATTCACCTGCTGAATATGCTGGTCTGTCAGAAGGGGATGTAATATTGGAAATTAATAAAAAACAAATTTATTCAATAAAAGATTATGAAAAATTAATTAAAAATGCAAATGATGAGCTGTTACTCCTTATTAAAAGAAATGGACAACCTTACATAATAGTGATTAAGCTTAAATAATAAAATAACATTACCCCCTTCTTATTGAAAGCCCGAATTTTATAATAAATTCGGGCTTTCGTATTCGGGGTCAAGTCTTTAATTTTTAATTTGCATTATGTAAACCAGACCACCTGCCCAAAAGTTAATCAGGAAGAGCAT
>FWPU01012076.1_pt1 | contig 11692 bp, 8 predicted proteins | sample 2228361 | NCBI WGS metagenome assembly FWPU01 (sample SAMEA103939777, study PRJEB20133) | metagenome | reverse complement strand
CGACGGGCGTCGTAGCGGGCCAGCCGGCCGTAGTTGAGCAGGGTTTCCACCTCTGGGCGGCGGTAGAAGGGCGGATTGCCCCAGATGACGTAGGGGATCTGGGCAGCGATGAGGGCTTGTTCCAGGGCCGGCGTTTGGGCGTAGATTCGGACCAGGATGGCCATCTCCTCCAGGGGATGGCCCTGTTCCTGGGCGGCCTGGATCTGGTGGACCACGGCCTGGGCCATGGCCACTTCGTCCGCATGGCCCAGCAGGGTTACCTGTCCGCCAAAGCCCTGGGTCAGCTGCATCTGCTTGGGCTGGCGCTGGCGGTTGTGGAGGATGATCTGATTGGCCAGGGCCACGTGGACGGCCCGACTGCGGAAGTTTTCTGTCATGAAATAGACCGTGGCCCGGTAGCGGCGCTGGAACTCCCGGAAGTGCTGGGGGCTGGCCCCCCGCCACTCGTAGATGGTCTGGTCGTCGTCGCCGATGGCCATGTAGTTGCGGTGGGGCGCGGTGAGGAGGTCCAGCATTTCAGCCTGGGCCAGGTTGAGGTCCTGGAACTCGTCCACCAGTACACACTGGAAGCGCCGTTGCAGCTGTTCCAGGATGTCCGGCCAGCGGACCAGCACTTCCCAGCCGGTGACCAGGAGATCGTCAAAGGTGAGCACGCCCTGGGCCAGGCGCACCTCCTCGTAGAGGGCGTAGAGGTCCCGGTACCAGGGCAGGCCGGGGGGCGCAGGGGCCTGGCGCACAACACGGCGGGCCCGCCGGGGGAGGTGGAGACGCCGGGGGTCCGGGTAGACCAGGTTGCCCTTACACGCGCCCACGTAGTTGAGGAAGTCCTCCTGGTCCAGCGCGGTCAGTTCGGCCGCGTAGGGGACCTTGCGACGCTGGGCTTCGGCCAGGGCGGCGTAGAGGATCTGGAGGCGGGCGCCATCCACCGGCCGCCGGAACACCTCTTCCTCCAGGTAGGGCAGCCGCTGCCGTTGGTGGGCCAGGCGGATGATGAACCGCCCCAGGGCGTGCAGGGTGCAGACCTGGACGTCGATGCAGGTGGGCCACCGGTTCAGGGCCGCCCGGATCTTCTGGTTGGCGTCCCGGTTGAAGGAAGTGGCCAGGATCTGCTCCGCCGGGAAGATGCCCTCCTCCACCAGGCGGGCGATGCGGTGTACCAGGGCTGTGGTCTTGCCCGCGCCGGCTACGGCAAAGACCAGGGCCGGCCCGCCGTCGTGCGCGACGATGGCCTGCTGCTGTTCGGTCAACGGTATGGAGGACAGGGACTTGGGCATCGGCAGGCCCTCTCAGGCGAGCATCGGCCGGGAGAATCGCCCGGGCCCGGGGAGCGACCGGGTCGTCATTTTCCTGGCGCCAGAAGGGCCAGCAGGCCACTGGCCAGGAGGATGGCCACCTGGAGGACGGTGACCCGGGCGAAGCGAGGCCACAGCTGCCGCTGCTCCACGCCCCGGCGGTAGTAGTGCTCCAGGAAGAGGACCAGGGCCAGGCCGGCCACACTGAGCAGGAGGATGGCGGCCCGGTCGACAAAGGCCAGCCGCCAGTAGTCGTCGCTGAAGAGACCGGCCACCCCCATCACCAGGGTGCGCCCGGCGATCAAGGTGGCCAGGGTCAGACCGAAGGAAACGGCCCACAACAGGTAGGCCATGGGATGGTTCTGGGGGAGTTTCACGGCTGGCCACCTTCTCGGGACAAGCGGTATTAGAGGGCGCCGGACAGCTTCAGCTCGCCGGCGAAGTGGCAACTGGCGAAGTGGCCCGGTTTGACCTCCCGCAGGGCCGGTTCTTCCCGGGAGCAGATGGGCTCGGCGTAGGGACAGCGGGGATGGAAATAGCAGCCGCTGGGCGGGTTGGCCGGGTTGGGCACGTCCCCTTCCAGCACGATGCGCTGCCGTTTGCGCCGGGGATCCGGATTGGGGATGGCCGAGAGCAGGGCTTCTGTGTACGGATGGAGCGGGTTGCTGAAGAGCTCCTCCGTCTCGGCCATTTCGGCAATTTTGCCCACGTACATGACCGCCACCTTGTCGCAGATGTGCTTGATGACGCTCATGTTGTGGGCAATGAAGAGGTAGGTCAGATTGAACTGCTCCTGCAGGTCCTCGATCAGGTTGAGCACCTGGGCCTGGACCGAGACGTCCAGGGCGGAGACCGGTTCGTCCAGGACGATGAACTCGGGGTTTAGGGCCAGGGCCCGGGCCAGGCCGATGCGCTGGCGCTGGCCGCCGCTGAAGGCGTGGGGGTAGCGGTTCATGTATTCGGGGCTGAGGCCCACAGAGCGCAGCAACTGGGCCACCCGCTGTTCCAGCTCCCGGCCCCGGGCCACCCGATTGATGATCAGGGGTTCGCCCACAATATGTTTCAGGGTCAGCCGGGGGTTCAGGGACGAATAGGGGTCCTGGAACATGATCTGCATTTCCCGGCGGATGGTGCGCATCTCATCCGGCCCCAGTTGTTCCACGTGGATGGGGCCCTGGGTTTGGTGGTGGAAAATGATCTCGCCGCCGGTGATGTCCAGCAGGCGCATGATGCAGCGGCCGGTGGTGCTCTTGCCGCAGCCACTCTCGCCCACCAGGCCGAAGGTTTCCCCCCGGTGGATGGTGAAGCTGACGCCGTCCACCGCCTTGACGTAGCCCACGGTACGGCGCAGGAAGCCCCGTTTGATGGGGAAGTACATCTTCAGATCTTTCACCTCCAGCAGGGGGCCGCGGCCATGCTCCTGCCGGGTCTGGGTCTGTTTCAGCGTGCTTGCATTGGCCATGACTATCGTTCCTCCGTCGCGGGCGTGGGCTCCAGGGTGGCCGGGTCATAGCCGCCGTACAGCAGGCAGCGCACCTCCCGGCCGTTGAGGCGGATGGGCGGCGGCTCGATGCGGTTGCAGATGCCGGGCATGAACTCCGGGCAGCGGGGGTGGAAGGGGCAGCCCGCCGGCACCACCGACGGATCCGGCACGCTCCCCCGGATCACGGCCAGGCGGGTATGGCTCTGCTCCTCGATACGGGGGATGGAGCGCAGCAGCGCCTGGGTGTAGGGGTGCTTGGGGTCATAGAACGCAGAGTCCACGTCGGTCTTCTCCACCACCTTGCCCAGATACATGACCGCCACGTCGTCGCACATCTCGGCGACCACGCCCAGGTCGTGGGTGATGAAGATGATGCTCATGCCCGTCTCGTGTTGCAGTTCCGCCATCAGCTCCAGGATCTGGGCCTGGGTGGTGACGTCCAGGGCAGTGGTGGGCTCATCGGCAATGAGCAGCGCGGGGTTGCAGCTCAGCGCGATGGCGATCATCACCCGCTGGCGCATGCCGCCGCTGAGCTGGTGGGGGTAGCTGTCGAAGATGCGGTGGGGCTCCGGCAGTTGCACCCGGGCCAGCGCTTCGATGCCCCGTTCCCGGGCCTCCTTCTTGGAGACCTTCTGGTGCAGGGTGATGGCTTCCAGTAGGTGGTTGCCCACGGTGTAGAGGGGATCCAGGGAGGTCATGGGCTCCTGGAAGATCATGGCGATCTCATTGCCCCGGATGTCCCGCATCTGACGGCTGCGGGGGTGCAGGTCGGTGATCTTGATCTCCTCCACCTGGCCATCCAGGCCCTCGCTGCGGCGGTAGTAGGTGATTTCGCCGCCGACGATGCGGCCAGGCCGGGGCACCATGTTGAGGATGCACTGGGCGGTGACGCTTTTGCCACAGCCACTTTCCCCCACGATGCCCAGCACCTTCCCCCGTTCCACGGTGAAGTCCACGCCATCCAGGGCGCGGATGGTGCCGCTTTCGGTGTGGAAATGCACCTGAAGCTGGCTGACGCGTAGGATGATGTCCGAAGTGGTAGGCATGTTTCCTGTGCTCATTGGACTTAGATCGCAAAGGGATCGGCTGCATCCCGGAAGCCATCGCCGACGAAGTTGAAGCAGAGGACGGCGACGATGACAAAGGCGCCCGGGATCATCAGCCACGGGTTCTTCACCACCACGCTCACCGTCTGGGCATCCTGGAGGAGGGTGCCCCAGCTCACCATGGGCGGCTGGATGCCCAGGCCCAGGAAGCTCAGGGCCGTCTCGGCCAGGATCATGCCGGGGATGGCCAGGGTGGCCACCACGATGATGTGGCTGAGGGCGTTGGGCAGCATGTGGACCAGAATGATGCGGGTGTGGGAGGCGCCGGCCGCCCGGGCCGCGTTGGTGTAGTCCATCTCCCGGTAGGCCAGCACCTTGGCCCGCACCTGGCGGGCCAGGCCGGTCCAGCCGATGAAGGAGAGGATGATGGAGATGAAGAAAAAGCGGGTGACCGTGGACATGTCGTGGGGCAGCGCGGCGGCCAGCGCGGCCCACAGGGCAATGTCCGGGAAGGACATGAGCAGCTCGATGATGCGTTGCATCACCGTGTCCACGATGCCGCCAAAGTAGCCCGACACGGTGCCCAGGATGGACCCGAAGATGATGGTGAGGGTCACACCGATGAGCCCCACGCTCAAGGAGACCCGGCCGCCGAAGAGAATGCGGGAGAAAACATCCCGCCCCAGCCGGTCGGTGCCCAGGAGGAAGACCGTACCCGGTTCATCCACGCCGTAGAGGTGGATGTCGGTCTCGAAGAGGCCCAGGAGCTTGTAGGGCTTGCCCCGGACGAAGAAGCGCAGGGGGTAGACCTGGGTGGGGTCATCCTTGTGCACCCAGACCAGGTCGTGGGTGTCCAGTTCGGTGGTGGTGCCGTAGACGAAGGGGCGCAGGTGGAAGTTGCCCTCTTCGTCGAAAAAGCGGAGCCGCTGGGGCGCGCGCAACACGTAGTCCTCGTTCACCTTCAGGTGATCGTAGGGGGCGAAGAAGTCGGCGAAGATCACCAGGATGTAGAGGATGATGAGCACAATGCCGCCCCCCACGGCCAGGCGGTTGCGCAGAAACCGCCGCCACATGAGGCGCCAGACCGAAAGCTGGCCGATATCGGCAGCCACATCCTCGGCCGTCTCCAGGGTGGGAGTGGGGGGCAGCCGCTCCTCTTCGTAGGTCGTCGAAACCCGTGCCACTTGTTCAGCCATAGGATATTTCCTCAACTATTCGTACCGAATGCGCGGGTCGATGATGGCCAACAGGATATCGGCCAGGAAGTTGCCCAGCACCAGCATGATGGAAAGGAACATCAGGAAGGTGCCGGCCAGGTACATGTCCTGCTGGCGCAGGGCATTGAAGTAGAGCGGGCCGGTGGTGGGCAGGCTGAGGACGATGGAGACCACCAGGGAGCCGGAGATGATGGAGGGTAGGCTCATGCCCAGGAGCATGATGAGGGGGTGAATGGCGTTGCGCACCGCATGTTTCAGGATCACCTTGTATTCGGGGAGCCCCCGGGCCCGGGCTGCCTGGACGTACTGCATGTTCAGAATGTCCAGCAGATTGCCCCGCATCATGCGCATGAGGCCTGCAGTGCCCGCGGTGCCGACCACCACCACCGGCACCCACAGGTGGCTGAGCATGTCCATCACCTTGGCCAGGCTCCAGGGCGCGTCCACGTATTCTCTGGAAAAGAGCCCCCCCACCGACTGGCCGAAGAAACGCTGGGCAATGACCATCAACGTCAGCGCCAGCATAAAGTTGGGAATGGAGAGCCCCGCCATGCCGATAATGGTGGCGATGTTATCTCCCAGTTTGTATTGGTTGGTGGCTGAGTAGATGCCGATGGGGATGGCCACAGCCCAGGTAAAAAGCAGGGTAGAGATGGAGATCAGGGCTGTAAAGCCCAGCCGCTCCCAGATCAGATCTTTTACTTCCCGGTTATATTGAAAGGAACGGCCGAAATCCCCCCGGACAAAGCCCGTGGCCCACTTCCAATATTGGACGTAGAGGGGCTTGTCCAGCCCATAGCGGCGTTTGATGGCCTCCAGCTCTGCCTCGGCGGTGGAGGTGCCCTGGATCTGCCGCTGCATCTGGTACACTTCCAGATAGCTCCCCGGCGGCAGGTTGATGATCACAAAGCCGAGGATGGAGATGAAGACCAGGGTGGTCAGCATGTAGAGAAATCGGCGGATGAAGTAGCCAACCATCGTCTGTATCCCTTCCCTTCCAGGGGGTGGGCAGGAAGGCTCCCCCCCTGCCCACCCGTTCACAGGTTACTGCCCGTTTTTGAAGTAGAACTGCTCCGGATAGACCGCGCCAAAGTAGGACATGATCCATGGGCCGGTGAAGCCGCCGGTGCCCAGCTGTTCCCGGGTGGGCACGTTGCCCACGAAGTCCAGGTAGGCCACGATGGTGGGCAGGTTGCCTACGGTGCCGATGAAGAAGGGGCCGTCCTCGATGTGGGTGCGGATGATCTCGAAGACCAGCTGCTCCCGCTTCTCGTCATCCGGCTCGATGCGGGCCTTGTTGTAGGCGTCCCACAGCTTCCAGACGGGATCGCCCTCGGCCGGCTCCTCCCGGGGTGGATTGCGCTCCAGGGGAGCCTTGTCCAGCTCGGTGCCTTCCTTGTCGGTACCCAGGACCTTGTACCAGGCGCCGTAGAGGGGGGCCCAGCGGTCGTTGTCCACCGGCACGACCCAGTTGGGGAAGACCAGGAAGTTGGGGCCGTCGCCCACGCCCCAGCCGCCGCGCACGTCAATCTCGGAGTTGTCCTGCATGACGGCCAGCTGCTCATCGGGCACGGGGTTGATGCTCACCTGCAGGCCCACGTCCTCCCAGTTCTCCTTGATGATCTCCAGCACCAGGCTGTGTTCCCGGTTGGCTGCGGCAGTGGCGCTCAGGTCAATGCGCATGACCAGTTCGTTGCCGTTGGGCAGGTCCCGCCAGCCGTCGCCGTCCTGATCCACCGCGCCTGCGGCATCCAGCAGTTCCCGGGCTTTGTCGGGGGCGTAGGTTACGGCCAGGTCCCGCCACTGGCGGTAGAGCTCCTGGCCTTCCGGGGTGCGGTTGAACTCGATGGCCTTGGGGCTCATGGTGCCGGTGGTCTGCTCACCCGTGCCAAAGTAGACCGTCTTCTGGATCTTCTCCCGGTCGATGGCGTGGGAGAGGGCCAGGCGGAAGTTGCGGTCGTGATACAGGGCCCGCTTGTCCGGGTCCTGGTGGGTCCAGTTCAGGTAGACCATGGAGCCGGTGCCGCCGCCGCTATCCCACAGATCCGTCTTCAGGCCCACGGTCTGCTCCGCGTCCCGGAAGATCGAGAGTTCGCTCAGGGGCTGGTCGCGGCAGGGGCGGCCGCAGAACTCCTGCTCACCGCCGGTGACCTTGAGCTTGGAGACCTCCAGACTTTCGATGTAGGTGACGTCCACCCGGTCGATGTAGGGGAGCTGGTTGCCGGCGGTGTCCACGGCGTAGTAGTAGGGGTTGCGCTCCAGCAGCAGCCGGCTGCCTGGCTCGTACTGGACGGGCATCCAGGGGTTGAGCACCGGCGCCTCGGGGTTGACCCGCCAGTCCAGCTTCTCGTCCATCACCTCGAAGGTGGTGTACTCGCTGTTGTACTTGGGATGGAACTGGGAGACGTAGTGCTTGGGCACGAAGAGCTTCTCGCTGGCCGGCACCATGCCGTTGGGCCACATGGCCAGGCGGTCAATGAAGAGGGGGGACGGCGCGGCGAAGGTGAACTTCAGGGTGTAGTCGTCGATCTTGGTCACCTCGGCCACCTTACCGCCCGAGATCATGTAGTCCGGCGGGCTGTCGGGATGTTCCGGGTTGAGGACCATGTCTTCCCACCAGAAGAGGAAGTCATCCACGGTGAAGGGTTCGCCGTCGGACCACTTGGTGCCCTCCCGGAAGTAGAGGGTCCACTCGGTTTTGTCCTCGTTGGAATCCCAGCCCTTGGCCAGGCCGGGGCGTTTGTCCAGGCCATCCCGCACCCAGTGGACCGGCGAGTAGGCATACATGGCCATGGCCAGGTGGTTGCCGTTGGTGGAGGTGTCGAAGCGGTGCCAGGTGCCGCCGTACTGGCCGATCTCGCCGTAGGGTTCGATGACCAGGGGTTCGGCGGGGATGCGCTCGCTGAGGGGTGGGAGTTCGCCGGCCAGGACCTTTTCGTGGAGCATGGGGGCTTCGTGGACGGCTTCGCCTTCGGCGGGGGCGGTGGCCTGGGCCTGTTCGGCCGGGGCGGCTTCCTCTGCGGCGGGCGGCGCCTCTGCGGCCGGCGCTTCGGCACCGCCCCCACAGGCGGCCACCACCAGCACCAGGGCCTAACAGATGGCCAGCAGGGCAAACCTTCTCAAGGGTTTCATGAATACCTTACTCCTTTCCTCTTTTTTTCCGGTCATCCAACGGATTGGGGATTCACCAGGTTGGTTCACCCAGATGGTAAGGTGCCCTCGCGGCCTGGGGCCGCGGGTGGGGCAGGGGCAGGGGCTGGGTCATGGCGGCGGGCGTTCGATCGGTACCTGCACGCTCTGGGTTAGACTGCCTCCCGATCCCCGATGCGCAGACGTGTTCCCAAAGGGCATGCCCCAATGTTCGCCAGGGCGGACTGTGAACGGAACGGCTGCACCTCTGCATGAAGTCGGGTGCGAATGGGAATTGGCGATGTACAGGTCTACGGTGAACGGCGCTGTTGTGATGCCCGATATGGATGGTTTCGTGACGATGTTTGATGGCAATGGTGATTGGGGACCTGTGCATTGTGCCGGGTTGTATCTGGCAATGGGGAACCCATTCGCAGTATAGCACAGGGCCATCCAGCTGCCAAAACGGATTTTGGAGCCGGGGGCGTGCCCCTGTTGGGAGCCTCCGGGACGGACGACGCCCTTTGGTGCCTGCCTGGCCAGGGTAGCCGCTGTCGGTTTGTGACGATTTAAGTACAGGTAAACGGTCTGTAAACCTTCTCGGAGCGCCTGGGATTTTGCCAGATCCAGGCAGGTTGGTGTGTGTTCGTTTGTAGTGGGTAGATGGTAGACGGTAGACGGTAGTCAGTAGGCGGTGGTCGTGTCGCCAGATCTAGGCGGGATTGTCGTGTTTCCACTTCCCGGCTGGCGCCATCGGGCGGGTTCAAAACCCGCCCCTACGGGCATGGGGGCCCCGCCCTTACAATCGTTTCCATCCCGCTCCGCGGGATTGTTGTATTTCCACGGGGCGTCGGTCTCCCGTAATTGATGGGGATTGATGGGGCGACCCAGCCGGTCGCCCCATCGGTTTGGAAATTTCAGGCGCTTTCCACCATGCGGCGTAGGGTCTGGCCGTTTTCTTTCCACCACTGATAAAGAATGAAGAGGTCGGTGTTCATGCAGAAGTGGCGCACGCCCATCTCCAGGTAGTATTCGGCCTGGGCCGGTGTGGCGATCTCCGCCCGAGGGGGAATGCCCCGCTTGATGGCCGTTTCGAATACGTAGCGCTCGATTTCCCGGATTTCGTCCGACTGGCGTTGGCCGGCCTTGCCCACACTCATGCTGTAGTCGGAGCCGCCCCACTGGATCATGTCTAGCCCGGGCAGGGCCAGGATCTCCTCCAGCTGCTCCACGGCGCCCTTCTTTTCAATCATCAGCACCACCACCACATCCCGCAGGGCCTGGACATAATCGGGGCTGCCGCCGTAGCCCATGTAGGTGTGGCGGCGGGTGCCCACGCCAAAGCCGCCGCCATCTTCGGGCGTGTCCGGCCGCACCGAGAGGATGCACTCGCGCGCCTCTTCCACGTTGTGGCAATCGGCGAAAAGGACGCTGCCAAAGCCGGAGCCGACGGCCCGCTGGGCCAGGAAGCGGTGGGGCTCGTAGTCCACCTTGATCATCATGCCCAGGTCGTAGAGTTCGGCGGCACGGCACATGTTGTCCAGGTCGTAGAGGTCGAAGGGCACGTACTCGGCCACAAATTCCACGTAGTCGAACATCCCCGTGTGGCCGATGGCTTCGATGACCGAAGGCCAGGTGCTGTGGATGTGGGTGGCGATGCTGGGCTGGTTGTTGTTGAGGAGTTCACGGAGTTTGTTTTTGCGCATGGTGGTTGTCCTTCAGGATTGATGGTTCGCTGGTGGATGGAGATAAGGGATGGAACACCAACATTGATAACACACGAATGGCTATATTCCCAAAGCAGGCAAGGTCTCCACCTGCCTTCAGCTCTTGCCATGGCCGTGGGCTCGCTCGTACGGTCTGGCGTAAATATCCCGGCAGAAATTCGGCGGCACTGCCTCTGGTGGATACTATCGGCAAATTTCTGCCGGGATTTACTAGCCGGTGGTCCCATCCCCCTGACCCGGCGGTTGCACGGGCAGGGTAAAATAGAACGTCGAGCCCTGCCCTTGGGTGGAGGTGGCCCAGATGCGCCCGCCATGGCGCTCCACCACCTTCCGACAGATGGCCAGGCCGACCCCGGTGCCCGGATAGGCCTCCCGGTCATGGAGCCGTTGAAAGATGGCAAAGATCCGGTCCAGGTGTTCGGCTGCCACGCCGATGCCGTTGTCGGCCACCGAGAAGAGCCATTCGTCCCCCTCTCGCTGAACCCCAATGTGGATGCGTGGGGCATCTTCGCCCCGGTACTGGATGGCATTGGCGATCAGGTTTTCAAAGAGAACCAGGAGTTGCGAGATGTCGCCCGTGATGGTGGGCAAGGGGTCGTGGGTGATTACCGCTCCACTTTCGGCGACGGGATCCTGCAGTTGGTCCAAAACATGCCGGAGCAGCTCCTCGCCTTCAACGGGCTGGAACAGCATCCCCCAGGTCCCCTCTCGAGTGTAGATCATCAGGTCATTGCTGAGCTGGTGCGCGGTCTGGGCTGCTTCGGTGACCCGTGCCAGCACTTCCTCGATCAGGGCATCATGCTGTGGGCCCAGCCGCGCTTCCAGATGGCGCAGCTCATCCACAATGGCCCGCAGCGGCTTCTGCATCTCATAGGAGACCATGTAAGCAAATTGCTCTAGCTCCGCGTTGGAACGGGCCAGTGCCTCCTCGGCCTTCTTCCGCTCGGTAATGTCTCGGCTGATCCCCACCAGGCCGATGATCTCGCCCTGTTCGTCGCGCAGGGGAACCTTGGTGGTGAGGAGCCACTGCCCCTCTCCCGAGGGTGTGATGGTCTGTTCCTCCCGGTTGATGAGGGGCTGGCCGCTCTGGATGATCGCCTGCTCGTCGGCATAATAGCGTTCGGCCAGTTCCCGGGGAAAGATGTCAAAATCGGTCTTACCGGCCACCTCTTCCTGGCTTCTGCCGCCCAACACCTGGAGGTGGGCCCGGTTGTTGACCACAAAGCGGCTCTCCCGATCTTTGATGAAGATGTAGTCGGGCAGGTGGTCGATCAGGGTGCGCAACTGGTGCCTTTCCCGGGTCAGCGCCTCCTGGGCCAACTCGAGCTGCTGCTGGACGGTTTCCAGTTCTGCTACCCGCTGCCGGAGGGCGGCCACTTCGGCCCGCAGGGCGGCTTCCTCTGCTGATTGTCCTGCCATGGGTCCCTCTTGCTCTGAAAATTTCTGATAGACCGGCCCCCACAGTTTTCGTGTCCCCGGAATCTTGTAATAAACTATGGATGGCTTCCCTGCAAGAGCACCGCAGAGACCCCGAGCACGCTGAGTCTTCTCTGAGTTTTCTCTGTGCCCTCTCTGACGCTCTCTGCGCCCTCTGCGTTTCCGCGGTGGTGATAAAACCCTTTTGGGTAGGGAAGTCATGGATTGCCTGAAGTTTCCCTACTGTAACAGGCGCCGGTATGGTTGTCAACGCCTGAAAAATGGTGGGGTGTATTTCATTCGACTTTTGACAATGAGCAAGTGCCTCAACGAGTGTTGAGTTGAGACAGCACCTTTACAATTGAGCAATCGAGCCAAGATC
>FWPU01012069.1_pt1 | contig 11693 bp, 10 predicted proteins | sample 2228361 | NCBI WGS metagenome assembly FWPU01 (sample SAMEA103939777, study PRJEB20133) | metagenome | reverse complement strand
ATTTGCTATAAATTTATTGCTTCACATGCTCCAGAATGGCCTCTCGAACAGGTCGCGGTTATAGACCGCAACATCTTACGCATGGCGTTGTGGGAATTTGCAGTGGGTGATAAGACCCCCATAAAAGTAGCCATAAACGAAGCAGTAGAACTAGCAAAGGTCTTTGGCTCTGATAGTACACCGCGTTTCGTCAACGGCGTTCTCGGAAGCCTTGCTGAACATGAAAATGAAATCCGCCAGGCATTAAAGCCCGTTTTATCAACCTATCCAAAAACATGGACTTCCTAGGGCTTGGTCCTCTAGAATTACTTACGATTCTCCTGCTCGCGCTCATTCTGCTTGGTCCGAAAGATATGATCAAGACGGGGCGAACGATTGGGAGGGCACTACGGAAACTTGTGCTTTCTCCCACCTGGCGCACTGTGCAACAAACCTCTAAGGAAATACGTCAATTGCCGCAAAAGTTGATACGTGAGGCAGAACTAGAGGAACTTGAGCAAGAACTTGAATTAAATTCCACCTTGGATGAATGGAAGAAAGACCTTTCGACTTGGACAACTCCACCCCAGACACTAGAACAACCCAATCCTCCTCCCAATCTATCTCCCTCTGAGGGTGTCAATACGTCAACAGAAGAAGAGACGGATTGATTGATGCGTGGATTCATTCGGCTGCTTTGGCGTTTGATCACTTTCCCTATCCGATGGGTAAAATCAAGGATTGTTGAGGTTTCTCATTTTTTATCCGAAGAAGTCGAGGATACGCCGGTGTCCGAGTCCTTCCAGAAGGCAGCCGAACACCCTCATGAGATACTAGACCATTTAGACGCCTTGCGCAAGCACCTATTACGTGCATTAGCCTTTCTCATTGTGACAACTGCAATATCATTTATCTTTACTTCTCGGATCATAGACTTTTTAGCAAAACCCATTGGGGGAATACAAAGGCTCATCGCGATAGATCCAACCGAACCAATCAGCGTTTTCATGCGTGTAGCCTTACTATCTGGATTCGTACTGGCTCTTCCATATATCATCTTTGAATTGTGGCTTTTCGCAGCACCTGGGTTGAAGAAAACTGCACGCATTATCAGTCTCATTGCAATTCCAATTGCAACATTGTTCTTTGTTGGAGGCATGGCGTTTGCCTACTTCGTAATGATGCCGACCGCATTGCCATTTTTATTGAACTTTATGGGATTGACAACCCAAGCCAGACCATCTTCTTACATTCGCTTTGTAACTGCCCTGCTTTTCTGGATTGGGGCAGCCTTCGAATTCCCCTTGGTTATCTATATCCTGGCGCGAATCGGACTGATTCGCGCCAAAACGCTAGCAGAACAATGGCGCTTCGCAATTGTTCTAATTGCCGTTGCCGCAGCCTTCATCACGCCCACTGTGGATCCAATCAACATGGCTCTTGTGATGGGTCCATTGATTGTCCTATATTTTTTGAGCATAGGTTTGGCATTTCTTGCACAAAGAAAGCGTAAATAATTTAAATGTCAATCATTTACGAAATGCATCACGTTTAATTACCAATGGATTTCTGATAACTCATCATTTTCATTTACATGGGAGGAAAGTATGAGGGAAAAAGTGGCAATCACGGGTGTAGGATGGTCAGGATTTCGACCGATTACGACGGATAAATCCTATAAAGAACTCATGTATGAAGCAGCAGTGAAAGCCTATGAAGACAGTCGGGTTGATCCAAGAAAGGACATCCAAAGTTTCGTTAGTGTGTCGGAAGATTTTTACGAAGGAACGAGCATCTTTGATGAATATATTCCCGATCAATTAGGAGCAGCATTAAAACCAGTCCATACCATCTGTGGTGATGGTTTACACGGTCTGATTACTGCATACATGATGATCAAGACCGGTTTATTCGATACGGTTGTCGTTGAGGCTCATAGCAAAGCCTCCAACATCCTCACTCCGTCGAACGTCGCTCGATATGCTCAAGACCCTGTTTTCAATAGACCTTTGCGCTTAAATTCACTATTCATTGTTGGTTTGGAAATGAGGCGTTATTGCTATGAAACAAAGACGACCCTGCAACAATGTGCGGGCGTAGTGGTGAAGAATCGTCGAAATGCTTTAGCAAACCCATTGGCTTCATACGGTGCAAACCTCAATTTAGACGAAGTGCTTTCGGGGTTACCTGTCGCAGAACCATTGAATTTTAATGAGATCGCCCAACCATGCGATGGTGCAGTGGTGATGGTTTTAGCATCTGAGGAGAAAGCAAAACAACTTTCCGAAGAGCCCATTTGGGTCTTAGGCGTTGGTTGGGCAAACGAGAGCCCCTCGTTAGAAAGGAGAAACTGGGCAAGAGCACTATTCATTCACAAGGCTGCACAAATGGCATATCACCAGGCGGGGATTTCGCGACCCACAAGAGAAATAGATTTCTTTGAATTGGATGATACCTATGCATACAAAGAGTTGCAAGCCATGGAGGATTTGGGTTTGTGTCGTGTAGGCGAGGCGGGGTTACTCACTGAGGAGGGAGCAACGGCTCCCGATGGAGGACTTCCCGTCAATGCATCCGGCGGAAGCCTAGGGATGGGTAACTTTCTCGATGCCACTGGACTAGTGCGTGCTTTAGAAGTCGTTTTGCAACTGCGTCGGAAAGCAGGAGGACACCAATTAAATAAAGCGAACATCGGTCTTGCACAATCCTGGCGAGGGATACCAACGACCAGTGGCGCAGTCGTTATTCTTGGCAATTGAATTTCAAAGGAGAGACAACCATGGGTATGCGTAAAGTGGCTATTGTCGGTGCTGGAATGACGAAATTTGTTCGTCGCGCTCTTGAAACTGGCAAAGAACTAGCTTGGCAAGCTGCTCGTATGGCATTGGACTCTTGTGAGATGACGATGGATGATATTCAAGCGGTCTGTCTAGGGTCTGCGCCAGACGCCTTCGATGGCGTTCACATGAAGGGCGAGTATTTGAGTGATGGAGCGGGGGCATGGCAAAAACCTTTCATGCGATCCTATGTTGGAGGTGGAACAGGGGTATTTGCTCCGATACAGGGTTGGTATCATGTTGCATCCGGTCTCGTGGATACCTGTCTTGTGGTATGCGAAGAGAAAATGTCGTCATATTATCCTCACCCTCAAGGAGCCTTTCTCACAATCTTCGATCACACCACAGAACGCCCATTGAAGCCGAATCTCCTTTGGATTTTTGCCCTCGAAATGAATCGCTATATGCACACGTATGGAATATCGAAAAAGGATATCGCTAGAGTATCGGTGAAGAACAAACGCAACGCTGCTGACCATCCGTGCGCCTTACTTGGCGATCCAAATATCACTCTCGAAGATGTGTTGAATTCAGAGGTGCTTGCTTGGCCAGTGCAACGCCTTGACGTGAGCCCGGTGAGTGATGGTGCCGTAGCAATCATCCTTGCTGCAGAACATGTGGCAAAGAGGGTGACGGACAAACCAGTCTGGATAGAAGGGGTAGGATGGTGCCTTGACACTGCCTATTGGACCAACCGAGACCTAGCCTATCCTCGTTATGTTGAATATGCTGCTCGAATGGCATATGAAATGGCAGGCATCAAAGAACCCCGCAAGCAGATTCACATTGTTGAACCATACGATCCATTTGACTATAAAGAATTACATCACCTCGAAGGACTTTTGCTAGCCGATCGTGGTCAAGCACCTCAACTGGTCGCTGATGGTGTGACGGAACGAAACGGTAACATGCCTGTATGTCCCTCTGGGGGATTGCTGGGGGTAGGCAATCCCATTGCGGCAGCCGGTTTAATGAAGGTTGCTGAAATCTTCTGGCAACTTCGTGGTGAGGCAGGCAAGAGACAAGTCCCGGGACAGCCGCAGCGAGGGTTGGCTCAAGCCTGGGGAGATTTAATGCAAGTGGGGACTGTGATTATTCTGGGACGATAAGGAGAGGTTCAATGACGGTAAAAATCGAAAAATTTCCCGGTACATCTTTAACCGAGCAAGACCTTTCGGAGGGGAAGTATCTCTCATTCTTCGATCAACTTCAAGCCTTCTACGCCTGGGATACGGGGATTGCCATTGGCAAATATCTTGCATCACTGAAGCGTGGTGTTATTTTAGGTTCATTCTGTCGGTCTTGCCGAAAGACCGTTGTGCCTCCTCGAATTATGTGTGAATGGTGTTTTCGCCCAATGACTCGTTATGTCCCACTCAAGGATACCGGAACGATTAACACCTTTTCAATATGTTATATAACTTGGGATGTTCAACGATTAGAAGAACCGGAAATCCCGGCAGTAATTGAAATTGATGGCGCTTCATCCATGCATGGCATCATGCATAAAATTGGGGAAGTGGACCCCAAGGATGTTTTCATTGGCATGCGAGTCAAGGCTGTGTGGAAACCACCTGAACAACGACAAGGTGCCATCACTGACATCTTGTACTTCAAACCACTAATAGGAGAGTAGAATGACCATTCTGTCAGGAGACCCTCATGCGCCGATTCGCTTCATCGCTGAAATGCCGGTAAATAACCGCTATTCATATGGCTTGGCAGGTGAACACTTCTTTCGAGTAATCAAAGAGGAAGCACGTATATTAGGTACTCGTTGTGCAAAGTGCGGAATCATCTATGTTCCTCCATCCATTTATTGCGAACGATGTTTATCTGAATTAGACGAATGGGTGGATGTTGGGACTACAGGTGAAATTCATTCGTTCACAGTGCTCCATCTCGATGCAGAGGGTTCTGAATCTGATCACCCCGAAGTCATTGCATTGATTCGTTTGGGGGACGGGGGATTAATCCATAAGATCGATGGGGTGTCCCCAGCCGATGTATTCATTGGCATGAAGGTCCAAGCCATTTTTAAACCTTTCCACGAACGCACCGGTTCAATCACGGATATCCAGTATTTTTGCCCAGTGAATGAATCCTAGTATAGAACCCCAATCGAAAAGGTTCTTTTCCTGTGAAGGTTCTTAGACTGTTAAAATTTCCAATTTTCGGACTGCTCATTGTCGCGGTGCAAGCCTGCAAAGAACCTGCACCTAGACTACCTATCCAGACAAACACCCCATCCTATTCTTCCCTAAAACTGCCACAGGAAATTCCAGAAGCACATGTTACCTTTACTGTGGAGGTCCCTCCCGATACTCCTAAAGATCAGCCGATCTATCTCGATATTCTAGATGAAGTTACTGGTCTTGCATTGAACCAAGAGAGACATCCAATGAGAGCATTAGATGACCGACACTATATCATCACCCTCCCGTTGAAAGTTGGATCGGTCATCAAATACCGGTACTCTCGGCAAGGTTTATACACGGTGATTGAAAATACAACTAACAAAAGACCGGTGCGTTATCGGTTGTACAAAGTGGATGGACCAAGCCAAGTTCAGGATATTGTCAGTATTTGGAGCGACTCAGTATACAAAGGTTTCACAGGGCGAATCATGGGGCAAGTTCTGGATGCAAAAACTGACTTACCTATTCCAGGCATACTCGTTACCGCAGGGGGAACCCAAACTTTAACCTCCTCTGATGGTTCCTTTGTTCTTGAGGGATTACCACCCGGATTGCATACATTAGTAGCCTATGCATTGGATGGTTCTTATCACCCTTTTCAACAAGGAGCAGTTATCGCCGCCGATTCGACAACCCCAGCAACCTTCAAAATGGAACCTGCCTCCTATGTCAATGTTGTGTTTCTTGTCGAAGTTCCTGCAGATACTTTACCTGGAGTACCCATTCGAATCGCCGGAAATCTCACCCAATTGGGGAACACCTTCGCTGACTTAACGGGAGGCATCAGTACCCTTGCTTCTAGGATGCCAATACTTTCTCCTACAAAAGATGGAAAATACACCACAACATTAACATTGCCTAGTGGGACATTTATCGAATACAAATATACCCTTGGAGATGGTTTTTGGAATGCCGAGCACGATCCCCATAATGCATTCTATATTCGTCAGGTCCTCATACCAGATACGAACATAATCATTGAAGATGAAATTTACTCATGGGGAAAATCGGGGTATGGACCCATTCTCTTTGACATATCTACTCCAGACTATACTCCTCCTTCTGACTTCATCTCAATTCAATTTGCCCCATTCGGTTGGACTGAGCCCATTCCAATGTGGAAGTTGAGCGAACATCATTGGGCTTACATGCTTTATAGTCCATTAGGCGTACTCAAGCAGTTGAGTTATCGTTATTGCCGCAATGACCAATGTGGAAGTGCAGATGACGTGCAAACTGCTGGTGAACAGAATCACGGACGGTCTATCGTAATCCATCCTGGACCGATGACAATCCAAGATTCGATTCAATCATGGAATTGGTTTCAACCCTCCAATTCATCACCGAGTCCTATCCTTGATGTAAACATCATCCCGCGCATGGATTTCATTGCAGGTATAGAGTTTCAAAATTCTTACCACCCATCTTGGGCGCCTTTAATGGTAGAAACCTTTGAGGAAATTCACGATTTGGGGGCAAAATGGATCATTCTAACGCCAACGTGGACTTATACTGGCTTATCTCCGTTAGTTCTCGAACCTGTACTTGGACAAGACCCCTCTTGGGATGATCTCAGCAGCACCATTGCGCGTGCCCAAGCCTATGGTTTTAAAGTGGCTCTTTTTCCAATGCAAAATTTCCAAACGAATGCAGATCAGTGGTGGTTGAATGCCCCAAGGGATTATGCATGGTGGCAAGTGTGGTTTGAACGTTACCAAACCTTTATTTTGCATCACGCGGATTTGGCAGAAAAAAATGGTGTTGACGCTCTGATCTTGGGGGGTGAGTGGATACAACCAACCTTGCCCAATGGATTGTTGCCCAATGGGGCATCTTCAAATACCCCTCTGAACTTTGCTGAGAAATGGCAAAGTTTGCTGGTCGAGGTAAAAGAAAGATTTAAGGGAGAAGTTTCGTGGTCCTCATTATACCCTAATGATCTTCAGAATCTACCAAACTTCGTCAACCAAGTTGATTGGATGTATATCCTTTGGAATTCCGCATTGTCTCAATCCCCCGAGAGCACGCACGCAGAACTGTATACCCAGGCTTCATATCAATTAGATAACGAACTATTTCCAATCTACTTGCTTTACGGGAAACCCATTGTCTTAGGAATTTCTTATCCTTCTGCTAAGGGGGGCATAACCGGTTGCATATCTGATGGTTTGGCAACCCAAGCAGGAGAATGCTTGAAATTGGATTATCTATCAAGACCTCGACCGGACATCCATACAATCCCGGTTGATTTAGAAGAGCAAGCATCTGCTTATCAAGCTATATTACTAGCCATCAACGAGCGAGAGTGGATCAATGGATTGATTTCACGGGGTTATTATCCACCTGCAGCCTTGCAAGATAAATCGTCCTCTATCCATGGAAAACCCGCTGCGGATGTCCTCGCTTATTGGTTTAAAAATCTCACCTATTCAACTTCTCCATAGAAGATTTAAACCGATTTTTCTAAAAAGAGAAACGAATTGAAGAAATGATAAAATTCACAGTGGTATAATACCATCATCATGAACGTCACAGATATCTCAGAAGAACCGAAAAAGGACCAACAAGCGATTGGTCATACCACTGAGGACAGAGAAAAACTCAAGCGTCAGCGCCTGACCCTGGTTGGTATTATTCTAGGAGTTCTCGTTCTCCTATTTATTATTGTCCTTGCTGTTATGTACTTAGCCAATCCCAGTACACCTACGGAAAGGATACGTGATATATTCATTATCTTGATGGCTCTAGAATTTCTACTGCTTGGATTTGCGCTGATCATTTTGATCGTTCAACTAGCCATCCTGATAAATCTATTACAGAACGAAGTAAGACCGATTTTAGAATCCACGAATGAGACGGCGAACACATTGAGAGGGACAGCAATATTTCTCAGTGAAAATCTAACCGATCCCGTGATAAAATTGAATGAATATATTGCTGCCCTAAGGCGGCTAGTAGAATTGATTGGCTTATTTCGAAAATAGCCGATGTGAATAGATAATGTAAAATGAAAGAAATGAAAGAAATGAAAGAAAGGAGTTCGTTTTATGGCAGAAAGAGATGGTGAATTTAGTGCTTTTCTGACCGGATTCGTCATTGGTGGTCTTATTGGAGCAGCAGTCGCTTTGTTGTTTGCACCTCAATCCGGTGAAGAGACGCGAACATACATCAAGGATAAAAGCATCGAGTTGAAAGATCGTGCCATTGAGACAAGTGAACAAGCCCGTGAACGAGCCGAAGCCCTTGCTGCAGAAGCGAAAGCACGTGCTGATGAGCTTGCAAAACAGACACGCGAGATTCTTCAAGAGCAAAAGCAACGTGTTGAGAGTGCCCTTGCAGCGGGTAAAAAGGCAGCAGAAGCAAAGAAACAAGAACTTTCAGAAGGCACTTCTGGAGAAGAGGCTTAAGTAGCATAAAAAGAGACCGACCTCGGTCTCTTTTTATATCTTCTTCATTACCTCTTTCATCTCATACAATTCGCTGATAATAGGTGGAATCGCATCGAGTACATCTCCAGCAAGAACAGAAGCTGTGCATCCCAATGCCTTTGCAGCACGTAACCCGGCTCGGGCATGTATCCAACATCCCATAACGGCTGCTTCGAATGCTCCGATTCCTTGCGCTCTCAAACCAGCAATTGCGCCAGAAAGGACATCGCCTGTGCCACCACGCGCTAAGGCAGCCGTAGCAACCGGAATCACAACCGTATTACCATCAGGCGAAGCAATTACCGTATGAGCACCTTTCAGGACTACAACGTGTCCCCATTCTTTTGCATATCTTTCGGCAATCCCAATGCGATCTGACTGTATCTCTTGAATGGAGAGCCCCGTCATGATAGCCATTTCACCTGGATGGGGAGTTAAAATGGTATGAGCGGGGAGTGCGCCTGACCAATTTGGTATCATCGAAAGCAATTTCAAACCATCTGCATCAATGACCATGGGTGGTAATTCCTTGCGTTGTTCTTTTTGATACCCTTCAACCGAAACAAAGCCGATTTTCCCTCTACCAACTTTCTGGGATATACCTATTAATTGGGCAAGAAATTCTTTTGTGGTATCTTCTAAACCAAACCCAGGTCCGATCAACATTGCCGTCGTACGCCCAAGGTTTTCAAATATCACATCTGTGGCATCTTCAGAAATAACACCCAACTCGTGGGGTAAAAGCAACCAAGTTGCTTCCACAAAATGTCCTGCTAGAATAGGGTGTAAGGGTGTAGGAACAGCCATGCAAACTAACCCTGCGCCACACCGAAAGGCTGCTTTACCGGCTAACAACGCGGCTCCGGTAAAGTTCACGGAACCTGCAACCACCATTACCGTTCCAAAAGTACCTTTATGGGAATCTGGTGGGCGAATGGGTAATCTATTGCTGACCCACTGACGATTTGCCACAAATCGCTTTATGTTTCTCCAGGTTGGTGAGCGTTCATCGTCCGTGGTTAAACCTATCCCGACAACATGTAAATCACCGACGTAGTTATTTGCTGGAAATAGCAACAAACCTATCTTCACTGCCGCCATGGTTACAGTTATATTCGCTGGGATGCATTCCGGAGCAACCTCACCGCTATTGAGGTCTACTCCAGATGGGCAATCCACAGCCACTATATAGGGTGGATTAACCATTGAAGTGATAATGCATTTGGCTTCTCCAAGGGCTTCAGCAAGTTTCCCTTTTAAGGGCAATTTTATCCCAGTGCCTAAAACACCATCTAATAGCACCCTATGCTCAGAAATCCATTGTTTGAGTTGATAGAAATCTCGATCTTCTTCGATACGAAAGACCCTACCTCCGGCATCTAAAAGGTGGAGAATAAGTGGATCAGTAGGTGGACGTTCGCGAACAATGTATGCACTTGATGTCCAACCTCGCCTTGCAAGGTGTGTTAAGGCAACTAAGGTATCTCCACCATTATTCCCTGAACCGACTAATCCTAAGACTCCACCTTCTTTCAAGTCGGTGCAGGTTTCCGATACCACATCAGCTACTCCTAACCCTGCGTGTGCCATCATTTCATCGTAGGTAAGACCATTGGCGTTTGCCTCTTTTTCAATATTTTGCATCTCAGATACAGAAACTAACTTGTGCATTTTCACCCTCTCGTGGAAAATTGGCTTTCTGAAAATGAATTAGATAGAATCTCCCCAAAGGTCTTTGATAACCCATTCTAAGCCTAATTTTAATAATTTCTCTTTCGATGGGTAGCCAGTAGTGGGATCCCATTCCCTAATGCGATAATATTCATTTAGCATTGCATCAACATTGGGTACAAATCCCCTACCTCCTTCAGGATCATCTTGATAAGGTCTTAATAATGGCTTGGGCAACCGATCGTTCAAATTTGTCAGCCCTAAACGATTATTTATGACCCTCTTCAAGTTCCACCCACGCTCGCCGATCATTAACAAATCTTCTAAGGATAAATCAAGCCCACAAACAGCATTTGTCATGGAAACGACCATATCCGGTGGTACATTTGCAAAAATACACATCACCAAAGCGTTGAAAACCGTGCGCCAATCCTGATGGCGAGCAACGTTCGCAGCCTTCTCTGCACCACCTCTAGGTGTGTGAAACTCCAATCCTAACCGTTGATCGGCTTGTCCGATTTCCACTAGATAGTAATCCGACTGATTGTGACACGCTCCACGTGGAGAGGTCGCGTAAACCAACGCCATTCCGGAGGCACCTCGAGGGTCGTGATAAGGCACTTCTAAACCATTGACTTGTACAGCTTCATCCTCTGAGTGAAATCTTCTCCCCAAAGAACGAGAACCTTCTGCAAGAAAACTTCCAAAGTCTTCTCTCTTCGCAGTCAAATGAATCAATTGTTCGACCACTTCGGCATTACCCCAAGACAAATGTAATCCTTGGGTGTCCTTTTCGGAAATCGTTCCCTCTTCGAATAATTTCATAGCCAAACCAATCGTGTTGCTCAAACTGATGCTATCCATTCCATAACGATCACATAAATCTCCCAAGTGGGTGATGATAACTGGATCGTTGATCTCAAGATTAGGACCAAAACCGACAAGGGTTTCGTATTCAGGACCTTTTTGTGGATTACTTCCCGGTATGGTTACTACTCGCCCGCAAGCAATTACACAAGCATGGCACGCGCTCACACCGCTTAAAATCGTTTCAGCAATGTATGCTCCCGTGATTTTCAAAGGTTCTGAGGATTTACTCTTTTGAAAATACTTTTTAGGCATCTCACTCAAATAGTCAAAGTAATCTGCAACACTAGCGGTGCCCAATTCTCGTGCAACCTGAGACACCGGGTCATTTTTCAACGTTCGATTTGCCTCTGAACGCAACGTTTGAAATACATCCGTATGAGATACAGGTAATTCACCATTTCCATGTACAACAATGGCTTTTAAAAATTTGGAGCCCATCAGTGCTCCCATGCCGGTTCTACCGGCTACACGCCCATGGTCGCATAAAATCAACGCGAAAGGAATCTGATTCTCCCCTGCAATACCAATCGTAGCGACATGCGCTTGTTTCACACCGATTTCGTTGGTCAGTTCCTCCTGTGTCTGATAGGTATCCTTTCCCCATAAATGTTTTGCTGACCGTAATTCTACTTGTCCATCGTGAATCCATAGATATACTGGCTCTGATGCCTTACCAGTTACTAGTAGCCCATCATAACCAGCCTTTCGTA
>FWPU01012063.1_pt1 | contig 11697 bp, 10 predicted proteins | sample 2228361 | NCBI WGS metagenome assembly FWPU01 (sample SAMEA103939777, study PRJEB20133) | metagenome | reverse complement strand
CAGCTGGTGAAGAAGGTCCTCGTTCATGATCGGCGTACGGTCGAGGTCTGGTACGGGTTACCGAACCAGCCCTCGGTTCGTACACCGGGTAATTTGGCTCCTCGGGTGCAACCCTCTTCATAACTCTTCTCTTTCTCACGCAGTTAACCGAAAACCTTCAATGTCTACGGGTTACCAAAGATCAGGCCGTTCCGGCAGGCCGGAAGCGACGTCAAGACACATTTCCTAACCACAGCGCCAATGCGCTTGTCGCAAAGGCTGTCGTAAACGTGTCGTAAACATTGTCGCAAACCTGTCGCAAAGATTAGTCCCCCTCCGCCAAGCGGTAGAGCAGTTGGTGCGTTTCACCCTCGGTGACGATCAATCCTCGGTCCACCATCGCTTTCAGGTCTCGCTGCAGAGACCGGCGGTTGACATCGGGGCATAAGCCCTCGAAGTCCTGGATGGTCAGACTGCCGTGCTCCAAGATGTGGGCGAGGGCTTTGGCCTGGCGGTCCGAAAGCCGGTGCTCTTTGACCAACACGTCCCGTCGGATGGCCTGCTCTCCGCGCTCCCTGACCTCGGCGAGCTGGGCTGTCAGCCCCTCGACGAAATATTCGAGCCAGCCGGTCATATCCATGCCGTGCTCGCGGACGCTCTGGATGGCTCGGTAGAAAGCGGGCCGATCCCGGTCGTAATATTCGCTGATCGTGAACAGCCGCTTGAAATCGTATCCGGCCCGATAGAGGGACAGGGTCGAGAGCAGCCGGGATGTCCGGCCGTTGCCATCCAGAAACGGGTGGATATGCACGAACTGGAACTGAGAGATTCCGCTCACCAGAACCGGGTGAACCTCCTTCTCCTGGTTGAGCCAGTCCACCAGCTCCGCCATCATGATCGGCACATCGTGCGCCGGGGGCGGAATGTAGACCGTCTCGCCGGTCACGGAATTGACCACGTAGTTCTGGATATTCCGGTATTCGCCGGGAGCAGCGGCTCCGCCCCGCACGCCCTCGACGAGCCGTTTGTGGATTTCCCGAACCAGCCCCTCTGTGATCGGACCGCCCTCTTCGAGATACTCGGAAACGAACTCAAAGGCTTTCTTATAGTTCAGCAGTTCCCGCACATCATCAGGATCAGCCTCGGAGACCGGCTTGCCTTCCAGGAGTTGCTCGGCCTGATCCAAGGTCAGGCGCGTACCCTCGATATGCGTGGTGTGATGGGCTTCAAGAATCAACGCACGGCGTCCCATCTCCCTCACCCATGCCTCGGACAAAGTCGCGGCTTCCAGGAACCCCCGGGCCCGCTCGATGCGAGTCAGCCCGGCGGTGATCCGGTTGGTGATGGTGAAAATAGGCTTGAAGTGCTTGGTCATTTCCTTTTTCGCCTAGCCTTTGTCCTGATGCATCCAGTATCCATAGTTATCTATCGACCAGGCCACTGTACGTTCCAGAAATGAGCCGGGAGCCCACGTAAGTGCTCCTCTCCACGGGCTACCTTGGTCCCAACCGCCAAGAAGCTCTTTCGCTCCCTGCATTCCATGGATTTGATGCTGGCCATCTTCCAATGCGTGTCCCCAAACGATGTCGCTCTGTATTTCGGGATGCTCTCTATCCAGATGAACTCGTTTCCCGAATACGGACAAGTCACCGGATACCTCGTGCCACCCCACACGGCATATTTTCCCAAGACCGTATCTGGTGTCGCCTCCGACAAAGAGGGTATCGATATTGTCCAACTGCCTGCGAAAGCCGTTGTTTCTCAAAAAGACGTACCCTAAGAGCAGCATGGCCTTTGGTTCACCATGACAGTTGGAATCACGCCACCAGGGATTAATACATTCTGTCTCTCGGAGTGTGCCTTCAGACGCTGAGTCCGATTCGGGAGCGATTGCGGTGCCGGCCCGGGAGTCCAGCAGACGACGTCTGAAGTCACGATCCGACAGACTTTCCTGGCCGCCGTGGCAGTACCATTGGACGCCTCTCATCTTTTGGAATGTCGGCATCCAAGCCAGGAACTTGTCGCCCCGTTTCTCGGCCGGAAAGAGGTAGGTGAAACGGCAGTTGAGAGCGACTTCCCATCCAAGTTTGCCGTAATCCGGAAAGCTTTCACCGTTTCTTGATCGGGATATCTCAGCGGTCACAGCTCCCCAAAGCACCCGCGCCGGGACATAGGGTCTGCAGCGGTTCAACGCCCCTGCCGGAGGCATGCCGACGAAAACCGGCGCTTCCAGTCTCCAGACCCATCGAAGTGCCGTCCAGGTCATGTTTGCACCTCGCTTTTTTGTGGCACTCGCGCGTGATAGCGGGCATAAACGAGTGTTTGCCGGACCAGATCACGCGCCAGCAGCAGCTTGTCAAGGTCCTTGGCCATCTGCTGAAGCGAGGTAAAGACGTCGGCATTGTCAGAAAGTAAAGGAGCCTGCTGGGGCGTCACTTTCAGGAACTCATAAATCTTCTGGTTGACATTTTCGGCCCCACCGCCGCCTCGCGTTTTTAGAAACAGAAACAGGGCGTAAATTCCCTGCTCTTCCAGAACAGCGAGCGCACTCGTAATGAGGTTCTCAAGCTCCTTTGACGGCCTCTCCGCGATAGTTTTACCCACCTTGGCACAAGCAAGGTCCAGGTTTTCGAAGGTCGGAGCGTCCATTACGAGACCTCCTTTCCTGGCTTATCCGCATCGGCAAGCTCCTTCGTTGCCAGCACGCGCAGCCGTCCCATGCCCCGGCTTCCCATGCCGCCGATGCCGAGATGTTCCAGATAAAAATTGGCACCAGTAACAACATCTCTGACTTTCTTAGGTGAGTCGACCGCCTTCACATCATCTTGATTGATCTTAAAGTGTTTTGGATTCCGGCAGGTTAACTCCCCAAAAAGCACTGTTCCTCGAGGCATAGCCTCATAGGTGAACAGCGCCCCTTCCTCGGCGGCGCCCGTGGCCGGATCGATGGCGACCGAGGTCCGTACTTCGAGGTTGCTGTTCACGATGTGCGTAAACAGCTTGTCGGAGACGACCCCCAAGCGGCTGATGATGTAACCCGGTATACCCAGTACTTCGATCTTTTGAGCAATCTCGCCCAGTTGCTGCCAATCCGTCTTGACCGGCAGAAGAAGCCAGCCGAGATTCAATGGTGGCTGAGCTACCGTCCCGTCCGCTTTGCGGTAAACGACCTGCTGCTCAGGCAGGTCACCCAGTTCTTGCAATTCCGTGAGATTGGTTTGCCGCAATGCCATCGGACACGTGATCCACTGCGGCCCCAATTGCGACGCCACGGGAAAGAGCAGCACATGCATATCGCTGAAGGCTGCCAGTCCCGCGAACCCGCCGCTGGAGCCCCCTTTACCTTTGGCAAAGCCGAACACGGTGCATACAGGACAATCGGCCTCTCCGCAGTGGCCACCTCCACCGTCGCGCTCCGGCTGGCCAAGACCGGCACATTGGGGGTATTTCCCCTTCGCCATAGCCGTGTAGGCTCGCATGACTCCCGCCAAGCTCGAACCCGGAATCTTCGGTATCCGCGTTACAGGATCGCGCACGATGGTATTGTCCACCCGCCCCAGCCGAGTTCCACCCGTGCCTACATGGATGGGATCGAGCGCCACGCCCGCAAACGGAAATGTCACGAAACTCTGATTATTTGTTGTCATCGGTCACCTCCGGACACTTTTTTTTAATACGCTCATGTGCCATACCAAGCTCCAGTCCAGGAGTCCATCCCCAGCGGCCTGCACCAACGTCTCAAGGCAAGCGCCTCGAACACCCAGACGTTCATGGAACACCGCGCGGGCGAGATCGAGCCAGGCCGTCTTCCCTCCCTCGAACCATGTTCCATCCGGCCCTTGCCAGGCCCCGCGCCGCTCCATAAGCTCCGACCATGCGCCGCGGAGGGCGGTCTGGCTTGGTGCATGCCGATCCATCAGCCGCCAGAGATCGCGCATCCGCAGCCATTCCGTAAGCTGTCTACGACTCAAAGGTTCGAACCGCCTGGCCGTGCTATCCATGAAGACTGTGGCAATAAGCGAGGGATAAACGAGAACCCCGTCCCCACTTCGCAAGTCCTTCGCGTGCCGGAAGACCCGGCCGTTGGGATGCTGGAAATCCAGAGGAAAACGGACCTGCTTGTCTTCCACGGCAAGGTACGGATAAAACACGTCATCCCGTCCATCGGGGAGTCTGATGGGTATGGTTTTAAGAAGCTCATGCGGATGATCAAGAGACTTGAGGCTGAGGGCAGTGACGCCCTCCCGTGCTTCGTATCCTGTCACCCGCCAGATTTCGGGCTCTTTTTTCTCATACAGCTCATCTTCTATGTTCCGTGTTGCTTCAATCACGGCCTGAAACGGCGTCATCCTGGGGAAAGCCACAACCCCGACCCGAAGCGGCAAACGGTCCCACACGCGGCCGAATTGTTCCTGCCACTTTTCGATCCCCTTGTCCACACACGCCGATGCGGCATCAAGCGGCAAAAGGACCCGAAAGCGCACCGGCGAAAGCTCTAGGGGGATCACCGGGTGATACACGCCCAGAGCGCCTGCATCGTCCGCTGCCGAATGCACCACAAGTCGTTTGGCGTCCATGCTATCGTCCGCTTTCAACTCCAAAGTGATCCCGTGCAGGCAATCCTTGTCTTGCTCCGGTTTCAGAAGTCGGGCCAGGTTGCAGATGGTGAGGAAGTCCTTGGTCTGTGCCCGATACAACAGGCTTACGGGAGCATCCCCATAACGTCCGCCGTAGGTCTGCCGGCCTTCCCACGAATCGGAAGAGCCGTTATCGGGCTTGATAACCAAACGGCGCACGCGCCAGCGGTTCTGGTCCGCGGCCGCTATTTCGCGGAATTCGGCAAGCAAGACTTTGAAGAAATCCTCGGCCTGCCGCCAGAAGCGATAGATACGGCCAGGCGAGGCGAGCTTGCAGAACGACTGATGCGTGAGCCATCCAGCGCGGCCACTCTCGTCAATGGCGTCCCATTGAGGCGAGTCGGTGCGATCCTCGACGATTTTGGAGAAAAAAGATGGCCAATCTGTCTCGTGCTGGTACCCCTCCTGCAGGCCGCTCAGAACGGGGTCTGCCTTGTCAAAGGACTGGAGTTTTCCTTTGATATGCTGAAAGAGGCTGTCGAAACAGGTGGATGGATCGATGGGGTTTGGCTGGTTTTTCAAGATAGGATTGAACTTGCGCCATTCCGGAATGGCCTGGGTCCTGAGCGCATCCAGGCGGGTTCCGTCAAGCCACGGCTCGATGTCCAGGCTCATCGTGACGAGGGCGACGCGGTCATTCGCATCCGCCACCTCGCTGATCCAGATGGACTCTGATCCGAACTTCCCCGCCAACCACTTGTCCAGGCGGTGAGTCCGCCGAGCCTTGCACGGATCGCAAGGCATTTGCCTGTCTGTCCCCGAGCGGCTTCTGCACACAAGACATACCGGGCAGACATGGCCACCCGACGAATCCCGCCCGGGAATTTGCCAATTGCGGTGAAGCGGCACGGCCATCGTTTCCCGCGCCTTCCGTATTTCCGCCGTCATCCCGACAAGAGAGCGGGAGGGCTCACTGATATGGCAATAGGGAGGCATCTCGAGGTTGGCGTCCCGAGCATAATCGTCCATCTGTTCAGCCAGCCAGCTTTGCCAATCTGCGGCCTGCAGATCACCGCCTTGGTACCCTTGTTTGTCATGGCCGAATCGTTCCCCCGGGAACGAAAAGACACAGACCTCGCCGTCCCTGTACAGCAGGGAGCCTACAGCCAGATCGACCTCAACGAGTTTGCAGACTCTGGTGAAAAACTCGTCCAGCGCCAGGCGCGCCCCGGTCCAGTCGCCGATCTTAACCGCCCGGGCCTCGTAGTGGTCCGCACCGATCCCGACGGTCAAGAGCCGCCAACGGGTCTGTTGTTTGAGTCCATTGCTGGACCAGGGGAACGAGCTGCCTTCCAGAATCGCACCGGCCGAGGCGCTTTTGAACAAGGCGGCCGCGACATAGGACTGGTCAAACAGCGTGACATCATTGTTCGGCAATCTGGTTTCGGCCAGGGTGCCGGTAAACGCCTTGCGTAGCCATCCTTCGGGACCCACCGTCCCATCGCGCCAACGCCACCAGCCATCAATGTCGTTTGGGGAACTGTTGTCGCCAAGCTGCTTCAGCACGGTGAGGAGCTGCTTAATCTGCTCAAGCAGGCCTTTCCAGCCAACATCGGTGAGCAATTCAGGCGGGTCGTCCAACAGATTGCGGACCGGATGGCCGAAGGCCGTGGACAACCACATGTGGGTGACGTCCTGCCCCAGATACGTGGAAGCGGCCGCCGGCAGATTCTTCTCGATACCCGACGCCATAGCGTGGCCAGCTTGGAGCAGTCCAAGCAACCCTTTGTCTCTCTTGGTATGCCTCCTGAGAAACTCCGTGAGCGTGTCGGGCCAGGCGTCTCCATTCAACGTGAATTTGTCTTTCACCCATTTTATGTGATCATGCCAGGTGAACGGAGGGCTCTCTATTTCATCCCACTTATTGTATTCGTAGTCGCTTTTTTGCCCACCGTGCTCCAGCAGGAAATCGCTCTTGGCCTTGCCGGTCATATGAAGCCAGCCGATTGCCTCACACGCCAGAAACAAAGGGCGATGTTGCCGCAACGTGTCCGGAAGTTGAAATCCAGTCATTGGTCACCTCTCTTCCGGGCAATTCGGCTTTTCATCTCCGCTTTGAATCCTTCCGCATCCTCTGAAGTGAAGGAACCGGGTGTGCTCTGCTCACGTACCAGAGTGCCAAGGTCCTGAAGGCTATGGAGAGTCTTCTTTTGGGGTCGCGTTTCAGCCTTTGGAGGTTGCGTGGAGGCCTTCAACATTCCTGTCCATGTATCGATCCTCGCAGTACCCCATCCGGCGGTGCGTTTGGCGGAGATGCCATACGTTTCGAGAAGCGCCCTTATGCTGTCGATGAAGCAGTCGATGAAGTCAGCCGGCGTTACTTTGTCGCGTTCGATTTCCCCCGGCAGGGGCGCATGAAGTAGCTGTAGCCTCCCTGTCGTTCCTGCCGGGACGACCTCATAGTAAATGGGCTGAGTCCCGGCCCGGCGGGTACGGCTGTGGGGATTGATCACCTCAAAGCCGATTTTGTTGAACCAAGTCGGGTAACAAGCAAGGGCTCCGGAGCGGAATTGCTCATCCTCTCCTTTCTCGTTGCCGAAGAGATGGAGAATCCAGGAAGGGTCCCTCCAGCCATTCAGTTTCATGTCGTGCGAATCAAGATGGCCGGACAAGCCCGCCTGCATCCTACAGGCCCACCGAAGAAGACCCTTCCAGGAGGCCGCGGACATGAACGGCATACCGAATACCCTGTCCTTGCGAACCGGGTTATCCAGCACATGAAAGGGGCGGTCGTCCTTCGAGTACCAGGGTGATACCAGTGTGAAAGAAACGTCGATGCCGAACCAGGTCGAATCCGGCAGGGAAACATGGTCCGGCTCAAGGTGAAGGTCCGGAGGGAGATTGAGATCCAGTTCAGCCGCCCGTTTCATGTAGCATTGACGTGCATTGTTCTTCTCCCCATCACGGCACGACCAGACCGCACATCCATCCCCAAAGCCGGAAGCGAGTCCGGACTCGTTCACCCGTTTTGGGCATGCTTTGTTTTCGGCCAGGGAGGCGTAATAATCGAAACTCATGAGCGGTCCTCCTTCCCGGCGAATAGTTGATCGATGATCTTGTCTCCGGTGAGAAAATCCCAGCCGTTCTGCCACCATGCGTTCGTCAGACGTTGCTCCATGGCGTTGAAATCGATCAGCCCAGGTTTCACGAAGCCAAAGGTTCTCGCGGGGTTCTTGAAGCTGAAGACTTTCTTGCTTTCTCGTTGCGAGCCTGCAAGCCACTTGGATATTTCATCATTGCGATTGACAAGATGTTCGCTCTCTCGCTTTGGGTGTCGTTTTGTTTTTGGGCACTTGTTCGGCGGATTGTGGACTTGACCGCAATCACAGCACGCCTTGCTTTCTTTTCTGCCAAGCACCTTGTTAAATGAACTGGCGCTGGTGTTCTCTCGCGTTAGTGTCTTCCACCCAACAAACCAGAAGAATTTGAGCGACGCCCAAGCCAAATCAGCATCTTTTGCTTTCGATTCCGGTTTTCTCCACCGCTCCTCGCGAACGTACTTTTTCACTTCCGTAATGTTCAGATTCGTTATCGGCGGATCGACTTCGAGAATCTCAACGATGCCGTAGTCTTGGTGATGCGTTTCTCCTGCCCGACTCAGTTCGTCCGTTGGCTTGAATACCGTCTTGCCGCCGATGGCACCATAGTCGGCGATCAGGCGAAGAGCAGCGTCGAGGAGGGTCCACTCTTCCACGCAGATCGGACGGAGGGGTGTGAAGCATAGACTGAAAGTCTGGTTTTGTTTGATCTGATCTGTCTTAGTACCGCTATTCTCATCCAGAACTTCAAATCTAAACTTCCGCGCCCAGCCGGTGCACCCGAAGAGTTCGCAGACAACACAATGGTTGCGATCTTCACATTTCGTATCGCTTGGATCGCAGGCATTGCCGCCCAGACCACGCACCAACACCTCGAACCACCAGCGGATGGAACCGAGCAGGCCGGTGGTAATCAGACGATCCGATTTTCCATTGAGGTCGCCGGTCCATAAATCCGTCAATGCCCTGAGTCGATAGGTTTTTCCGCCTTTCGTGAGAGCCATGGTTTCCCTCTCTTCGTTCATTCCTCCGCAGTCCGCTCGATGTCTGCTTCGTCGAGCGGTTCGTCCACGGCATTGCGTAGCCAGGATGGATCGAAGCCTGCAGCCGAGGAGCCCTCGATGCGGATTCGCACTCTGGCTCCGTCGGATTTGTCGGCCAGGTTCGCGATGGCCGGAAATGCCTTGAAGACCTGTTCTCTGGTTGCTTCGAATGTCAGTGCGACCCGTTTCTTCCGACCGGCGGCATCCGTGCCCGTCGTGACCGGTCCAGTACCGGTTCCCACTCCAACTCCGGTCGGCTCCTCTTGGACGCTTGGTGGGGAAACTGCGCCTGTATCGACGGGGAAAGCGCCTGCGGGTTGGGCCGCCGGGGCTTCCGGGATCGCTGCCGGCATCATGAGGAAGCCGGAATCGAAATCAACTTCGTCATCGGCAATGGAACGACCGAGAATCACCTTGTCGCGACTCACCTGGTATCTTCCATCAGGACCAAGAACGGGAATGCCTCCGCTCGCATAGGCGAAGACGCTTTCCGATACACCGCGAGCAATACCTTTGCGCAAGACCGATGCGGATTCCAACCGAGGCGGCGCAATATCCCGGAAGAACGACTCAAGGACATAGGCTTATTTGTGAACGCCAATGGCCGCAGGGCCCAGTCAGGGCAAACTACGGCCACATTACAGGCTGATATTATACGACCTGATAGGCATCAGGCCAATATAAAAAATGTACATGAATCAGGAGGTTTGGGGAATTGCCGGCGGGGATGAGAAGAAGGACCGGTGGTCCGACGCGGGCATAATGAAGCTGCCGGTTGCCCTGAGCGGATCGTCAGTTCATCCGCTCGGCGGTCAGCCTAGCCCATATCTTTCGTTGACGTGACCAGTGAGCAACGGCGGCAATGGGACGGACCTCTTTCTCCCGAATCTGGTCACGCCCCTTGACCGTCCGGGGCAGGAAGAGAATCGCTTCTTGGATGTCCGGGGCCAGGTTGAGCAGGTTCATGATCTGAGTGATGCGTGCGCGCGTCACATAGCCGAGCCTGGCCAGATCAGCGTAGTCCCGCACCTCACCACGCTGGACCAGACCGTCGAAGCGGATTGCCAGGGCCATCAGCTTTGAGACGCGGGGCAGATTCCCCGGCTCGATGCTTCGGTCTTCCTCGCGGAGATGGTTGTCGCTCTTTCTCCTGTTCTTGGGTTTGAAACTGAAGGAGATCTCCAATCGGCTCAGTCCGGCTCCGTCGGATGCAGTATTTTTCATGCGGACACCTCCCGATTGCGAATGTCGGCCTCGCTGCACAGCGCCTTGACTCCCGGTGAGCGGAAGGTCACGGTCACTCTGCCATCCCGCCCGTCATACCCGACGCGTTCGACGAGGAGTCGGACGATCCGTGATTGTTCTCGGGGAGACAGCGACTCCCAGACCGGATCGAAGACCGCCAGCGCCCGGGCCATGTCCCTTTCGTCAACGGTTTCTCTCTGGATGGCGATGACCTCTTCGCGTATGGCGGTCATCCGCTGTTCTATGGTTCGAATCCGATCCTGAAGGTCGGCGAGTTGGTCCATGGCCGCCCCTCCGTTCGAGACGGCGGTGAAGGACTCGCCCACCAGCTTCTGGACTCCGGTGTGCAGCCGTTTGAGTTCCCGCTCATGGCCGCGTTGTTCGGTTTCCAGTTCCGCCATGCGCTTGCCGCTCTCTTCTCGAACCTTCGCAGCCGTCGCTGAGATGATTTCCTCATTTCTGCCTATGCTTCGGATGTGTTCGACCACAGCGGTCTCGATCTCGTGCGCGTTGAGCGACTTGGTCGGACAGGACGCCCAGCCTCGTTGCTGGGCGTTCAGGCAGACGTAGTAGCGATACCGTTTGCCGTTGTCCTTGGCCGTGTAGGTATGCACCATCCCCGTGCCGCAGGGAGCGCAGTAGAGAAGCCCCTTCAAGAGAGCTCCGTACTTGTTGCGAACCTCCTTGCCGCCGGTGCTGCCATTGCGCCGTAACGCATCCTGCACCCGCTGCCAAAGATCGATGTCAACGATCTCACTGTGTTCGCCGTTGTAGATGGTTCCTTTGTAGTCGACCTTGCCGGTGTAAATCACGTTGGTCAGAAGCCGGAAGAGGCTGCTTTTGCTAAAAGATTTTCCACCGCGCTCCTGGCCCTTCTTGGTGGTCCACCGCTTGGTCTGCCAACCGCGGCGGTCGATCTCCTGGACGACAGGGATCATGGCTCTGTGCTCCAGGTAAAGCTGGTACATTCCCCGGACCTGTGCAGCTTCGTCTTCGTTGACGATCAGCTTTCCCCCCTTCGGGTCCACGTCATACCCGAGAACCGGCATCCCGCCGACCCACTTGCCCTTGCGCCGCGCGGCGGACATCTTGTCGCGGGTGCGCTCCGAGATAATCTCCCGCTCGAACTGGGCAAAGGATAAAAGGATGTTCAAGGTGAGCCGCCCCATGGAGCTGGTCGTATTGAACTGCTGGGTGACCGAGACGAAGCTCACGGCGTGCTTGTCGAAAAGCTCCATCATGCGGGCGAAGTCCAGGAGGGACCGGCTCAGCCGGTCGACCTTGTAAACCACCACGCAGTCGATGTCGCCCGACTCGATGCCGGCGAAGAGCCGCTTGAGGGCGGGCCGCTCCATGTTGCCACCGGTGAAACCGCCGTCGTCGAAACGATCCGGGATGCACACCCACCCCTCGTGTCGTTGGCTCGCGATATAGGCTTCCGCGGATTCCCGCTGAGCGTCGAGGCTGTTGAACTCCTGTTCCAGCCCCTCGTCTGTGGACTTGCGTGTGTAGATGGCGCAGCGGATGGTCCCGCTGGTTCTTGATGCCGACTCCCGGGCTTCTCCCCGGCCACGGTTATTGTTTCTGCTCATTCGTTCCTCCTCTCGGGTTTGCGGCTCTTGCCCTTGGCCGCGGCATCGGCGATACCGAAGAAGAGGAACCCGTTCCACTTGCTCCCGGTGACCTCCTGGGCGATGGCTGAGAGGGACTTGTACCGTCGGCCGTCGAACTCGAAGCCGTTGTCGAGTACCTTGA
>FWPU01012062.1_pt1 | contig 11698 bp, 23 predicted proteins | sample 2228361 | NCBI WGS metagenome assembly FWPU01 (sample SAMEA103939777, study PRJEB20133) | metagenome | reverse complement strand
TAGTTGTTATCTGGCGTTCCCACGTCATCTTCCAAACACCCCTCAGGCAATGGCTTCCAGCAGTTGACGAGTCACTTCTTCGATAGGTTGTGTCCCGTCAATTTCTACCAGCAGCCCAACCTGCCGGTAGTACTCGATCAGCGGACTGGTTTGTTCCATGTACACCCTAATCCGCTTTTCAACTGTAGCCGGTTGATCATCTTCGCGCTGATACAACTCGCCACCATCGTCATCACATACGCCTGCTTGTTTGGGCGGATTGTAGACGCTGTGATATACCTTGCCGCAAGTTCGGCAAGTCCAACGGCCGCTTAACCGTTCAATCAACACCTCGGCAGGCACCGAGATATATGGGACGCTTACGACTTTTCCGTCCAACTCTTTCAACATGGCGCTCAAAGCTTCAGCCTGAGTCGGAGTTCGCGGAAAACCATCCAGAATTGCGCCTTCGACACAATCCGGGCGGCTCAACCGGTCACGGATCATTCCGATCGTGACATCATCCGGAACCAATTCACCGCGATTCATGTAACCTTGTGCCAGTTTACCCAGTTCCGTTTGATTCTTCAGGTTTTCCCGAAAGATATCACCGGAAGAGACGTGGGCCAGACCGGTTTTTTCTGCCAAAACTTGTGCCTGTGTGCCTTTGCCCGCACCGGGAGGACCGAGAAGTACGATAAAGCGTCCCATTCGATTATCCCTTGATCAGATTTTCGTCGTAACCGTGTAATTTCAGCTCGGTTTCGATGATGGTAAAGGTATCCCGTACCACACCGACCACAATCAGCAAGCCAGCCGCCGAGATGAGGAACAACCCGGCATTTCTTGCCGATGCCGGCAAGAAGGCATGCATGATGTACGGAAGCACCGCCACAAAACCGAGGAAGAACGCTCCCGGTAATGTGATTCGCCGTTGAACTTTGGTCAGGTATTTCTGAGTCGCCGGTCCGCGCAGAACACCCGGAATTTGAGCGCCCTGTCGTTTGAGCGTTTCACCATAATTTTGTTGAGCAAAGAGGACATCCGTGTAGAAGAAGGTGAACGCCACCACCATCAGGAAGTACATCACTGCATACCACGCCCCCTGCCCGCTGAAGGTGTTGTAAATACCGCTCGCTACACTGGCTACCCACGGGGTCTGGGAGTTGATAAAGTAACTGGCGACGATTGCCGGGAAGAGCAAAATGGACTGGGCAAAGATCAGCGGGATCATGCCGGCCATGTTGATCATCAAGGGCAGATTGCTGCGCACCGGCATGGACATGCGGTTGCCGACTCGCCGGCCGGGGAACAGCACCGGCACGTTACGGCGGCCTTGCTGGACGAAGACAATCGCAAAGATTACCAACACCAGCACAACCAAAATCAGAAGCGTCAGCCACCAGGCATTTTGCCGGTCGCTCCACAAACTGATCAGGTTGGATGGAATACCCGCCACGATGCCCGAGAAAATGATCAACGAAAGACCCTGCTTAGGAATACCGTATTCGGAGATCAATTGACCCAGCCAGATACCCAGCATGGTACCTGCCATCATACTGATCAAAGTCGTCAGCGTTGGCAGCAGGGACGCACCGGTGAAGCCATAGGTGTAGCTCAACACCGTTTGCCCCGTTTGTCCGGCCAGTGAATTGAAGATATTAATCTGACCAATTGCCGAAAGTAGCGCCATCGGCACGGTCAGAATAATGGTCCATTTTTCCATCCACTTCTGGCCTTCGCGGGGGTTTTCCTTCATCTTCCGTTCCAACGCCGGAATGATCGGCACCAGTAACTGCAGAATAATCTGGGCTGTGATGTAAGGGTAAACCCCCATCGCCAGAATGGAGAAGCGTGAAATCGTACCACCAGAAAGCAGATCCAGCAGGCCAAACAGCGTACCCGCTGCTCCGGGTGCCTGTACAATGCTTCGAATCACCTCGCGGTCAATCCCCGGTACGGGGATATTGGCTGCCAGCCGGTAAAGTACCAGCAGCAACAAGGTAATTAAAAGCTTCTTACGAATATCTTCCGATTTCCATAAATAACGCCATGCTGACCGCTTCATGCGTTGGTCTCCTTAACTACAGCCTTTCAGGCGATGATTTCCACCGAACCGCCGGCTGCTTCGATTTTGGACTTTGCCCCTTTGCTGACCCGTTGTACCCGCACTTTGAGCGGGATAGTCAATTCCCCATTGCCAAGAATGACAACCGGGTTATTGGGTTTATGAAGCAAATTCTTTTCAGCCAGTGTTTGTGGGTTGACTTCCATGTTGGCTTCAAACTTTGCAGCCAGTTGACTGAGGTTGACTTCGTTGTACTCAACCTGCACAGGAGGGGTGAAGCCCTCACCGCGCATGAACGGCAGACGGCGGTAGAACGGTAAATTACCGCCTTGACGGTACAGGTGGCCGCCCTCACCGGAGCGGGAGCCCTGGCCTTTTGTACCGCGGCCGCTGGTTTTACCTTTTCCGGCGGAAATACCCCGCCCAACGCGTTTGCGGTCTTTTCTGGCGCCTTCGTTTGGCTTCAGATCATTCAATTTCATTGTTCTACCTGCTCTTCGATTTTGACAAGATGATTGACTTTCCGCAGCATTCCCCGCAGGGTCGGCGTATCCTCGTGGATCACCGTCTGGTTGAGACGGCGCAGACCCAGCGCACGGATGGTCGCCTTATGCTGCTCCGAATAACCGATTGCGCTTTTCACCCACGTGATGCGCAGCATCTTGGGAGATTGCTTTTTCTCAGCCATTCTTCCTCCGTTCCCAGAAGGGCAGCAAATCTTTGGCGGGTTTACCGCGTCTTGCCGCTTCCTCTTCGGGCGATTTCAACTGGCTCAGTGCATCGAAAGTGGCCTTAACCACATTCAACACATTCGCACTGCCCATTGATTTGGTCAGAATGTCGCGCACGCCAGCCGCTTCCAGGACTGCACGCACACCACCCGCAGCAATAACACCGGTTCCAGCCGAGGCTGGCTTCAGCAGCACTTTGGCGCCGGATGTCTTGCCAATGACCTCGTGCGGGATGGTTGTCCCAACCATCGGCACGGGCCGCATATTTTTGTGAGCGCGTTCGGTGGCTTTGCGCATGGCATCCGGCACGGCATTGGCCTTGCCAACGCCCAACCCGACATTGCCATGGTTATCTCCTGCCACCACCGTCACCCGAAATTGGAAACGGCGGCCGCCTTTGACCACTTTTGCCACGCGGGCAATTTCAATGACACGCTCATCGTATTGCTGTTCGTAGGTTGTATATTCCATCATCTCCATAGTCAGGCCTCTTTCATTGCTTCCTGTTCAGCCTAGAACTCCAGGCCAGACTCACGGGCAGCTTCAGCCAGCGCCTTTACGCGGCCAATGTAGCGGAAACCACCCCGGTCGAACACCACACGGGTGATGCCTTTTTCTTTGGCACGCTTGGCAACCAGTTCGCCCACTAAGCGGGCCTGTTCGGTTTTGGTTTTTCCCTCCACCTTGCCACGCAACTCGTGATCAATCGTAGAGGCTGCTGCCAGCGTGTGCCCGGCTTCATCATCAATCACCTGTGCATAGGTTTCGGCCAGGCTGCGAAAAACTGCCAGACGTGGACGATCCGGCGTGCCGCTAACATGCTTGCGCACGCGGCGATGGCGGCGAATTCTCGCTTCAGAACGACTTAATTTAGCCATGAGCACTCACCTATTTCTTGCCTTTACCGGCTTTCCCGGCTTTTCGGCGGATTTTTTCACCAAGATAGTGAATCCCTTTCCCATGATAGGGTTCGGGTGGTCGAATTTTACGGATATCGGCAGCAACCTGCCCTACCAACTCCCGGTTGTATCCCATCACCTTGATCTGGCGTGTTTTGGTATCCACATCAAAAGAGATACCTGCCGGGGGTTCAACAATCACCGGGTGGGAATATCCCACAAACAGCTTCAGATTTTGGCCTTCCATCTCGGCGCGGTATCCCACACCATCAATTTCCAGCACTTTGGTAAACCCTTCACTGACACCGGTTACCATATTCTGGATTAATGCTCGGGTCATTCCATGCAGCGCCCGGACTTGCGGTTCTTCGGACGAACGACTGACGGCGATTTGTCCATTTTCGAACTTAATGGAGATCACCGGCGAAAATTCGCGCTGCAATTCGCCCTTCGGGCCTTTGATGTGCACCGAAGAACCGTCTACTGTCACCTGAACGTTTGCAGGAACGACCACCGGTAAGCGACCTATACGAGACACGTCTATATACCTCCTTTACGCTTTCCGGCCTACCAGACCTTACACAGGATTTCGCCGCCAACATTCAGTTGACGGGCACGCTGTCCGGTCATCACACCCTTGGGTGTGGAAAGAATGGCAACACCCAAACCAGAAAGCACCCACGGAATATCCTGTTTACGGGTGTAGATGCGTCGGCCCGGCCGGCTGACCCGCTCCAGTCCGGTAATCACCGGGCGGCGCTGTCGGCGTTCGCCCACGTACTTCAAGCGAATGCGCAGGGTTTGTTCGTGAGGTTTCTCACCGCTCACCACTTCATAGGATTCGATGAAACCCTCTTCCTTCAAAACACGGGCAATTTCTGCTTTGAGTTTGGTGCTTGGCATTGCAACTACCACCTGACCATTCATAATGGCGTTGCGCATGCGGGTTAACATATCAGCAATTGGATCATTCACACTCATGCCTACCTCCGGCCTGGACCTACCAGGATGACTTGGTTACGCCGGGGATCTTCCCTTCAAGAGCGAGCTCCCGGAAGCATATTCGGCACAGCCCAAAACGACGCAGGTAACCTCGCGGGCGTCCACAACGTTTGCAACGATTACGCACCTGAATGGCGTACTTGCGGCGTTGTTCACGATACATCATACATTTCTTTGCCATACTAATCCTTCCTGAAAGGCATCCCAAGCAATTGCAGCAATTTGACAGCCTGATCATCGGTCGGTGCGGTGGTCACAATGGTGATTTCCATTCCGCGCACCTTATCCACCTTGTCGTATTCGATTTCCGGGAAGATGATCTGTTCCCGTAAACCCAGCGTGTAATTTCCGCGTCCGTCGAAAGCCTCAGCCGAGACACCGCGAAAGTCACGCACCCGCGGAAGCACAATGTTCATCAATCGGTCAAGGAACGACCACATCCGCTCACCGCGCAAAGTAACCATCGTGCCAATGGCGCGTCCTTCGCGCAGTTTGAAAGCCGCGATGCTCTTGCGTGCCTTGGTAATGACCGGCTTCTGACCGGTAATTTTCGCCAGATCACCGCTGGCGGCTTCCAGCGCTTTTGGATTATCCAGCGCCTCGCCCAAACCGATGTTGACGACCACTTTGGTAATGCGGGGCACCTGCATGACATTGTGAAGTCCGAGTTCCTTCATCAATGCCGGCACCACTTCCTTTTGATATTTTTCCTTCAATATGTTCATTGACTCGCTCCCCGATGGCTTATTCGTCTATGGCGGCGTCGCATTTTTTGCAAACCCGCAATGCTTTGCCATCTTCGCCGCGGGAAATTCCCACCCGCGTGGCTTTGCCACACTTCGGGCAAACCAGCATGACATTGGAAAGATCAATGGGCGCCTCCAAGCGGATTTTACCGGGCGATATATTGCGTCCCTGAGCCTGCACCTGACGCTGATGTTTGGTACGCAGATTGACTCCCTGCACTACGACCCGATTTTCCTTAGGCAATACCCGAATGATCTCGCCGCGTTTTCCTCTATCTTCAAAGCGGCCGCTAATCACTTCGACCGTATCCCCTTTACGAATCTTCATCTTCATGGCTTCGCTCCTGTTTCCTTGCATTAGATCACTTCCGGCGCAAGCGAAACGATCTTCATAAAGCCTTTTTCACGCAATTCGCGAGCCACAGGGCCAAAAATACGGGTGCCTTTGGGGTTCTGACCATCGTTATCCAGAATGACAGCCGCGTTATCATCAAAGCGGATGGTTGAACCGTCTTCACGCCGCCATTCCTTAGCACAGCGTACAATGACCGCCTTGACGATGTCACTCTTTTTGACCGAGCCTTGCGGTGAAGCGGACTTCACCGTTGCAACCACAATGTCACCCACACGCCCATAGCGCCGGGTTGAGCCACCCATCACATGGATGACCAGTAGCTCGCGTGCGCCCGTGTTATCGGCAACTTTAAGTCGTGTTTCGTGCTGAATCATCCTTTACGCTCCTTCCTCCGCGGGCAATTCCTGCATCGGCTGCCCCTGGCGTTTGAGGATGGATTGCACCACCCAGCGTTTCTCACGCGAGATGGGTTTGCTCTCCACGACCAGCACTTCGTCCCCAATTTCGCAACCCAATTCATCGTGGGCTTTCAGCTTCATGGAGGCATGAACCACTTTTTTGTAAAGCGGATGCTGGTAGGTTCGGGTCACCTTAACGACCACAGTTTTTTGCATTTTATTACTGGTGACAACACCGGTTAAACGTCGCCGTGTGTTCATTTTTCACCTTCCCGCTGTTGAGAAAGTTCCCGCTCGCGCAGAATGGTCATGTAACGCGCAATCAGGCGGCGGGTTTGCTTGAGCCGGCTGGTATCCGTAAGCTGACCGGTAACAATTTGAAAACGCAAATTCATCAGTTCCTGGCGCGCATCGGCCAGTTTGGCTTTCAATTCTTCAGTGGACATCAATCGAATCTGTTCGGTTTTCATGCTGCTTCTCCTGTCGCCGATTCGTGACGAGCAACCACTTTCGTCTTGATCGAAAACTTATAAGAAGCCTGGCGCAACGCCTGCACGGCTACCTCAGCGGGAAGACCGCCCAGCTCGAACATGATTCTTCCCGGACGAACAACGGCCACCCAATACTCCACGTTGCCCTTCCCTTTACCCATGCGTGTTTCGGGGGGTTTTTGGGTGTAGGGTTTATCGGGGAAGATACGAATCCAAACTTTTCCTCGGCGGCGCATTGAACGCACCAGAGCACGACGAGCAGCCTCAATTTGCCGGGCGGTAACCCAACCGGGTTCAAGCGCTTGCAAACCGAACTCGCCGTAGATCAATTCCGCTCCACGCAGGGCTTTCCCCTTCATGCGTCCGCGTTGCTGCTTGCGCCATTTGACACGTTTTGGCATCAACATAATTACTTACCTCTCTTCATTCCGTCTGGGAATTAACCCAGCGCAGGATTACTCGCTGATATAGACACCTTCGGTGACTTCCGCTTTTTCTTCTTCGCTAGGCAGGACTTCACCCTTGTAAATCCAAACTTTGACACCAATCTGTCCATAGGTGGTCAACGCTTCGGCTCGGGCAAAGTCAATGTCCGCACGAATGGTTTGCAGAGGTACGCGCCCTTCACGCAACCAGACACTGCGTGCCATTTCGGCGCCACTCAAACGGCCAGCCACTTCGATCTTGATTCCCTGGGCGCCCTGACGCATCGCCTGCTGCAAGGCCCGCTTCATGGCACGGCGATAAGCCACACGCCGTTCAATCTGGCTGGCAATGTTCTGGGCTACCAGATAGGCATCACAATCAGGCAGTTTGATCTCTTTGATTTCCAGATCAATCTTTTTCTTGGTCAGAGCTTCCAGATCCTGACGGATTTTCTTGACGGTTTCACCTTTGCGCCCAATCAGAATACCGGGTTTGGCCGTGTGAACAATCACCTTGACCTTGCCGGGGAAACGCTCGATTTCCACCTTTGAAATGGCTGCGCGGTCTGCATCCGCAAAGATCATTTTGCGAATTTCAAAGTCCTGATGCAGTTGTTCGGTGTACTCACTGCCATCAGCGTACCAGCGACCCTCCCACGGTTGGTGGACGCCCAGACGAAATCCAATTGGATGAACTTTTCGACCCATAATTTCTCCTGGTTTCTCCTTGCCGGCTGCCTTTCTGTTCAGGCACCCCGGACGAAAATCACCTTATTCACGCTCCCGTAAAACAACGGTTACATGCGAAGCGCGTTTGAGGATCGGCTTGAACCGACCGCGCGCACCAAACCGGCGCCATTTGCGTGTTGGGGCTTCATCCGCCACAATCTGATAGACAAACAGATCGTTACGATCAATCCCAAAGTTTTCTTCGGCGTTGGCAACTGCTGAAGCCAGCAGTTTGCGGACAGGCGCCGCTGCGCCTTTGTTGACGAACTTGAGCGTGTCCAGCGCTTCCACTGCCGGACGCCCGCGCACCAGGTCAATTACCAGGCGCACTTTCTGGGCAGATACCGGACAATAACTTAACTTAGCTCGAATATCGTTTGCCATTGCGACTTACCTCTTTTTTGAGGATTTTTCCGCCACATGCCCGCGGAAATGGCGGGTAGGGGCAAACTCACCCAGCCGATGTCCAACCATGTTTTCGGTAATGTAAATCGGCACATGTCGGCGGCCATCATGAACAGCGATGGTATGACCCACCATTTGCGGGAAGATGACGCTTGCCCGACTCCATGTGCGAATGACCTTCTTTTCACCACGGGCATTCATCATTTCAATTTTTTTCAACAACTTTGGGGCTACAAACGGGCCCTTTTTCAATGAACGTGACATATCTCGTCCCTCTTTCTCGGTGTTACCTATCGTTCAAACCACACCGTATTAGCGCTTGCCGGCGCTGCGGCGGCGAACAATGTATTTATCCGTCGTCTTATTGCGGCGGGTTTTGTAACCACGAGTGGGTTTACCCCACGGGCTCTTCGGGCCGGGCATACCCACTGGTTGACGACCTTCACCACCACCGTGCGGATGGTCACGCGGAGACATGGCTGTACCGCGAACCGTCGGGCGAATACCCAGATGGCGTTTGCGCCCGGCTTTACCCAGTTTGATATTGCCATGGTCAAGGTTACCCACCTGTCCAACTGTCGCATAACACACCTGGCGCACCAGCCGCACTTCACCGGATGGCAGACGAATTTGGGCGAAATCACCCTCCTTGGCCAGCAACTGCGCAGCAGCGCCAGCCGAGCGCACCAATTGACCACCCCGTCCCGGATAAAGTTCGATGTTGTGAATCATGGTGCCAACCGGGATATTGGAGATGGGCAGGCTGTTGCCAGGGCGGATATCCACACCCGGGCCCGACACCACCGTATCGCCAACCTTCAACCCCACCGGGGAAAGGATATAGCGTTTTTCGCCATCTGCATATACCAGCAGGGCAAGCCGCGCCGTTCGATTGGGATCGTATTCAATCGCCGCCACTTTGGCAGGCACATTCAGTTTATTCCGTTTGAAGTCCACCAGGCGGATATATCGGCGGTTGCCGCCACCCTGATGGCGGACCGTTACCCGCCCCTGATTGTTGCGGCCGGCATGCTTTTTGCGGACAACCAGCAGCGAACGCTCCGGGACGGTCTTAGTAATTTCTTCAAAGGTATAGCCGGTCATGCCACGCAGACCGGGGGTTACCGGTTTATAAATCTTAATCGCCATTATTCAACCCCTTCAAAGATCGGAATTCTGTCTTCGGGCGCCAGGGTGACAACGGCTTTTTTGTAAGCCGGGTTACGCACCACAACGCGTCGGCTGCGCGCCCGGCGGGTGCGCTTGGCGGGTACATTGATGATGTTGACCCGCAACACCTTCACGTCAAAAATTTGCTCGACCGCGTCCTTCACCATGGTTTTTGTGGCATTTTCAGCCACTTCAAACACATACTGGTGCAAGCGGTTGACCTGATAATTGGTCTTTTCGGTCACCAACGGGCGGCGGAGTACTTCATAAATCGTCGTCATTTGAACCTCCTACCTATCCCAAATAGCCCTTAATCACATCCAGCGCTGCCAATGGCATGACCACCTTGTCAAACTTGAACAGGTCGCGGATGTTGAGATAAGAAGCCAATAAAATTTTGGTTTCCGGAAGATTCGCCGTCGAGAGAATGACATTCTCGTACGAATCCTTTTGCGGGATCAACACCAATGCGCTGGCATCACCCACCAAGGTATTCAAAACCTTTGCCATCAGGCGGGTCTTCGGTTCAGCCACAGCCAGTTCATCCACCAAAACAATAGAGGATTCAGAGGCTTTGACCGAAAGCGCAGACCGCAAGGCTGCCCGACGCATCTTCCTCGGCATGGAAAGGGTGTACGCATGCGGGTGCGGAGTGTGAATCCGACCGCCGCCTTTCCATTGCGCTGCTCGGATGGAACCCTGCCGCGCCCGCCCCGTGCCTTTTTGGCGCCACGGCTTACGGCCACCACCGGCAACTTCGTTACGGGTCTTGGTATCATGCGTTCCCAAGCGCGCATTCGCCATTTGGCGTACGTACGCCTGATGCATCAAATCCATATTAATTGGGGCTGCAAAGATCGTCTCAGGCAATTCCACCTGTTTGACCTTTTGGCCCTCCATGTTGAAGACATCTACTAACATAGTTCCTTCGCTCCGTCAGTCCAGGTAAAGTCGCGATGCATCTTACTGCTTGCGCGCCTCTTTGATGATCACCAAACCGCCGCGCGGGCCCGGAACTGCTCCACACACGCCGATCAAGTTACGCTCGGCATCCACCAGAACCACCTTCAAGTGCTGCGCGGTCACACGTTCATTGCCCATATGACCCGGCCCACGCGAACCCTTGAAGACACGTCCGGGAGTCGTTCCGGAACTGCGGGAACCAGGCGCGCGATGACGATCCGATTGACCATGGGTCTTCGGACCACCGCGGAATCCGTAGCGCTTGACACCGCCCTGGAAGCCTTTTCCCTTACTGGTACCAACTACGTCCACCCGCTCACCTACGGTGAACGCCTCAACAGTTACCGTTTCCCCTTCCTTGACATCGGGGTTTTTTGCGCGAAATTCGCGCAGAAAACGCAGCGGAGGCAAATTAAGACCGGAGCGCTTCAAATGACCCAGCTCACCGCCGGTCAAACGCTTCGGCTTAACTTCCCCATAACCCAATTGGACAGCAGAATAGCCGTCATTTTCAGGCCGTCTTATCTGGGTAACGTAGCATGGCCCAGCTTCGATAATCGTGACGGGTACCGCCACACCTGCATCATCGAAAATCTGGGTCATGCCGATTTTCTTCCCGATCAGCCCTTTAAACATCTCTTTTGTTCTCCTTGATCTTTCAAAGGTTTTTTCAGGACTGTCAGCCTGGGCTTGGCTGCATCATCCTGGTCCGCTTGGCAGTCAGTGTCTTGCTGCGTCAGTTCGGGTTTTGTTCTGCGCCTACAGAGACACTCTTACCCAGCCTTGTTAGCGTTGGCTGAATTCAGCCTTTGCGCCAAAACCGCTCTATTATAATCCAACTTTTTCAAATTGACCAGAGTTGGTGTTACTTTTTGGGGGATTTTTTCGGGCAGGCAGAACCTGCCCGAAACACACCCCAAACATTAAATCTTGATCTCAATATCCACGCCGGCTGGCAGGTTGAGCCGCATCAGCATGTCAATCGTCTTCGAGTCCGGATCGAGTACATCAATCAAGCGGTTGTGTGTGCGCACTTCAAAATGCTCGTGCGAGTCCTTATCAATGAAGGTTGAACGCCGAACAGTGAAACGCTCAATCCGGGTAGGCAGGGGAACTGGACCGACAACTTGTGCACCGCTGCGTTCAGCCGTTTCGACAATCCGCTTGGCAGATTGATCCAGAACACGGTGATCGTATGCCTTCAGACGAATACGAATTCGTTGCTTTGCCATCTTGCTGCACCTAATCCAAAATCTTGGTAATCACACCCGCGCCGACGGTCAAACCGCCTTCGCGAATGGCGAACTTCGAACCCTGTTCCAACGCCACCGGCACAA
>FWPU01008788.1_pt1 | contig 11698 bp, 9 predicted proteins | sample 2228361 | NCBI WGS metagenome assembly FWPU01 (sample SAMEA103939777, study PRJEB20133) | metagenome | reverse complement strand
GACCTGGAACCGCCCGGTTTTGTTCGGATACGTCCACGTCCACGATCACGTGCACGTGGAAGGAAGGTCACAGCGCGGATGGCTCGGCGACTTGCGCGACCTTGTCCGCCGTCGTCACGCGTGGTATCAATTGACTCCGGAAACTGGACTCCGGGACTCCCGGAACTCGTGGCGCTTCGAGGGGTGCTGTCATGGTGTTCGCCTGTCTCCACTGCGCGGCGCGCTTCCGCGTGGGTGACGACCGCCTGGCAGGCAAGGTCCTCCGCTTCACCTGCCCGAAGTGTGGGCAGGTCCACCTCCTGCGAGATCCCGCGACCCACGCGACGCCCGTCGAGGCCGTGTCGTCATCGGGTGCGGTGGGCTCCGGTGGGCATCCGCCCGCCCCGGCGAGGCACCCGACGGTCTCCGAGGTCCGGTTGACGCAAAGCGCGCCCACGGTGGTCCCAAAGGCCGCCCCCGGCCCTGCGGGCGCCCCGACCCACCCCACGACGCAGACCGGGGCCCCATCTCCCGAGTTGCAAGGCGAAGCCGCCGCAACGAGGGGAGGACGGGCCAGTGGCACGTCCGATCGATGGGGCGCCGTGCCAGCGGTCCCGGCCCCGAAGCCCACGGTCAGCGCCGCGTGGTACGCGGTCCGGCACGGTCAGCGCGTCGGCCCCTTTACCCGGGAGGAACTCCTTCAACGACTGTTGGCCGGGGAACTGCACGAGCGTTCTTTCCTGTGGCGTCCGACCATGGCGGCGTGGACGCGACTGAACCAGATCCCCGAACTCGCGGACCTTCTCGATGTCCATCTCCGGTCGAAGACCGGGCCGTCCGCGGAATTGGTCTCGTCGCAGCCAGTCCCCGCGCCCCCGCTCTCGACCGGCGCCGCCGGCGGCGCACGGCCGGGTCCGGAAGAGGACTCCGAGCCGCCGCCGCTCCCGCCCCGCCGGGAGCCGCCCCGGGCGGGGGAGACCCCTCTTCCCCCCGACCCGGAAACGGCGCGCGCGGTCGGCCCGGAACCGGTGGACGCCCTGTACTCGAAGATCTCCCGCCCCGCGATTGACCTGCGCAAGATCCGCGAGGTCCAGCCCGAGGAGCCGGAGATCCCGGACGCGGTCCCAGGCCGACTCGGTCCGCGTGCGACCCGACCCACCCCGGCGGTGGAGCCAGTTTCCCCACACGACGCGCTCTCCCCGAGCGGACTTGCCGTGACGCGGGAGGAGAAGCGCTTCTTCTCGCGGGCGTTTGTCCTGCCCTCCGAGGCCTGGCCGACCGCGCCCTCCGTCGAGGCCCCCCCCGAGGGCGAGCCCCCCGCCGCGGAACCCGCGGTCCCGGCGGATCGGGCGCGAGGGAGAGCCCCGGAACACGCCCCGCGCCTCCAGGACTTCAGCGTGATGGTCCGACTCACGCGCAGGAGCAAGCGCCGGACGCTTGTCATTTTCGGGTCCCTGGGGGGCCTCGTGGCGGTGGTCATCGGGCTCGTGCTCTACTGGTCGTTCAGCGCCGGCCCCGCAGAGATCGGCATCGCCCTCCGCGAGGACGGCGAGGTCCCGACCTTCCGGCAGACCCTGTACGCGGTCCCGAAGTCCGCGAAACCGGACGAGATCGCCCCGCCTCCCGCGCCGGCCAACGAGCGGCGGCGCCCCGCGGGACGGTCCCCTGGAAACAACGCCGTGCCGGGAGCCCGCATCGAGGTCCCCGAGCCGACACTCGCCAGGGCGCCCGAGGTGGACCCCGCCCTGAGCGCCGAGTTCCAGCGGTATGCGGGGATCCTCGGGAACGGCGACAACGCACGCACCGAGACCATGGTGGACGTGAAGCCCCGGACCCTGACCGAGATGCCGCAGCACCGCTTCGACCGGGACGGGATGGACGCCTTCCTCTCCACGAAGATGCGCAAGTTCTCGGACTGCAAGGCCCGCATGAAGCGCAAGACTGACCTTCCGGTCAAGGTCGTCCTGGGATTCAGCGTGGGACTCGACGGGAAGGTGCACGACATCGTGGTAGACCAGGCCGCCGGCCCCCGGGACGACGGGCTCGACGAGTGCATCCGCCGCATCGTGAGCGGATGGGCCTTCCCGCCGCCGGACGAGGAGGCGACGGTCCGGACGACGCTGCTGTTGTGACCGCTTGCCGGTGCGTCGTCCTGGCTTTCACGGAGGAGGAACCTCCCATGTTGGGACGAACGATCCCGAATACGAGCAAGGTCGCTCTCGCGACGGTGCGGCTCGCGTCCTTCCTGATCGTCTTTCTCTTCGCCCAGGTGGCCGTCGCGGGTCACGACACGGTCCGGACCATCGAGTTCTGCGGGTTCACCGCGGACGGGAGTCAGTATCTCCTGCTCATCCGGGACGAGCGGATGGGGACGTTCCTGTCCCTGCGGTCCTTTGAGACCGGCAAGCAGGTGAAGGGCTACCCCATCGCTGACCCGCGGGACGAGAAGCGCCTGCTCGAGGAGACGATGAAGAAGCACCGCGTCACCGACCCGGGGACGGACTCGCAGGCATCTCCGGACGGGACGTACACGATCATCGGGGTTCCGAGGGGCATCCGCTTCGACCTCAATGTCCTGCGCGGCAACCGCAGCGCGCGCCTGCACACGTTCAAGGTCGAGCAGGGGGCCTCTGGCCCCGCGAAGGTCACGCTGAAGGCGGTTCACTGGTCCAGGGACGGCCATCGCGTCGTTGTCATCCTCCACAAGGTCCTGAGGGACGAGAACGGCCTGGACGCGGACGAGGCCTGGCCGTTTCCGTTCTTCGCGAGCAGCCTGTCGTTCCAGTGAGAGAGGGTATCCCCGGGAGGAGAGCGCCGTGGTCCGCAGGGAACGCCGCCGGGCGAGGCGCGAGCGCCCCCCCTCGAACCGCGCCTTGATCCTGCGCGTCGCGTTCTACACGCTGGTCCTGGTCGGCGTCCTGGTGTTCCAGGACACCATCGGCCAGGTGGGGTCGGGGTGCCTGGCGCTCTTCCAGTGAGCGCGACCAGGGCCATCGCATCTCGAAGTCGTTGGAATCCCCCTGGACGTTGACGTGGACGTGGACGACCTGGAACCGCCCGGTTTTGTACGGATACGTCCATGTCCACGTCCACGTGCACGTGCACGGGGCTCCAGGAAGATGCGATAGCCCTGTGAGCGCGACGCTCGGGGCTTGTTTCGATCCCCCTTGCTTCGGTATCATGTCGCCGGCCTGGCCCGAGGGGACCATGAAGAGGACGCGACATCGGAAATGCCTCGCCGCAGTGCTCCTGACCTTGCTTGCGGCCTGCGGAGGGAGTGGAAGCAAGCAGAAACTCTACGACCCCCCAGTCATCGCGATTGACCCTCCGGAGCGGGACGTGGTTCTCCCGGCGTCCCTGGGCGCGGGAGATGTTTGGACATACGACCTGTGCATTAAGAACACGGTGAGCGGTTCCCTGCTGACCGTGTCCTCGGTCACCCTCGATCAGACCCCTTGCCCCGGGGACCCCGAGGATGTCTTCGTGCTGACCTGGGGCGAGGGCGTGGCATTCCCGATGGCGATCGCGGGACCGGGCGACGGACCGGCCGTGGGGAAACCGGAATCCGCCTGCGTGATCCTGACCTACACCGCTCCGGACGCCGTGTGCGTGCGCACAGCGACGGTCCACGTGCGCAGCGACACGAGGGATGCGGACGAGCGCGACCTGATGGTCCGGTTCACGGTCTCGATCCCCACCCCGCACATCGTGGCATCTCCGCCGGTCGTGGACCTCGGGATGGTCGAGGTCGGCCAGTCTGCCGAATCGTTTTTGGCCCTTCGCAACACCGGCCTCGCGGACCTCGTGGTGCCCGAGGTCCGGTACAAGGGTTCCACGGGGTTCTCGTTCACGTGGCGATGCCGGTGGGCCGGGGACGAAGAACCCGAGGAGCCCATCGAGAAATGGGTGCCGGTGTCGGGTGGGACTGAACCCGGGTCGCTGGGCGACTCGGCCTGCGCCGAGCCCCTGACCATCCCCGCGAACGAGGAATACAAGGTCCGCGTCCGGTACGATGCGGTGAATAACCTGCCCGCGAAGGCCTTTGTCACGTTCCTGTCCAACGACCCGGACTACGAGGCGTCGGCCGGCTCTGGGGTGGACGTGGAGTTCTGGGCCAACGTCAGCGGTCCCTGCCTACGCGCGAGCCCGGACAAGGTGGATTTCGGGACCGTGATTAAGAACTCGTTCCACGCGGAGCCCGTGGAGCTGTTTTCCTGCGGGGACAAGACGGTCGAGGTGACCTCGCTCGAACTCCAGGCAGGGCCACAGAGCCCGTTCCGACTCGACCTCCAGGGGATCGGGACCCCGTCCGGGACCGAGCCCCTCGTGCTCGCCTCCGGGGAACGAAAGACCTTCCTGGTGACGTACCTGCCCGAGGCAGTGAAGACCGCGCAGGACGGGACCGTCCTGTCCGACACGGACACCATCCGCGTGGCAAACTCCTCGCCGCGACCCGAGGTCCTGATCCCGGTCAGCGGCATGGCGGTCGAGGGCAAGAAGCCGGTTTGCGACTTCAAGGTCACATCCCCCAAGGAGGGCGAGGTCGAAGATGGCGGGTCCGTGCTGGTCCTGGACCGCCTCTCCTTCTACGACCAGTCGTACGACCCGATGCCCGGGGGGGGTATCGTGGCGTGGGAGTGGAGCGCGACGACTCCGCCCGGTTCCGCGGACATCTTCCAGCCTTCCTATACCTTCCCAACTCCGACCTTCGAGGTCAACGTCGTCGGGGATTATCTGTTCTGTCTGAAGGTTTTCAATAAAATTGGGATCTCCTCGGACCAGTGCTGCAAACTGGTCCACGTCAAGGCGGGCGAGGGGTGCGTGGTCGAGTTGACCTGGGAGACCCCGAACGACCCGGACCCGACGGACCAGTGCGGCACGGGCAAGAACTGCGGGTCGGACATGGACCTCCACATCGTGCACCGATACGCCGGCGGGCCGGACATTGACAAGGATGGCCAGCCGGACGGGTTCTTCGACAAGAAGTGGGACTGCTTCTGGTCCAACCCGCGGCCGACCTGGGTCGAGGGGGGAGACCCGGTCCTGGACCAGCCGCGCCTGGACCGCGACGACACGGATGGGGCGGGCCCGGAGAACTTCCACTACGACCGTTCACCTCCCGGCGAGTGCTACAAGGTCGGGGTCCATTACTGGGACGACCACACCTTCGGCGCGTCGGTCCCGACCCTGCGGGTCTTCCTGGACGGGGACCTGAAGTACGAGAAGAAGGCCCCCAAGATGAAGATGCAGGACATGTGGGAGGCCGGGGAGGTGTGCTGCGCCAATCCCGACAAGCCGTTCGTCGAGTATGAGGTGGGCGGCGCCCCGGTGATCATCCCGCAGTACGTGAACCCCGAGTTCAACTTCAACCCCTGAGGGGCCATCCGCGATGTCGCCGGCTTCCCAGGTGCCCGTGGTCGCGGACGTGGACGTATGCGAGAAAAATCGAGCAGTTGCATTTCGTCCACGTGCGGGTGGCCGCATCCCGTGGGTCCTCGCGGCCTGCGTGGCCTGCGGCGGTCGGGGCGGTACGGGAACAGCCGCAGACGTCCCCCGCGAGGCCACGGTGATCATCCCGGCGGCGGACGTGGGGTATGACGTCGGCCTGGGATGGGAGCCGGGGTCCGCCGATACGGGATCGGGCCAAGGCGACGCCGGGATCCCCCGCGACGCGACCTCGGGTCCCAACGACGTGGGGAACGGCGACCTCGCAACGGACGACTCCAACGTCCGCGACGAGTCGCCGCAGGACTCCGGCGTGGACCTCCCCTGCGTCCCCGACTGCGCCGGCAAGGTCTGCGGCCCGAACGGGTGCGGGGGGTCGTGCGGGACCTGCCAGGCGAACGAGGTGTGCCAGGGGGGCGCCTGCCTCTGCGTCCCGAACTGCGCCAGCCGGGAATGCGGCCCCGACGGGTGCGGCGGGACCTGCAAGCCGGGGTGCGCCGCGGGCGTGCCGTGCCTCGACACCGGGAAGTGCGCCCAGTCCGGTCCGTGCACGAAGACCGACAAGACCCTCCAGTGCGCGGGCGAGGACTCGTCCTCATCGGCCAACAACGGCTGGCCGCCCAATTCCGATGTCCTGGACCAGTATTCATGCGACGGGGCTCTCGCCCACGGCCCCGAAAAGGTCTATCGCTTCGTCCCTGACCAGTCCGGGACCCTCGTGATCACGTTGCAGGGGTCGATCCCGCCTGACCCTCCCGACTTCCTCAACCTCTACCTGCTCGCCGACGAGGGCACGGGATGTACGTCCCGGTCGTGCATCGCCTTCGACCACCGGGAAATCGCCGCGCCAGTCGAGGCCGGCCGCACGTACTGGGTGGTCGTGGACGCGGTGCAGAACAACACCGCGTTCTACTCCCTGACCATGAAATGCTCGTGGGTCCCGGTCACGGCCGACCCCTGACGCGGCGTTTTCCTTGGTGGTCGGGTCGCGCGACGCTATAATCCAGGCTGGACAGGGAAAGCCTCGACAGGCCGGATGGAGGAGCAGGAGGGGGAGAACGCGAAAGGAGGTCGAGATGACCGGACGACCTTTCTGGACCTTGTCGGTCGTGGCCGTGATCGGCTGCGCGTCGTCCCCGTCCCGGGGTCCCGTGGCCCCGCAGCCGGAACCCCCGAGCGAGGAGGCCTCCCTGAGGTCTCGCTTCGAGGCGGCCTACTTCGAGATCGCCTGCATGGCCAACCGGGGCGTGGACCCGCTCATGACGATCAGGCCCCTGCGCAAGCCGGCCGACTACCTGGACGGCCTCGTGGAGCGCAAGGACCCGGACCTCCCGGCGGCCCTGCGCGTCCTCGAGAGCAAGGGTTTCCCCTCCGTCGAGTCGTTCCAGGCGGTCGAGACGCGGCTGCGCGCCGACCGCGCCTACTGGAACGGGGTGGACGCGCGTTTCGTGGACGAGTTGACGAAGTGCCGGTGAGCCGGTCCGGCGGGGTGTGTGCGCATGGACATCCGTGAAGGGACCGCGACGAGCGCGGACGGGACCCGTATCGCCACGTACCTCGTGGGCCCGCCGGGGGGGCCGACCCTGGTGCTCGCGAACGGGCTCGGGGGGAACGTCACGGCCTGGCGCCACCTGATCCGCCACTTTTCGGACCGGCTGCGGATCGTGACGTGGGACTACCGCGGCCTGTACCGGTCCTCGCGACCGGACGACCTCTCGAACGACGCCTACGCGATCCCGCGGCACTGCGACGACCTCGACGCCGTGCTCGATGCCGAGCGCGTCGAGCGCGCCGTGTTCGTGGGCTGGAGCATGGGGGTCCAGGTCCACATCGAGTACTACCGCAGGCGACCGGACCGGTTCGCCGGCCTCGTCCTGATCAACGGGACCTATGGCCGGCCGTTCGAGACCGCGTTCCGCGCCCCCTGGATGCGGGCGGCCGGACCTCGATTCCTCGACGTCCTGCCTTACCTCGCGCCCCTGATGAGCCGCTCGGAACCGCTCGTGACCCGCACGCGCGCCTTCGTGGCCCTGGCCAAGGGATTGGGCCTCGTCAGCCCCACGCTCGACGAGGACGTCTTCTTCGACCTCGCTCACGACTGGCTGAACCTGGACTTCGATGCGTACGCTGCGGTCTTCCGGGGACTTGCGGACCACGACGCCTACGACGTCCTGGCGTCCATCCACGTCCCGACACTGATCATCACCGGCGAGAAGGACCTCTTCACGCCCATGGAGTTGTCCGCGCGGATGGTGTCGCAGATCGCGGGCGCCGAGTTCCTGGCCATCGAGGGCGGGACGCACTACACGCCCATCGAGTACCCGATGACCGTCAACCTGCGCATCCAGAAGTTCCTCGAGGAACGGGTCCGCTTCGAAGCCCCGCGACCGCGCGCGGGCGCTGGACCCGGGAGCCGGGCCGCCTCTACGGGCCGTTCCCGGCGCGACGCGCGGCCCACCAGGTCCCGACCCGGTCCGCGACGGCCTCGGGGGTGAAGCCGAACTCCCTCGCCAGGACCCCGGCCGGGGCCGACGCACCGAACCGGTCCAGCCCGATGGCGAAACCATCGCGCCCCGTGTAGCGGCCCCACCCGACCGTAGAACCCGCCTCGACGGTGATCACGGGAAGGGATGGGGGCAGGACGGTGTCACGGTAGCCAGCTGGCTGGGCCTCGAAGCGTTCGAGGCACGGCAGGGACGCGACGCGGGCGCGGACTCCGCGGTCGGCCAGGAGCGCTGCGGCCTGGACTGCGAGCGACACCTCGGACCCGGTCGCCGCGAGCGTCAGGTGGGCGGGGGCGTCGGGTTCCGAGACGACGTACCCCCCTCGCTGGACCTCGCCGGGCTCGAACCCCTCCCTCCGCGCGAAACCGGCGACCGACTGCCGGGTCAGGACGATGGCCACCGGACCGCGCTCGCGCGAGAGGGCATCGGCCCACGCCGCCGCGACCTCCACGGCGTCCGCCGGCCGCCACACGGTCATCCCGGGGATGGACCGGAGCATCCACAGGTGCTCCACGGGCTGGTGCGTGGGGCCGTCCTCGCCCACCGCGAACGAGTCGTGCGTGAACACGAAGATCGAGGGCAACTGCATCATGGCCGCGAGGCGCAACGCGGGTTTCATGTAGTCCGCGAAGACCAGGAAGGTCCCGCCGTACGGCCGGAACCCGCCGTGGATCGCGAGGCCATTCACCACGGCAGCCATCGCGTGCTCGCGCACCCCGAAGTGGAGGTTCGCGCCAGCGAACCGGTCCGGGCCCTGGGACGGAACCACGTGGGCGGCCCCCTGGATCTCGGTCTGGTTCGAGGGCGCTAGGTCCGCGGACCCCCCGGCGAGCCCCGGGACGGTGCGTGCGGCCTCCTGGAGGACAAGCCCCGAGAGGACCCGAGTGGCCTTTCCCTGCCCGGCAAGGGCCGCGGGGACCAGGCGCTTCAGCAGGTCGTCCGGTGCGGCGCGCGAGAAGCGCGCATCCCACTCCGTGGCGAGGTCGGGACGCCGCTTACGCCAGGCCGCGACGTCGCGCTCCCAGGCCAGGCGCTCGGCGTGCCGGGCCGCGGCCAGGTCGCCAAACCACGCCCGGACCTCGCCGGGAACGTGGAACGGCGGGTCCAGGGGCCAGCCTTCCGCCTCCTTCATGGCCCGGACCTCCTCGGGCCCGAGAGGGGCGCCGTGCGCGTGGTGCGACCCGTGCAGGGTAGGGGCCCCGCGGGCGATCTCGGTGTGCGCGATGATCAGACTGGGACGCTCGGACTGCGAGACGGCGGCGTGGACCGCTCTGGCGAGGGCCTGGTGGTCGTGCCCGTCGGTGTCATCCACGCGCCAGCCCACGGCCTCGAAGCGCTGCCGGACGTCGTCCGAAAACGCCAGGTCCGTGCCCCCCTCGATGGTGATCCGGTTCGAGTCGTACAGGACGACGAGGTTGCCCAGCCCCAGGTGGCCGGCGAGGGACGACGCCTCGTACGAGACGCCCTCCATCAGGTCCCCGTCGCTGGCCAGGACGAAGACGCGATGCGAGATGGGCACGTGTCCTCCGTCGTTGTACCGGGCCTGGAGCATCCGCCCGGCCAGCGCGAGCCCCACCGCGTGCGCGAACCCCTGCCCCAGCGGTCCGGTCGTGACCTCGACCCCCGGGGCGAGGCCGCGCTCCGGGTGGCCCGCGGTGCGGCTGCCCCACTGGCGGAAGCGCCGGACCTCGTCGAGCGCAAGGTCGTACCCGCTCAGGTGCAGGAGCGCGTACAGGAGCATCGAGGCGTGCCCCGCAGACAGGACGAATCGGTCGCGATCGGGCCAGTCCGGGGCCGCGGGGTCGAAGCGAAGGAACCTCGACCACAGCACGAAGGCCATGTCCGCGGCGCCGAGCGGGGCCCCGGGGTGCCCGGATCGCGCGGCCTCGATGGCGTCCACGGCGAGCATCCGGATCGTGCGGACACATAGGGTTGCGAGGTCGGGGCCGGGAGGGTTCATCGCCTGCACTCCCTGGCGTCGCAGGGAACCACGTGGAGGTTGTCAATCAGGCGCGTCGAGCCCAGGCGGGCTGCCACGGCCACGACGCACGGGCCATCGAGCGAGGTCGCGGGGTCCAGGGTATCCGCGTCCACCACTTCCAGGTATTCGACGGCGAACCCGGCCTGCTCGAGCCGGTCGCGACCGGCCGCGACGAGCCGCGAGACGTCCCTCTCGCCTGCGACCACGAGGTCGCGCAGGGCCCGGAGGGTGGTGTAGATCTCGGGCGCGACGCGACGCTCCTCCGGGGTCAGGTACGCGTTGCGAGACGACATCGCGAGCCCGTCCGGCTCGCGCACCGTGGGGTGGCGCACGACCCGCACGTCGAGGTCCAGGTCGCGGACCATCCGCTCGATCACGAGGACCTGCTGGTAGTCCTTCATCCCGAAGACCGCCACCGTGGGTTTGCACAGGTGGAACAGTTTCAAGACAACGGTCGCCACCCCCGCGAAGTGGCCGGGCCTGGAGCGCCCGCACAGGTGCTCCGGCAGGCGGTCCAAGACCACCCGCGTCTGGAAGCCCTCCGGGTACATCTCGGGGGCCTCCGGGGCGAAGACGTGCGTGACGCCGACGGGTTTTAGTTTGCGCAGGTCCCCGTCGAGGTCCCGCGGGTACCGGGCCAGGTCCTCGCGGGGGCCGAACTGGATGGGGTTCACGAAGATGCTGACGATGACCGTGGACGCGAGTTCGCGGGCGGCGCGGACCAGGGCGAGGTGCCCCTCGTGCAAGGCCCCCATGGTGGGCACCAGGGCCACGGGGACGCCGCGGCAACGCCAGTCTTGCGCGACCTCCTTCATGCGGGCGGTGGTTCGGATGACCTCCACGGCGATGCTCCCCTCAGGAGACCCGGGGACTCATCCCCCGAAACTGTGGTCCTCGTCCGGGAACGCCCCGGCACGCACCTCGTCCCGGAACCGGGACACCGCCTCCCGGATCCGGGCGGACAGGATGTCGTATTTCTTCAAGAACTTCGGATGGAAATCATCGTCCATCCCCAGGAGGTCGTACAGGACCAGGACCTGCCCGTCGCAGTGGACCGAGGCCCCGATCCCGATCGTGGGGATCGGGACCCGGGACGTGATCTCCGCGGCCAGCGGCGCCGGGATCCCTTCGAGGACCAGCGCGTAGGCCCCGGCCTCGGCCACGGCCAGGGCGTCTTCCACGAGCATCCGCGCCGCGGCCTCGTCGCGACCCTGCACCCGATACCCGCCGAACTGGTGCACGGACTGCGGGGTCAACCCCACATGTCCCATGACCGGGATCCCGGTCTCCACGAGGCGGCGGATCGCGGGGGCGCTGCGGACACCGCCCTCCAGTTTGACCGCGTGGGCCCCGGCCTCCTGGACCAGGCGACCGGCGTTGCGCAGGGCCTCCTCGGGCGAGACCTGGTACGTCAGAAAGGGCATGTCCGCGATCAGGTGGGTCCGGGAGAGACCCGCAGCCACGCACCGCGTGTGGTACAGGACGTGTTCGAGCGTGACCCCGAGCGTGTCGCGCCGCCCCTGGACCACCATGCCCAGGGAGTCCCCGACCAGGACGGCGTCCACGCCGGCCTGCTCCACGAGGCGCGCGAAGGTCGCGTCGTAGGCCGTGACCACGACGAGTTTCTCGCCCCCCTTCCTCGCCCGGAACTCCGGGGCGGTCAGCCCGGCTGCCTTCACGGGAATCCCCCGAACGGGACGCAGGCGGAAGGGTACTACAGGAGCCCGGGCGATCCAATTCGTCCCGCGGTGGACCTTCCCCACGGTGGGCGTGGGCGTGGGCATAGGCG
>FWPU01012061.1_pt1 | contig 11699 bp, 9 predicted proteins | sample 2228361 | NCBI WGS metagenome assembly FWPU01 (sample SAMEA103939777, study PRJEB20133) | metagenome | reverse complement strand
CATGGACAGCTCCCTTCAGCACGGAGCTGCCTCGAAACGCAAAGATCGGGGTGGTCCAAAAAACGGGGTCCACTACAGGCATCCCTCGACGTTGGCGGCCACCGTCACCAGCTTCTCGCCGGCCCGGTCGAGCAGCATCAGGAAGACGTTCGGCACCCCGCAGATGCGGCTCAGGTTGCGCACGCCGACGTCGAGCACCTTGTCGAGCTCGAGGTGCTGCGCGATGAGGCCGCCCAGCTCGTTGATGAGCGAGAGGTCCTGCACGCGCCGGTGCTCCTCTTCGAAGAGCCGGGCGTGCTCGAGCATCGCCGCGAGCTGAGCCGCGCAGCTCTCGATGAGCCGGCGCTCCTCGGCCGAGAGGGCGCGCTCGGCGGAACGGGCGCATGTCAGCGTGCCCAGCAGCGCGCCGCCGGAGACGAGCGGAGCGGCCACCACCGAGCGCACCGCCTTCTTGCGCGCAAGCTCCTTCGGCTCGCGCGCGTCGTCCCAGATGGCGTGCTCGATGCGCATCGAGAGCGCCGCCCGGCCCGCCACCGTGCGCTCGTCGATGGGAATGGTCCCGAAGCGCTCGTCCTCCTCGGGCGAGGTGACCACCCCTTCGGCGTGGCGCGCTCCGATGCGCACCAACCGGCCCTCGCTCACGACGTGCAGGAACGCCACGTCGACCGCCAGCGACTCCACCAGCGTCTTCAGCGCCCGGTCGACGCAGCTCGCGACGTCGTGCACCTCGGTGGCGATGCGGGTCAGCTCGAGCATCAACGACAGCTGCCGCACCCGCCGGCGCGACTCGTCGTACAGCCTCGCCTTCTCGACCTGCACCGCCACCTGAGCGGCGACGATCTCCGCCCACTCGAGCTCGTCCGTGCGGTACGGGTGGGTGCGCTTTCTGCCCAGCTTCAACGCTCCGGCGGTGCGCCCGGCGAACCGGACCGGCAGGGCCGCCACCTCGAGCACTCCCGCCCGCTCAAGCTCGGCCTGCATCGGGCCCGGCCAGCTCGAGGTGCTGCCGGCCAGCCGCCTGCCGTCGCGCACCACTTGCGCGATGGGACGCTGGTCCGCGAGACTCACCCGCGGGTGCGCCTCGCACCACTCGGGCGGAGCCCCGTGCGCGGCGGCCAGCACCAGCTCGTTGCGCTCGGCGTCGATGAACCACATCGCGGCCATGTCGCTCTCGGTGGCCAACGCCACGACCTCGAGCAGCTGCGGCGCCAGCACTTCCGGATCCGGCATGCCCTCGGCGGCGGCGTAGATGCCGGCGAGGGCGGCATTGCGCTGCTCGAGCCGCTCGATGGCCTCGGCCACCTCGACGGCGCTCCCCACGTGAGCGGCGAACAGGGCCAGCGCCGGCACGTCGCGCTCCTCCAGCGCATCCGAGGCGACCACCAACACGCTCCAGGGCCGGCCGCGCACCTCGACCGGAGCCACCACTCCGCGGCCGTAGCCCGCGGCCCTGATGATGGGCTCGACCGCCGAGCGCTCGAGCCCCATGCGCTCGACGATGTCCGCCATCTCCTTCACCAGATCCGGCGAGAACTGGGCCCGGCGAGACGCCAGCGCGCGCGCCACCGAGCTGCCGTCGAGCAACGGCAGCTCGAGCCCGCGGTAGGGCCGGCCCAGCATCTCGCGAAGACGGGGCATCGTCTCGGGCAGCGCGTGGCGCACCCGCGGCGATTCGCCGTACACCTCGAGGGCGATGAGGTTGAGGCCGAGCGCGCGCAGGCCGCGGCTGGCCCCGTCCAGCACGGTGTCGACGGTTCGCGCCGATTGAATGCGCGCGGCCAGCTCGGAAAGCGCACCGAGCAGCGCGTGGGCCCTGTTCTCCTCGCTCTCCATCTCGGCGGGCGCAGCCTACCTCGTACCGGCCCATTGGCGAGCCTCAGCTCGCCAGCCGACGGTCACAGGCCCCGGTGTCGTAGCTCGACGGGACTTCGACGAAGAAGCGCAGCTCGACCGCGCGCTTCTCCTGCGGAGCGAGCGACACCTTCCACGTGGCGATGCCATCGTCCCTGCCCAGCGCATAGCCCTTCGTCGTCGACGGCTGAATCTCCACCCTGACGTCCTCGAGCTCGCTGACCGGCACGTGCTCGGCCAGCTCCACCTCGCGCGGCTTCGTCGCGTAGCTCGCCAGCTCGAAGCGGTAGCCGTACTTGAAGCGCCGCTTGCCGCCGAACAGGCCGGCTTCGCGCTGCACCTCCTCGAGCACCGTGCGCCTGACCCGCACCGCGTCGTCGATGCCGAACGTGAGGTGGAACGCGCCGCCCTCGGGCACCCGCTCGAGGTGCGTGCGCCCGGTGAACGCGTTGCCGCGGTAGGTGTCGATGGGCCCGCCGAGGAGCGGGTACGGCGCCGCGTTCGTCAGGTCGGCCACGCGGAACACGAAGGGCACCGCCTTGGGCGCCGTCCGCCACGAGAGGCGAGCCTTCATCCGCGAGCGCCCGACGAAGAGCCGCACCGGTTCGCCGTTGCCCGGCACGTCTGCCCGCTCGGGGACGTCGAGCTGCACCGGGAGACCCTGGGCGTGCGCCGCCAGCCCCGCGCCGTCGGTCTGCCCGGCCTGCCCGGCCTGGGCGTGCTCGATTCGCTCCTCGCGCCGGACGAGCACCTTCTTCTCGGGCTCGCGCTTGTGCGCGTACACCTCGAGCGGCGACAGCTCGGGCGGCGTCGCGTCCTGCGAGGGAATCGCCGTCGACAAGGTCAGGTGCGCGCCCTTCCAGTCCTCACCCGTCGACTGCCGCACGGTGGCGAACGTCTTCAGCTCGACCGCCGAGGCGGCCTCGTCGGCCCGGGCCTCGTACGCCGGCTCCCACGAAGCGCCGCCAACCAGGTACGCCAGCTCGACGCGGGCCTTCTCCGCCCGGCAGCGGACGTAGATTTGGGCCACGTGCTCCTTGCGCGCCGACGCCTGCGCCAGCCGCCCGCGCTTCTGCTGCAGCTCGTCGAGCTGATGGCGAATGACCCGCGTCTTCTTCTGCGCCTCGGCGGCGGCCGCTGCCGCGTCCAGCCTTGCCTTCAGCGCCAGGTCCAGCGCCGCGGCCCAGGCCTTGAGGTCGGGCTTCGGCTCCATCATCTCGGCAGAAACGAGCGACTTCGCCGCGTCCGCGTATTCTCCGCCGAGCCGGGCCAGTGCGTCGGCCGCCGCCCGGGCGTCGTCGACCGCCGCGAGCTCGCGCTCGAGCGACTGAATCTGCGCGTCGAGGCCCTTCAACTCGGGAGCGAACTTCTCCTCGCGCGCGCGCTCCTCGGCCAGAAGGCCCTCCACCTCTCCGCCCTCGGCCCGTGCGCGGAACGAGGTCGGGTCGGCCGACGGAGGCACGCCGGCGAACGTCACCGTGACGTCGCCCGAGCAGGCCACCTCGGCCACGCGGAACACCTGCGCCCGATCCGGGTACACCACCACGCGGTCGACCTTCTGGGTCGCGAGCAGCATCAGCACCAGCGCGTGCATGGCTCCTCCTACTGGTGCAGCCGCCAGCCCTTCGGCCGGCGGATGGAGTAGCGGAACGACACCGACGACTTGCCCGACGGCGGCGCGCTGATGCGCCACTCGAGCGTGCCCTTCACCTTGTCCTGGATGGCGTACGGCTTCGTCTCGAGCAGCTTCACCTCGACGTCCTTCTCGTCCGTCACCGGCCACTGGTCGAGGATGCGTACCGGCACCGCCGCCCGGTACGGGTTGGCCAGCTCGATGGTGACGGTGTACTCGGTGAGCTCGTCGCCGCCGAGGAGCCCGCGCTCGCCCTGCTCGAGCTTCACGTTGCGAATGGGCTTCAGCGCCCGGTCGATGCCCAGAGGCAGCGTGAAGGGCTCGCCGGGAGACATGAGCGACAGCCGCGCCACGCCCGCAGGATCCGCTCCCACGAAGAGCTGCGCCGCGCCGCCCGGCAACGGCTGCTTCGCGGGGCTCTTGATCTCCGCCACCAGGTACGCGTCGGAGGTGAGGGCCGGGTACAGCTTGCGCTCGACGGACACCGGCCACGACCCGGAGAAGAGCGCCACCCGACGCGCGCCCTTGCCGCTCTTCACCGTCTCGGGGCGAATCGACGCGTACGCGAGGTCGTACCCACCGGCGAGCGAGGCGGGCAGATCGGCCGCGTAGGAGGGAGGCCGGTACGCCGCGGGAGGCGAGAGGCTCATCTCGCTGACCGGCTGGGGCGTCGACTCCGAGAAGAGACCGCTGAAGAACGAGCCGGGCGCCGACTCGACGGCGTGCACCGTGAGGTCCTCCTCGTCGCGCGCTTCCACCGGAGGAGCCGCCGCCGGGGCCATGTCCCCGCTGCTCTTGCTCGTCGGCCGGAGCGAGCGGCTCGGTTCGTCGCGGTGATGGCCGACACAGGCGCGGGCCTGCCCCTCGAGCTGTAGGGCGCGTTGGAGCAGGGCGTCGGCATGGGCGAGCTGCTGCTGCCGAATGGAGGGCTCCGTCGCCGACTGCGCCGCTGCCTCCGCCTGCTCGATCATCGGCGGCAGTCGCTGCAGCTCGCTCAGTCTCTGCTGGATGCATCGGAGCCGAACGGCGTCACCCGCCTGCGCCGCCTCGGCTCGGAGCTGCTGCACGAAGGCGAGCATTTGGCGGACCTGCTGCGTCCGGTCGCCTTTGGAAGGCGTGGGCTCTTGGCCCTGCGACGCGGCGAGGAGCCTCGCGCGGAGCACCTCGGCCTCGGGCTCGGTCGACACGGGCGCGGGCACCTGCGGCGGCGGCTTCGCCGGAGGAACGAGTCGGTTCGGCGTGGGGATGAAGCGCTCGCGCTCGCCGATCTTCCACGTCGCCGGCTTGCGGAACGCGGTGCTGGTGGCCGGAACCGCGGTGGACAACGTCAGCTTCGCGCCGTCCCAGTCCTCGCCGGTCTCCTGGCTGACCAGCCCCGAGAAGCTCACCTGCACGCGCCCGGCATCCGGGAGCAGCTGCAACTCGTAGACCGGGTACCATCGCGCGCGCTTCGCGGTGTACGTCATCGAGAGCGTGGCCGAACCGCTCCCCGAGACCTCGGCCGCCACGCGGAACCCCGAGCGCCGGGCCGCGCCGCCCAGAAGCCGCGCCTTCTCGCGCGCGTGGGCCAGCCGTTCCTCGAGCTCCTTCACCCTCGCTTCGGACTCGCGCTCCTTGGCCTGGAGCTGTTCGGTGCGCGCCGAGAAGAAGCCCAGCGCCGATGCCCAGCCCGATGGGTTGAGCCGCGGCCGCGGGCGGTTGGGCGTGTCGTCGGGCGCCGGCTTCACCGCGCCGAGCAACTGCAGTTGCCACTGGTAGGCCCCGAGCACCGCTCGCTCCTTCGTCAGCTCGTCCTCGAGCCTTCCCAGCTCGTCGAGCAGCTTGCGCGCCTCGTCCGGAGCGAACGCGTCGTCCTCGACCGGGGCGATGTCGATGCGCTGCACCTCCGCTCCCGACGCCTCGACCCGAATGGACGACGGGTCCACCGCGCCCGGAAGCAGGGGCAGCTCGACGCGGCGGGACCCCGAGAGCTTCAGCGAGGCGGTGCGCGTCACTGCCGCCTGATCGCTGAAGACGGTGACGGAGGTGACGGGCGCGTCCACCGACGCCGCCACGAGCACGAGCATCAGCATGAAGGAGACTCCTCGTCAGTCGGGTTGAAACCCCACCTCGCCGCCGTCGGTTCCGTCCGCCTCGTCCGTCGTCCGAGCGGCGTTCATGGGGAAAGAAGCTTGTCCCACCCGCAGAATGCCCTCGGCGGCGGCGCGGGCGATGGCCTTTTCGGGGCCGGCCAGCACCCGCACCGTGCCATCGTCGCTGGCCAGCACCGCCAGCCGCACGTTGGCGCCCCGCTCGCGGAGCAGCGCGTTCACGAAGCCCACCGCCGAGTCGACGTCGTAGAAGGGCCCGAAATCGACCGCCACCGCATGGAGGCTCCGGCCGCCGGCCGAGGCGCGCAGCACCGGGTCTATCGGCCAGGCCGCCTCCCCCACCGTCTGTGTAAAGGCGACGCCGTCCAGCGCGGGAGCGGCCAGTCGGGCGAGAGTGGCGAGGAGCCGGTCGTGGCGGCAGGGGCGTTCCGGACAGCGGGCGGGGAAGGCGTCGATTCGGGAGGCCAGCGCGTCGCGGACGGTGGGCGCGGGCACGGCATCGGAGAACCCCAGCGCGCGCAGGTGCTCGGCCAGCTCCGCGTCGGAGCGGAAGCGGATCAGCCCTGCGAGCAGCTCGTCGCGCAGCGGCTCGGGGCGCGACAACGCGGCGGCGCGGCGGCCCGACGCCAACGCGGCGGCCCGGTCGATGCGGGCCAGGGTGAAGAGGCAGTCGGCGTCGCCCGCCTCGGCGCACCGGCCCAGCGCGTCGATGACCGCGGCAGAGCGCGCCGGCGTCGGGGCGGGAGCGTGTCGCTCGAAGGGTTTTGCGGCTTCCGCGACCCCGCCGCGCGCGGAGAAGATGTCGGCATCCCGCCGGACGGGAGCGTGACGCTCGTACGGCTCGCCCTCGGCCGGCGCGGACGCAATCTCGGCGTACAGGAAGAGCGATTCGAGCGGCCTCACGGCCGGCCTGGCCCACGCGCGCGGCTCGGGTGCATTGGTGCGGAGGTCATTCCGGGCCAATGGAGCGCCCAACTCCCGAGGCAGCACCCACCAGGTGGCGAGCGCCGCCCCCGCGAAGGCGAACGAGGCGAGCGCGACCCAGCCGCGGCGAAGCATCGGCGCACGATGACGGACCGCCGGCGCCTCGGCAAGCGGGCATTCCCGCTCACGATGGCGCCCGCGGCAGGCGGCCGACTGGCGAAGGAGCTCGCACGCAGAATCGGCGCGACCGTGACGGAAGCCGTCGTGCAGGTGCTCCGCGAGCGGCGCCGACGCTTCGAGCGGAGGGTTCGGCCTCCATCGCTGAAGCAGACGCTGCTCGAAATCTCCGAGCGATGTTCGGCATTGCCGGGCCTCGATGCTCGGTGACTGCTGCTCGTACGCCCTCGCACGCCACTCCGGCGAGCGGGTTGTATTGCCGTCATACCATCGTTAGCATGGCAGTATGAGACGCCCGAAGGAGCGCCTCACCGTCACTGTCGATCGTGCGCTGGTCGAAGCGGGGCACGAGGCGGTGAGGGCGGGCCGCGCGGATTCGCTCAGCGGCTGGGTCAACCTCGCCTTGCTCGAGCGTGCGGCCAAAGAGCGCCGCCTGCGAGCGCTCTCTGCCGCGGTCGAGGCATACGAAAAGAAGCATGGCATCATCTCCCCCGATGAGCTCTCGGCGCAGGCCAAGGCGGATCGTCGCTCGGCAATCGTCGTCCGGGGGACTCGCAGCTCCCGCCCCTCGCGCCGCCGTCGCACAGGCTCGAGATGACGATGGTCATCGACAGCGGGGCGCTGATCGCGCTCGAGCGGAATGACCGCGCGATGTGGCGCCGCCTGAAGTCAGCCCTGCTCTCCGGCGAGATCCCCGTCACCCACGGGGCGGTCGTCGGGCAAGCGTGGAGAGGCAAGGGACCGCGCGAGGCTCTACTCGCCAAGGTGCTGGATGCGATTGACGTGCGGCCGCTCGACGAGACGCTCGGGCGCGCGGCAGGCGAGTTGCTCGCCAGGTCGGGCACGAGCGACGTCGTCGACGCGGCCCTGGTTCTCCTCGCGAGCGACGGAGATACGGTCGTCACGTCGGATCCGGACGACTTCGAAGCGCTCGCCGCCGCTGCCGCCCTCGACGTCGAGATCATCGCCACCTGACCAATACGACCGCGCGTCCACGGCCACGTCGCGCCCTCGGGCGCAGTCGAAGACGCTGCGCCCGAATCCGACCCGGCCGCTTCTCGCCCGCCCGAATCGGCCGCGCGCATCGCAACACTTCCGCGATGGTCAGGCGGTGACGACGTTCTGGCTGCGCCGGCGCACGCGCCAGGTGGTGTTGCGGGTATCGACCACCAGCGACGCCTTCTCCACCACGCGGTCGTAGTCGATGCCGGTGTGGTCGGTGAGCACCACCACGGCGTCATACTGGCCCAGCCGCTCGTAGTCGAGCGGCACCGAGGTCATCGCGTGCTCGAGGCCGTGAGCTGGCTCGAGGCGAGGCACGAACGGGTCGTGGTAGTCGAGCCGGGCGCCGCGCTTCTTTAGCAGCGACATCACCGTGAGGGCCGGGCTCTCGCGCACGTCGTCGACGTCCTTCTTGTAGGCCACGCCCAGCACCAACAGCCGCGCGCCCTTCAGCGGCCGCCCACGCTCGTTGAGCGCCTCCATCGTGCGCTGCAGCACGTAATGCGGCATGTCGTTGTTCACCTCGCCGGCGAGTTCGATGAAGCGCGTCTGGACGCCGAACTCGCGCGCCTTCCACGACAGGTAGAACGGGTCGATGGGAATGCAGTGACCGCCGAGCCCCGGCCCCGGGTAGAAGGGCATGAAGCCGAACGGCTTGCTCGACGCGGCGTGAATCACCTCCCAGATGTCCACGCCCATGCGGTCGCAAACCATCTTGAGCTCGTTCACCAGCGCGATGTTGACGCAGCGGAAGATGTTCTCGAGCAGCTTGGCCAGCTCGGCGATGCGCGTCGACGAGACCGGCACGGTGCGCTCGACCGCGCAGCCGTAGAGCGCCTGCGCCACCTCGAGGCACGATGGCGTGTAGCCGCCGACCACCTTCGGAATGTTCCGGGTGTGGAACTGCCCGTTGCCCGGATCCTCCCGTTCGGGGCTGAACGCCAGGTGGAAGTCGCGCCCGGCCTTGAGCCCGCCTCGCTCCAGAATCGGCCGCACCACCTCGTCCGTGGTGCCCGGGTACGTGGTGGACTCGAGCACGTAGAGCTGATCCGGCCGCACGTGCGGCGCCAGCGCCTCGGCGGCGCCCACCACGTACGTCAAGTCGGGCTCGCGGGTGCTGGTGAGCGGCGTGGGCACGCAGATCACCACGCAGTCGAGCTCCTTCGCCTTCGAGAAGTCCGTGGTGGCACCGAAGCGGCGCGAGGCGGCGAGTCTGGCGAGCGGCTCGGAAGCAATGTGGCGGATGTAGCTCTCGCCCTTCTCGAGCTGCCGCACCTTCCGCTCGTCCACGTCGATGCCGGTGACCGGGAAGCCCGCCTCGGCGAACGCCATGCCCAAAGGAAGCCCCACGTAACCCAAGCCCACGACCCCCACCTTCGCCTCGCGCCGCTGAATCTTGACCAGCAGCGGGCTCACAACGCGTCTCATGCCCCCCTCCCAGCGTGGTCGTTCGGGAGCGAGGCCAAGCAAGCGCCGAGCCCGCATTTGCCGTGCACGGGTGCACGAAACGAGGCCCAGCGAGAAACGTCGGGCCCCCGGCGCAACGACCTCGTTGCTCAGCGGGAGGAAAACGCCGGGAAGTCTCGGTCGACGAGCAGCCGCGCGGCGAAGCCCGGCCGTGCGGACACGTTGACGCCATCGGGGCTGTACCCGCGGCGGTCGAGCTGTCGCGCGATGGTCGGCGACGCGCGATTGGGGTGACGGTGCGGGCCATCTGTCGCGCGCCGACCTTGCCGGCTCGCGGAACGTGCGCAGGTTCCCAACCCGGCAAGCACCATGGAAATGGTCGTCTATTTGCTGATCGTCATCGTCATGACGAACCGGTACGTGCTCGGCGCGTTCCTCAAGCGGCTGAAGGGGGCGGCGTACGACATGCGCGACGACTCGTATCTGCCCACGGTGGCGGTGGCGATTCCGCTCTTCAACGAGGGCGAGGGAATCTTTCACACCATCAAGAGCCTGCTTCAGCTCGACTACCCGGCCGACCGGCTGGAGATCATCGTCGTCGACGACTGCTCCACCGACGACAGCTACGACTGGGCGAAGGAGGCCGCCGAGGGCCACCCGAACGTCACCGTGCTGCGCAACGAGCGCAACATGGGCAAGCGGCACGCCATCAACCGGGCGGTGCGGCACACCAGGGCCGAGGTGGTGGTCTCGGTCGACTCGGACGTGCGGGTCGACAAGCGCGCCCTGCGCGAGCTGGTGGCGCGCTTCACCTCGCCCGAGGTGGCGGCGGTCGGCGGCCGCACCTACGTCGTCAACCGGCACGACACCTGGCTGACGCGCATGGTGGAGATCAAGTTCTACTTCGCGCAGGAGTGGCTCAAGGGCCTCGAGCGGGCCTTCGGCTCGGTGACGTGCCTGTCGGGCTGCCTCACCGCGTACCGCAGAGAGGTGCTACTCGAGCTCGAGCCGGTGCTCGACAACCGCAACATCCTCGGAGTGCCCATTCGCTACGGCGAAGATCGGTTCCTCACCCGGCAGATCCTCAAGCGCGGCTACAAGACGCTCTTCACCACGGACGCGTTCTGCTTCACCGCGGCGCCGTCGCGGCTCTCGCCGTACTTCTCGCAGCAGCTGAGGTGGCGGCGGTCGAATCTGGTCGACTACCTGGGCGGGCTGAGCCACGTGTGGCGGCTGCACCCGGTGGTGGCGCTCCACTACCTGGCGCTGTTCGCCCTGCTCGTCGCCTACCCGCTGTCCATCGTCGACGCGGTCGTCAACGACGACCTCTGGCGCATGGTGACGCTGCACTTCGGGCTGCTCGCGGCGCTGGGGCTGTTCTACCGCGCGGCCACGCGACACCTGCCCGAAGAGCGCCGCGTGCCGGCGCTGTCGTTCTTGCCGTTCGCGGTGCTCATGCCCGTCAGTTACCTGGTGTTCACCCCGCTGGCCCTGTTCACGCTCGACTCGGGCAGCTGGGAGACGAGGGGGGCCGCCCATGTTTGACGAGCGCGTCGTCGAGCCGCTGAACCGATTCTTCGTCTCGGCCTACAAGCTGCTCGGCTTTCTCTTGCTCGGGCTCATTCTGGCCGGGTTGTTCGGCTACGTGCTGCTCCAGCTCTTCTTCATGCTCAGCCGGAGCTGGGCCGCGCCGGCGGTCGTCTCGCCCACCGACGACAAGGTGCTGGCCCTGATGGCCCACCTGACGCAGGAGACGGCCGAGCGCGACCGGGTGGCCGCCGAGCGGAAGGAGGCCGAGGCCGAGCTCGCCGAGGCCGAGCGCGTCCTGGCCACCGAGCGCGAGTTCCAGTCGCGCTTCGCCGAGGTGGTGCGCACCGAGCGGCTGGCCCGCGAGCGCGAGGCCCGCCGCACCGCCGCGCTCAAGCGCGAGCTGGCCCACTCGGGCGCCGGCTCGGGGTGGATGCGTGAGCGCGCCGCCGAGCTGTACGAGGTGAAGCTGCTCGACAAGGAGCAGCTCCTCGGCGAGCTGAGCCGCGCCGCCGAGTTCGCCGGGCGCGAGGTCGAGCTCGACAACCTGCTCGAGCGCACCCGCCGCGAGGCGAGGGGGCTTCAGGCCCTCGAAGGCGATGGCCGGCCCACCACGCCCGACGGGCTGGCCCTGTGGAAGCAGCGGGCGATGTCGCGGCTGCTCCACGACAACGCCGAGCGGAGACGGGCGGCACTGGCCGAGCGGCTCGACGCGTTGGACACCGCCCTCGAGCGGTACGACGCGTTGCTCTCCAGGCTGCGCCACTCGCCCTACTACGCCGCCGCCGAGCGGGGCATGACGGTGGCCTTCGTCCCCTACGCCAACCGGAGCGCGGCCGAGACGGGCGCGCCGCTGTACGCCTGCACCGCCTGGCTCGTCTTCTGCCGCGAGGTGGGCGCGCTGGGGCGGCGGCTCGAGGGCGAGGTGTCGCTCAAGCACCCGGTGCGCAGCCGGCTCTTGCGCGGCGAGCTGTACGAGGTGCGGCTGAACGACGAGTCCTCCGCGAAGGAGGAGCTGCTCCACCTCGGCCGGCCGCCGCTTCTCTTCTGAGATGAAACGGCCTGTCAAGTCCAGCAGAGAGTTCGTT
>FWPU01012060.1_pt1 | contig 11700 bp, 11 predicted proteins | sample 2228361 | NCBI WGS metagenome assembly FWPU01 (sample SAMEA103939777, study PRJEB20133) | metagenome | reverse complement strand
AATAGCGGGCTTGCCGATCGTTTTTTGGTCTGCATGGCCGAACACGGGCGGTTGGCAAAGTGACCGGCGTGTCGCGCGCGCCCTGGCGGGCGTTCATCCGTGACATGCAGCGGCGTGGCCTGCCCCACGCCCGCGCTAATCACCAGCGATGGCGCCCCGACGCTCATTGCCGTGCTTGAAGAACCGCACCCCAACAGCCTGTGCCAGCTACTTGCTGCACAAGACGCGCAACATCTCCGCACCACCAACCAACCTGATTGAGCAGGCCTTCGAGGACTTACTAGGCTTTAGCAGCTCGACTATGGGTGGTGTACAGTGTGCCGCGACAGTATCAGGCCCAAGCTTTTGCAGATAGGGAATGTCCGCTTCGTTGGCGAAGAGGATGGCCTGAACACCGTTGTCTACCAAAGGCTTCACGTCACCCTTGGCCCTGGCAACGATGGCCCTCATACCACCTGAATGGTCGTAGTTGGGACTACCTGGAAGCGGCAAGAAGTGCACGCCAGCGATAATCACCTTGGGGGCGCCAAAGTAATCGGGCAGACTGTTCATCGCGTGTCTTCCCTGTTGTTGCTTGCCAAAAAAGTCGCTTCCGGCAACGTGGAACGGACGACCTCGCCGTAGAAACGCCGCCCATGCAAGTAGAGCAAGCTGCCAACCCGGCGGATATCTCGCGCTTTGAGGGCAGAGATGATGGCCTCGTGTTCGCGTAGAGATGCCTCAAGCCCGGTTTCACGATGGAACGTGCGGTTTCTCAGGTTGGAAAGTTTTGTCTTGTCATTCAGCATCTCGATGAGCTTGACGAGGTGCCGGTTTCCGCAGGCTTCGTTCAACAGAGCATGGAATTTCTCATCGGCCTGGGTGTAAGCCTGAACATCCCTGCTGGCGGCAAACTCCTGTTGCCGTTGCAGCAGCGTCTCTAACCGTGCCAGTTGTCCTTCAGACAGTCTGCTGGCAGCGAGTTGAGCGGCGAAAGCTTCCAGCACAATACGTATGGCAAATATTTCGCTGGCATCGTCCCAGGAAACACTGCCAACAAAAGCCCCGACATTAGGGATAATGTGAACAAAGCCCTCACTCTCAAGCTCGCGTAGCGCTTCTCTGACGGGAGTCCGACTGACCCCGAAGTGATTGGCAATCTCCACCTCATGCAGCGGGGTGTCGCTGGGATACTCGCCCGACAGAATCTTTTCCTTGAGGGCCTGCAGGACTTTGTCTTTGGCCAGGCTTTTTTTCATCTGTCAAGCAGCCCTTTGTATGCATATTGTATACAATCAGTATACACAGAAAAACACGGCTGCCACGAGGTGGTTTAGGGTGCATTCCAGATTGGAGGCAAGGTCAGGCGGCGGCAGCCCATAGGGCATCGAAGGTGTCACTGCTGGGTGGCATGGTACCAATTGACGATTTGGGTGCTATCGGGGAAGCTGAGGTTCCAAATCCACTCCGCGCCATCGGCGGTGACGCTGATCTGGGCCGCGCTCAACAGGTCGTGTTCGGCAGCCATGCTAATAAGGCGAGGGCAAAGCGGTTCACCTCGCCCAACACCGCTATATAGCGGCTATGCTCGGCACAAGGCAGGTCGTCAGATCAACAAAGTACCAGGAATTTTTCTCAGTTGGAAGAATAGTTTCCATCTGGCGACTACGATGAAGACAGGAGAGTGAAACAAACAGGGCAATCTAGCAGGCGGACAATGGCCAGGGAAAACGTCGCTTCACAACTGTCAATCAGCAACCTCAAGCGTGTGCTTGATGCGGCCCGTGCAGCCCGAACGCTTCCTGAAACACCACTGAAAGGGCTGATGCTATTCAGGAAACATCTGGCACAATACTCCTTCCTGGAGGCGAACAGAGAGGCTGTAGATTATTCCCTCGCTGAGTGGTTATGTGCCCTGATCACGAGTGGCATAAAAACACAAAGAGAGTATCATGGTCTTTGCATGTCTGTAACTAACACTCGTCGCGCCGCCCTGGCCGCACTGGCCCAGGACTTCCGGCAGCAAGGAGCGGAGCTGGAAGCCTGGAGCGTCCTGTATTACCGCTGTGTGCGCGTCGACCTCGATCTGTCCTGGGGACACCTGTCGGAAACCACGGCCTGTACCCAGCGCACCCTGCGCAGGCGACAGCAGCGAGGCCTGCGACGTCTTCTGTTTGACATCATGGCCCAGGAGAGGGCAATCCGTGACGCGCTCCATTCTGGAGCCTGACGCCCAACGTTGAGGAGAGTGGGGAGAGCCATGCCAAGAATATCTGAGAGTCAAAAACAGGGGCGGCTGGAGCGCATTGCCTTACTGCTACAGCGCCACCCTGATGGCTTGACTGAGCAGGAGATCGCACAGACCCTGAACTTCGAGCGGCGAACGACCAACAACTACCTGTGGGAGCTGAGCGCCCAGGGGCGTGTTTACAAGGATGGGCAGTTATGGCTCCCCTTGCCCTACCAGAGATTGGTTCTCCGCCCATTCGATCTACGGCCTGAAGAAGCAATGGTGCTCTACCTGGCAGCGCGGCTGTTCGTGAAGCAGAGCGACAAACGTAATGAGGCTGCCGAGCAGGTGCTGCTGAAGCTGGCCGACATCCTCACCAGCGACGTGGGCCTGGAGCGGGACCTCTTTGAAGCAGCCAGGGAACTCTCACAACGGCCCAAACAGCCGGGGTACGAGGATGTCTTCCGCACCATGATGCAGGCCTACATTTACCGGCGAAAGGTCCAGCTGATCTATCATCCATACCGGGGTGAGCCTTTTGACACGGTATTCTCCCCCTACCTGATGGAGCCGTCGGCCATTGGGTTCGCCGCCTACGCCATAGGTCACAGCAGTCTGGTCAACACACTTCGGACCTACAAGATAGAGCGCATTGAGCATGCCCGACTGACCCGCGAGGAGTACGAGATTCCCGCCGATTTCCCAGGTATACAACTGCTGCGCAGCGCCTGGTCCATCTTCTATGGGGAGGAACTGACCCAGGTGGTCTTGCGATTCAGCCCGGATGTGGCCCGCCGTGTGCAGGAGACCAACTGGCATCCCTCACAACGCCTTGAATGGGATCAGGAGCGGCCAGGGCATTTGCTGCTGATCGTTGACGTGGCCAGCACCACCGACCTGATCCCGTGGATCAGGGGCTGGGGGGCGAGCTGTGAGGTATTGGAGCCGCCAAGTCTGCGGAGAACGCTGTACCGAGAGGTGCGCCAGATGGCAGTCCACTACGGCATACGTTCGCCACAAACGCAGATGGCGATGCAAGTGCTATGGGCGAAGGCGCGGCGGACAACGGGCCAGACGCACCTGTTGATCTACCACCTGATCGACGTGGCTCAAGTGGCCCTGGCCCTATGGGAGCAGGTGCTCAGCGAGGGTGCGCGACGGCAGATCGCCAACCTGTTGCATCTGGACGAGCCGTCTGCCGGTCGCCTGATCGCGTTCTGGATCGGCCTGCATGACCTGGGTAAGGCCAGCCCGGCGTTTCAGAGAAAATACGAGCCTGCCATCGCCCTTCTGGAAGCAGCCGGGCTGGCTTTTCCCACGCCGGGGCCTAAGAGCGCTCCCCACGGCCTGATCTCCGCCTGGGCACTTACTTCCCTGCTTGCTACAACGACTCATCTGGACAGGCATCTGGCAAAGCGAGTCGCCCATGCGCTGGGTGGGCATCATGGAGCCTGGCCCACAGTGCGCCAGATGATCGAGGGTGTGAAGTCTGCCGACCGTGGCGACGGCGGCTGGGATAAGGCACGTGAGGAACTGGTGCAGGCCCTCCAGGCCACGGTGAATCCCCCTCACAACGTGGCAGTGCAGCTATCGGTAACCGAAGAGAACACGCTGCTGACGTTTCTGTCCGGGCTGGCGTCCACGGCGGACTGGATCGGCTCGATGGAAACCTATTTCGAATTCGAGGACGAGTTGTTTGATCTGCAGGAATATGCATCTCAAGCTGCCGCAAAAGCTCAACAGGCCCTCCAGCAGACCGGCTGGCTCAGCTGGAAGAGCACCGGCCAGACGCTCTCCTTTGAGGCGTTGTTTCCCAACCTCCCAGAACCAAACGCCGTCCAGCGAGCCGTCATCGAAGCGACAGAAGACGTTGAGGCGCCGATGCTGGCCATCTTGGAGGCCCCTACGGGCATCGGGAAGACCGAGGCTACCCTGTATCTGGCAGATCGTCTGCTCCACAGCAGCCGTGGCCGTGGCATGTACGTGGCCATGCCCACCCAGGCTACCAGCAATCAGATGTTCCGCCGGGTGTGTGACTTCCTGTCGGGGCGCTATCCGCAGCAGCTGGTCAATGTCCAGCTGCTGCACGGACAGGCGCAGTGGATTGAAGACTTTCAGCACATTCAGCTGGCGGCGGTCTACGAAGAGGGGGACGACTCTGCACAGGGGCGTGTCGCTGCGCTGAGCTGGTTCCTTCCACGCAAGCGAGGGTTGCTTGCGCCCTTCGCCGTGGGCACGGTGGACCAGGCATTGGTCAGCATCCTCCTGACCAAACACTTTTTCGTGCGGCTGTTTGGCCTGAGTCACAAAGTCGTGATCTTCGATGAGGTTCACGCCTACGACACCTACATGGAAACGCTGTTTCACCGCCTTCTGAGATGGCTGCGCCAGATCGGTGCCTCCGTCATCATCCTCTCCGCAACCCTCCCTGCCCGAACCAAAGTGGAGTTGCTGCAAGCCTATGCGGGTGAGCCGATGGAAATCCCCGGCGAAAGCGCCTACCCGGCTTTAACCACGACCGCCGGGGGAGCCGTGCACGTGGTTCCCCTGCCCACCACCGCAGAACGGATCATCGACATAGAATGGCTGCCCCGCGACGCCCAGGCCATCGCCGAACGTCTGGCCCTGGAACTGATTGACGGCGGGTGCGCGGTGGTGATCTGCAATACCGTGGGGCGGGCGCAGGAAGTCTATCGGGCCATTCAGGCTGCCGGCATCGTGCCGCCGGACGATCTGCTGCTGTTCCATGCCCGCTTTCCCTTTGCCTGGCGGCAGGATATTGAGGAGGCCGTGGTCGGCAGGTTCGGCAAAGATGGTCGTCGCCCGGACAAGGCTATCCTGGTGGCCACTCAGGTGGTTGAGCAGAGTCTGGACCTCGATTTCGATCTCATGGTCACCGACCTGGCTCCCATCGACCTGATTCTGCAGCGCGCCGGTCGCCTGCACCGCCACCCGCACCATCGGCGTCCGGAGCGGTTGGCCAGTCCCCGGCTGTTGCTGGCAGAACCGGATGTCGAGAGGAGGATGCCAACCTTCGGCAATGACGCCTACGTTTATGACCGATATGTCCTGTTGTCCAGCAACAGCCGGGGCCCTGCAGGGCCGCTCGCAATTGTTCCTGCCGGCAGATACCACCGGCTTGATTGAAGCCGTCTACGGTGAGCAGGGGCCGGGAGCCGAGACCCCGCAGGCGCTTCGGGCAGAGCTGGAAGCAGCACGCCAGGAGATGGCACGGGCGCGTAGTAATGCTGTCCTACAGGCCGACCAGCGCATCGTGGTTCCTCCGGACTCTGCAAACCTGCTCACACAATACAACCCGGCCCTTGAAGAAGACAACCCCGAACTGCACCAGGCCTTCCAGGCGATGACCCGGCTCATCGGGCCCAGCATATCCCTGGTGTGTCTGTTCAACACGCCTCAAGGGCTGGCGCTCGATCCAGATGGTCAGGAAATCGTCGATCTGGAAACAGCCCCGACAGCGGCCCAGGCCAGGCGACTGCTCCAGAATGCTGTGACTCTTCAACACGCCGGTGTGGTGTTCGCGCTGCTGAACCAGGAACCGCCGTCTACGTGGCGCGCCCATGCAGCACTGCGCCACCATCGGGCTGCCATCTTTGAGGGTGGGCGTTGCCGCCTCGAGGGCACGCCTTACGTCTTGCTGTTGGATCGCCAGATCGGACTCGAAGTTCGCAAGGAGGAAGCATGACCCCAACTTTCAACCTGGTTTCGGAGCCCTGGCTCCCCTGTATCAACGCTCGCGGGCAAATGGTTGAGTTGAGCCTGCAGGAGACTCTGCTGCGTGCCCATGAGCTTCGGGAACTCTATGACGAGTCCCCGCTGGTGACGGCCGCGCTGCACCGGCTGCTGCTGGCCATCCTGCATCGGCTGTTCGGACCCGCCTCGCCACGAGACTGGCACGGCCTGTGGCAGCAGGGGCGCTGGCCGGTCGGGCCACTGGAGGCCTACTTCGCGCAGTGGTGGGATCGCTTTGACCTCTTTCATCCGGAACGCCCCTTCTTTCAGGCCCCGGACGACCGGGTCAAGCCGAAATCCGTGATGCACCTGATCCATTCTGTGGGCAACAACCCGACGCTCTTCAGCCACCAGAACGAGGACGAGGGCGTGACCCTCACCCCTGGACAGGCGGCGCGTGCCCTGCTTACAGCTCAAGCCTTCCACATGGCCGGTCTGAGCGGCCTCGAGCAGAAGTTCACGGATAGCACCTGCACGCGGGGGGTGATTCTGCTGGCGCAGGGGGACAACCTCTTTGAGACCCTCATGCTGAACCTGCTCCAGTATCCCCACGATGAGGGGGAAGTGATGGTTCACTCCCCAGCGGACAGGCCTGCCTGGGAGATGGACGACCCCTTCGCGCCTGACCGGACCATCCCGCTGGGCTATCTGGACTACCTGACCTGGCAGAACAGCCGGATTCTCCTGTTTCCGGAGGAAAATGCAGGGAGACCGGTCGTCCGGGAGATGACCATCGGACCTGCTCTGCGGCTGAACCCGGATCTGCGCGACCCGATGAAGCACTACTCGAGGGATGAGAAGCGTGGCTATCAGATGCTGCGCTTTCAGGAGGACCGCGCCCTCTGGCGGGACAGCGCCGCCCTCTTCAGGCTGGAAGACCAGGAACGCAGCCGCCCTCCTGCCACGTTCGGGTGGCTGGCAAGGCTGGTTTACGATGACTACCTGGAAAGAAGTCAGGTCTACCGCTATATGGCTCTGGGTATGTCCAGCCATCAGGCGAAAGTTTACTTCTACCGCCACGAGCGGATGCCCCTGCCACTGTCCTACCTCAGCGAGCAGGCGGCAGTTGAGCATCTGCAGAGTGCGCTTACCCTGGCGGAAAGTGTCTACCGCCAGTTGTACGGCGCGCTTGCCCAGTTGGCCACGCTGCTGATCGCGCCTGAGGCCGACACCGAAGGCGGGCGTAAGCCCGACAAGGGTGATGTGAGCAGCATGGTTAACCACTGGGGAGTTCTCTCGCGCTACTGGAGCAGCCTGGAGACGGCGTTTGTCGAGCTCACGCTGGCCCTCCCGCAGCAGGGCCAGGCCGCGCTGCCTTCGTGGCGCGAGGAGCTGCGCAGGGCGGCTCGCCAGGCCTTCGAGCAGGCCGAGGCGCTGGCCGGCACTGACGTCCATGCGATCAAGGCAGCCGTCAGGGCACGTGGCCAGCTAGAGGGCGGGCTGCGCAAAGTGCTGGATGCCAAGTAGAGGAGGAGTGCAAGGGATGACCACACAAAGCACACAAACCCATCCGTTCATCACCTATCTGGAGGGATTGCAGGAAGATCGGGCGGCCCTGGCTGCCCTTCGACGCGGGCTGGGCCAGCCGGCCGGCTACGCGCCGGAGATGTTTCCCTACGTCGTTCGCTTTATACCGGCTGAGGCAGGGACCTGGCGAGAAGAGTCGTATTACCTGCTCGCCTCGCTCTTCGCCCTCCATCCCGTGTCTGCTGACAACGGCAACATGGGCGATCACTTCGCGCGACTCCGCAGGCCAGACGTAGACGACATCGCCATCGAGCGCCGCTTCAACGTGCTGCTGGCCGCCCATCCGGATGACCTGGGCGTGCACCTGCGGCAGGCGGTCAGCCTCCTGCGATCCAAGGAGGTGCCGATCAACTGGCTTCAGCTTTTCTGGGACATCCAGCGCTGGAACCACCCCGATGAGCGGGCTAGGGTACGTAGGCGCTGGGCCAGGGCGTTTTGGGGCAGGCCGACGCCGGAGGCTGAGATGGCAGCGCCCACTGAGGGTGACAGCGACGTTGAGTAACCACCAGTCTGTGCAGTGAGAAGAGCAAACCCGCTTCAAGCACAATCCATATCACCATCTTTATCACAAAAAGGAGAGCAAACCATGTTCGTCGAAGTGCACATGATCCAGAATTTCGCCCCCTCCAACCTGAACCGGGACGACACCAACAATCCCAAAGACTGCGAGTTCGGCGGGGTCCGCCGGGCACGCATCTCCTCGCAGTGCATCAAGCGGGCCATCCGCAATGAGCCGGTGTTCGCGCAGGTCACGGGCGTTGACCGCGGCACGCGCACCCGCTGGCTGGCACGCCTGTTGAAGGAGAAGCTGGTGGAGGCCGGCAGATCGGAAGAGGATGCCGAAGCCGTCGCCTCCGCCTTCGCCTTAGCCTACTCAGGCAAGATGGAGGGCCCGCGAACCAGCGTGCTTCTGTATCTCAGCGATGAGGAGCTGCAGACCTTTGCCTCACGCCTGCTGGCCGACTGGGACAAGGCCCTGGCCGAGAGCACGGGCAAGAAGGGCAGTGTGCTGGTTGACATCGTCAAAGACCTCATCAAGGAAACCAAAGACCGCACCAGCGCGCCGGACATCGCCCTGTTTGGCCGCATGCTGGCCGACAAGCCGGAGCTTAGCCTGGACGCCGCCTGCCAGGTCGCCCATGCCATCTCGACCCACCGGGTGAACATGGAGATGGACTTCTTCACTGCGGTCGACGACCTCCAGCAGCGTGACGAGCCGGGCGCCGGGATGATGGGCATCACCGGCTTCAACAGCGCCACCTTCTATCGCTACGCCCGCATCGACTGGGATCAACTGGTGAAGAACCTGAAGGGCGACGTGGACCTGGCCCGCCGCACCGTGGAAGGGTTCCTGCGGGCCTCGGTGGCCGCCGTTCCCACCGGCAAGCAGAACAGCTTTGCCGCGCAAAACCCGCCCAGCTTTCTCCTCGCCGTGGTCCGCAATGACGGCATGAGCTGGTCGCTGGCCAACGCCTTCGAGAAGCCCGTCCAGGCCCGTAATGACGGCCTGGTCGGCCCGTCTGTACAGGCCCTGGACGCCTATTGGGGCGATCTGAACCGCGCCTACGGGAACGGCCAGCAACAGACCGTCGTTGCGCTGGCCCTGGACAGCTCGCTCCAGCTCACTAACCTGGCCGAGTACAGGGTAGCGGACCTGCCTGCCTGGGTAGACCGGGTGCTGGCCGCCCTGCCGCAGGGGGTGTCTTCATGAGCACGCTGCTCCTGCGCCTGAGTGGGCCGATGCAGTCCTGGGGCACACAGAGCCACTTCGACATCCGGGATACCGGCTACGAGCCGTCCAAGAGCGGCGTCGTCGGCCTGTTGTGCGCTGCCCTGGGGCGTCCCAGGGCTGCGCCGGTCGATGACCTGGCCGGCCTGCGCATGGGCGTGCGAGTGGATCGAGAGGGCAAGCTCTCGCGAGACTACCACACCGCTGGCAAAGGAGGGTACTACAAAGTCAGCGGAGGTGTTGAGCGGAAAAACCTGATCGTCTCGACCCGCTACTACCTGGCCGACGCGATCTTTCTGGTCGGCCTGGAGGGTGAGCTGCCGCTCCTCAGGCAGTTACATGCCGCCCTGCGCAATCCGGTCTGGCCGCTGTATCTGGGCCGCAAGGCGTTCGTGCCTGGCGAGCCGGTGTGGCTGCCGGACGGCCTGCGTGAGCATGAGACGCTGGAGCAGGCTTTGCAGGGCTATCCGTGGCTAGGCTCCCTGGGAGAGCCTCCCTCGCGACTGCGAGTCGTGCTGGACGCCCCGGATGGAGAGAGCGTCCGCACAGACTACCCGCTTTCCTTTGCCGAGCGCCGCTTCCGGCCCCGTCAGGTGCATACCACCTACATCTCCAGGCCCCCTGGTTCTTCTAAGGAGGCATGACGATGTACCTCTCACGACTTGTCTTGAATCCGCGCTCCCGGCGGGCTCGCAGCGAGAGCGCCGACCCTTACCAGATGCATCGCTCCATCATGCGGGCCTTTCCGGAAGATCTGCCGCCGGGTGAGCGCATCCTCTACCGGCTGGATGTGAACCCGCGCACCGGCGTGCTCACCGTGCTGGTCCAGTCTCAGGGTCAGCCGGACTGGTCCTGGATGGGCGCTGAGCGGGGCTACCTGCTGCCGCTCGACGAGCCGAACCCGTGGGTCAAAACCTTCCAAGCCCGCTTCACCCCCGGCCAGCGCCTGGCATTCCGCCTGCGGGCCAATCCCACGGTGAAACGGCAGGGCAGGCGCCATGGCCTGTTCCGGGAAGAGGACCAGCTCGCCTGGCTGCATCGCAAAGCGCAGGACGGCGGCTTTGCCGTGCTGGAGGCACGCACTCAGGAACAGGGCAATGTGGAGGGCTGGACCAGCGCCCGCCACCGACTGCGTATGTGGGCCGTGCAGTATGAGGGCCTGCTCCAGGTCACCGAGCCGTCGCTGTTCCTGGAGACCCTGCGCCAGGGGATCGGCCCCGGTAAAGGGTTGGGCTTCGGCCTGCTGTCTGTGGCTCCGCCCCTCTGAGCGGAAGGCAGGGGGCAGATGTACCAGCGAATCGGATAAGGAGGGACGTGTATGCAGGACCTCCACGAATTGCCCAAGCTGCGAGATAGCCTGAGCTACCTGTACGTGGAGCAGGCCGTCATCCAGCGCAACCAGAAAGCTGTGGAAGCGCTCAATGAGGATGGGCGGACGATGATCCCCGTGGCTTCTCTAGGCGTGCTCCTGTTAGGGCCGGGGACCAGCATCACCCACGCTGCCATCCGGACACTGGCCGACAACGGCTGCTCCGTGCTGTGGGTGGGCGAGGAAGGAACCCGCTTCTACGCGCAGGGAATGGGCGAGACGCGCAAGGCCTACCGCCTGCTTAGGCAGGCCGCCCTGGTTAGCGACCCGGAGCAGCGCAAACAGGTCGTGCTGCGCATGTACGAGAAGCGATTTGGTCACAAGCTGGACCCCGCTCTCACGCTCCCCCAAATCCGTGGGCTGGAAGGCGTGCGCGTCCGGGAGGCCTACGCGCAGGCGAGCCGCACCTATGGCGTGCCCTGGAAAGGGCGGCAGTATGACCGCAACAACTGGAACAGCGGTGATCCGGTGAACCGGGCGCTCTCTGCGGCCCACGCATTGCTCAACGGCCTGTGCCACGTGGCCATCGTCTCCGGTGGCTACTCCCCCGCCCTGGGCTTCATCCACACCGGCAAACAGCTTTCCTTCGTCTACGATATCGCGGACCTCTACAAAGCGGAGATCACCATTCCGGTGGCCTTTGAGACCGCTGCCAAATACCAGGGCCGCGTGGAGACCTTCACCCGCCAGGCCTGTCGCCTTAAGTTTCGAGAAGCCCGGCTACTGGACCGTATCCTGCCGGACATCGACGACCTGCTCAATCTCCAGGCGGAGCCGGAATCGGCAGAGGGAGACGTTGATGCCGATCCGGCTCTGCCGGAAGCGTTGTGGGCGCCTTTGCAGGAGGATGAGGATCAATGGTCGTGATCATCCTGGAGAGTGTGCCGACGTCGGTGCGGGGCGAGCTGACCCGCTGGCTGATCGAGCCGCATCCCGGCGTGTTTGTCGGCCATGTATCCGGTATGGTTCGGGACCGGTTGTGGGAAAGGTGTTGCCGGTCCTGTAAAGACGGAGGCGTGGTTCAGATCTGGTCGACAAACACGGAACAACGGTTTAAGATGCGTATGTACGGGAACACGCGCCGCTCGGTTGTGGACTGGGAAGGCTTGCAGC
>FWPU01012059.1_pt1 | contig 11702 bp, 8 predicted proteins | sample 2228361 | NCBI WGS metagenome assembly FWPU01 (sample SAMEA103939777, study PRJEB20133) | metagenome | reverse complement strand
TGCCGCTGCAAAAAGACAAACAAACTCCTGGCTTATGGCCACGCCTCCTCTGGTCCGTCTCGTCTTTGTCCAGTAGGGGACAATGATCTGCCCCCGCCACGGTGTAGGAAGCATCTGCTCAGGGTACATCTCTATCATTACTTTAGAAAATGCTTATAATAAATTGAAATCGTAGTGCTTCTATTTCAGAAGAACCGGACGAATAGAGCGCAATACTTTGATTTTCTTGAGGTTCAATCACTGTATGGCTTTTCATCCGGTCTTCAAATACTCCTCTCTGGGCCAAGCCTTGATTCATGATGATTGTCCACAAACCTAAACTAGATCTCGCCTCCCTGCTCAACGTAGCCCACGGCCAACCCATCCGTAATCCAATGACAAGATCTCAATATCGCTGTTCTCCTGCCCGGTCCCCCTCGGTCAGGGCTACATCCCCCTCATGCGGGGGATTGGCTTCTTGGACCATTCCCGCAACACTACACGTATTGTGTGCGCCGGCTTAGCGGTCTTGGTCTTGTCGTGGATCCTTAACTCTTGGCGGTTCGGCTTAGGACAAGTCCAAATCGATGTGTGAACGGTCAAGGTTACACTTGACGGAGCGGGCAGGACTGAGTCGTTAGTCTCGAGCACAACGTATGGCGATTCAATATTGGGAGGCACTCCCGAACTTAGTGGGTTCAATCTTGGCCTGTGGCCTTGCCGGGTTGTTGTGGCTCAAAGCGTCGGAGAGCGCGTTCTATAAGACCGTCTCAGCGATGTTAGGTGCGACAGCGCTCATGAACTTCGCAGGAGCACTGGAGACCATTCACGCTTCGAGCGTCCTGGATTGGCTCCGCATCGAGATGGGTGCGGAACTGATTCAAGTGGTCGCCCTTCTCTACGCTGGAGTAACCTTGCTTGATCCGTCGGAATTGGGAGGAGGAAAAAGCGCGCGCGCGCGGGCCCGCGCGGCCGCCGTTCTTGCGGTGTTGCTCGGTGTCCTGATTGCGACTGACAACCTCGCCGGTTTTGGTGCAATGACCCCTTCAAGCACAACCGTGGATGTTGGATCGGCCGGGATTGTGTTTTATGCGTTTACGCTGTTATGTTCGGTTGTGGGAATCGCCCATCTCGAGATGGTGCTCCGCACCTTAGAAGACCCGCTCCGCTATGAGCTCAAGTTTATTCTGATCGGTCTCGGCGGGTTAGCCGGCTTCCAGGTTTTTAAAGCCAGCCAGCTCATGGTTCTACCTGTCTTGAGAATCGACCAAGGGTTTGCACAAGGCATGGCGACGATCCTGTGCCTTAGTTTGGTGGCGTTCGGTCTGGGGCGCACTCGCCTACGCAAAATGAAGGAGCGGCTGTATATCTCGCCCCAAGCCTTGCTGGGTTCGGTGACGCTGATTCTCGCCGGGCTGTATCTCCTGGTAGTTGGCATCGTCGCAGAATGGATTCGCTGGACAGGCTGGGAAATGGGCGCCACGCTGAGCGCGCTGGCCGTCTTCTGCGGGGTAATCGGGCTGGTCGTGACGCTGGTCTCACGTTCGCTTCGAGCGCAGGTGCGCCTGTTTCTTGCTCGTCATTTTTATCGCTCGAAGTATGATTACAGAAGCAAATGGCTTGAGGTTACCGAAGCATTTCATGGGGCTGATTCTCTTGACATCATTTTCGATCGCCTCTTGGCCCTCCTGGGCCGGACGTTCTCTTCATCGAAAATTTCCATCTGGGTGTTCTACGAAGCGGATCGCCGCTTTCACCGGGTACGGTCCATCACCTCTGGAATGCCTCCTCGGCCAATTCCTCTTTCTGATCCCGTCATCCAGCAACTCTTATCAAGGAAGGAACCGCTCGCCATAGAGGGGGCTTTGACGAAGAACCTGGCCGCAGGCGAGACCGGTGAAAGGACCTTGCGGGACATCGCTCAAGCGGTCCTGTTCGTGCCGATTTGGGCGGGCCGAGAATTAGTCGCCGTCATCGCCTTTGGCAGAGAGTTGCAAGAAACGACGTATGGGGCTGACGATTGCGACCTGCTGTACGCGATCGCCAGTCACGTCGGGTTGTTATGGTCGAATGCTCGCCTCGCCGAAGAGCGGACTGCCGCCGCGGAATTGGAGACGCTCCATCGGTTTGCCGCGTTTTGCCTTCACGATCTCAAGAACTTGGCGGCAAGACTCTCGCTGGTCCTTCAAAATGCCGAAGTTCACGGTGACAATCCCGAGTTTCAGCAAACTGCAATGAAAACCGTCAAGCAGTCGGTCAACAAACTCATGGCGCTCGTGACGAAGCTGTCGGTACAGCCTTTGGAGGGCGAACCGGCCGAGATAGTGGACGTGAACTCGCTCATTTCGGAGACGATCGCCTCGCTGAACGGAGACATCCGCTCGCCATTGCGCCCAACCTTCAGTCAAGTTGCCCCGGTGTGTGCAATACGCGAGCAGCTCCAGCAGGTGGTGCTGAACCTGATCTTGAATGCTCACCAAGCGGGCGGCGAACAGAATGAAGTGTGCATTGCCACAGCGGAGCAGGGCGACAAAGTCGTGATTACGGTGACGGACAAGGGGCCGGGCATTCCTCCTGAGCGGCTTCGCACCGTGTTCCATCCCTTTCACACGACCAAAAAAGAGGGGATGGGGATCGGGCTCTATCAGTGCCGAAAAATCGTGCAGGCACACGGTGGCACGCTCCGAGTGGAGAGTCACCTCGGGAGTGGGACGACGGTGTGTGTTGAGCTGCCTCGTGCCACCCAAGTAGACCGGCTATCAGCGTCTGGCTGAGACCATGCCGAACAGGCTGCAAGCCAAAGCAGCCATGAAATCACGATCGGCAGTCGCGAGGAATAGAGAATGAAACCAGGTCCGGTGAGCCCAGGGCTCCTCATTGTCGAAGATGACGCTGAGATTCGCGAGCAGATGAAATGGGCGCTCATGTCCGAGTATCACATTCTCGAAGCCGGGGATCGTGTGAGTGCCGTGAACATCGTGCTGGCGAAGCATCCCCAATTGGTCACATTAGATTTGGGCCTGCCTCCACATCCGGATGAGGCCGGTGAAGGGTGTGCCACGCTTGAAGAATTGTTGGCGATCGACCCGCTGATAAAAATCATCGTGGTCACTGGAAATAGCGAACGAAGCAACGCACTCAAAGCCATCGGGCTCGGAGCATACGATTTTATTCACAAACCGGTTCAACTCGACATCCTGAGAGTGATTCTGCAACGCGCATCGTATCTGTCCAACATCGAGCGGGAGAATCGGAATCTTTTAGAGCAAGAGCCTGCCTGCGCATTCCAGGGGATCCTCGGATCAAGCCCCGTGATGCAGAAAGTCTTCGACACTGTTCGGCGCGTCGCGAGTTCGGACATTCCGGTATTGATTAACGGTCCCAGCGGCAGCGGAAAGGAACTCGTCGCCCGAGCGATTCACCGACAGAGCCAAAGACGCGCCGGTCCCTTTGTCGCCATCAACTGCGGCGCAATCCCCGAAAGCCTCCTGGAAAGCGAGTTGTTCGGTCATGAGAAGGGAGCCTTCACCGGCGCACATGCCCAGCGAAAAGGCCGCATCGAAGCGGCAGAAGGAGGAACTCTGTTCCTGGATGAGATCGGAGATCTCTCAGCGGCGCTGCAGGTGAAACTGTTGCGATTTCTTCAGGAACATCAGCTCGAGCGCGTCGGCGGCAGAGAGACCATTTCAGTCGACACGCGGGTTATTGCGGCGACAAATATCGATCTTCAGAAGTCTATTAGCGAAGGTCGTTTCCGTGAAGATCTGTATTATCGGCTGTGCGGAGTGATTCTTACGCTGCCGCCGCTCCGTGAGCGGGAGGGCGATGTCGAATTGCTCGCCTCGGCTTTTCTCAAGCAGTATGCGGATGAGCATAAGAAGAAGATCAGGGGGTTCACCAGACAAGCTTTGGAAGGAATAAAACGGTATTCATGGCCGGGCAACGTGCGTCAACTCGAGTACTGTGTCCAGCGAGCCGTGATCATGGCTCAAGGCGCGATGATAACTTGGGAGGAGTTAGCATTGCCCAGTGAACCCGCTGGAACAGAACCATCGAGTTTGAAGAAGGTCCGGGAAGAAGCCGAAAAAACACTGATAAGACAGACGCTTGCCAAGCACAATGGCAACATTACAAAGACAGCCACCGAACTAGGAATCAGTCGTCCAACCCTGCATGGCCTCCTTGCCAAGTACGCTCTTAATAGAAAACCGTGAAGGCTTGTCGGCTCTCTGATTCGCTGCCCAATGACTCGGCTGGGGGTGCCTTTCTGACAGGCCCCTATGGAGATGCCGAAGTAAGGTTTCACGAAGTTCTGCACTTCTCCTATTCAGTTGGCGCGGTCCGGAAAGGATCGAACGAAGCTCATCGACAGGCGGCAACCGAGACAACGTACTCCAACGCATCACACACGAGAAGTGGAGTGAAACAGTTCACGTGTTGAGTCCCCAGACGAGCCCTCATGGGCAGGTATTGAGTCTTCGAGAGCGATCGGCCGTCGAGTCTAACTGGCGGCTGACTGTTTCTGTGCTCGCTTTCACCTGGATTGCGACCATCGCGCTCTTCTGGGAGACGGCAGTGTCCATAGTTTCGGTTTGGAGCCATGCGAAGACTCATGAACACGGGTTCATGGTGTTGCCTATTTTCCTCTATTTGATTTGGCGCGCTCGACATCAGGTCGGATCCCTTCAACCACATCCGAATTACCGGGGCCTGGCCTTACTATTTGGAGTGAGCGTGGCATGGTTTCTCGGAAGGTTGGTGAATATCGGGGTTCTTCAACAGTTCGCCATGGTCGCCATGCTGACAGGCATGGCATGGGTGGTGCTCGGCACGCAGGTCACGCAGGCGCTGCTCTTTCCCTTGCTGTTCCTGTTTTTTGGTGTGCCGGTCGGTGAGGAAATCGTTCCGGTTCTTCAGGATTATACGGCCTGGTTTGTCGTGAAGGCTTTACAAGCAAGCGGAGTGCCGGTTTTCTGGGAAGGCCGCTTGCTGACGACTCCTACGGGAACGTGGGAAGTGCACGAATCCTGCAGTGGTATTCGCTACGTTATTGCCTCATTGACGTTTGGGTATCTCTACGCCGGGCTGACCTACCGACGATGGAGCCGCCGCGTGGCTTTTTTCGCGGCCTCGGCCGTTGTGCCCGTTGTTGCCAACGGACTGCGCGCGTATGGGATTGTGATGCTGGCCCACTTCAGCGGTAATTCGATCGCCGTGGGAGTGGACCATTTCATCTACGGATGGCTGTTCTTCGGATTCGTCATGGTCCTGCTCACTCTCGTGGGAGAGCGATGGCGCGAAAAGCCTTGGCAACCCGAGCCAATGAGCGCTCGGACCTCCATCGAGGAACAGTCCGGCCCAACCGATTCAGGAGCGAGCGTTGTCGTGGCGGCACTCATCGGGCTGGTGATTCTTGCAACCGCTCCATTGTCCGTCGCCGCCATTCAAGGGCGCCCGTCGCCTCCCGCGGTCATTCAGCCGATTGACCTGTCCGTCGCTCGCCCCTGGGAGGTTACGGAGACGCAGGCTGCGGGGTGGCGTCCCTATTTCATAGGCGCAAGCGTGGAAATGCTCCAGCACTACAAGTCGGGTGCTCATACGGTCGACGTGTATGTAGCGTACTACGATCAGGAGCAGAATGGCGGAGAACTGATCAGTTCTCAGAATGATATTGTCGATCGAAAGCATTGGACCCCCTTCCGAGTAAGCACGAGGAAAAAAGTCCTCGTCGACGGGGTGCCCTTGAACGTTAAGGAAGTTACGGCGCGGTCGCGTGTTCGAAACCAAGTGACTTGGAGTTGGTATTGGATCGATGGCCGCTTTACCGCCAACCCATACTACGCGAAGCTATTACAACTCAAAGCCAGAGTAACCCGGGGATACGCAGGCGGTGCCGCAATCGTGCTAGCCGCTCCGTATCGTGACGACGAATCCGAGGCCATTAGTGCGCTGAGCGATTTCCTACGCCATTGGGAAGAGGTCGGCAGGACATTGAGCCGCTTTCGAAAACCAGAGTGAACAGGGGAAATTGCGATGCGCATCCATCCGAGATGGGCGAGAGCTGCAGTGGTAGCCGGATTTTGGGCCGCAGGCTGTACGTCTACCGGTTTCCATAGCTGGACCGGAGCCGCCGATGACGGGGCCCAATCTGAGCTGGAAGCGAAATTGGCATCCGTTGTCTTCCCGGTCCTGGCCGCTGCGACGGAATGGTGTCCGCAGAACCAGGAGCTGACGTACGGATTCCTCCTCCGTACTGGCGATGGCAAAGTGATGTCTTCGGAAGGAAACCGGATTCCTCGTGTCGCGGTCACCTATGTTCATCCCGGATTTCCGGCTGCAGAGGCAGGTCTTCGGGCTGGAGCCGGCATCACGGCCGTAAACGGGGTCGCGACTACGGGAATGGACGGCGACCAGGTGATGCAGTTGTTGCGCAAGGCGGCTAGGGCCCGAGTTCAGCCGTTGACATTGAGCATCGAGGATGCAGGGCGTGTCTCCGAACTCAACTTTGACGGAGTGTGGGCATGCAGGTTTTCCGTTCACATAATCGTGAGCGATCATATCAATGCCTACGCCGACGGTACGCGGATTCTCCTGACCACGGGCATCCTTCGCTTTGTGGCCAGTGACGACGAACTGGCTTTCGTACTCGCGCACGAGATCGCTCATAATGCTCTTGAGCATAGCCAAGCCGGTAGGTTGAAGTCCGCACTCGATGGTTTTCTTGCAGCCACAACGGGTGAGCCGAATCCGGGAACGCCACCTCCGGTAAGAAGATCCCTCGAAGCTCAAGCCGATTACGTTGGGATGCATATCGTGGCGAGAGCCGGGTTTGATGTGCGGGCGGCCGGAGACTTCTGGCGCCGCCTCATCAGGGTGTCTGCGACCGGACCCGGCGCGCAATTCATTCTTACGCACCCTGATACACCGGACCGATTGATGGCCTTTGAGAGAACCGTCCTTGAAATCGAAAAGAAGGGCAGCCGTGGGCGATTCGCTCCCGGTCGATTCGGGCGCCCGGCAACCACCCCGGCTTCTCCAGCCCTGTCACCCGATTGAACGGCTTGATCTCCCGAGCTCCGATTGACCGGTATCAGTCGGCTGGTATGAGCAGGTCTCTGTAGCCAGCCAGTCTGGGCAAGCTACCAGCCTTCTGTTTCAGCCTTACCCGAGAGCGGAACCCACAGACAATCGCAAGAAATCAAAAGGATACGCGATGGATTCTGAGGCAGGGCCTGTCGGAATTTTTGACAGTTGTCGACTGAGCGGAATGGATCGTGGAACTGATTGAAAACACAGGACAGAGGAGCATGAAGTCCTTGAAAGCACCGAAAGAGGGTGTCGAATTCTTTTACAATTTGAGAGAAGGCGCTTGGCAAGTTTGGCGTCTGGCGTTCAGGTTGATTCGAAAAAGATGTGGTTTGTCAATTTGTTTCACGGTCACTCTTTTATCAGGCTGCATTTGGCGCCGGATTTGCTTGCTTAGGCCGAGTGAGAATCGGAAACGGTGGACACAACGCCAAGCGGTGGACACAACGCCAAGAGGGGGGAGGAACATGTCGATGAGCGATGAACGGAAACGGTCTTGCCGTATCGCACTGACTCTAACGTGGCTAATGATATTGGGGCTGGCAATGGGCCTTTCAGTCCCGCCGGATCAGGCCTACGCCATCCCCTTGCTCCAACTGAGTGATGGGGTGAGTACCGTCACCATCACCGATGGGCTCGCGGGAGATCTAAATTCAGTGGAAGGCGCGGTGACGTTTGGGGGATCGGTAGGCAATTTCTTTGTAAATGTCTCGACGGGTATAAGTTACCCGACGCTCGGGACCTCGACGCTACCGTATTTGGATTTGTCCTCCGTGAACGTCAGTTCTTCCAGTGGTGGGACGCTCACGATCAGGTTCACGCAGACAGACTTCTCAAATACCTCAGGAAGCCCCTTCTTGATTACGTCTGAGATCGGCGGTGTGACGCAAGGAACCGTGTCGTACCAGTCGTACTTCGACGCAAGTAATACCGCCTTTGGAACGGCCAGCTTGTTGGGCAATTTGGGCCCGTTTTCCGGTGCCTTTTCGGGCTCTTCGTTGGATAACATGACCGCAACCGGGCTGTATTCGTTGACCCTGGTTACCACTATCACCCATGCGGGAGGAGGATCTTTACCGCAATCGTCGAGCTTTAATGCGACACTGCGCGTTCCCGAGCCTGGAACCGTGACTCTCCTGGGCGCAGTATTGTTGGGAATCGGTCTCCTCACGTGGCGACAAAAAAGTTGGCGAGGGTCCTCCCTGACTGTCAGATGAATTTCTAGCACATATATCATTATTAAGTTTGGAATACACGATCATGACGACGTTCAGACGGACTCTCGTAGGACTTGTAGTCCTCGTCCCGCTCGCTGTCGTCACCGGATTCGGGTCTATCCCAACTGCTGAGGCCGTAAGCTTCACGGTTGACTCAGTGGGGGACAGCTTCACCACCAACTGGGCGTTGGATATTTCCGGTATCAACGGGGCTCCTACCGGCACGATCTTGAGCGGGACCGCCACATGGACGGTTTCAGCCTTTTCGAGTAGCTCGGTGACGTTGAATGTGAACATCACGAACACGACCGCTGTTCCGCTCTCAGGCCATACCGGCCATATCCTTCGGTATAGGGCTCTACACAAGTCCCGATGCCACTGCGGCGTTTTCGTCCACTGGGACGTATTTTGATGGCCTCGTTCAAGGTGTCAATTTCCCAGGAGGCTTCAACAGCGTTGATATTTGTGTATACGCGGCCCAGAATTGTTCAGGGGGCAATATCAATCTAGGGCTGGGGGAAGGAGTTTCTGACAACTTCTCTCTGTTGTTCACGAATCCAAGTAACGGCAGCTTCTCTGGAGGACTTAACCTGGACACCTTTGCTATCAAGTTCCAGGGCGACTATGGGTCATTTGAGTTTCCAGCGAATGGAAACGGTCGCGTCTCAGAACCTTCGCCACTGCTGCTGCTCGGGACGGTGCTGATAGTGTTTGGTTTCTTCGGTCGCAGACTGCAGCCGAAGAGATTCTAAGGATTGAAGATTTAGACCCTGGCCGGCTCGACTCATAAGTCGAGCCGGCTTTTTTTATGCCCGCAGCGCATCGCGACGAAGATCCCACGATGCTTACTTGGCAGGGGCTTTGTCGAATCCCCGGTTTCGTACTCACAATTCGGCAAGCGTTTTCTTTGCCTGCTCGGAGCCAGGATAAGTCGGACTGAGCTTCAAGGAAAGCTCGAGGAACTTTTTCGCTTCGGCCTTGTTGCCGTTTTTATATTGGGTCATCCCGTAGTGGTACAGCACCACCGGGTTGTCCGGGAGCTTCTCCGCTGCCTCCCTCAACAGGTTGGCCGCTTTCAGATAGATCTGCTTCTTGAAATAAATCCAGCCCAGCGTGTCCGCAATGTACGGATCATCGGGACGCCGCTCTCGGGCGGTCTGGGCGTGTGAAAGCGCCACATCGCTGTTGCCTCCATGTTCGATCAGAATCCACGCCAGATTGTTGGCGGCCGGGGCAAACAGAGGATCGACCTGTAAGATCTTCTCATACCAACTCTTGGCTCGATCAATGTCACTCCGCTGCCCATAGATAATGCCCAGCATCATCATCGCGGGTACAAGCTTAGGTTGCCGAGCGAGGGCCGCTTCGTACTCTTTGATAGCCTGATCCAGCTTTCCGGAGCGCTGATACAGTTCACCAAGGTTCATATAAGACGCCAGCAGGGCTTGGTTCAATTCGATCGCTTTCTTGAACGCCGCTTCGGCCTGGTCGATGTTCTTGCTCGCCATCCACAACCGTCCGAGTAAATTGTAGATCAGAGGATTGTCGGGTGATGCCTGCAATTGGCGCATGACGCGGTCCCTCGCTTCGTCCGGTTTGCCTGCAGCAAGCTTCATGGCGGCGATCTGCGCAAGGGCGTCGACGAAGTGCGGGTCTGAGGTCAGGGCCTGTTCGAAATGGGACACGGCGTCTGCCTCTTTGTTTTCTGCTCGTGCAATAAGCCCGAGGCGGTGTTGACCCAGTGGATCCTTGGGAAGAGCCTTCGTGATCGCCTCGAAGACTTGTTTGGCTTTTGCAAGATCGCCCTTCCGAAGATAGGAGTCTCCTAAGATGGCGGCAGCACGTCCATCACGGGGGTTAAGCCGGAGAGCGGTCAACCCCTCCGTAATCGCCTGATCCAGCGAGCCCTGGTGGAGGTACAGTGCCGCCAGCGCGGTTCTCGCGTCCGCCAACGAGGGGATTAACCTGACCGCTTCGTTCAGTTCCGAAATAGCCTGGCCGATTTCTCCCTGTTGAGCGAGGGCTAGGCCTAAGAACTGGTGAGCAAGGGCGGCGCGTGGTTCATCTTTGATTACCTCCCGGAGCAGCGGAATGGCGCCCTCAGGGCGGCTTTTTGCCAACAGGAGGCGGGCCCTGAAAAACCGACCGCTCAGGTCCTTACCGTTTTTTTCAAGAATGTTGTTGATACGCGGCTCGGCTTCGTCCAACCTTCCCATGTCGAGAAGCTGCATGATCAGCTTGTCGCGAGCCGTCGTCGACACGTTGTTGATCTCTATAGCTTGCTGATAGCTGCCCAGAGCTTTGCTTTGATCCCCTCGTCCTTTGTACAAATCTCCGAGGAGAAGGAGGGGCTTGTCGTCTTTTGGTTTTAGATCCGCCAATTTCTTCAAAGTCGCTTCCGCCTGGTCCCATTTGTTTATGACTTGGTAGAACCCGGCCAACTTCACGTACAGGGCGTCATTGCCCGGGGCGATCTCCAGCGCCCGTTTGTATTGCCTCTCGGCCTCTTCCGGTTGTTTGTTCAGCAGACGGAAGTCGCCGAGTGCCAGCAACGTCTCGATCGACTGCGGATCGATCGAAAGGGCTTGTTTCAAGGTTGATTCCGCCTGAGCGGGATCGTTCGTTCGCAAATAAGCACCGGCGAGTTCCAGGTAGATCCGAATGTTCTTCGGATCAAGTTCAATGGCGCGACGCAGTTCTGCAATTCCCTCTTTGAATTTCTTCTCATTGATCAGACTCTGCCCCTTCAGAATGAGCCCCTCGCTGCTCTGCGGTGTCGAGGCCAAGATCGCTTCCGCACGCTCTCGAGCCTTCTCCGGCTCATTGCCAAGCAAGTACAGTTGGCCCAGCTTCAGTTGAGCATCCTGATTCGCCGCGTCGAGCCCCACTGCCTTGTTCAGTTCTGAAAACGCATCCTGCAGATTCGGGACCCCGCCGAGCTTCAAGTAGGTCAGGGCGAGACGATAATGGCCGTCGGCGTCATTGGGATCGAGCTGGACGACGTTTTTGAATTCAATCAGAGCTTCTTGATACTGACCGGCCTCGAAGTAGCTGATGGCACGTGCCTTATGGCGGGCCTTCTTCGTTTGCACCGATTCCTGGGTGCAGGCCGCCGCGGGCCAGCCCAGCATGCCAGCGAGCAGGGTGACGATAACGAACCTGGCGAGCAACATGGGTAACAGGTCTCCTCGGTTTTGCGATTTGGCAAAGACGCTTCGACGGAACGGTCAAGATGGCAGGCAAGACTTTACCAATCAAAGGCTATGCTGGCAACATTTCATCTCAGTTCAAAGGAAGCCTTTATGGGACCCCCGAGGATAGTCATGATTGCTGGACATGGCCCAAACGGCTATTTCGTTGACGGAAAATTCATGTTCTGTCATTCTTCAAGAAATTCTGAACACGAGGGAACGTAATGGC
>FWPU01011043.1_pt1 | contig 11702 bp, 9 predicted proteins | sample 2228361 | NCBI WGS metagenome assembly FWPU01 (sample SAMEA103939777, study PRJEB20133) | metagenome | reverse complement strand
CAGGGGGCGAGAACATAGTCCCTTCCCCCTTTGGGGGAAGGCTAGAGCCTGCCCCGAGCCTGCCGAGGGGAAGGGGGCTAGACCATGCATCAAATCACAGGTGACACACTACTAGGGCATTTCCCGGAGCCGCCGCTGGGTGACGAGTATAGCCGTCGTGGTGAGGAGCAGCAGCACGGCCAGGATGCCTATAGCTGCGCGGCCGCCCAGGAACTCGGCGGCGATGCCGGCGGGCAACACGCCCAGCGGCATTAGCCCGAAGTTCATCATGAACACACTCATGACGCGGCCCCGGTACTGGTCCTCCACCTCTTCCATGATCAGGGCCTGGTTCAGTGTCCGGCGCCCGGCGTCGCCCAGGCCCAGCAAGACCATGAAGCCGACAGCGGCCGCGTAGGATGGGAACAGCGCCACCAGCACCAGGGCTATGCCGGATATATAGCTCCCGCCGATGAGCAGCAGGCCGCGCCGGGACCGGCCCAGGGAGGCGATGAACAGCGACCCCACCAGCGAGCCGACTCCCATGATGCTCATCAGCAGCCCCAGCGACTCCGGCCCGCGCCTGTACACGTCCACCACGAACACGGGCATAAGCGACCGGAAGGGCATCGCCAGCAAAGTGGTCGAGAGGCCCATCACCAGCAGCACCAGCACCAGCGGGCTTTGCCGGATGTAGGAAAGCCCCTCCTTGATGTCGCGCACCATGGGGACGTCCGTCTTGATCGGCCCTCCGCCCAGCTTGGGGATCATGCCTGTCATGACGACGGCCACCAGGGCCATGGCGGCCATCAGGTAGTAGACTCCCGCCGGGCCGATGAAAGCGTACAGCACGCCGGCGACGCTGGGCGCCGTCAGCGTGGCGATGCTCATGCCCGAGGCGTTGAGCGCCATGGCATTGCTGACCTGCTCGCGGCCCACAAGCTGCGGGATGATGGCCTGCCTGGCTGGCATCATGAAGGAGAAGAGGGCCCCGTTCAGCACCGACGCCACCAGGAGGTGTACCCACGTCACCGTGCCAGTGGTAACCGCGATGGCGATGAAGAGCGAGACCAGTCCGGCCATAGCCTGGCTGACCTGGATAACGCGCTTGCGCTCCAGCCTGTCGGCGACGGCGCCGCTGAACAGGGACAGCGTCAGCATCGGCACGGCGGTGCCAGCATTGACCACGCCCAGGAGGAAGGGCGACGAGGTGAGGTCATAGACGAGGTAGCCACGGGCGACCATCTGCATCTGCATGGCGCCCATCATGAAGAGGAGGCCGAAGAACAGGTAGCGGAACTGGGGGACTGCCAGAGAGCTGAAGGTGTAGCGCCAGCTCCCACGGGCCGGGCTTTCGGCCCTCGCGGCAGACCGTCGCTCGACGCCGCCGGCGCGCAGCTTGCCCGTTTCGGCCCGGGAGTCCTGGGCCGAAATGCCACCATCGGGCAGGGCCTCGGCAACTGGTTCTGAAGTTGCATCGTCGGACATAGGGATACTATATGCCAGTCGCCGAATTCCTGCAACCGTGGCCGCCTCTGCCGCTGTCCGGCTACGCCGCAGATGAAGTTGAACAACCTGACAGTTTTTAGAGGTAGACAGGAGGCGTTCAGTCCGGACCGACCTCACCCCTGGTGCTCAAGGGCACCACGTTGGCCTATCTACGGCCCCTCTCCACGCGCGGAGAGGGGCCAGGGGGCGAGGTCTGTCCCCTTGCAAGCCCGCAGGGAGCAGGGATGGTCCTCGCCCCTTCTGGGGGAGAGCTAGAGAGGGGGCCGCCCGCGCCTGCCTCAGCGCCTACTGGAGTTCCCTGATCCACTTCTGCGTGGCGACGATGATGGCGGTAGTCGCCAGCACCAGGAAGGCCAGGACTGCCACCGCCACGCGCGGGCCAAGGAACTCGGCAATGGCCCCCGCGGGCAGCACGCCCAGGGGCATCAGGCCGAAGTTCATGAGGAAGACGCTCATCACCCGGCCGCGGTACTGGTCTTCGGTCACCTCCATGATGAGCGCCTGGTTCAGCGTCCTGCGTCCCGCATCGCCCAGGCCCAGCAGCAGCATTACCCCTATGGCCGCGACGTACACGGGCACCAGGGCCACCAGCAGAAGGGCGATGCCAGATATGAACGTCCCCGTCATGAGCAGCATGCCCCGGTTCCATCTTCCCACCGATGCGATGGCCAGGGAGCCGACCAGGGACCCCATGCCTATGATGCTCAGCAGCAGGCCAAGGACATCGGGGCCTCGGTGGTATATGTCCACCACGAAGACGGGAAGCAACTGCTGGAAAGGCATCACCAGTAGCGCCGTGGACAGCCCCACGATGAGCAGCACCATCACCAGCGGACTGCGCCAGATGTAGGCCAGTCCGGCCTTGATGTCCCCCAGCATGGCGCTCCTGGCGGTGGTGGCTGTCCTGCCGGGATTGTGGATTATGCCTGTAAGCGCCACGGCGGCAAAGCACATGGCCGCGGTAATGTAAAAGACCCAGTCTGGCCCTATGAAGGCGTAGAGCGCGCCCCCGATGGCGGGGGCCGCCAGCGTCGCCGCGCTCATGCCGGCGGCGTTTATGGCCATGGCATTGGCCAGCAGCGGCCTGCCCACCAGTTGCGGGATTATCGCCTGCCGCGCCGGCATCATGAAGGAGAAGACGATGCCCTGCAGCATGGAGGCCGCCAGCAGGTGGGCCCAGGTCACAACGCCTGCCGTCACCGTGAGGCCGATGTACAGCGCAATGAGGCCGGCGAAGGCCTGGCTGACCTGGATGACGCGCCTTCGCTCCAGCCTGTCGGCGATGGCGCCGCCGAACAGGGCGAGGCTCAGCATGGGCAGGGCAAACCCCGCGTTCACCAGGCCCAGGATGAAGGGCGACGACGTGATATCGTAGGTGAGGTAGCTCCGGGCCACCGACTGCATCTGGATGCTGCCCATGGTGAACAGCAGGCCAGCGAACAGGTAGCGGAAGTCGCGGTTGCCCAGGGAGACGAAGGTGTAGCCGATGCTGCCGGGCCTGGCCGTGGCCTGGCCAGGCGCCCCGGACTGCGGCGAGGACGGCTCGCCTGAAGCCCTGGCCCCAGCAGGGCGGGCGACAGTTGGCCCCTCCTCCGTTCCCACGTGGGTGCTTTCGCTCATAGGCTTACTATACACCCGCCTTCGTGGGAAGGACAACCTTGGCGTGCGGGATGCGTACGCCGGCTGTACCGATGGCTCACCGAGTCCAGGGCCGCGCTGATTTGCCCCTCCCGGCACCAGCCTGACCCGCGCTGCAAAGGGCTTTGCCGCCTGCTGTTCTACCTGAAATCCGCCGTCCGTACATCATGCCTGAGGCATGGCCGGCGCTACTCTGAAGGGGATGCGAGTTCAGCGACATCCAGGACAGCCGACCTCTGGCCCTGGAGCAACTGGAACTGGCCCCTTCCACGCCAGTATAGGTACACGCCCAAATCAGGTACCTGAAGAGCGCTCTGATGACACCCGCTTACCCTGGCCCACGGGGTACCTGCCGGGGGAGCCTGCACGCGCTGGAGGCGCGCCGGGCGACTGATGCCGGGCACCCCTGGTTGACCGATGCCCGAACGACAGAGCTACGGCCCGCGAAAGGCCGGCCCTCGGCGCATGGGCAGAGGCCGGCCCGCCTGCTGATGACCGCCGACAACTTCGGGGACGTATGGACCTATGCGCTGGAGCTGGCCAGGGCGCTGGGCCAGCAGGGTATCGAGGTGGCGCTGGCGACCATGGGCGGCGCCCTGGCCCTTTCCCAGCGCCGGCAGGCCCACGCCATTCCCACGCTCCAGCTATTCGAGAGCCAGTACAGGCTGGAGTGGATGGAAGACCCCTGGCGGGACATGGAGGCCGCCGGCGACTGGCTGCTGCGCCTTGAGGACATGGTGCAGCCGGACGTGGTCCACCTCAACTGCTACACCTTCGGAGCGCTGCCCTGGCGCGCGCCGGTCCTGGTGGTGGGCCACTCGTGCGTGTTCTCCTGGTGGCAGGCCGTCAAGGGCACGCCGGCGCCCCCGTCCTGGTCGGCGTACAGGGAAGCGGTGGCCAGGGGGCTGCGCGGCGCCGACATGGTAGTGGCCCCGTCCGCGGCCATGCTCTCGGAGCTGGAGCGGCTGTACGGCCCGCTGCTGGCCACTCGCGTGGTGCCCAATGGGCGCGACCGGGCACTCTTCACCGCCACCAGCAAGGAGCCGCTGGTGCTGACCGTGGGCCGGCTGTGGGACGAGGGCAAGAATGTGCTGGCGCTGGAGAGCGTGGCCCAGCAGCTACCCTGGCCGGTCTACGCGGCGGGGGAGTGTTCGCACCCACAGGGAGGGACCATCAGCGCCAGGCACATCCGGCTGCTTGGCCCGCTACCCCCTGAGCAACTGGCCCGCTGGTACGCCAGGGCTTCTGTCTATGCCCTGCCTGCGCGGTACGAGCCATTTGGCCTGTCGGTGCTTGAGGCGGCCCTGTCCGAGTGCGCCCTCGTCCTGGGCGATATACCCAGCCTCCGCGAGCTGTGGGACGACGCGGCCATCTTCGTGCAACCCGACGACACCCATGCCCTCTGCTCGGCTATCCAGGAGCTGGCGGAGGACGAGGCGCTGCGCCGGCTGCTGGCGACCGGCGCCTACAGGCGGGCGCTGGAGTACAACCCCCAGCGCATGGCCGCCGAGTACGTGGCGGTGTACAGGGAACTGGCCCTTTCGGGAAGGGGCTGATGGGAGTGGGTGCGACCCGACCGCCGCGGCGCGCCAGGCCCGCCAGAAAAATTAAGGGGCCCAGGCTACGAGCGACGCTCACCTGTGACTGGCACAGGAGGTACTCGCAGGTGTTCACCTGGGCCCGAGTATTCCTCGCACCAATGTAAAGGCAGGGCCAGGCCCTGCCTTTATAATCAACTTTTTTCTATCATATCACACCACGCCGTGAAGTGATAGTATTATTCAGGTAGCGGTGCCAGAGCACCCACCGGCAATGGGTAGCGTTCTATGGGAAACACCTTCGGCCATATGTTCCGGGTGACCACCTGGGGCGAGTCCCACGGCGACGCGGTGGGCGTCGTGGTGGACGGTTGCCCGCCACGGCTGCCCCTGTCCGTTGAGGATATCCAGAAGGAGCTGGACCGGCGCAGGCCGGCCCAGAGCGAGATAACCTCCCAGCGCAAGGAGAGCGACCGCGCCGAACTCCTTTCGGGCGTGTTTGATGGGCTGACCCTGGGCACGCCCATCCTCATCGGCGTCTGGAACGAGGATGCCCGCGGCAGGGACTACGAGCAAATGCGCACCAGGTTCCGTCCCTCCCACGCCGACTACACCTACCAGGCCAAGTACGGCATACGCAACTGGAAGGGAGGCGGCCGGGCCAGCGCCAGGGAGACTGTCGGGCGCGTTGCTGCTGGGGCCATCGCCAGGAAGGTGCTGGCGCTGGAGTATGGCATCGAGATCGTGGGCTACGTCAAGCAGGTCTGGCAGCTCCAGGCCAGCGTGGACCCCAACACCGTCACCGCCGCCGAGGTGGAGTCCAACATGGTGCGCTGCCCCGACCAGGACATGGCCGTGAGGATGATCGAGCGCATCAAGGAGGCCCGCAAGGACGGCGACTCCCTGGGAGGCGTGGTGGAGTGTGTGGCCCGCAACGTGCCTCCTGGCCTGGGCGAGCCGGTCTTCGACAAGCTGGAGGCGGACCTGGCCAAGGCCATGCTCTCGCTGCCGGCCTGCAAGGGCTTCGAGGTAGGCTCCGGCTTCGCCGGCGTGCTCATGACCGGCTCCCAGCACAACGACCCCTTCTACAACGACCGGGGCCGCATCCGCACGCGCACCAACTACTCGGGCGGCATCCAGGGCGGCATCAGCAACGGCGAGAACATCATCATCCGGGCGGCCTTCAAGCCCACGGCCACCATCATGCGCCCCCAGGAGACGGTGGACGTTGACGGCAATCCCACCATCCTGGAGCCCAGGGGCAGGCACGACCCGTGCGTCCTGCCGCGGGCCGTGCCCATCGTGGAAGCCATGATGGCCCTGGTGCTGGTGGACCACGCCCTGCGCCAGCGCGGCCAGGTGGGGAAGGTGTGAGGCTGCCCTGGATGCCCGCGCCCTATACCACCGACGACGTGCCGCCGTCAATGTTGATGGCGACGCCCGTGACATAGCTGGCGCGCTCCGAGGCCAGGAAGGCGATGACGTCGCCGGCCTCCTCGGCCTCGCCGACACGGCCCAGCGGGACGTTCTTGCCCATGTTGGCGTACCACTCGTCCAGCGTCAGGTTGGGGTCCTGGGAGCGGGCGCGTTCGTAGCGGCGCTCGTGCTGGCCGCTCTTGATGAGGCCGATGCAGACGGTGTTCACCAGGATATTGTCCCTGGCGTAGTCCTTGGACAGCGCCTTGGTCAGCGCCAGCCCGGCCGCGCGGCTCACCGACGTGGGCACCGAGCGCGGGCCAGGGGCCTTGGCGCCCAGGTTGGTCACGTTGATGATACGCCCGCCGCCCTGCCGCTTCATGTGGGGGATGGCCTGGCGAGCGCAGCGGATGGCCGCGAAGAGCTTCAGCTCCAGGTCGGCGTACCAGGCCTCGTCGGTCACGTCCTCGAAGTAGCCCGCGGCGGACGTCCCGGCGTTGTTCACCAGTATGTCAATGCGGCCGTAGGTGGCGATGACCTTGTCGAAGAGCGACTTGATGTCCTCCGGCCTGGAGACATCGGCCGGGATGGGCGTGACCTCGCCGCCGGTGGCCTCCCGTAGCTCAGCGGCGGCCTTCTCCAGCACGTCGGGCCTGCGGGCGCAGATGACGACCCTGGCGCCCTCGGCGGCCAGGCGCTTGGCCGCCGCCTTGCCGATGCCCTCGCTGCCTCCGGTGACCAGCGCAACCTTGCCTTTCAGACCCAGGTCCATGGCTCTCCTTTCATATCGGGGGTAGTCAGCAATTTTATACCAGATTCGGGCAAAAGTGGCTGATGGAATGTCAGACCCGGGGAAAGGCCCGACCGGGGTACCAGTTTTCCTGTTGCCAGCCTACAATTACCGGGCAGAAGCCCCCGCCTGTCCCGTAAGGCTTGCGTCTGGTCCTGGATTTCGTGCCCCGGTCGGCCCAAGGGGACGAGAATAGTCCCTTGAAAACTGCCCGCTTATGAACCCCTGGGGGAAAGGTCAGGAAGAGGGCTGATGGCCCTGGCCGTCCTCGAGCCTGTAGGCCTCGTCCAGCAGGTCGGTGACGTAGCGCACCTGGAGGGGCAGGCCCCGCCGCTGGACGCCGTACTGGAGCTGCAGGACGCAGCCAGGGTTGGCCGTCGCCACCACGTCGGCGCCCGTGTCGGCGATGGCCTGCATCTTGGAGTCCAGCAGCCTGAGGGAGAACTCCCGCTGCGTAATGGTGTAGGTGCCACCGGCGCCGCAGCAGCGGGAGGAGTCCTGCATCTCCACCAACTGCAGGCCCGCTATGGACTGCAACACCTGCCGCGGCTCCCTGGTGATGCGCTGGGCATGGGACAGGTGGCAGGAGTCCTGGTAGGTCACCCTGTAGCTGAGCTTCGCCCTGGGCGGCACCAGGGGCAGCGCCACCAGGAACTCGTGGATGTCCTTCACCATGGCATCGAAGCGGTGGGCCTTCTCGTGGTAAGCGGGGTCTTCGCGGAGCAGGTGGCCGTACTCCTTCATGCGGCTGCCGCACCCGGCTGAGCCGACCACGATGGCGTCCACGCCGCTGGCAAGGAACACATCAATGTTCCGCCGGGCCAGCGCCCTGGCCGTCTCCAGGTCGCCCACATGGGTATTGATGGCGCCGCAGCACACCTGGCCCCTGGGCACGACGACCTCGCAGCCGTTGCGGGCCAGCACGCGCACCATGGCGTTCATCTCCGGGCCGTGCACCAGCGGCATGATGCAACCGGAGAGCATGGCCACGCGCGCCCGCCGCTGGCCCCGGGCCGGGACCACCTGCCCCTGGGCCTTGAAGCAGGTCGAGGGCACTGGCGGGCTGGAGCTTTCCAGCTCGGCCAGCCAGGGCCACAGTCGCAGCAGCCCGCTCTTCCTGACCGCCGCCTGCATGCCCAGGCGCTGGTACAGCCGCAGGCCGCCCACCATGAGGGCCAGCCTGTCCTGGCGCGGCAGCACCTGCTTGAGCAGGACGTCGGCAGCCAGCCGGGGCAGCAGGCCCAGCCGGCGCCGACGTTCCACCTGGGCCATGGTGGCCTCGATGAGCCTTCCATAGGGGACGCCCGAGGGGCAGGCTACCTCGCAGGCGCGGCACTGGATGCACAGGTCCCAGTGCCTGATGACTGCCGGCGTCATGCCGATGCGGCCCTCGTTCACCGCCTTCATGAGGGCGATGCGGCCACGGGGCGACTCGGTCTCCAGCCCCGTCTGAACGTAGGTGGGGCAGGCCTGAAGGCAGAAGCCGCAGTGGACGCACTTGTACAGCTCGGCCTCATCGGGCGCGTCCGGGCCGGAGAAAAGCGCCAGCGGCGCGCGGGGCAGCGTCCCGGTCATCAGATGCCTCCCACGAAGCGGCCCGGGTTCAGGATGCCCCTGGCGTCGTACTGCTCTTTGAGCCGTCGCATGATGGCCAGCGACTCCCCGACCTCGTCCCAGACATCCAGCCGCGCCTTGACCTCCGGCGGGCACCGCTCGATGACCAATCGGCCATCAAGGCTGTGCGCCACCTGGCGGGCCTGGGACAGCGTCTCACAGGCCGCGTCGCTGGGTATCTCACCCGCCTCATGGTGCCAGTGTAGCATGACATTGCCATACCCGGGGTAGGCGACGAAAGCAGGCGTCAGGCTGTCATGTCCATTGCTGGCCGCGACAGCCGACACCAGGTTGCTCAGCCTGGAGGGCACCACCATGGCGCGGCAGGCCAGGGCGGGGCTGGCGGCCTTGTCCCAGCCGAAGTCGGCCAGCCTGCGCCAGAGGTCGGCGGCCTGGGCCTCGGGCAGGCTTTCGATGGCCGTCGCGCCCGCCTGGCGGCACAGGGCCATGCACTCCCGGACCTGGCGCTCCAGCGTCATGGGCCTGCCGCCCAGCCGGATGGCCAGGGCGCAGGGGTGGGCCTCCAGCCCGGCGACATGGCCCACGCCCTCGTTGAAGGCCACCAGGGACAGGGGCACCACGTCGCTGTGGAACACCCGAAGGCCGGCGTCCAGGCAGCGCTGGACGCTGTCGAAGGCGGCCAGCAGCGTCGCCTCCTGGCGGGGAAGGGGCGTCAGCTTGAAGGAGACCTCGGCTATGATGCCCAGGGTGCCCAGGCCGCCGACGTGCAGCCGGGCCATGTCGTAGCCACTGACGTTCTTGACCACCTGGCCGCCGCTCTTGACCGTCCTGCCGTCGGCCTGCACCACCTTCATCCCGATGACGGTGTCGCGCAGGTGCCCGCACTGCCACTTGAGCGGCCCGCTGACTCCCGCGGCCAGCGTCCCGCCCACGGTGGCGCGGTGGGGCAGGGGAGGGTCCAGCGCCAGGAACTGCCCATGCTCCGCCAGGGTCTCCTGGAGCCTGGAGAGGGTGATGCCCGCCTCCACCGTCACCGTCAGGTCTGCCGGGTTGTGCTGGATGACGCGGCAGAGTCGGGACAGGTCTACCACCACGTCCAGGCGCTTGATGGGGTTGCCCAGGGCCATGCGCGTGCCGCCGCCCCAGGGCGCCACGGCCAGGCCGTGCTTCCACGCGGCGGCCATGGCCTGGCCCAATTGCTGGACGCTCTCAGGGAAGACTACGGCGGAGGGTAAAGCCCCATCCACGGAGTGGCCAGCCACGTGGCTGCTGACACACTCCGCGCCGACGGCCTGCTGCATCCTTTCCCTGACAGTGCCCTCTGCGCTCACACTACTTCCAGCGCCGCTTCACGTCCTCGGCAAAGTTCTCGTAGGCCCTGACCGGCACTATCTCTTCAAACTCCAGGTAGTGGGCCATGGGAAGGCCGGCCAGAAGGAGCCTGTCAATCTCGTCGTGGGAGTCGGCGTCCAGAATGCCGATGACCCGCCGCTGGCCTGCCACCTTGTAGAGCGCCTTGAGCTTGCCAGCCTTCAGGGCGCCCAGGGTGGCTTCCGCTTCCTTCTCCCATATGTCCCATAGCTCGGGCAGGTCTAGCTGCTTGGGGTTTACCCGGACACTGAAGAAATAGTCCATCGCTGCACCTCCTGTGCTGGCTGAAGTCCTATATCCACGCGTCCGGGCCGGCGCGGGCGAAGGCTGCCAGCCTGCGGACGTCGGCGCAGGGCGAGCCGGTGGGGAAGACCTTGGCCGGATTGAACAGCTCGCTGGTGGCAAAGGCCAGCTTGAGCCGGGCCATGGCCTCCATGTCGTCCTCGCTGAACATCAGGGGCATGTACTCCTGCTTCTCCAGGCCAATGCCGTGCTCCCCCGACAGCACGCCGCCGGCCTCCACGCATATTTTGAGTATCTCGCCGCCTATTTCCAGCACCCTCTCCGTGTCGCCGGGCTTGCGCTCGTCGAAGAGGATGGACGGGTGCAGGTTGCCGTCGCCGGCGTGGAGCAGGTTGGCGATGGGGTAGCCGGTGCGCTCCGAGAGCTGCTGTATCTGGCGCAGCACGTCCACCAGCCGCGTCCGGGGCACGGTGCCGTCCACCAGGTAGTAGTTGGGGGCAAGCCTGCCCAGGGCGCCCAGCACACCCTTGCGCCCGGCCCACAGCTTCTCCCGCGCCGCCGGGTCTGTGGCGGTGCGGACCTCGATGGGATCGAAGTCGTTGCACACGGCCTCCACCTCGGCGACCTCTTCCTCCACCGCCTCCCTGAGGCCGTCCACCTCCACCAGCAGCACGGCGCCGGCGTCCTCAGGGTAGCCGGCGTGGACCGACGCCTCGGCGGCCTTGATGCACAGGTGGTCCATCATCTCGATGGCCGCCGGCACGATGCCCGCAGCGATGATGCCCGACACGGCGGCGCTGGCGTGGTCCAGCTCCCGGAACACGGCCAGCAGCGTCTTGACTGCCTCGGGCTTCTTCAGCAGCCGCACGATGACCTTGGTCACGATGGCCAGCGTGCCCTCGGAGCCAATGAGGATGCCCCGCAGGTCGTAGCCGGGCGTCTCGCGGGTCTTGCCCCCTACCCACATGACGGTGCCATCGGCCAGCACGATTTCCATGCCCAGCACGTGGTTGGTGGTGACGCCATAGGCCAGGCAGTGCGGGCCGCCGGAGTTCTCGGCCACGTTGCCGCCTATGGTGCAGGCCCGCTGGCTGGAGGGGTCGGGCGCGTAGTACAGACCGTAGCGGGAGACGTAGTTGGACAGGTTTAGGTTGACGACGCCCGGCTCCACCACCGCCAGCCGGTCTTCCACGTCCACCTCCAGGATGCGGGTCATGCGGGTGAGGGCGATGACGATGCCGCCCTTCTCGGCGATGGCGCCGCCGCTGAGGCCGGTGCCTGCGCCCCTGGGGACGATGGGCAGCCCGTGGCGGGCCGTGGCCTTCACCACCCGCGACACCTCCTCGGTGGTCGCCGGCAGCACCACGGCCAGGGGCAGGGCCTTGTCCACCGAGCCATCGTACTCGAAGACCAGGAGGTCTTCGGGTGCGTGGACCACGTACTCGTCGCCCACGATGGCCTTCAGTTCCTGGATGAGCTTCTCGTAGCCTGCCATGCCATTGCCTCGGTCAGTGACCATATGATAGAGGAAAGCCCCGTGCCACGCAACCCAAAGGCCAGGCCGGTATCTGTTTCAGTTTAGTGGGTAAGAAGGGTAAGCCAAGGAGTGCAGGGCTTGCACCCAGGGCCGACCTGCGTGAGGC
>FWPU01012056.1_pt1 | contig 11708 bp, 10 predicted proteins | sample 2228361 | NCBI WGS metagenome assembly FWPU01 (sample SAMEA103939777, study PRJEB20133) | metagenome | reverse complement strand
CAGGTTTCGCCGGCGGTTCTCGGCGAAAACGGCCGGCTGCGGTGGCAGGTCGGCCAGCACGAAGTCGACGAACGCTGCGCGCCCGCCGAGCTGCAGCGCGGGGTTGAAGCGCCGCTCGAACCCGATCGTGGAGGCCGGCTTGCCGCTCAGCCCCTTCCCGCAGGCCGCGCCCCCGAAGTGGGACGGGAACACCTCGACGTGGTCGGGCAGCGCCAGCAGCCGGCCGCGGAGGCTGTCGTAGAGCCGCTCGGCCAGGCCGCGCTCCTGGCCGGCGCCCAGGAGGTCCGGCCGGCCGACGCCGCCCGAGAAGAGCGTGTCGCCGGTGAGGACGAACCAGGGCTCGGGCGCCCGCGTGCGATCGGTCACGAGCAGGCACACGCTCTCGGGGGTGTGACCGGGCGTGTGCAGGACCTCCACCTGCACGTTGCCGAGCTCGTGCACGTCGCCGTCCTCGAGGACCGCATGGCGGAACGCCACCGGCGCGTCGGCGTGGTAGAAGACCGGTGCCCCGACGACGTTCGCGAGGTGGCGGGCGCCGGACAGGTGGTCGGCGTGGACGTGCGTCTCGAAGACGTGGGTGATGCGCATGCCCTTCTCGGCCGCGGCGGCCAGGTACGGAGCGATGTCACGCTGTGGATCCACCACAGCGCAGGCCCCAGAACCCCCTCAGCCGAAGACGTAGCTGGCGCAGCCGGTCGCGGGGGACAGGAAGTGGCGGAAGATCATCGGGCACCGGTATGACGTTACGGGCGAGAGGCGCCCGCAGCCGTCTGGGCAATTCCCCTCGCCACAGCGGGGAGGGTACGGGTAAGGTTTCTGCGGATTCGGGACGGGGACGACGACTGATAGCTCGGCACCTCGGGACTTCTCAGGGAGTACTCGTTCCGGGAGAACGTCGCGCCCCGGCCGCTGAGGCGAGAGCATTCATCCAGGATGCTGGGAGGCGCTCCGGCGTCATCCCGCATACTCGACCCGGCCATGCCGACGCGGCCGCGCGTGGCCCCTGTCCCCGCGCGGGGAACCTCGTTCCACGGCCGGGGCGGTCGATGAGCGCTCGCTACCGCGTCGGCATTGATGTCGCCGTGCGCACGCACCGGGTCGCCGGGCTCGGCCCGGACGGCGAGGCAGGGAGCAAGAGCTTCACGATCGAGGCCACGGCGGCCGGCTTCGCGGACCTCCTGCGAGTGCTCCGCGCCCGGGGGGCCGAGCCCGGCCAGACCGTCATCGGGCTCGAGGCGACGGGGCACCTCTGGGAGAACCTGGAAGGCCATCTCACCCGCGCCGGCTATCGCGTGGTGGTCCTCACCCCCTTGCAGACCCGTCGCTACCCGGACGTGCTGCGCAAGAAGGCCAAGACCGACGACGTCGACGCCTTCGTCATCGCCGGCCTGCTCCGCTCGGGCGAGGCCGAGGCCAGCTCCGTCCCCGACGAGCCGATGCAGAGCCTGCGCGACCTCGCCCGGCTGCGCGCCCGCCTGCTGCGCGAGCGGCAGGACGACCTGCGGCAGCTCGGGGCCCAGCTCACCGTCGTGTGTCCCGCGTACCGGGCCGCCCTCGGCGATCTGCTCACCGCCCGCGCCCGCGGCATCCTGCGAGCCGGGCCCACGGCCCGGCACCTGGCGCAGGCCACGCCCCGAGCGATCCCCCACGCCGCCCACAGCGCCGGCGCCCGGGGCTTCACGCTCGAGGAGGCGACGCGGGTCCGCGACCTCGCCCGCCAGTCCACGTAGAGCGGCAAGGCGGCCACCGCCCGCGGCAACGTCGTGCGCACCCTGGTGACGCAAATCGAGCGACTCACGGCGGCGCTCGAGGCGCTCGATGCCGCGATGGTAGCCGAGCTGCCCCCGCCGGCCGCCAGCGCCGGGCCCTCCGATGCCGCCCTGCTGCAGACTCTGCCCGGCATCGGGCCGCAGACCGCGGCCACGCTGCTCGGCGAACTCGGGACCATGAGCCGCTTCGCGTCGGCCAAGGCCCTCGTCGCTTATGTCGGCTTCTATCCCCAGCTCGCCGAGAGCGGCCAGCGCCAAGAGCTCCCGCGCCTGGCGCGCTTGGGCTCGCGGGTGGCGCGCCACGCCCTCTATCTGGCCGCTGTCAATGCGGTGCGCCGCAGCGCGGAGTGGCGCACCCTGTACCTGCGGAAGAAGGCGCAGGGCAAACAGGCCAAGCAAGCGCTGATCGTCGTGGCCGTGAAGCTGCTCCACACGATCTACGCCATGTTGCGCGACCGCCGGCCCTACCAACCCTCACGCCTCCTCGTCGCCCCGGCGACGATTGGGGCTTGACATCTCATGGGATGTCTCCCGTGGTGGGCCGCTCGGGTGATCATCGTCAGGCGGCCGCTGGGGGTGGCCTTCGACAGTCCGGGCGACGCAGCTCCCTCCTGCTCGACGCCAAGGCCTCCGTGGGGGGAGGACTCCTTCACGGAGCAGTTGTCCCCGGTGATTCTCGCGTAGCAGCAGTTGCCCCTGTTGGTCTTGCCTTCGCCATCCTGATCTCCTAAGGTTGGTCCGCGCCATGAAGCCCCAACGGCCTCGCGCTGTGCCCCGGGCCGACGGCCACCAGCGCCGGAGGACCGCCTTCGTAGTCTTCGACGAGGGCAGCCGCCCGGTCGCCTGGAGCCAGGATTCGCCAGCCCGACCGGAGCCGAAGCGGTTGCCGCCAGGCTCCAGTGCGCTGGATGGAGTGGCGAGCGCCACCCGCTCGTCATGGGCCCCGGCCGAGCAGGGACTCTACTCCGGTTGTACCGTTGGGACGACGAGGAGGACTGGGAGGTGCCCCCTGTCGGCCAAGCGTTCCAGTGGATGATCGGGGAGTCCTCGCGGCTGCAGGAGATCCGCGACCTCATCGTTCGGGCCGCCCGAAGCAACTTCCCGGTGCTCATTACCGGGGAGACGGGAGTTGGTAAGGAAATCTGTGCCCGGGCGATCCACGAACTCTCGGCGCGGGCAACGGGACCATTCGTGGCAGTCAACTGCGCCGCCATCCCGATGAGCCTTGCCGAGGCCGAGCTGTTCGGCTATGAAGCGGGAGCCTTCACAGATGCCAGCCGAAGCGGCCGCGCGGGGAAGTTCGAGATCGCTCACGGCGGCACGTTGTTTCTGGACGAAGTGCCGGACATGCCCCTGGCTCTCCAGGCCAAGGTCCTCCGGACGATCCAGACTTCCGAGGTGGAGCGGATTGGTGCCGCCTATCCGGTGAAGGTGGACGTACGGATAATCGCCGCCACCAACCGCGACCTGAAATCCCTCATCGGCTCCAACGACTTCCGCGCCGACCTCTATTACCGCCTCAACGTGATCGGTATCCACATCCCTCCGCTTCGGGAACGCCGCGGGGACATCCCGCTGCTGCTCGACCACTACCTCACCACGACTTGCCGTGAGCTCGGCCTCCCGCCGAAACGGCTGGGCCCGGACCTGGCCGAGCGGCTCTATTCATACGCCTGGCCGGGCAACGTCCGGGAACTGATCAACATCGTCAAGCGCCTGTTGATCTCGGTCGACGAGCCAACGATTACCGTCGCAGCGGCACCCCCGGACCTCCTCGCCGTCTTCCAGCCCGGGTTGTCGGCCGACCACCCCACCGACAGAACGGAGATTGAGCGACGGCGGCTTCTCGAGGCGCTCGAGCGCAGCGGCGGCAATCGGAGCGAGGCGGCGCGGCTGCTCGGGGTCCACCGTTCTACGCTCTACGCGATGCTTCGCCGCCACCGCCTTCCAAGCCGCTGACTGGCTGTCGGGCAGCCCCGCGCCACCAGACAACACCCGACAACAGATCCGACACCGCTGGCCTCCGAGCAGTCGACGCGCGGCTCCATACACCGCCGTAAGCTGTGCATGCTTAGCACGGACCGTCCTGGCTCCGGCCTGGTACGCGGCTTGCCAGAGATGCTTCGTATGATTGAGGTGCGCCGGGACGGGCCCGTCACAACGGTCACGTTGGATCGGCCCGCGAGGCTCAATGCTCTGACGGTCGGGGGGTGGGAGGAGCTCGGCGCTGTCGTGCACGATGTGGCCAGCGACGAGACCGCCCGAGTCGTGATCTTCCGTGGCTGCGGAGACCGAGCCTTGTGCACCGGCATCGACGTCGAGGAGCTCGCTGCCATGACGGCCGGCGAGGTCCAGAGGGCGATGACGGTGGTAGAGGAGACTTTACTTCGGATCGAGAACCTCCCGATGCCGACCGTGGCGGTGCTCCGCGGCTGGGTGCTCGGTGCTGGCTGCGAGTTGGCGCTCGCCTGTGACCTCCGGCTGGCGACTCCTGACGCACAACTTGGCCTGCCCATGGCCCGGCTCGGTCTCATGCCGAGCAGCCGGCTCCTCAAGCGGGTCGTCGAGCATCTCGGTCAGGCCCTGACAAAGGAACTGATCTTCACGGGTCGTACCCTCAGCGCCTCTGAAGCGGCTGACCTGCGGCTTCTGCGGTGCGTGCCCGTGGAGAGCCTCGATGGCGCCATGGCCCGGTTGCTGACCGACATGGCGGCGACCTCCTTCGGGGCATTGAAGGCGGCCAAGCGGGCGGTGGCCTTGAGTTCACCGCTGCCCGTGTCCTACGGCACCTCCGGCTTGTCCTACTACGTCGATCCGGACGACTTCCCGACTTCCCTGCGGGAATTCCTCCATCGACGCGTGCCAGCCGGGGACGGGACCAATGAGTAGCGCCGGGCGAGCTGCCGACTCGTCGCGCGGATGGTGTGCTGGCAAGGAGGCAAGGGGCGATGGCGCGTACAGTGAACCAGACCGTGCTCGTGTTGGCAGTGATCTTGGGGCTGGCCGTTTCCTCGTCTCCGGCCGCGGCGCAGGCGATCAAGATCGGCGTCCTGGCCCCGTTGAGCGGAACGTATGCAAGTATCGGCAATCACGAGACCTGGGCCATAAAGCAGGCGGTCGATGAGCTGAATCGTAAGGGTGGTGTGCTGGGACGGAAGATTGATATCCTGGTCGAGGACGACGAGGCAAACCCGCCCATCGGCGTCCGCAAGGCGACGAAGCTCATCACCCAAGACCGGGTCGACTTCCTGGTCGGCACCGTGCACAGCGGCGTGACTCTCCAGCTGATTTCGGTCGCGGAAAAGAACCGGAAAGTCTTGCTGATCCCGGTGTCGGAGGCGGCGGCGATCACCGAAGAAAGTTGCTCGAAGTACGCCTTCCGCATTTCTGGTAACGCCCGCCTGCAGGCCAATGGCCTTGGTGCGTGGCTCGTGCAGAATCTGGGCAGGAAGTTCTACTTCATCGGGGCTGATTACGCGATGGGGCGCAGCGGCGTGAGCACAATGCGCGAGGTCATCGAGGCGCACGGTGGGACCACGGTCGGCGAGGTCTTCGCCCCGCTCGGGACGACGGACTTCGCGCCGTACCTCACCAAGATCAAGGCTGCCGCACCCGATGTCCTGTTCGTGACTTTGGCCGGAAACGACGTGATCCGGTTCGTGACCCAGCTGGACAGTTTCGGACTGAAGAAGGCGATGAAAGTTGCTGGCTCTCCGCAGATGATCGAAACGAGCGTGCTGCCAGCCATGGGAGCTGCCTCCGAAGATCTCGTCTCGGTGACCCGGTACCTCTACACGCTCGAGCACCCGGAAAACAGGGCGTTTGTGGATGGGTTCTTGAAGTACTCGAACGGCGAGTTTCCGAATCAGTACAGCGAGAGTTCGTATGCCGCTGTCATGGCGCTCGCGAGAGCGATCGAGCAAGCAGGAGCGATCGAGGCGACGAAGGTGATCACTGCCCTGGAGAACCTCAAGTTCGAGGCGCCTCGGGGGCCGGTGAGCATCCGTGCAGGCGATCACCAGGCGCTGCACGACAAGTACATTGTGCAAGTGAGGAGCGGCAGGTACCACGTCATCGGCCGGAGGAGTGCCAGCGAAGTGGCCGGGCCGGATCGCTGCTCGAAGTTCTGAAACCGCGGGGCACCCGGGCCGGCCCCACGGGCCGGGTGTCCTGACGTGGAGCTCCGATGGACTTCCTCGTAGCTGCCGTGCTGCCACAGCTCTTTCACGGCCTCGTATACGGAATGACCCTGGCCCTGGTGGCCACGGGTTTGTCCCTCGTGTTCGGGGTAATGCACATCATCAACTTCGCGCACGGGGAATTTTTCATGGTCGGGGCCTTTGTGGGGTTTTCCGTCTATACGATCACCGGAAGTTTTTGGGCGGGCTTGATGGTGGCGACGGTGAGCGGGGCCGGCCTGGGCGCGGTCGTCGAGGGGCTGGCACTCCGTCCGCTGTACGATCGTAGTCCGATGTATGTGCTGCTCGCGACCTATGGAATCAGCATGGTGATGATGGAGGTGGCCCGCCTGGTGTGGGGGGCCGTTCCTCAGAAGCTGCCGCCGCCCTTCGCGTCGACGGTGCAGCTCCTGGGATTGAGCTATCCCGCATACCGGCTGTTTCTGTTTGGGTTCGCGGCAGCCACTCTCACGGGCCTGTGGCTCTTCTTGGCGAGGACGCGGATGGGTATCGTCATCCGCGGCGTGGCGCAGGATCGAACGATTGTCGAGGCTTTGGGCGTGGACGTATCCCGGGTCTTCACGTTGACGTTCATGATCGGGACGGGTCTGGCCGCGGCGGGTGGCGTCCTCATGGCGCCAGTCTTGGCAGTCTACACGACAATGGGCCTCGACATCATTCTGAGCGCGTTTGCGGTCATCATTATCGGCGGGCTGGGCAGCTTCCCGGGGACGCTGCTGGCATCGCTGATTGTCGGAGAATTGGAGAGCGTGAGTACACTGTGGGTGCCGCCGACAGCGGCCAGAACGTTGACCTTCGCGGTGATGGCCGCCATCCTGCTGGTGCGGCCTTCCGGCCTGCTCGGCCGCGAACTCCGGTGAGCAAGCGGTGGCGGTGCGGGCCCGGCAGCGAGCGTTTCGAGTGCTGGGCGCGCTGATCGCGCTCGCTGCGGTGGCCGGGCTGCCGGCTATCGCGCGGGAGTTCCACATCATTCTGCTGACAGAGGCAATGATCTACGGCATGCTTGCCATGTCCTTGGACCTCGTCATGGGGTACACGGGACTGGTGAGCCTCGGCCATGCCGCGTTCTTCGGTACCGGCGCGTACCTTGCGGCCCTGGGGCTACTGCACACTGATACCCCGTTCTTGGTGGTGCTTGCCGGTGCGGCGGCGGCGACGGCGCTGCTGGGACTGGTCATCGGGTACTTGTCCATCCGTGCCCGAGGAATTTACTTCGCGATGCTGACTCTCGCCATGAGCGAGGTGGTCTTCCGCCTAGTCTACGACTGGCGGGACGTGACCGGTGGCTCAGACGGCCTGGCCGGTGTGAGTGCCCGGCCACTATGGGTGCCCGGTTTCGGGAATCTGCCACTGGAGCAGTTCGAGCACTACTTCTACTTCGTGACGGCAGTGGTAGTCATCGTCTTCATCGGCTGCCGCGGTCTCGTTTGCTCGCGGTTCGGCCGGGTGCTGGAAGCGATCCGCGAGAACGAGCAGCGCTGTCAGTTCATTGGCTTTGATGTGAAGATGTATAAGTTGGTCACTTTCGTCGGCTCGGCAGGGCTGGCCGGGCTTGGTGGGGCGCTTTACGCGCCATTTGCTGGCTTCGCCAGCCCGGAACTCCTCGGTTTCGGCCTCTCGGGCAAGGTTGTGGTCATGACCCTGATGGGCGGCATGGGCACGCTGGTCGGGCCGTTTATCGGCGGTCTGTTTATCACCGTCCTTGAGTCGTTGGTGAGCGAGTACGTCGAGCACTACATCATCGCGATTGGGCTCATATTCGTGGTCATGGTGATCGCGCTGCCGGGTGGGCTGTACGGCCTGGTACAGCGGCGCCGGCCGTTTTGGTGGGTCTGCGGCGGGGCGGGCGTAGCCGAGCGCCTCGGAACCCGCGTGGTGGCGACAGCGGGGCGTGAGGAAAGCCGGTAGCCGTGATGGCCGCGCTTCTGTGCATTCAGGGGCTCCATCGCTCCTTCGACGGCTTCGCTGCCCTAGCCGGAGTCGATCTTCGCGTGGAGGAAGGGGAAATCCGTTCAATCATCGGCCCCAACGGGGCTGGAAAGACGACGCTGTTCAACATCATCACAGGGCTTCATCCTCCCTCTGCAGGACGGGTCCTTTTCGAAGGACGGGACATTGGCGGGTTGAGCCCTCACCGGATCGCGCGTCGGGGGATCGCGCGTGCCTTCCAGATCGTGAACCTGTTTCCTGGCCTTACCGTGCTGGAAAACTTGCGGCTGGGCATCCAGGCGCGGAGCGGGGCCACGATCACCGAACAGGTCGAGACCGCCGCACGGTTACTTACCGAAATCGGGCTTGACGGGCGGGCCACCGTCCGGGCCCGCGATCTGTCGCATGGCGAGCAGCGACGGCTCGAGATCGGTATTGCGGTGGCCACGGATCCCCGCCTGCTGTTGCTCGACGAGCCGATGGCCGGATTGAACCAAGCCGAGACCTGGATGATCAGCGATCTAATCGTGTCGCTAGCACGGAGACGGACGATCGTCCTGATCGAGCATGATCTCGACGTGGTGATGCGGATCTCCACCGGTATCACGGTGTTGCATCAGGGCAGCGTTTTGACTGAAGGGAGCCCGCGTGAGATCCAACAGAATGCCAAGGTCCGGCGGATCTATCTAGGGGGCACGCTGTGATGCTGTCACTGGAGAATGTACACGCCTTCTATGGCGCCAGCCATGTTCTACAGGGTGTGACCCTGACCGTTAATGCCGGGGAAATCGTCTGTCTACTGGGCCGTAACGGCGTAGGGAAGACGACAACGCTGAAGACCATCATGGGATTCCTGTCCGCCGCCCAGGGTCGTGTGGCCTTCGAGGGGCGGGAGCTGGCAGAGCTCCGGCCGTTCGAGGTGGCGCGGCGAGGCATCTGTTTTGTGCCTGAGGACCGTCGGGTGCTGCCCCGGCTGACAGTGCTGGAAAATCTAGAGTTGGGACTCAGCACGCACGGACGGATCCGGGCACGCCTGCGCCAGACCCAGCTCGATCGGGTGTTTGAGTACTTCCCCGCTCTGCGGGCCAGAAAGCGACAGCTCGGCGGGACGCTCAGCGGGGGCGAGCAACAGATGCTGGCCATTGGACGTGCTCTGATGAGCAACGCCCGGCTCATGCTTCTCGACGAGCCCACCGAAGGATTGGCTCCGCTGGCAGTGGGCCTGCTGGTCGAGATCGTCAGAAAGATCAACCACGACGGCCTGACGATCTTGGTCGTGGAGCAGAACGCCAGGGTCGCTCTGGATCTGGCCGACCGGGCGTACATCATGGAAAAGGGACGCGTCGTATTCGCGGGAACCCCTGACGAGATTCGGCGATCCGACGACGCGTTGCGCAGGCTTGGAGTCTGATGCCGCGACTTCGTTGAGCTCAAGGAGGAGAGTGAATGGAGTCCGAAGCCTTCCGGATCGAAAAGTACTCTGACGAAAGGATCGCCAAGATCGTGTTCTGTCGGCCCGAGAAGCTCAATATCATCCGTGTACCGGAGCGGAGGAAGATCCGGGAGGCGTTTGAGGCGCTCGAACGCGACCCCAATGTGAGGGCCGTCATCTTGCAGGGCGAGGGCCGCGCCTTCAGCTCGGGCGGTGACATTCCGGAGTTCCTTGATTACTCACCGCTGGAAATGTCGGAGTTTTCTGATCTCATCTCGGCGCCCGAACGCTTTCCGGGGCCTGTGATCGCCGCCGTGGACGGCTACGCCATGGGGGTTGGGCTGGAGCTGGCACTCTGCTGTGACTTCATCATTGCCACAAAGCGGTCGACGTTTGCATTTCCCGAGATCAAGCTGGGTGTCATTCCTGGCAGTGGAGGCACCCAGCGGGCTCTTCGGCTGATGGGCATCATTCGAGCCAAGGACTTCATCATGCGCGGGCGTCGATTGTCGGCCGTTGAGGCCGAAAGTGTAGGGCTGATCACCCGTGCCGTCGAGGTGGAGGAGCTGGAGGCGGAAGTGGCCAGGGTCGCTCGGGAGCTCGTCGAGGCCGCGCCCGCCGCGCTCCGACTGCTCAAGCGTGTTCTCAATCAGGGCCAGGACTGCTCGCTGCCGGCCGCCCTCGAGCTGGAGGGGCGAGCCTTCGCAACCCTGGTCTCGACGCGGGATTGGCAGGAAGGCGTCCGGGCCTGGAAGGAGAAGCGGGCACCGAAGTTTCAGGGGTGTTGAAGTGGGCTCCGTGAACCAGGTAATCCAGTTCGGCACCGACCTCCCCGTCGTCTACAACGCTTCGACGACATTCGTGGATGCCCACCTAGAGTCGGGCCGCTCGGGCAAGACGGCGCTCGTGTGCTTGGACGCGGGGGAGCGCCGGGTGACCTACGGCGAGCTGGCGGCCAACGTGGCGCGCACTGGCCACGCCCTAAAGGCACTGGGTCTCGACATGGAGGACCGCGTGCTCCTCTTGCTGCTGGACACGCCGGAGTTCTATTGGTCTTTTCTGGGCTCGATCCGGATCGGCGCGGTCCCTATCCCAGTCAACACCCAACTCCGACCGCGTGAGTACGAGTACATCTTAAACGACAGCCGAGCCCGAGCAGCGGTCGTGTCGGAGCCGCTGGCCGAGCGCTTGCGAGAGATCCGCCCGCGATTGAAGTGGCTGCGGCATCTGATCGTGACCGGGACGGCGGCCGGCCCAGGCGAGGCGGCCCTCGACGTGCTGCTCGCCGGACAGCCGAGTGAGTTGGCACCGGCCGAGACTACTCGCGACGACCCCGCTTTCTGGCTCTACAGTTCCGGGTCCACAGGTTTCCCCAAGGGTTGCGTTCATCTGCAGCATGACATGATCTGCTCAGCCGACACCTTCGCCCGGCAGTGCCTGGGTATGGTGGAGTCCGACCTAGTGTTCAGCGTGCCCAAGCTCTTCTTTGCCTACGGACTCGGCAACAGCCTGTACCTCCCGCTTCGATTTGGAGCCACGGTGCTGCTGGACGGGAGGAAGTTCAATGCACATAACACACTGGAGATTCTCCATCGGTACCGGCCTACCGTCTTCTTCGCCGTACCGACCGCGTACGCCGCCATGCTGCAGGTCGAGCGTGAGGGCGAGGACTTCGATCTTTCGTCGCTTCGTGTTTGCCACAGCGGCGGCGAGCCGCTGCCGACGGCGATCTACGAGCGGTGGAAGACTCGCTTCGGGGTCGAGATCCTGAACGGTCTCGGTTCCAGCGAGGCCGCCCACATCTACGTGTCCAACTTCCCTGGGCGAGTTCGTCCGGGCTCGACGGGTGAGGTCGTACCTGGCTACGAAATCCGTCTCGTCGATGCCGAGCTTCGAGATCTACCCGACGGCGAGATTGGAGACTTGCTGGTCAAAGGGGACAGCGTGGCCGCTTGCTACTGGAACAGGCACGAGCAAACGAAGCGCTGCTTCCTGGGTTCGTGGTTCTTCAGCGGCGACCGCCTTTATCGCGACAGCGACGGCTTCTATTGGTTTGCCGGCCGTGGAGACGACATGTTTAAGGTATCAGGACAATGGGTTGCGCCGGCCGAAGTCGAGTCGGCAGTAACCGCGCACCCCGCGGTCGTGGAGGCCGCGGTCGTAGGCCGTCAAGACAACCAGGGACTGCTTCGGCCGGTGGCGTTCGTCGTGCTGAAGGAGCCGAGCCGGGCCGGTGAGGAGTTGGCGGAGGAGCTCCGAAGCTGGCTTCGCAGCCGGATTGCCCCGTTCAAAGTGCCACGCTGGATCGAGTTCGTTTCTACACTCTTTCCCTACACGACGTCATCCGGCCTCTCGCAGTGGGGAGGAAGAACTACCTCT
>FWPU01012055.1_pt1 | contig 11709 bp, 12 predicted proteins | sample 2228361 | NCBI WGS metagenome assembly FWPU01 (sample SAMEA103939777, study PRJEB20133) | metagenome | reverse complement strand
AGGTAGGGCGCGCTCTCCGAGCGCGCCGTCTCCCTTTCCGCGTCTTCCGCGTGGTCTGCGGGTCGGAATTCGCCGGGCTGGAAGCCCGGCTCTACGGCAGGCTGGAAGCCTGCCGCTACGGGAGCAGCGGCGGGCTGGAGACAGCCCGCCCTGCCGGCAATGGATTCGCGGATAACCCCGGTCCAGAAAACGGCCTTAACCAAAAAACTTGCCCCCCCCGGGGGTAAGTTTCAATCGCCGCGAAATGCGCTGCATCCGGTTGCTTGATCGGAAAGTCAGCAGCGCTCGCGAACAACCACATGTATCGGTAGCATAAAAAACACTCCAACTGAACCTGCTGTTGGCTGGCGGGCTGGGACTTGCCGCCACCACTCAGGCCGCCTCGTTCGTCCTCACCGGCACCCAAATGACGGTGGGCGTGGATGAAAGCGGGGGCCTCATTGACTTCGACTTCAACGCCGGAATCATCCCCGCCTGGCGTCCGGCGGTGGATTTCCTGCGGCCAGGGTCACCCTTCCAGTTCTACTCCATCGGGGCAAACGGGCAGTGGAACGCCGCCGGTTACGAAGACGGCAACAATTTTGGCGCCACCACGGTTAACACCAGCGCCGGGGCCACCCTGTCCGCCACCACCACGGGCGCCTATGGCACGCTGAGCTTCACGCAACTGCTCTGGTTCGGAATCAACGACACCGCCATCCGCTACGAGGTCACCTTCGAAAACACCGGAAACACCCCCCTCCCCGGAGTGGTCTATGCCGTCGGACTCGATCCGGATCAGGAAGCTGACACTTGGGGAGATTTCGACACGCTCAACTCCATTTTGGACCCGAACACGGTCATTGCCGTGGGAGCCAGAGACGGGGATTGGATCTGGATTCGGGCCGAACCGGGTCAGGACAACAAGCCCTCGATCAGCGCTGGATGGGAAACCGACCCGTACGTGTTGTACTTAAGTCCGCCCAATGACGGCAACGGGGACTACACCATCAGCATGGCGTTTAGTCTGGGCGACATGGACCCGGGCGACACCCGCACGGTGCGCTACGAAATTCGCATCGGCGTGGTTCCCGAGCCGGCTCATTACGCCCCGGCGGGCGGGCTGGGGCTGCTGGGCTTTACCGCCTGGCGCCGCTTCAAGCGCTAAGCGCCTGACCAACCTTGTACCCCCGGGGGGGATTCCCCGGGGTTTTTTATTTTCGGCCGGTCATTTTGCGCTTTGCCGCGTCCGGCGCGCTGGTAGCCTGCAGGGCTCGTGACGCTGGTTTTCACCAAGATGAACGGCGCGGGCAACGACTTTGTCCTCGCCGACAACCGCGACGGCCGGTGGCGGTTCACCCCCGAGCAGGTGGCCCGGCTGTGTCACCGCCAGCGGGGCATCGGGGCTGACGGCCTGATTCTGCTGACGCCCTGCGCTTCCGGGCGGGCGGATTGGGCCTGGGAGTTTTTCAACGCGGACGGCAGCCGGGCAGAAATGTGCGGCAACGGGGCGCGTTGCTTTGCCCGGTTTGTCCAACGGCTGACCGGCGCGGGCGATCGCCTCACCTTCGAGACCGCTGCCGGGGTCGTGACCGCCACGCTGGAGGGGGAACGGGTGACCGTGGGGTTGACCGATCCCCGCGAACTGCGGTTGAACGAGACCTTGGAGGCGGCAGGCGAACACCTCATCGTGCACTTCGTAAACACGGGCGTGCCCCATGCGGTGATGTTCGTGCCGGACGCGGACCGCGCCCCGGTGACCTCGTTGGGACCGGCGCTGCGCCGGCATCCGCGGTTTGCCCCGCGGGGCGCCAACGTGAACTTCGTGCAGGTGCTCGCGCCGGGTCGCATCCGGGTACGCACCTACGAGCGCGGTGTGGAAGGCGAAACCCTGGCCTGCGGCACGGGCGTAACCGCCTCCGCCCTAGTGAGCGCGCGGCTGCACGGGTTTGGCTCGCCAGTGGAAGTGCGCGTGCAGGGCGGCGACACGCTGGCGGTGGGATTCGAGGTTGCGGGAGAAACCTTTCACCGCGTCACCCTCACCGGCCCGGCGGATTTCGTGTTTGAGGGCCGCATCGAACTGTGACGCCACGCATGATCTCCACCCCCCAATTCCCCGGCACCTACACAGCCATAGTGACCCCCTTCAAGGGCGGGCAGGTGGACGCGCCCGCCCTGGAGCGTCTGATCCGGGCCCAGATTCGCGGCGGCGTGGACGGCATCGTGCCGGTGGGTACCACGGGCGAGTCTCCCACGCTCAGCTACGAGGAACACATCGAGGTCATCCGACTGGCGGTGAAGTACGCACACGGCAAGGTCCGGGTCATCGCCGGCACGGGGGGCAACTCGACCAGCGAGGCGATTTACCTGACCCGCGTGGCCGAGGAAGCGGGCGCGGACGCCTCGCTCCAGGTGGCGCCGTACTACAACAAGCCCACTCAGGAGGGACTCTTCCAGCACTTCCACGCCGTGGCGCGGGCCACGCGGCTGCCGCTGATCCTCTACAGCATCCCCAGCCGGTGCGGCGTCGAGATCGGGGTGGACACCGTGCACCGCCTGGCCCATGATTGCCCCAACGTGGTGGGCATCAAGGAGGCCGGGGGCCATGTGGACCGCGTGAGCCAGCTCCGCGTCGCGCTGGGGCCGGGCTTTACGATCCTCAGCGGCGACGACGCGCTCACGCTGCCCTTCCTGGCAGCGGGCGCGCACGGGGTGGTGAGCGTGGCGTCGAACCTTATCCCCCGGGAGGTTGTTCGCCTGGTGGAGGCGTTTCGGCGGGGACGAGCGGACCTGGCCCTGAAGTGGCATCTGCGGTACTACCCGCTGTTCAAGGACCTGTTCCTCGAGACCAACCCCGCGCCGGTCAAGGCGGCGCTGGCGATGCTGGGGATGATCGAGGAGGAACTGCGCCTGCCGCTGGTGCCGATTTCCCCCGCCAGCCGAACCCGCTTGGAGGCGACGCTCCGGCAGTGCGGCGTGCTGCGCTGAGACCGGCCTTGTTCGCCGCCGGTCGCGCGGCTAGGATATGCCCATGCCGAGCCTCAGCTTTGAAGAGATTTTGCAGGTGCACCGCGAGAGGCTGCATGATGCCGGGCGGGAAGCGGCGCCCCTGTCGCATTTGCCCGTCTCGGACCTGACGCCAACCGGAACAAAGTTTTTGGCCACGGTGGAGGCCACCGTGGTGACCGCGTACCGGCTGGCGGTCGCCCAGGCGCGCAAAGCCGACTCGCCCGAGGAGGCCCAAGCCGTCTGGCAGGGGTTCAGTCGGCTGTGTGTCACCGCCCTGCAGTTCTTGGAGTTGTTTGACGGGCCGCAGCCACAAATGCCCTGCGTCGCTCTGCGCGATTTGGTTCAAAAATACCAGTTGGCGGCCGAGCAGCGGCGCCAGCGACTCGAAGAGGAGATGGCATGCCTGAAAACCCCGCTGCCGGAGGGACTCTTGCCCGCGCCGAACTAGAAGCGCTGGCGAAGCTTTTTGACCGCTTTGAATACGCCCTTGATCCGCTGTCCCTGGCCTGCCGCGAGGCCGAAGCGCGATTTGATGCGGAAATTCGACGGCTTTACGAAGAGCGTGTTCAGCCCTATCATCCTCAGGTGTCCTGGCGGGTCTTTCACGCGCACGTGCGCGTTTGGTGTCGGGCGTATCTGCGTAAAAATCAATAAGCTCCCATGACTCGCCTGGTCATCGTCGGCGCGAAGGGGCGCATGGGCCAAACGCTCCTGGCCTGCGCCGCCCGTCACCCAGACCTCGCGGTGGCGGGCCGGATTGACCAGGGCGACGACCTTGCGGCGGTTTTGGACGCCGCCGACGTGGTCATTGACTTCAGCCAGCACGCCGTGACTCCCGGCGTGGCCGCCCGGTGCGCGGAGCGCGGTCGGGCGCTGGTCATCGGCACCACCGGCCACACCGAACCGGAGCGGGCCGCCATTCGCGCCGCGACCGGGCGCGTGCCCGTGGTCTGGAGCGCCAACTACTCCGCCGGGGTCAATGCCCTGTTCTGGCTGGCCCGTCGGGCGGCGGAAATCCTCGGTTCTGACTTCGACCTTGAGGTCGTGGAGATGCATCATCGGCACAAGCAGGACGCGCCCAGCGGCACGGCCCTGCGCCTGGCGCAAATCCTGGCCGAAGCCCGGGGGCTGGAGTGGCCGGGAGCGCTCCGCCACGGGCGCCACGGTCTGGCGGGCCCGCGGCCCGCAGGGGAAATCGGCCTGCACGCCCTGCGCGGCGGCGACGTCGTGGGCGACCACACCGTGGTCTTCGCCGCGGCGGGCGAGCGGTTGGAACTCACCCACCGCGCCTCCAGCCGCGAAACCTTCGCCGAGGGCGCGCTCCGGGCCGCCCGCTGGGTGGTGGGCTGTCCGCCCGGCCTGTATGACATGCAGGACGTGCTCGGCTTGAGGTGAACGCTGCCCCTCCAGGTCCGCTGACGAAGGCAGTCCAACCCGTTCCCGAGCGCCCCCGGCTCCTGGCCTTTGTGGGACTGGGGTCGAATCTGGGCGATTCCACGGCCCTGATCCGGGCGGCGCTGGACCGGCTGGAAGCCTGGAGCGCGGCCCCGCTGCGGCGGTCCTCGCTCTGGCGGAGCGCGCCGGTGGACTGCCCGCCCGGCTCGCCGGTGTTTGTGAACGCGGTGGCCGGCTTGTGGCCGCATACGGGAGAAACCCCGGAATCGCTGCTGGCCAAGCTGCAGGCGCTGGAGCGCGAGTTCGGTCGCCGCCCCCGGCGCGTGCTCAACGAACCGCGCCCGCTGGACCTGGATTTGATCGCCTTCGGCGAGGAACAACGCGCGACGCCCGAGTTGATCCTGCCCCATCCCCGCGCCCGGCAACGACGGTTCGTCCTGGCGCCGCTAGCGGAAATCGCCCCGGACTGGCGCGCGCCCGGCTGGCCGGCCCCCGCGTCGGTCCTGCTTGCGCAACTGCCTGCGGATGATTGGGTGGAGCGGCTGGGACCGGCCTGAACCACCTGGCGGCGCTTGCGCGACGCGGCGTCCGTGGCATTTTCCCCGCCGCCATGAGCACAACCACCAAACCGAAGATCATTGCCTACCTCAAGCCAACCTGCGGCTGGAGCAACGGCGTGCGTGCCGTCTTGCGCAAGTACGATCTGCCCTACGAGGACCGCGACATCATCAACGACCCCGCCCAGCGCGAGGAAATGATCCGCAAGAGCGGGCAGACCCTCAGCCCGTGCGTGGAAATCAACGGCCACATGCTCGCGGACGTAAGCGGGGACGAGGTCGAAGCCTACCTCCTGGCCAAGGGCCTGGTGCAACCCACCGACCGCCGGGCCGACGCGCCGACCAACGCGCCCTGCGCTCACGAAATCCCGGTCACCCTCGGTTTCCAACCCTGAGCCGGCACAGGGCCAAGCGCTGGCGCGGAGATCGAACATTTGCCGGCTTGGAAGCCCGGCTCCACGGCAGGCTGGAAACCTGCCCTACGGGAGCACAGCCAGCCGCGCAGCCGGGAGGGATCCAGCGGCCATGAAAAGCGCGGAGCGTTTGGAGTGCGGCAGCTTGCTGCCGCTGTTAGAAAGCGCCGGCCAGCCGGCGCACCCCAAGCGCTGGCGCGGGGAGCGAGCGACCCCCAATGCGGCGGGCCGGGACAGTCCGCCCTACCTGCGATGGATTGCCCAAACCTCAGGGGTAGGGCGCGCGCTCCGAGCGTGCCGCTGACGTTCCGCGTGGTCGGCGGGCGGTATTCGCCGGGCTGGAAGCCCGGCTCCACGGCAGGCTGGAAGCCTGACCTACGGGAGCGGTCGCCATCCTGGTTGCTTGTGGTGCAGGCGTCTTGCCTGCTTGGGCTATAGCCCGGGTTTTTTGCAGGCTGGAAGCCTGCACCACAATGCCCGGCGGGCTGGGACAGCCCGCCCTACCTTTTCTGCGCGCCGGATTACCCAGAGGCGGCAGGATGCGGTCAGTGCATCTCGACGGCGCAGGTGCCCAGGCCGCCGCGGTAATAGTTGAACTGCACGTTCGGGTGGTCGGCCAGCAGGGACATCGGCACCGCCGTGTCCACGATGCGCTTGGAAATCATGTAGGCGGTCAGACGCTGGCCGAAGGGGTTGTCGTGCCGGCCGGCGTGCCATATGGAAACCTTTTCGGCCTTCCAGGTCTCGACCGGTCCCACGCTGATGGCCTGGGTGGGAACCAGGGCAATATTGCCGCCGCCGCTGGTGCGGGCGTTTTGAGCGACGGTGAGCGGGTGCAACTCGACCACCCGCGTGGCCTGCTTGCGGTACTCCTCGGGCGGCGGCGGGGCCTCCTTCCAACGGCCTTTGCGGCGGGGCGGGTCGTTGAACGCCCAGTGTTTCACGTCGCCCTGGCCACCCTGCATGATGGCGCAGCGGATGCCGGCATCCCAGCTTTTGCGATAGGGCGCGGTGTCCGCCTTGGGGAAATGCAGGTGTGCGTCGGGCATGCGCAGCCCGGGGATCCATCCGATCGAAGCACAGTTCGCGGTCCGCCCGCTCGAAGGAAAGCGGATGCGTGACCGGCACTTCCCGGCCGTCCAGGTACCACTCGTCCATGCCCCAGAAGTGCGCGGAGCGGACGTCCAGCCGCAGGGTGTTCACCAGACGGGCCACCAGCGGAAGCTGCTCGGTGGGGCCGATGGGGCCGCAGATGCCCACCGGATTGTCCTCGGTACTCTGTCGCCAGGCTTCGATGTATTCAAGCGCCTCGGCCAAGTAAAACTCCTCGAGGGTGTCGTACATCACCACCTTGAAGCCGGGGCGGCTGAGGCGTTCCAGGTCACGCGGCGTCAGCCGGGCCACCGTTTCGATGAGTTCGGAATCAAGTGTGGTGTAATCCCACCAGTCCGGGGCAATGGCGCTGAGTTTGCGAGGCATGGTCAGGGCTTTGGTTCGGTGCAGTGTGAGCCAGCCGCCCCGCCGCTGGAAGTCGGAAAAACACCCCCGTTCCCACGGGCGCATCTTTTTTCCTGCACGCTCCGTGGCGGCAGGCGGCTTGCCGGCCAGAACACCGAGCCTCTTGGCTCCCCCGCAGCCCGGGTCCGCGCCTACCCCGCGTCCCCGGATAGGGGAACAGCAGAGGCGCCCCGCTCTCACCCGATGCCCCCCCAGGCCCCGGCCGCTCGGAGCTGTTCTGTTCCCGCCTTGCCCGCGGGAGCTGTTCGGGGTTAACTCGGCGGGCTTGCCCGGACGGGCAGGCCGCCACGCTGCGCATGAATCCTGAATTGCTGGCCAAAGCCAAATCGCTCGGGTTTTCCGACCGTCAGATCGCCCACCTCACCGGACAGACCGAGGCGGCCGTGCGGGCCCGCCGCAAGGCGTTGGGGCTGACGCCCAGTTATCGGCTGGTGGACACCTGCGCCGCGGAATTCGAGGCCTACACACCGTACTACTACTCCACCTACGACCGGGGCGACGACGAAGTCAAACCCTCCGACCGCCGCAAGGTCATGATCTTGGGGGGCGGCCCCAACCGCATTGGTCAGGGCATCGAGTTCGACTACTGCTGCGTGCACGCCGCCTTCGCCCTCAAGGAAGATGGCTTCGAGACCGTGATGGTGAACTCGAATCCGGAGACCGTTTCGACGGATTACGACACCAGCGACCGGTTGTACTTCGAGCCGCTGACCCTTGAGGACGTGTTGAACATCTACGAGCGCGAGCGGTGCTGGGGGGCCATCGCCCAGTTTGGCGGCCAGACCCCGCTCAATCTCGCCCTCGGGCTGCAGGCCAACGGCGTGTGCATTCTCGGCACCAGTCCGCAGAGCATCGAGGTGGCCGAAGACCGCCAGCTCTTCGCCGCCATGCTCCGCAAGTTGAACATCCCCCAGCCGGCCAACGGCATTGCCACCACGGCGGAAGAGGCCCGGGCGGTCGCCCGCACCCTGGGTTACCCCGTGCTGGTCCGGCCCTCGTTCGTCCTGGGCGGGCGAGCCATGCAAATCGTGTTCTCGGACGCCGAGCTCGAGCACTACATGCGCGTGGCGGTCGAAGCCTCCCCGGAACGGCCCGTGCTGGTGGACAAATTCCTCGAAGACGCCACCGAGGTGGACGTGGATGCAATTGCCGACGTGGGCCAGCACGACGATCCGACGCGCGGCACCGTGGTCATTGGCGGCATTCTCGAGCACGTGGAGTTCGCCGGCGTGCACTCCGGCGACGCGGCCATGGTGCTTCCTCCGCACACCCTGTCCTACCCGGTCATTCAAACCATCCGCGAGTACACCCACGCCATGGCCCGCGAACTGCGCGTCATCGGCCTCATGAACGTCCAGTACGCCGTCAAGGACGAAACCGTGTACGTGCTGGAGGTCAACCCGCGGGCGTCACGCACCGTGCCCTTCGTCAGCAAGGCCATCGGCGTGCCGCTGGCCAAACTGGCGGCCCGCGTCATGGCCGGCAAGTCCCTCGCCGAACTGGGCTTTACCCGCGAAATCTGGCCAGACTACTGGGCGGTGAAGGAATCGGTGTTTCCCTTCAACCGCTTCCACGGTCAGGACATCATCCTCTCCCCGGAGATGCGCTCGACCGGCGAGGTGATGGGCCTGGATGCCGACCTGGGCATCGCCTACGCCAAATCGCAGATGGCCGCCGGCAGTCCTCCGCCCCTCGGCGGCAAGGTGTTCCTCAGTCTGGCCGACGCGCACAAGCCCCACGCCGCCGACCTGGCCCGGCTGTACGTCGAGCTGGGCTTCCAACTGGTTGCCACTGGTGGCACCGCGCGCGTGCTCGAAGACGCCGGCCTCCAGGTGCAACGCATTTTCAAGGTGCAGGAGGGCGGCCGCCCCAACGCCCTGGACCTGCTCAAAAACGGCGAGATCCAACTGGTCATCAACACCCCTTCCGGGCAGGTGCCCCGCGCCGACGAGGTGAAAATCCGCACCACCGCCGTGTACACCGGCACGCCCATCATGACCACCCTCAGCGGCGCGCGCGCACTGGCCCTGGGCATTGCGGCCCTCCAACGCCACGGGTACGGCGTCAAAACGCTCCAGGAATACCACCAGACCTGAGCCGCCTTGCGCCGGAGATTCCCGCAAAGGCCGGCCCACAAGGCCGGGAACGTCCGCGGCGCTGTTTGTGGAGACTTTCCAATGGACCGGCGCGCCAGGGCATGGCCCGGCTTGCTCGCTGGCCACGGGCCGGTCACCTTCGCGGCATGGACGACCTCGCCCAACTGGACGAGCTGATGATCTGTCGCCTCGACACCGGTCGCCGACAGATCAGCCCCTGCACGATTGTCATTTTCGGCGCCAGCGGCGACCTCACCGCCCGCAAGCTCATCCCCGCCCTGTATCACCTGCATGCCCAGGGGCTGCTGCCCGACCCGGTGCGTGTGGTGGGCGTGGCCCGGCGCCCGCTGTCCGATGAGGCCTGGCGGGCCGAGCTGGAACAGGCTCTCCGGCAATTTTCCCGCACCCAGCCCGTGGACCCGGACCGCTGGACCGCCTTTGCGGCGCACCTGCGCTACTGCGCCGGCGATGTGACCGACCCCGCCACCTACGAGCGCCTGGCTCGGATGCTGACCGGTTTCCAACCTGCCCCCCTGGGACGCAACCGGTTGTTTTACCTGGCCACCCCGCCGAGCCGCTTTGCGCCGATCGCCGCGCGCCTGCACGCCGCCGGCCTGTTGCAGCGCGAAGAGGCCTCCCCCTACTGGCAGCGCCTGGTGGTGGAAAAACCCTTCGGCCACGACCTGGAATCCGCCCGCGCGCTCAACACCGAGCTGACCCGTTATGCCCACGAGAGCCAGTTGCTGCGCATTGACCACTACCTGGGCAAGGAGACCGTTCAAAACATCCTCGTCTTCCGGTTCTCGAATGCCATCTTCGAACCACTGTGGACCCGGCAGGCGGTGGACCACGTGCAAATCACCGTCAGCGAGCAGGCCGGAGTGGGCGGCCGGGGCGGCTATTACGAGGAGGCCGGTGCGCTGCGCGACATGGTGCAGAACCACCTCCTGCAGGTGCTGGCGTTGGTGGCCATGGAACCGCCCCACTCGCTGGACGCGGAAGCCATCCGCGACGAAAAGGTCAAACTGCTGCGCAGCATCCGCATTCCCCCGGCGGACTGCTCCGGTCGCGTCGCCGTCCGCGGCCAGTACACCGCGGGCGAAGTGGCCGGCCGGCGGGCGCCCGCTTATCGCCAGGAGCCCCACGTGCGCCCGGACTCGAACGTCGAAACCTTCGTTGCCCTGAAGCTCCTGGTGGACAACTGGCGCTGGGCGGGCGTGCCCTTTTACCTGCGCACCGGCAAGCGCCTGCCCTTGACCGCCAGTGAGGTGCGCGTGCAATTCCGCCCGCCCCCGCACGTGCTCTTCGCCGCCCAGTGCGGACCGCGTCTGGACGCCAACGCCATCACGCTACGCCTCCAGCCCGACGAGGGCATCGCGTTGCGCGTCAACGGCAAGGTGCCCGGCGCCAGCCTCACCCTGCGCCCGGTGCGCATGCATTTCCGCTACGACACCGAGTTCGGCGCCTACACGCCCGAGGCCTACGAACGCCTCCTGCTCGACGCCCTCGAGGGCGATCCCACCCTGTTTATCCGCCGCGATGAAGTGGAAACAGCCTGGGCCCTCGTGGATGGCCTGCGCGCCGCCTGGGCCGCCACGCCGCTGGAACCCGGCGAGTTCTACCCTGCCGGCAGTTGGGGACCTCCGGCGGCAGACCAACTGCTGGAGGCGCACGGACACGCCTGGCGCAACCCGCAACCGCCCGCGTGATGCCCTCGGAATTGCCCCCGCCGTCCCTGCTGCGCCGGTTCTCCTCGACCGGGGATCTGGCGCGGGAGGCCGCGCGCGAGTTCTTGGATCGGATCGCGGGGCGTCTCCACGGCGCGGCCGCCGTCGCAACCGTGGCGCTCTCCGGCGGGCGCATTGCCGGACCCTTTTATGACGCAATCGTGGCGCTGCAACGCGCCGGCTGCGAACCGCGTCTGGCCGAATATCCGGTTCACTTCTTCTTCGCTGATGAGCGATGCGTGCCGCCCGATCACCCGGAAAGCAATTTTAAAACGGCGCGCCTGCGGCTGTTTGAACCGCTGGGCATCCCGGCCGACCGCGCGCACCGCTTGCGCGGCGAAGCCGCCCCCGAAGAAGCCGCCGCCGAAGCCGAACAGGTGCTGCGGTCGGTGACGGGAACCGCCGCGGACAAAACCCCCGCCCTGGACCTGGTGATCCTGGGCATGGGCGAGGATGGCCACGTGGCCTCGTTGTTTCCAAACGCGCCGGACGCGGTGGTGGCCAGCCCGCGGGTGTACGTGCCCGTTCTCGCGCCCAAGCCGCCCCCGCAACGAATCACCCTGACCTACACCGCGCTGGCCGCGGCGCGCGAAATCCTCGTGCTGGTCTCCGGCGCGGGCAAGGCGCGCGCGCTGGCCGAATCCCTTGCGCCCGGCGGCACGAGCCCTTTGGCTCGCGTCTGGCAGATCAACTCGCGCTTGCGAGTCCTGGCCGAAGCCAGCGGATCCTGATCCAGCCAAACCTGAAGCACTCCATCGTCGGCAGGGCGGCCTGTCCTACCCGCCGCCACGTCTTGTAGCGGCAGGCTTCCCAGCCTGCCGTAGAGCCGGGCTTCCAGCCCGGCGGATTCCAGCCCGCGGACCACGCAGACGACGCAGAAAAGGCAGGGCGGGCTGTCCCGGCCCGCCGCCCTGGCTCTTGGTGTCCTTGGTGGTTTTGAACCTCGATCCGGGCGGCTGGAAGCCGCCCTCTACGGCAGCCAGGATGGCTGCCGCTACCGACGGCGCACTCGGAG
>FWPU01012054.1_pt1 | contig 11709 bp, 13 predicted proteins | sample 2228361 | NCBI WGS metagenome assembly FWPU01 (sample SAMEA103939777, study PRJEB20133) | metagenome | reverse complement strand
TGGCCTTCAAGGCCGCCTCGATCCGCCGCCGCTTCGCTCCCATCTCTTCCTCCAAAAAACTGGACCAATCCTACCAGGGGTTCGACTCAAAGTCGTGGTCCAGTTTCTTCGGTCCACTATACTATGCGCCGCCCAGTTCCTGGAGCAGTGCAAGAATCTGCGCCCGGAGCAGGTCGAATGCATGAGCGCGGAAGAGAAACGGATGATGCTCGAAGACATGGAAAGCTACACCAAGTTCGTCATCGAGAGCTACGTGCAGAACTACCTGATGGCCAGGTGACAAAGCGGGGCCGCACCCGGCCGCGCGTTTTTCGGGGAACGATCATGGGATTCGTGATTCTGGGGCTGATCGAGGCCGTCATCGTCGCGGTGTGCGTGGCGACCAGCGACGGAAAGGATGACACAGGCAGCGATGCCGGTGCCAGTTGAAAGGGTGCAAGGATGACCCTGGAAGAAAGGCTTGAGCGCATCGAGGCGATGCTGACCGCGCTGGTGGAAAGCCAGTCGGTCAAGGATTGGTACTCGGTGGCAGAGTTCGCCCGCGTGGTCGGGCGCAGCGAATTCACCTGCCGCGAATGGTGCCGGCTTGGCCGCGTCCGTGCGGCCAAAAAGCAGAGCGGGCGAGGCAAACATGCCGCGTGGGTTCTGTCACATGAAGAACTGCTGCGTTACCAGCGCGAAGGGCTGCTGCCGCCCGTTCGCGTGACATGACGGCGACGGCGGGCCAGGGATGGCCCGAGTGTCTCACGGAAGAGACGATCATGAAGAAGAAGGACAAACAAGTTCGCCGCCGCAACCGGCGGCTTCCCGTGCAGGCCAGTCTGCATCTCGATGACAGCCTTGCGGCCAATGAGCATCACCCGCTGGCAAGCAGCGCTCCCGAAACACGCGCCGCCGGGCGTCTGCGATTGATCGCCTCCGTGTTGGCCCGGCTCGCCCGTGGTTGCGCCAGGCGCGGCTGAGCAGTACAATGACGCAAAAGGCCGGCCGCGATGGAAGAGCGGCAGTGACACCAGCATCAGGGACGGGCAAGTCCAGGTGAAGCGGTGACGCCATGCGAAGAGCCGAAAAGAAAGCCGATGACAAGCCCCTGCGGATCGCCGGATATGTCCGCGTCTCGTCGCAGCGTCAGGTGAGCGAAGGCGACAGCCTGACCGCCCAGCAGCACGAGATCGAGCAGGAAGTCGAGTTCCGCAAGCGCCGCGAGAACTGGAATGTCGCTTCGCTGGAGTTCTACGTCGATGCCGGCAAGTCGGCAAAGGACCAGAACCGTCCGCAGCTCCAGCGACTCAAGCGAGACATCGCCGCCGGCAAGATCGATCTCGTCATCTGCTTCAAGCTCGACCGCATTACCCGCAGCCTCAAGGATTTCGTGGACCTCTGGGCGCTCTTCGCCGAGCACGAGGTCAACGTCATCTCCTTGCGGGAAAAGTTCGACACGTCGATGCCTACCGGCGAGGCGATGGTGCAGCTCATCATGGTCTTCGCCCAGCTTGAGCGCAAGATGACCGCCGAGCGCACGTTTTCAATCATGCGGGACCGGGCCGATCGCGGCCTGTGGAACGGGGGGCACATTCTGGGCTACCGCTCGCGCAAGGACGATCCGGGCCGACTGGAGATTGACGAGGAAGGGGCCGCCATCGTGCGGCGCATCTTTGATGCGTTCGAGGAACTCGGCTCCGCCGGGGCGGTGACGCGGCGGCTGAACGATCTCGGCATCCGCTATCCGATCTACCGCACCCGGTCCGACAAGCAACGCGGCGGCAACCGCTTCACCAAGCAGAAGGTGATCGGCATCCTGCGCAACGCCGTCTATATCGGCCAGATTCGCTGGGGCGAATCGGTCCGGGAGGATTGCCACGAGCCGATCATCACCCGCCAGCAATTCGACCGCGTGCAACTGCAAATCGGCAAGATGCTGGTGCGGTGCATGAACCTGAAAAAGCCCAAGGGCCGCGTCTACCTGCTCTCCGGGCTGCTTCGCTGCCAGTGCGGGGCGCACATGGTCGGTGCCTCGGCCCACGGCAGCCGGGGGAAGAACTTCTACTACGTCTGCACCCGCCAGCAGCACGAAGGCGGCAAGTATTCGTGCCAGTCGTCGCGTATTCCGGCGGAAGCGCTTGAGGATGCCATCATCGGGCGCATCCAGGCAATCGGCCGGATGGTCGAGGCGCGTGACCGCATCATGCAGGAAGCGCTGGGGTGCCTTACCGGCGAAGCGGACCGGTTGCGCGAGCAGGAAGAGCTGACCCGCCGGCGCGTGTCGCAGGTCAAAGCCGACATCGGCCGGCTGGTCGAGGTACTCAAAAGCCTGGGCAGTCGAGGGCTGGCCAGCGTGCAGGCGGAGCTGGAGCGGCTGGAAGCCGAAGAAGCGCAACTCAAGGAGTCGCTTGCCGACATCGCCACGCGGTCGGCACCCGTCGAGCGGATTGGCGACGACGCGCGGGCCTTCCTGGAAACCTGGCAGGACGTGGGCGAACTGCTCGAAGCCGCGACGCCGCAGGAGCGGCTGCAAATCCTTCAGCACTACATCGAGGTGGTCGAACTCGGCCCCGTTGATCCGGTGACCCGCACCGGCAGCTACGCCATGCGGCTCTTCCCGGAAGTGCGGCCCGACCGTGGCTTCGACTTCGGAAGCGGCGATGGCAGCCCGGACGGCGGAACCCCAGGCCCGGAAACGCGAAACGGGGACGCCGCCACAAATGGCGACGGCCCCGCCGTGTTAACCGATGACGGCTTTGTTCGCATAGCCGTCCAGAAAGCTCCCCGAGTCGAACCCTCTTCGTAACCACTCGCGCGAGATTCTCTTCTATAACTCCTTAAATGAAAACATCATGCGAGAATTCTAGTGCGCTACGGTGGCCTTGAGGTGGACAACAGCTTTCGAACTTGGCGGGCTCGTGGTTAACGGTCAACAGGGAGGCAAGCCGCGCGGGCGCGACATGCTGAGGCACTGCGAGCGGAAGGCGGTGTGAAGGCGGTTCTTTGTCGACGCGATCCGGTCGCGGCGTCTCGCCTGGATGCGACACATTGCTCCGCTTCGCGTTCGCCGCAGGGCGGTCACGTTCCTTGCCGACCATCGCTGCCAGTTTCGCCATGCCACCGTCGTGGCCGGAACTCTTGCCACCTTGTCTCTGCCAACAATCGGACAAGGGCAGCTCCTTCCGGCACACCTGAAGCCCTCCGGCCGTACGCTAGCGCGGGACGCGGTTTTCCGACACAGCCGAACACACCTCGAACTGAATGGCGGAAGATGTGGAGATACACCTAATGCTCACGGAGCTGTAGTCGCGAGGCCGCTGCCTGATCCATTATGACGGTGACGTCGGGGTGCAACTGGAGTGCGCTTCCAGGGCACATTGCATGGACAGGCCCTTCAATCGCTCGAGTCACGGCGTCCGCCTTCTCAATCCCCGATGCCAACAGTAACACCCGGCGGCAACCCAGGATTGTGCCAAGGCCCACGGTGAGCGCTGCGCGCGGCACGTCGGCCAGCGAATGGAAAAACCGCGCGTTCGCTTCCCGTGTGCTTCGCGCAAGGGCAGCCACATGCGTCCAAGCCCTCACAGCCGCTGGCGGTTCCACGAAGGCGACGTGGCCGTTGTGGCCGATACCCAGTACCGCCAGATCGATGCCACCGGCTTCGCGGATTCTCTGCTCGTAGTCCAGGCATGCCTTCTCCAAATTCGAACCAGTGCCGTCAAGCACATGGGTGTTGGCCGGATCGATGTCGATGTGGCGGAAGAAGTTCTCTTCCATGTACCGACGATAGCTGCCAGGATGGCCGGGCGGTAGACCGACGTACTCGTCCAGGTTAAACGTGGTGACCTCGGCAAATGTCAGACCTTCCTGGCTGTGCATCCGGGTCAATTCCCGGTACATGCCGAGCGGAGTACCACCGGTCGGGAGCAGCAGAGTCGCGTTTGGCTTCCGCCGCACTTCGTCCCGGACCATCTGAGCGGCCTGGACGCTCATTTCGTGGACGTTTGAAGTGATGGTTACTCGCACGGTTCAACCTCGTTCTTCGGCTACCGGGCCGTTGTTCCAGCAAGCGGCCGAGCCCCACGAAGGGACGACTGGTCGACTTGGGCGTGCAACAACCGAGCGCCCAACGTGACCTCCTCAGGCGTCGCGGTATCCAAGGTTGCCGATTCCTCCTCGAAAACCGTGATCTGATCGGGGCAGACACTATTCCCGTAGAACTCCCGAACCTGGAAGATCTCGCAGTAGGCGCCCAGGCCGACCGAGCCGGAATCCGAACCGAATCCTGCAATCATCTCAGGAAGGGCCGCTGCGTTCTTCCAAACCGTCGCCAGCGCAAGCCGGGAGTAAGGAGTACGGTCGGTTTGCGAACGATGCTGCTCGACGGCAGCGAGCTTGATCCTCAACTCCTCCGTATTCAATGGCACGAAGACTGAGGGGTCGGGCAAGTCGAACCAGGGGGTCTGGTGGTACCAGACGTCCCACGGCGCGCCGCCCAGACTTCTAATTTGGAGGTCACTAGCGAGGCGATGCGACCGGTGTTTGTCCTCCGGGTGGGCCGTAATCAACAACGGCTTTCGTGATTGCGCGGCAAGTCGTCCGAAGAGCGCGCTGAGCCGGACGATGTCTTCGGAAGCGACCCGCTTGTCGGAGTACGACTTCGAGCATCCCGCGAAAGCGAACTCTACCCCGAGGGTTGCCGCCTCACGTCGGCCTTCTTCCCAACGGATCGCGGCCTTCAACACGTTGCGGAGTTGCTGCTCGCGGTCAGACCCAAAGGCCTCAAGCGGCCCCACGACTTGCGATTGTGCGAGTGCCGCCAGGAGTTGGCCATCCGTGGACCGGGCATTGGCGCGAGGCCGAAGCATCTGCCGTAGAGCCTCGCGTGCCTCCATCTCGTGCGCGACCAAGAACCTGTCCGTCACACCGTCGAAGCCGGGGAGAATGAGCAACGTGACGATTCGGACATCGGGTCGCAGGCGCCGCAGCTTGGCGACAAGCCCCCCGCCGCCCAGACCGGCGTCGTCGCTGTGGGGTGCGCCGAAAACCACCAGGTCGTGCCGAAATTCTCCGATGTCTCTTCGCACCGCTCGCATGGTTGTGTCCGGCAGAGTGTCGGGAGCGGATGGCAGTTTCTTCCGATAAGCGTACCGCCGTGCTCCGCGGCGCCAAGACGGTGAGAGGTCGCAATCTCTTGCGCCGCAATGGCTTACAGAAACTCCGGTTCAAGCTTTCCCGCCATGATGCGCAGGTGGTTTTTGGCGCAGAAAATTGCGCCCGATTTGCGAATGCATCTTTGGCAAGCCTCGCCGGGAGCATTCCGGATTTGATAGGAGGAATCGCGGGGGCCCCGACCGTCTTTTTCGGTTTTTCGGCCGATTTTGCGACGCCCCAGGCTCCCAAGTTGAGCAGACGCGGCTGCTCCGCGGGCCAAGTCGGCAAGCGGGCAGGGAATTCGTAGCCATAAAATATTATGCCGCAATAGGTTGCGGTCGAACCTGCGGAGGCCAAAACCTCCCACAAATCCGAAACGCTCCCAGCCTCGCCTCCCTCGACCGAATGACAAAGGTCCACTCCCAATACTGCCGCCACAAAGTGAGTCTCGAGCTTGGCCGAGGGTCGCGCACCGTTGCGACCAAGCGCGGGCAGGGTGTTCAACGAAACGATCGGTTCGGCTGCCCTCTGTCTTGCAAGGGCCCAGCCTGTCGAACGGCGGGCGATTGGGCGTTCTCTGCACTGTTGTTCGCCCGTTCTAGGGGGTGGGCTCCCGGTCCCGCGATTGGCCAGTCGGTATCGGGCGCACATCCGGCATCTCGCTTGGCAGCCTAAACCAGGCAAGCGGCTGCGCCAAGCGGCCATGGTCACCATAAACCCTTACAGCATAAGGTCTTACGGCATCGCAATTCAACGTGCGTTTCGGCCATTGGTCTTCCGAAGCAACAAAGGGTGTCCAATTCCCTGAGACTGTAGCGCGCACGCGATTCTGTCCGCCATGGCACCGTCCTGTTGTTAATCGCGAGATGGGAAGAGCCCCGTCATGGACGGACCGTTTCAGGCGGGAGCGGGCCGACAGCCCGCCCACATCGCCGCAAGGTTGTTGGGCTCGCGGCTCAAAACGAACACCGCCGCATCGCAGTACGACTCGCCCCACGTGTCGACCAGGATTCTGGTTGACTGGGCTGGTCGGTGCAGCCGCCCGGCGGAGCGACTCGGGGCTTCAGATGTGCAGCCGAAGGCGTAGGCCCGGTGCCGAAGCGGTGGTAGCAGGTGCCCAAGTACCGCCCGCGCTGGAAGAGGCCCGGTCGCTGTTGCATAATGACGCAAGAGCAATTCCCGTTACCGCCCCTTTTCCCGGAGGCTGCCAGACCCATGGCGCCAGAGACGCAAGACAATAGCCTTCCCCTCGGCGATCGCCCCGCCGGTTTGCTGCTCGGTTACATCTGTTCATGGCACAGCAGCGAGAAGACTGCTGTTGGGGGAGCGGCCTACCTATCTGTGGATGAGGATGGAAGGCCGATCGAATTCCTCACAACGGAGCCGGTCGAGCCGGGCCCTCTGACTCGGGCCCTCTATGGCAGCAGCCTGGTGCGGGTCGTGTTGGAGAAGGCAGTGGGCTCGCTGCTGAAGGAAGTTCGGCAGCGGCCGGTTTGCGTCTTGGTAGATGAGCCGGACCTGCTTCGCCCAAGCCCCTCGGCTGAACCCGGTGTTCAAATCGTTTTGCTTCAAGCTGCTGATTCAGCGAGTATTGAGGAGGGTGGCGGCCAGGAAATCGAGGCTGGAGGCCGCCGATGCCGTGTCACAGCCGCGGAACGGCAAGCTTGCGAAGTGGCCAAGAATCTCTTGGAAAAGCTGGCGTGGGACCCCTTAGAGCCTTTTGAGCGATTACGAACGGCCAAGGAGGAGCTGGCCCTCGAAGGGGAGAATGAGCGATGAGCTGGGTGAGACGCCTTCGGGCCAGGCTGGCCCGCTTCATTCGCCCGGTGCATGCCCCAGAGGTGCGCCGGCACCTGATCGGCCAGGTGCCAGCCCCCCTCGTCACGTCGGTGCGGCTTCCTCGTCCCCAACATCCCACGGTGAACGCCGACAGACGACCCACTTTGCGTATTGTGGCAAACCGCCATTCTGTTCCAGAAATCGCTAGGCCCATCGTTCGGAAGCGGGAAGTCGCCAACGGCCAATTGGTGGGAACCGTGATCAGAAGGCGGCCCCCTGAGCCATCCGCAGCGGTGGCGGACGAACCCGAGCAGAATAGCGGTTACCGAGAGCAAGAAGCGGGCCTCACCACTGCCGATCGGCCCTCTCAGAAAAACGAGAAAACCGGCAAGAATAGGAGACCTCGCAGGTACCAGGGGCTCGACCGAAGTGCGCCGGAGCCCCGAGAAAGCAGACGGGGGGCACCGTGCTCTGGCAGCGGGGAGCCTGCCCCACGCGATCGCTCTCTTCCCCTCGAAGTCCGCCTCCGGTTTGATCGTGGCGGGTTCTGCACGATTTCCCTCATCGCAAAGCGATGCCGGGGCCTTCCCGAGGAGATTACCGTCGCCACTCAATCCGGCGAACTGGAGCTTTCGGCGATGCAGGATGAGTGGTATCAGGACATCGTCCCAGATGACGTTTCAGGGATTCTGCGCGACGGCACGGTATGGATGCAGAGAGGGGCGGTCGAGCGATGCACCTGGTCGCTCAGCGGCCGAGAGCTGTACGTGCTAGCAGCTCGATCAGACATCAGCGGATTCGTGTCGCAGGCTTGTTTGGAGTTAGGCCGCGAGCACGCCGTGCTTTGCGGCGCGGACATCAGAAGCCGTGTTGAGCAAGCGATTAGGGCGACGGATGCGGCACCCACCAGCGTATTCGATGAGTCGCTAGGAGCCCCACCGGGGTGGATTGTCTTTCGGGGCGTGGTTCCGAAAAAGCCGGTTACGCCGGTGGGTGAGGCGGACATATTCAATGCGCTCAGGCCTCTTCCTCGGATCGAAATCAGCTTAGAGGGCGGAATCCGTGTCGAATACGCGAACTGGCTTGAGGGCTATCCGCCGTGCATCCGCGTGTACGGTGATCCTGAACATGCTGCGGAAGTTCGCATCGACGGCCAAGTGGCAGTGTACGGGAACGACGGGTACTACCGAGCGCCGGGGTGGGATTCCATCGGGTCGCACACCGTGTGGTGTTCGGGCATTAGCAAGACCTATTCGGTTGTTCCCTTCGCCGGCGTCTGGGATTGGTGGGATGCATTTGCTTTCCCTGTGAGCGGCGGTTCAAAGGGACGCATCGGCATATGCGGGCCAATGGTACGGTGGGTGTCAGATGGGCCTGAAAGTTGTTCCTCCCTTTGTGTTCCAGAGTCAAACTCCGTAGTTCTGGGCCGGACCCCGGGGCAGATTGTGGTGGCAGAAGCCGTATCGGGCGTGCGCGGGGCGCTATCCATTGCGTCTCCGCCGTTCTGCGCTGTGTGGGCATTGCCGCGCGATCCCCTGCATTCCGACAAGCAGCTCGCGCGCATTCTTCTGGTTGGAGAGGCGTGCCCCCCTGAAACGAGGCATGAAAACCCAAGAGCAACCGCTGCACATCACGATGCTTCCCTCGAGGCTTGGTGCCGCCTAATCCTGGACGCCAGCCGCAAGAGAATGAGCACGCAACCCGACACCGAATCTGTGCGGGCTTTGTGGCTTGAATACAAGCGCCTTGCCCGCCGAATCTGGAGAAGCCGCAAGTGAGCCTTGACGACCTCCTGATCTGGATGTCCGCGCGCGGCCAGGGGTCATGGCCGCAGTTTCGCGCCGCTGTGGAGGAGTTCCATGTGGAGCCGGAAAACGGTGACGCGGACACGGAGAACGCTGGAGACAGCACGGCCAATGATCTCCCCCTCTACCAATGCGTTCGCCTTAACCTCCAAAGGCTGGCGCACGTCGAGTTCGCCTCTTCTACTGCAAGCCCAGATTGGCGAGTCGTGCCGCCTTCGCTTGCCATCAGCGATCATGGCGGGCGCCCCCAGGGGGTCTTGTGTGGTGCCCGTTTTCCTGCTTTGATCGACAGGGTGAGCCGGCTGAAGGGCGTGGACTGGGAGACTCAGGAGATCGCAGGTATGCCCCACCGCATACGGCTATTCGGACCAGATGTTGAAGCGGTGCGGGACGCAGCGAAGACGCTCGGCGTGAGCGCCGTGATTCAAGCTCCCGTTGGGCTACTTTCAGCAATTCCACCGGTCGATGACCCAAGAAGCCGATTCTGGGCTGACCCGCCCGCCGGACCGGGCTGGGTCGTCGAGAGGTTCGTTTCTGCCGGCTTGCGATGGACGGCTCGCCACCCGAACGAGAATCGCGACCTTGAGCCTAGGGATATAGCCCAGTGGCGAACGGGCCTATATCGATTTCGGATGAAGTACCAGCGGTTTCATTTTCTCCGCTGGCGCGGAGGGACATTCGGCGTGCCTGTTCAGGTGGGAAAGTATGCCATTCTCCGGCACGAGCGGGTTCGGAAGGTCGTGTCGTACAACCGCGAGAAGGCTGTGCTTTCGCTTCCGGCCATTTGCAGGCCACCGCTTCTGATTGAAAGGGCGCTCGTGCTATGTTCCGGGCTTCTTCCCCGCTTCGACGAAGACTCTCGCCGCCTTGACTACACGGAAGTGCCCCTCGGGGTTGCCCAGCTTGCCGCGGGCCTTCTTCGCCAGGAGATTCAGTTCCGATGAATCCGCTTCGGCTGTTCGAAAACTTGAGGGACATGTACCTCCGCTATCTGGACAGTCCCTTCGATCTCAGATACCCGGATCTCACTGCCGAGCGGCGCCAGCTGCTTGACCAGGATGGGAGGATCTATCGGCATCCGCTCATTGAACCTGTCCCGGCGTACCGAACTTCCGGGGAGTCTTTCAGCCAGGCTGCCCAGTCGCTCCTTGCGGGGATCTGGCAACCTGAGGAAGTAGCGGACGCGGCCAGCTTCATTTCGCAAGGCTTATTCCCTCCCGGCTGGGTTCTTCATCAGCATCAGCGCGATATTTTCGAGGAGGTGGTAGTCAACGGCCACGACGCCGTGGTGACGACTGGGACTGGCTCCGGAAAGACAGAATGTTTCCTGCTGCCAGTCGTCGCGTCGATAGTGCGAGAGTCAGCTGCTTGGCCTGCCCCCGGCCAAAGAGCGGTACAGTGGGACTGGTGGAACCACTTCACGATGCAGGGCACAAGCCGCCGGTGGGCCCCAAGGATCGCGCAGCGCGGGCATGAAGCGCGGCCGGCCGCGATCCGGGCGCTAATCCTCTATCCCCTGAACGCGCTTGTGGAGGACCAAATAGCGAGGCTCCGTGAGGCTCTCGATAGCCCCGGAGCGCGCGCTTGGCTTCAGGCAAACCGCCAGGGGAATCTGATTTACTTCGGCAGGTATACCGGCAGGACTCCGGTATCCGGGGATCGCACATCTTCAAATACGGCCCGCCTCCGGGACGAACTGCGGAGTATCCATCAGGACGCCCAGGCCGTCGCCGGCAGCGCGGCTGAGCGCTACTTCCAGAAGATGGATGGTGCAGAAATGTGGTCCCGGTGGGACATGCAAGACTCGCCGCCAGACATCCTCATTACCAATTACTCGATGCTTAACATCATGCTGATGCGAGCCATCGAAACTCCCATCTTTGAGCAAACGAGGCAGTGGCTGGCGGGATCACGCGATCGCATCTTCTACCTGATCGTTGACGAACTCCATACGTACCGGGGTACGCCTGGCACGGAGGTAGCGTACCTGCTCCGTGTACTGCTGGAGCGCATTGGGCTCGCGCCCGACTCCGGCCAGCTTCGCATCATATCGTCTAGCGCTTCTCTTGAAAGCGGCTCGCAGGGCCTCCAATACTTGGAGCAGTTCTTCGCAAGGAGCCGCACTAGGTTCCGGGTGATTGGCGGGCCCACCTACGTTGTTCCGCCAAATCCAGGAGCCCAAGCCGCGCTGGCTTCCCATGCTGATGCTTTCGCGCAGTTTGCGCAGGCCGTGAATAGTGGCGGTACGGCTTGCCTGCCGCAGGCGGCCAGTTCGCTGAGTGCAGCCGTAGGCGCACCGGCGGGAGCCAGCAGCGCACCGGGGGAGGAGATCCTCAATTCGGCGGTTCTCCATGTCCAAGCGCCGGACGCATTACGGCTAGCTTGCACAACCAGCCAGCAGATCATTCCTCGCGCCCCGGCCGAGCTATCTCAGGCGTTGTTCCCGGGTGTCTCGAACCAGCAGGCTCAGCTCGCGGCGGACGGGCTCCTCACGGCCCTCTGCCACGCCCGGAACAGTGCGGGGGTTGCTCCCCTGCCCCTGCGCGTACATCTTATGTTTCGCAACCTGCAAGGCCTCTGGATCTGCACCGATCCGAATTGCACCCAGGCGCCCGCCCGCTCATCTCCCTGCCCCTCAGGGGCAATTCATTACTTGCCGACGCTAACCTGCCCGTGCGGCGCCAGGGTTCTCGAACTCCTTTACTGCGAGGCCTGTGGCGAAATCTTCTTCGGTGGCTACCGCCGGGAGACTGGGAATCCGAATGAGTGGTATCTGAGTCCTGATCATCCTAACCTGGAGGCTGCCCCAGATCTCGCTTCACCCCCTAGTTGCATAAAGCAGCCCGTTTTTGGGGCGGTCAGGGGCACTTTTCCAGGCGAATAGGGGCTTTTTGGCACCGCGCAGCGCCTGCGCCTAAACCTCACATTGAGTGACGTTTAGCGGCACACTTGTCCGGCCCAAGTGACGCAGAGACATTTTGGACACCTG
>FWPU01012053.1_pt1 | contig 11711 bp, 13 predicted proteins | sample 2228361 | NCBI WGS metagenome assembly FWPU01 (sample SAMEA103939777, study PRJEB20133) | metagenome | reverse complement strand
AGTCGAAGGGAATCTCGTTGCTGCAAACCAAAAACGAGACTCTTCGCGCCCTCCGGGCGCTCAGAGTGACATCTCTGCTATGGGCTGAGATGTTCTAAGTTTTGTCAAGTAGCTGAACCTTAAAATCTCGAATAGCGTTGACTTTCCCGTCGGCTGGGCAGATACGCGGCGAGATTGCTTCGCTGCCCTTCGGGCGGCTCGCAATGACAGGGCGAGTTTTGCGCTATTGCGATAAATCTCCTTTGGAATGGAAATGTATTCGTGAGATTCGTCAATTCGTGCCATTCGTGATGTCAGGTTGCCCGTTCACGACATTCGTGGTTTAATTGCGGAGGGAGGCGATGCTCAACACGGAGATGACGATGGCCGAGGCGCTGCGTCGGGTCGCCGTAGCACGCCCCGGCCAGGAGGCCCTGGTGTGTGGTAACACACGCCTTACATACGGGCAACTGCTGGAGCGCGTCGGCGCACTGGCGTGCGGCCTGCACAGCCTGGGCGTGTGCAAGGGCACCAAGATCGCCTTGCTCCTGCCGCCCGGAGCCGAGTTTGTGCTCGCGTTCTTTGCCGCCGCCTCTCTGGGCGCGATCGTAGTGCCGCTCAACCCGCAACTGCGCGAGCGCAGCCTGGGTGCCGTGCTGTGCGACGCCGAGCCGATGGTGCTGGTCACCGCCGTCCCCGTCGAAGAGGACGTGCTCCGCCGGTGTCCGGCCCTGCGCCACGTCATCACCGACCTGAGCCGCGTAGGGCAAAATGGCGTTTCGCTCGCCATATCGGGGGACGTCTCGCCGCGCGATCTACTGGTGCTCCTATACACTTCCGGCACGACCGGTGCGCCCAAGGGCACCATGCACACCCATCGCAGCCTGATCGCGCCGGTAGTGGCAAGCATCAAGTTGCGCGAACTGTGGATCAAGCGGCCCAGCCTCAAGACATTGGGACAGACGGCCAAGGCGCTGGCCCGCTACCGGGAGCGGCTGCTGCGCGCCGCGGGCCGCCCGCAAACCTTTCTCTCCACCGTTGGCTGGCACACCATCACCGGGCTGGAGGTGATGCTCCAGGCACTGTTGATGGGCGATCGGCTCGTCGTCATGCCGCGCTTCCACCCCCGCGAGGCCCTGTGTCTGGTGGAGCAAGAGCGGGTGACCGTCTTGGTTGCTGTACCGTTGGCCTTCCAGGTGATGTTGGGGCTGCCGGATTTCGACGACTATGACACCTCGTCGCTGCTCATCTGCGGTACGGGCGCCGCGCCCTGCCCGCCGCACCTGGCACGCGAGATCCAACGCCGTTTCGGCTGCGCGCTGCACATCGGCTTCGGCGCGACCGAGACCGCCGGCGGGATCGCTGCTACCAGCATCGCCGACTCGGCTGCACGCCAGGCCGAGACGGTGGGGCGCCCGATGCCGGGAATCGAAATCAAGATCGTGGACGACGAGCGGCGGGAGGTGGAGCCGGGCCGGGTTGGGGAACTGGCCTGCCGTGGCGATAACGTCATGCTCGGCTACTACCGTGCCCCCGACGCGACCGCCGCCGTGATAGATGAGGACGGCTGGTACTACACCGGCGACCTGGCGTTTGTGGACGAGCAGGGGTATCTGCACATCGTGGGGCGCAAGAAAGACGTGATCATCCGCGGTGGACAGAACATCTACCCCGCCGAGATCGAGGCCTATCTGGCCGCCCATCCCAAGATTCGGGAGGCGGCTGTAGTGGGCGTGCCCTCTGCCGTGGGCGAAGAGCACGTGTGGGCCTTTGTGCTCCTCGAGGATGGGGCGGAGATGACCACCCAGGAGGTGTTGGCATACTGTCGGGCGGCGCTGGAGGCCTACAAGATCCCCAGCCGCGTCCGCTTTGTGAGCGAGTTCCCTCGGTCAGAGACGGGCAAGCCGCAGAAATTCAAGTTGCGCGAGATGGCACTACAGGAAGGGGGTGAATCGCAGTGAGGGAAAACCCTTCCCACAAGAAGCCTATCTCTTTCGAGGAATTTAGGCGCATCATCGCCGAAGAACTGCAATTAGAGGAAGGCAAGATCAATCAGGAGTCATCATTTATACGCGACCTGTTCGCTGACTCTATCCAGATGGTCGAGTTGATGTTGCGTATGGAGGAGATGGGGATTGACATCCCAATGGAAGCCGCGTGGGAGGTGGAGACGGTGGGAGACGCTTACCGGCTGTACGCCGAACGCGCCGCCGCTTGATGTACAAGCCTCGGGCTTGTCCTGATCATTCGAGAAAGGAATAGCGATGATGGAACAGAATCCTACACTTGAGGAATGGCGTAGTCTCTACGACGCCGCGATGCGCGTGAAAGAACTCGCGCCGTGGGAATGGATGATGGAGGACGACTTGTTCGGCGTGCAGAACCCAGAAACGGACGAACTGGGGTTCGTCAGCGTGATGGGATCGCTGGGTGAGCATTACTCCGTGGCCGTCTATCTCGGCCCGGAGGCACTCTACGATTTCCTGACCATCGAGGAGGCTGGCGATGCGATGCCACCTGAAGCGATCCTCGAAGTACGTCAACTCCAGGCCTCGTTCGAGGATCGCAACACGCTCTACGATCAGGACCGTAGCGTTATCAAGCAACTGGGGCTCAAATTCAGGGGACGCAACGCCTGGCCGATGTTTCGCAGTTACCGTCCTGGCTATTTCCCCTGGCATCTGGAAGCGGACGAGGCCCGTTTCCTGACCGTGGTGTTGGAACAGGTGCTCGATGTGGCCCCACGCTTTAGGGACGATCCCACGCTCCTGGAGGCCAGCGGTGTACAATACCTGGTACGTACTCCGCGCCGCAAGGGACAGAGCGTGACATGGGGGGATTGTCTGATGGAGGTGCCGCCACCGGAGCGCCCTCCCATCCGCCTGATGATGGACGTTCCCTTACTCGAGAAACTCAAGCAATCTCCCAAACGCGGCGGCCGGGTCGAGATGGATTTCTTCATGTTTCCGGTGCCTTTCCAGGAAAGGAAAGGGGACAGGCCTCAGTTTGCCTATATGCTGTTGACAGTTGAGGGCAGCAGTGGCTTTGTCTTGGGCTCTGAACTCCTCAAGCCCGAACCGACCCTGGGGGATATGTGGGGGCAGGTGCCGCTGTACGCGGTGCGTCACTTGGCTACCCTCGGCATCGTTCCGGAGGAGATCGGTGTACGTTCTGGGTTGCTCTTTCAACTGCTCCAGCCACTGGCCAGGGAATTGCGTCTCACCCTCAAGCCCTCGCGCAGGCTGAGGATGCTCGATCAAGCCAAAGACTTTTTGCTCGATCGGTTCGCCTAGAGCAGCCCTGGGTTTCCGGAGACGCTATGATCGCTTACTTCAACGGTCAACTTGTCCCCAAAGAAGACGTCAAGATCTCCCCCGATGACCGTGGCTTCTTGTTCGCCGACGGCGTCTATGAGGTCATCGCCTCCTACAGCGGCAGGCTGTTCCGGCCCGATGAGCACTTTCGGCGCCTGGAGCGCAGCCTGCAGGGATTGCGCATCCCTCTGCCCGATCTGGCGGCTCTGCGCCGTGCAGCAGAGCAACTGATCGAGGTCAACGGACTGATGGGTGGCGATGCCGGGGTCTATATCCAGATCACGCGCGGGGTTGCACCGCGCAACCATCCATTTCCGCCTCCTGGCACTCCCCCGACTGTCTACGCCAGCGCGTTTCCGTTCGCGGTGCCCCACGAGGAACAGGAGCGTGGCGTCAGGGTCATCCTTATCCCCGACATCCGCTGGGCACGCTGCGACATTAAATCCATAGGGCTGCTGGCGAACGTGCTGGCCTGCCAGCGAGCGACGGAGAACGGCGCAGCGGAGGCCGTGTTCGTGCGCGATGGGGTGATCACAGAGGGTAGCCGCCACAACGTCTGCGCCGTATTCGGCGGGCGGCTCGTCACCCATCCCAAGACCACCTACATCCTGCCAGGAGTCACACGGGACGTGGTGTTAGAGTTGTGCGGACAACTGGGCATCCCTTTCAGCGAAGCCCCCATCCTCGAAAGCCAATTGCGGGAGGCAGACGAACTGATGATCGTGGGCACGTTGAGCGAGATCATCCCGGTCGTGCAGGTAGACGATTGGACGGTGAGCGATGGCAACCCCGGCCCCGTGACCCGTCGGTTGCAGCGGGTGTTCCGGGAAATGGTGGGCGCCCTGGAATAGGGATTCCAGGGCTAAGGATTCCAGGGCTAAGGATTCCAGGGCGCTGCAGCGCTAATAGGGGGCTGCGGAATCCCCCGCAGCGCCGGAATCCCCCGCGGCGCCGGAATCCCTATTCCGGCGCGGCCGGAATCCAGCCCTGGAATAGGGATTCCAGCCCTGGAATAGGGATTCCAGCCCTGGAATAGGGATTCCAGGGCTACAGCCGGAATCCCCCGCGGCGCCGGAATCCCTATTCCGGCGCGTCCTTGAGACGGAGCAATGAGAAGTGATCCGGATCACTCCCTCCATCGTCATTGACGAGGACGAAATTCAGTTCGAGTTCATCCGCGCTTCGGGGCCCGGCGGGCAAAAGATCAACAAGGTCGCTACGGCGGTACAATTGCGCTTTGACGCGAGCCGTTCCCCGTCTTTGCCCGACGATGTGCGTGTGCGACTCGTGCGCCTGGCAGGCCGGCGGGTGAACAAGGAGGGCGTGCTGGTGATTGACGCCCGACGCTTCCGCACCCAGGAGCAGAACCGCCGGGATGCACTCGAACGACTGATTGCACTGATCCGCAGGGCCGCCGAGAGGCCGACGCCACGCCGCAGGACCAAGCCGACGCTCGCCGCGAAAACACGCCGCCTGGAGGCCAAGCGCCGCCGTGGGAGGATCAAGCGATTACGGGAGAAACCGTTTTCTGAGGAGTGACCCCGCAGGTCGTTGCTTGTCGAAACGGCCATCGCGAATCACTTGCATGGATGAGAGTGGAAGGGTAGAATAGGACACGAGATCGTCTGGCCCAAGGAGCGAGATTGGCTACTGCACCGCTGGAGATCCACATTGGCGATCGGGTGCGCACGCGCAAACCCCACCCCTGTGGCGGTAGCGAGTGGGAAGTGACCCGTGTCGGGGCTGATATTGGCATGCGTTGCCTGACCTGTGGCCGGCGTGTGATGCTGCCGCGCAGCAAATTCGAGAAGCGGGTCAAGACGATCCTGGGCCTCGACAAAGGCCGGGGGTCGGCCTGAGGATCTGAGCATGCCGAGATCTCGCCAATTCGAGTCCTGTGGAGGCAAGCCTTGGAGGAAAACGTTCCGGTAGCCGAAGAGCAGGCGGCAATTTGCACAATTGATAAACTGACCTACTCCGAGGGCCGGGCTTATCGCTATCACATCTCCGACCAAGACGGCAACCTGCTCTACGTGGCCGAGCCGACCGGGTTGTTATTCCCCTCCCCCAAGCGCCTGATCGAGTTCTTCGACCCCGACCACAACCTGGTCGCTCGTCTCCAGCCGCCGGATATACCACCCTGGCTGCGAGCGACCCGCTACGAACTCCTCACCGCGGCAGAAGCAGAGGAGTCCATCGCGGTGATTCGTGAACGCTGGCGGTTGGTGGACATCCTACTTCTGCGCCTGCCATACTACGAGGTAGAAACAGGCGCAAAGCGTTATATCGCCAAGGGCAGCCGCTACGGGGAGAATCTCTACGAGGTCTTTGTCGCGCCCGAGGAAGAGCCGGAGGAAAGCGCCCCACCCCCTCCGAATGAACAAGAAATAGAGCGGCTTCTCAACCCACCATCCGTGCCTGATGAGGCGATAGAAGAGAGCACAGGCGAAGCCGAGGAGAGTGCCTGGGAGACCGCCGAGTGGCCCGTAGAAGAGGAACCAGGTATAGAGAGTGAGTCCGGGGCAACGAAGATAGCACAGATCCGCTGCCCCGTGGTCGGCCCTAGTTACATCATCGAGAACGTCGCCGAACCACTGCGCCAGGCTGTACTGGTACTGGCAGCGCTGACAATTCTGATTGACGTAGAATTATATACCTGAGGCGCTATCTCTTCGAGGTGCGTCGCCGAGGCTTATCACGCTTCAGTTCCGGCCACTCCAATCGCGATCCCTCGCGGGGTTGGGCTGTGACCATGTGTTTGACGGCCTGCGTCACTTCCTCCGGGTCATAGTCTTTCATTCGCGCCTTCACCTTCTCCAGCGCGGCGCGCTCGTCTTCGTCGAGGCGATCAGCCTCCAACGCGGCTAATGCGATGAGCAGCGCCCGCTCGTCCTCATTCAGGCCCCTTGCACCGCTCTTCAGCAGCCGACGCAGCCCGCCAAGATGGGGCACCTTCTTCCCTCGTTTACTCTTCGTCACTCTACATCCTCCTCGTTCGGAGTGCAATGTGAGACCTCGGCACATCGCAGCGCATCTGTTCCTCTTCCGCCTTGAGCAACGGGGGCACCAGGCATCTTCACGAGTCGCTTCTCTGACCCGGACAAGCCAGAACCAAACAGGCGCGCATCCTGCGAATTCGGGCCCACCGAGCAAGAACTCCACAGGTTAGGGCCTGTGCCGCCAACGCCACCACAATCCCACTGGATAGCCGATCATCTTGGCGACATCGCCGGTCACACGGATGAGCGGCACCAATAGAAACGCCTGCAGTCGTTCAACCAGGCTTAACCCGCCCCAAAGCCGCGTCAACCGCTGCCATGGCCGCCACAGCATCATGGGGATGGCAACCAGATAGAGCGACCACCACCACGGGCTTGCCAGCGCTCCTGCCGCCCCGATGAGTGGCACGGCGACGAGGTAAGTCAGATAGCGGATAGCATGTCGTCTGCGCCACAGGTCGGCCTTGCCGTCGCCCCGAGCGTAGCAGTAATACTGCCGAAAGAAGGCACGCAGGCTGGAACGCGGGCGGAAATAGACCAGTGCATCAGGCCTAAAGACGAAGGGCCCATAACGCTCACGCAGTCGGAGATCGAATATCAGATCTTCGCAATAGTCAAGCCACTCCGGGTAGCCCCCCACTGCTGCCCAGGCACTCTTGCGGAAAGCGACCGAGCGGCTGGAGGGGAGAAAATGCGCCGGAGCAACCTCGCGCAGTTCCGGCAACACCGTAGCACCCATCGCCACCTCAAAGACCGTCTGTGGATCAGGGTTAAAGAAGCCAGCGACGGTCTGGACATTCGTGTCTTCGAACGGCGCCGTGATCTCTTCCAGCCATTGTGGGCTCAGCCGCACGCCTGCATCGGTAACAGCGATGATGTCGCCTGTGGCAAGCCGAATCACGGCATTACGACCCTGCGAGATATTTGCCCCAGGCAACCGGACGACGCGCAGCGGCAGACGCCGCTCCGCCTCTAGCAGCGCGGGTGTCCCGTCGGTCGAGCCACCGTCACAGATCAGCACCTCGTCGGGGGGGCTGGTCTGGGCGGCTAGACTATCCAAGAGCCGAGGCAGACTTTCGGCCTCGTTCAACACTGTGGTAACGACGGAGACACGCATCGGTACCGCATTATACACAACGACGTGCTTGTCGCCAAATGGGTCCTCCAGACGCCCCTGGCGATGGAGTCCTAGAAGAAGACTTTCCACGGATCACAGTCTGACCACCCGCGGCGTGGTGCGGCAGTGCTCGGCGCGGATGATGGCGAGCACGTCGTCCACCGCCCGATCCAGTTCTCCCTCTCGGTTGACCACGACATAGTCGAACTCCCTCAGGCGCTCCATTTCGGCGCGGGCGGTAGCGATGCGCTGGCGCAGTTGTTCGGGGGAATCGCTCTGCCGCTTGCGCAGCCGCTGTTCCAGTTCCGCGGCAGAGCCGGCGACCAGGAAGATCAGAACGGCTTGAGGAACCAGGCGACGCACGGTGGTCGCGCCCTGCACGTCGAGCCGCATCACCACGTCCTTGCCGCTGGCCAGCGCTTCTCGCACCTGCTGCTTCGGAATGCCCTTGTGCTGGCCGTAGACGATCGCGTGTTCCAGCAGTTCGTCTTGGGCGATCATCCTCTCGAACTCGGCGGTGCTGACGAAGAGGTAATGCACGCCGTGGATTTCGCCTGGGCGTGGGGGGCGGTCGGTGGCGGTGACGACAAAGTGGAACGGGTAACCGCGCTCCTTCAAGCGTCGCACCACGGCGTCTTTTCCTACCCCCGCCGGGCCGGAGATCACGATGAGTAACGACTGAGGTACGTATGGTTCTCCCAAGGATCGCGCTCCCACTTGCGAGTTGGTGGTAAGTTGGTATACTGGTAGTTGGTAAACTGGTGACGTGTACCCAACTACCAATTTACCAACCTACCAATCTACCAACCTACCAATTTACCAACCTACCAATCTACCAACCTACCAATTTACCAACCTACCAATCTACCAACCTCGGAGGATGATCGTGCCGATTTATGAGTATCGCTGTCACGACTGCCGTCGCCGCGTGTCGGTGTACTGGCGCAGTTTTGCAGAGGTCAAGGACGAGCCGCCGGTCTGTCCGCGCTGTGGCGGCAAAAACCTCAAGCGCCTGGTCTCCCGCGTGCGTCTCGTTCGTTCCGAAGAGAGTCGCCTGGATGACCTAGCCGATATGAGCGACTTGCCTGACGAAAACGACCCCAAGAGTCTGGGGCGCTGGATGCGCAAGATGAGCGAAGTCGGCGAGGACCTGGGGCCGGAATTCGACGAGGTCGTGGGGCGGCTCGAAGCCGGCGAAAGCCCCGAGTCCATCGAAAAATCCATGCCGGAGTTGATGAGCGAGGGGGGCGAGGACCTGGGCGGAGGGATGGACGATTTGTGATGCGTGCTCACGGGTCACACATCACGCCCTTGCGCTTCAGCCTCGTCCTGACTACTTCCCTTATTTGCGCCTGCACCTCCTCCGGCGGACGGTCAGCGTCTATGATGACCCAGCGCGCCGGCTCTTGCCCGGCCAGTTCCAGGTAGCCGGCGCGCACACGCCGGTGAAACCCGATCGCCTCCGCGTCCAGGCGGTTCCACTCGGCGGAGCCGGAGCGGCGACGCGCTAACCCGACCTGCGGCGCAATGTCCAGGCACAGCGTCAGGTCGGGCGCCAGGCCGCCGGTGGCGAAAGCCGTGATTGCCCGCAGCGTCTCCAAGTCCAGCCCACGCCCGTAACCCTGATAGGCCAGCGTGCTATCAGCATAGCGGTCACTGATCACGATACGGCCTGCCGCCAGCGCCGGGCGGATCACCTGGACCACGTGTTGGGCGCGGTCGGCTGAATAGAGCAGGATCTCGGCCCGTGCGTCCATCGCCGTGTTGCGCGGGTCGTGCAGCACCGCGCGGATCTGCTCGCCGATGTCCGAGCCGCCCGGCTCGCGGGTCAACACCACGTCATAGCCTTCTCCCCGCAACCATTCCGCCAGCAGGCGTGCCTGCGTTGTCTTGCCGCTACCGTCGGGGCCTTCGAGGGTGATGAGCATCTTCACTCCTTCTCCGCCCGCATCGTCCAGGCTCCCGGCACACGCCGCCAACCTTGGCGCACCATGTCGTCGAAGCGTGCTCTCAGGCGCTTGAAATACGTCTCGCCATACAAGGGCTGGCCGAAGGCTAGTGCTTCCAACGGCTCACTGCGTTCTCGACCGCTACAGCCGTGTGCTCGAAGCACACGGCGGAGCCAGATGAAAGCCCTACCGGGCTTATCTGCAGCCCCCGCAGGCGGCTTTTATCTGTTCAGCCCGGTGCTTTAGCACCGGGCCAAGGGCGATCGGCGCCGCTCCCCCAAGTTATATATGCGCCCATCACCAGCCTGTCCCAGCCAGCGTTCAGCCTCGTCACTCATCGCTACGTTACTCCCCCAAATAGACCACCACGCGGCGGTGCGGTTCCTTGCCGCGCGATTCTGACGCCAGGTTGGCCGCGCGCACCAGTTCGTGCTGGCGGCGGCGGATGTAGGCGTTTTGTGGCGAGAGTTCGACTTCGGGGACACCACTCCGTACCTGCCGAATGGCCTCCTCGACCTCGTGCAATGCCCGACGCAACGGATCGGAAGGTTGGGTGACATCCAAGTGGAACATGTCGTTCAGACAGGCTTCCATCTGGGCGATGGTGTTGGCGCGCAGGACGTATATGGGCATACCCCTTCGTTCGGCGTCTACCACCAGGTGCGGGCGCTTGCGGTAATAGTTCTTGGTCGTAAGGACGACATCGGCCTCACCCAGGCCGCTCACCACGTGCACCGGCACGCGCATGTGGCGCACGGCGCGGTCGAGCCGGTTACGGGCGATGCCATAGGGGAGGATGCGTACCGGCTTGAGCGTATCCAGCACCTCCGGCGAAGGGGGTGAAGGTTCGGCCATCGTTCTCCCGCTCTCACGCTCTTCCAGGGAGAGCGGCGTGACTTTTTCCTTGCGGACTTGGCCGTCGGCGTCACGGTAGCGCAGTTCGGCCTGCAAAGGTCGTCCGCGTAGCAGCGCGTCCACCGATTCGGCCAGGTTGTGGTGGATGAGCAACCGCTGGCGGTCCTGGATCTCGATCAACACGTCGAAAGTAGGCGGCGCACGTCGTTCCAGGATCGTCTTTTGCGTGCCTCGGCGGCGCGCCTCTTCGTCGGAAAGCGTCACGCTCTCGATACCGCCGACCAAATCGGAGAGCGTGGGGTTCATCAGCAGATTGTCGAGCGTGTTGCCGTGCGCGGTGGCGATCAACTGCACGCCGCGCTCGGCGATCGTGCGGGCGGCCTCGGCCTCCAACTCGCGCCCGATCTCGTCAATGATGATTGCCTCGGGGTTGTGGTTCTCTACCGCTTCGATCATCACTTCGTGCTGGAGTGAGGGCATCTCGACCTGCATGCGGCGGGCGCGCCCGACGGCCGGGTGGGGGATATCGCCGTCGCCGCCGATCTCGTTGGACGTGTCCACGATGATGACGCGCTTGGTCTCGGCCAACACGCGGGCCGCCTCGCGCAGCATCGTCGTCTTGCCCACGCCGGGGCGTCCCACCAGGAGGATGCTCTTGCCGCTTTCGATGATGTCCTGGATGATGGCGATGGTGCCATAGACGGCGCGGCCCACGCGGCAGGTGAGGCCGACGATGTCGCCTTTGCGGTTGCGGATGGCGGAGATGCGGTGGAGCGTGCGGGCGATGCCGGCGCGGTTATCGGCGTCGAACTCGCCCACGCGATCATCCACATACTGGATCTCCTCGCGGGTCACCTCGGTATTGCGCAGCACTACCTCGCCATCGGTGTAGCGGGCCGTGGGCACACGTCCCAGGTCGAGGATCACCTCCAGCAGATCGTCCCGCCGCCCGATCGCTTGCACGGCGGCGCGGATGTCCTCCGGCAGCACGGCCATAATGGCGTCTAGATCGTCGGTGATGTGGTTGGTATAGTTCATCTGTTCACTCGCCCGAAAGTGTCCATAGGTCACTGACTAGAAACTGCTGAAAATCGTGGATGTGCTCGCGCAGGCGCTCGTCAGCAGTCATCTCTGGTCGAGGATCCACGTAATATACACCGTCCAACCGGCTCAGGGCATCTGATACTGCCCAAGATCGGCCAGGAAGGCAACGAACCTCTCGAACGCCGCTTTGAATTCAAAGGGAGATTCAATCCACAGATGCAGACGTGTCCTGAACGCTCGCCTGCAAATCACCCAAGGTCATCATCGTCATCGGATGGATTTCCTCCGCTCGGCATTCCTGGCGTCGTACTCGATCCACTTTTCGACGGGCCAGTCTTCGACTAGAGCACGTTTCCAAAAGTTTTTAGTCCGTTACACGTGAAATTCTTGCACAATGAGCAAGGATTTTTACCACAAAGGACACTACGGCTACACTAAGGACACAAAGGTATCC
>FWPU01012052.1_pt1 | contig 11711 bp, 11 predicted proteins | sample 2228361 | NCBI WGS metagenome assembly FWPU01 (sample SAMEA103939777, study PRJEB20133) | metagenome | reverse complement strand
GGGAGCGAGGAAACCGCCCATGAGAAAGCCGAAAAAGGGCCGCCCCCTGAGCCACTGGAGGCTCAAGGAAAAAGAAGCCGTGAACATGACCCAGAGAGCCAGGATCCACGGCGGAGCCAAAGGCCAAGGCAGTATGTTTTGGACCGGCCTGTAAGTGCCCGACGCAATTAAGGCCGAGTCCACAAGAAAACCGAGGAAAGAGGCTATGGCCACAAAGGACCACTGCCTGAAATTCGTCTCCCCGAGAAACAGCGACTGAAAGGACAGCACAAGAAGCGCCACGGCAGGCCCCAGCCAGCCCATGCCCTGCCCCGCGCCCCAGACGCAGGCCAGCCATCCGGTCTGGAACGCAGCAAACTGCATGGGACGCACATACCTTGGCGGCAGCTTTGCCATGGAGCTGGTCCTGTCTACTGCCACCTTTGAGGCACTTTCTCGATCCGGCTCACGTCGTATCCAAGGCCGGAAAGGAGATGAACGATCCTCTCGAAATCCGGCTCGGGAATGGAAGGCGTCCTGGCCATGATCCACACATAGTCCCGCTTTTGACGGCCAATCACGGTCTGCGTGTAGTCCTCGTTGAGATACACAATCCTGTAATCGGCCTTGATCGGCCAGACGAACTGCATGCCCCAGACAGCGTTCGTGCGGGTGTCGCGCACGAAACCCTTGGGCCGGAACCGTTTGAGAGGACCGTCGAAGCTGCCCGCCCGGAACGTGAAAGTCGTCGCGATCGTCCCGTCCTTGTTGCGCTCGTACGACTCCACGGCGTTGTGGGCGCCCTTCTCGAGAAAGGTGGGAATGTTCGCAATGACGTACCAGTCGCCCATGAACCGATCAAGATCGACAAATTCGACTGTCGGAATCCCCAGGCTGGGCGTGGCCCTGCAACAGGAAAGGGTCAAAAGAGCCAGAACAAGACCCGTCAAACTGAGTTTCATGACTCATCTCCTGAGAAAGGTCCAGGGAAGAACTCCAACCCGCCGTTCCCACGGTTATCGTAAGATGCCCCGGAGGCCGGCCGGGTCTCTTCCAAGGTTTCGAACGCCTCTGCCCTCCCGATGGAAGAGATTCCCCCGGCCCGGGAAGGAGTTGGACACGAGCATGGATTCAACTTTTTTCCGTTTCTGCTACGATGACAGCGGATTCAGGAAACGCGGACCGAACATGAGGGGACCTTCTGGGCTCAGCAACAGCTTCGGACGAATCATGACCAGAGAGCAAAGCGCAGGCAGTCCCCTGATCGAAGTAGAGGGCCTCAAGACCGGGTTCCAGACCGAACGGGGCTGGGCCTGGGCTGTGGACGGCGTGTCTTTTTCCATCGAGAGGGGCAGAACCCTTTGCCTGGTCGGAGAAAGCGGCTGCGGAAAGACCGTCACCGGTCTTTCGATTCTCCGCCTGGTGCCTTCGCCCCCGGGCAGGATCGTCTCCGGCCGGATCCGGATCGACGGAATCGACCTGCTCGGGCTCCCTGAAAAACAGATGCGCCGCGTCCGGGGCAACCGGATCTCCATGATCTTTCAGGAGCCCATGACCTCTCTGAACCCGGTTTTCACCGTGGGCAGCCAGGTGGAAGAGGCCATCCGGCTCCACCAGGGCGTGTCGCGGAAAGAGGCCCGGAAGCGCACGATCGAGATGTTCGGCCGGGTCGGGCTTCCGTCTCCTGAGCAAAGGATCCGGGACTACCCCAATCAGTTGAGCGGGGGCATGCGGCAGCGCGTCATGATCGCCATGGCCCTGAGCTGTCATCCGGATGTGTTGATCGCGGACGAGCCCACGACCGCGCTGGACGTCACCATACAGGCCCAGATCCTCGACCTCATGGCAGGACTTCAGAAGCAGATGGGCATGGCGATCCTTTTCATCACCCACGATCTGGGGATCGTGGCGCAGATCGCCGACGACGTGGCGATCATGTACGCGGGAAGGATCGTGGAATACGCGGCCGTGACCGATCTCTACGATCGGCCCCGCCACCCGTACACCCTGGGCCTGCTCAGGTCGGTCCCAAAGCCGCGGCCGAGTGAAGGAGGACGTCCAAGACTCGATGCGATCCCCGGAACGGTGCCGGACCTGACGCGCCTGCCGGCCGGGTGCAGCTACCAGGACCGCTGTCCGTGGGTTTTCGAAAGATGCCGCAGGCAGGCGCCGCCTCTGCTCCCCATCGGTCAGGGAAGGGCCGGCGGGCAGAGGCGATCGGCCTGCTGGAGGTGGGAGGAGCTGTGAGCGGTCCAGCGGCAGCGGCGGTCCTGGTCGAAGTCCGGGACCTCAGAAAGCACTTCCCGGTTCGGGCCGGAATCCTCGGACGGAGCCGGCGGTCCCTCAAGGCCGTGGACGGGGTGAGCTTCGTCATCCGCAAGGGGGAGACTCTGGGCCTGGTGGGCGAGAGCGGCTGCGGCAAGACCACCCTGGGCAGGAGCCTGCTTCGCCTCGAAGAGCCGACGGCAGGCTCGGTACGTTTCGAAGGCGTCGAGATCACGAGCCTTCCGCGCGCCGAAATGAGAAAGATGCGGCGGCAGATGCAGATGATCTTTCAGGACCCCTATTCCTCGCTCAACCCCAGGATGACCGCAGGGGCCATGATCGAGGAGGGTCTCATCGTGCACCGGCTGGGAACCCGGCGCGAAAGGAGAGAGCGGGTCGCGGAGCTTCTCAACCTTGTGGGGCTCTCGCCCCGCGACGCCGGCAAGTATCCTCACGAGTTCAGCGGAGGCCAGCGCCAGAGGATAGGCATCGCCCGGGCTCTGGCCCTTCTTCCCAGGTGGATCATAGCCGACGAACCCGTGTCATCCCTGGACGTTTCGATCCAGGCTCAGATTTTGAATCTCCTCGTGGAACTCCAGGAGTCCTTCGGCCTCACGTACCTCTTCATTTCCCACGATCTGCGGGTGGTCGAGCACGTGAGCGACCGCGTGGCGGTCATGTACCTGGGAAGAATCGTCGAGCTTGCGCCGAGCCGGGTGCTTTACGCCCACGCCCTTCACCCCTACACGCAGCTCCTGCTCGCCGCCCTGCCCGTCCCGGACCCGCGGCGGCGTGGCAGGCCCGCAGTGACCGGCGATGTTCCGAGCGCCATGTCGCCGCCGGAGGGCTGCACCTTCCATCCCCGCTGCCCCTTGTGCAAGGCCGTCTGCAGGGAAGCGCCGCCGGAACAGGTCGAGGTGGAGCCGGAACATTTCGTGGCCTGCCATTTACATGCAGCGGAGAGTCGGGGGCCGGCACTGCCCTGACCCCGGCCCCACCCTCAGCCGCAAGCGCGCCTGTCGCGGACGGTCACATCGCATAGGGGCAGCCGGCCCTTCCTCCGCCAGGGCCCGGGCCCCGGCCCCGTCCCGGGCATCCCGGACACATGCCCGCCCAGGGGATGCCGAACGAGCAGCCCGGAGGAAGCTTGCCGATCTGCTCGGGCGTAAGCAGTCCTCTGGCCTTGAGCCGGTAGGCCTGCGCTTTCTCCTGCTTCTGCGCTGTCAGGCGATTGAGTTCCTTCTGAACCGCCTCGATTTTTTCAGCCTTTGCCTGGGGATCCCGGAAGAGATCGCCGAGCTCCAGCCGCTTTTTCTGGATCTGGGCGTCCAGGTCGACTGTCTCCTTGAGAAACTCGCTCCGGAAGGATTCCATCTTGCTTACCTGCTCGTCCGTAAGGCCCAGCCTCTGCTTGAGGCCAGGCATGTCGCCTCCGCACCAGCCGTGCGGCCCGGGGCCTCTGCCCGGTCCGCCCCAGGCCGGATCCGCGGGCGCGTTCTCCTGCTGAGGCTGCGCCCATGAGACCGCCGCCATGAAAAGAAGAGCGGCTGCCAGGATGACGGCCGATCCGAGAAACCATCTGGAACTGTGTCGGTTTCGATCCAGGAGTTTTGCTTCCATCTTGCGATCTCCTTCCGCTTGCGTTTACGGTCATGGCTTGTCTGCGAGAGGGGGTTCCCCAAAATCTCCGTTAGGCCCCCGGCCTCTCCGGCCCATGCCAGGCCCAGGACCCGGCCCCATGCCGGGACACTGCATCCCCCGGCCGATCCATTCGAGATATTGCGCCCGCTCCCCGGGATCCATGGACTCTGTCTCCTTGAGAATCCGTTCCACCACCATGGCCTGGTGATTCTTCTGAAGCTCGGCAACGCGATCCAGGCAGGCGCGGATTTTCTCGCGATCCGGCGGCTCCTCCCGCAGGGCCTCGAACAGGGAACGCCGGGCTTTGCGGACCTCGTCCCAGGCCTGCCTGAATTCGGGAATCCAGGGTTCGCGGGCCTTGAGAATCTTCTTCTGGAGAGGCCGGGGCAGGGCCGCGAACGGTTCGACAGCACCGGAGAGGCGGGGAGGCATCGGTTCCTCCCGGAGCCTGTCCGAGACCAGAACAGCTCCCAGAGAAACGTTCAGGCCAATGGAAAAGCCAAGGACGATGTAAAGCACTTTCTCTCTCATCCGTTGCCCCCTTGCCCGGCGGCCAGAGCTTCCCAGTACCGTTGCTCGAGGGAATCCGGCGGGAGTTCGGAAAAGATCTCCAGGCTGAAGGCCTGCAGAGCGTGTTCGCTCTGCTCGTCCTCACCCGGCGTCTGGCGGACGGACGCGGCGATCAGCTGGCCCGCCAGGATCCCGGCGAGGAACAAGCCGGCCGTTGCCCACCCGTAGGGAGAGAAAAACCGGGGCCTCAGAGCCAACAGGCGAGTCCCGGCAAGGTCGCGGATGGAGCGGGTTCGCTGCTCGCGGGCACGGGAGAGCACCTGGCCGGCCAGCCCGTGCTCAGGCGGCTCGACTCCTTCGTACGCCCCAAGCAAGCGATCCAGGGCCTGCATTTCCCCAAGGGCTTGCCTGCAACGGGCGCATTGGAACAGGTGGCGTTCGATCGCCGCCTTTCGGAAGGATCCGAGCTCGCCGTCCGAAAAGCTTTTCAGGCGCTTCTGGATTCTTTTGCAGCCCATCCGGGAATCCTCCCCTTCACTCCTTCAAACACCGGACAGCCCCGAAATCCTGCGGTCCTTTGTCGGCGCCTCCCTTTTCCCCCGGCCGGATCTCATTCCTACCCCCGCACAAGGTCTCCCAGCGAAGCTCTCAAGCGATCCATGGCTCGCACGAGCAGGCTCTCTACAGCTCCCTGGCTGCACTCCATGTGCTCGGCGATCTCCCGGTAGGAAAACCCGTGGTATCGGTGGAGGATCAAGGCGAGCCTCTGCCTCGGAGGCAGGCTCAGCACGGCCCGGCGCACGCGCAGGGCCCGTTCTCTTTCGGCCGTGTCCCGCCGAGAGCCGTCCGATCCAAAAATTGGGCCGAGGCTCTGCTCGGACTCATTGCACGGCAGCGGGTCCGGCCTTGTCCTGAAAAGGGGCTCCCGGGCTTTCCTGCGGCTGTGGTTAAGACAATGATTCACCGCCACACGAAACAACCATGTGGAAAAGCGCGCCCTGGGCTTCCACCGGCCCGCGTTCAGAAAGACCTTAAGGAAGATTTCCTGAGCAAGATCCCGGCTTTCCTGTGCGTCCCCGCAATACCGATACGCGAGATTGAGTATCTGCCGCTCGTACCGGTCCACGAGGCTCCGGAACGCGTCCTCATCCCCCCTGGCGACCCCTTCCATCCATCGGACTTCGGGTTCGCTCTGTTCGGCCGATCGATTCGGCACCGCCTCCTCCCGGGAAAACGCAAAGGCAGCCAGGCAAGACCCGTGTACAAACAATAACACCCCGGGCCCGCCAAATCCTGCGCTCAGGCCCGAGGCGACTCCAATGCAGCCGCAGGCGACAGTGCCGCCGCGAGATCCCATGCAGAATGAGACCCGACCCCAAACCGGTGTGTTCCCGTGTTCACGTTCTCGGTGGCCTGAACAAATCGCCGCTCTGGGGGATCAGGGGCCGGGCGTCAGGGGCCACCCGCCCAGAACCAGCCCCAAAAGACGGACGCGACGGAGCGCGTCCTTCCAGGGAGGTCTGAACCTTGCAAACAGATCAGGAAGGCTCTTCTGCAGGGCGCACCCCCCTGGGCAGCAATCCGTAAAATGAAGGACTGACCCCTGGACGAGATGGATCTCAAGATGCAGGAAAGCCGGGCCCTGGTCACGGGCTGCTACCTGGCTCTCGGGATCCTGGCGTTCTTCACGGGCACTCTGCCGGGTGAGCCCTTGCAGCTCCTTTCAGCCTTGGCGGTCATGCCTGCCTCGGCCCTGGCATCCCTGTGGCTCCTCGGACAGCGCGGCTCTGCGCGCCTTCGCTTTCCCTCGGCCGCTGTCACGGTTTTTGGCCTCGTTCTGGACGGCATCCTTGCCACCTGGGTGATCTACTGGACCGGAGGAGTCGAGAGCCCGTGCCTGCCTTTCTATCTCACGGCCGTGCTGGCCGCCTCGTTCCGGTTCGGGCCCAGGGGAACCGCCCTGGCGAGCCTCCAGGCCGCTGCCGGCTGGGTCCTGGTGGCGATCCTCGATCCAGGGGACCACGCGAGGGATTCGGGCTGGGGGTTGCTGGCCCTTCGGATCGTGATCCCTTTTGCCGCAGCCGGTTTTGCCATCCGGGCCCTGCACCGCCAGCAGGACCGGTACCGGAAGGAGAAGGCCGTCCGTCGACAGCTCGAGCGGGCTCACAGGGAGCTGGAGAAGGCCTACAAGGATCTCGAAGAAGCCCAGGACCGCCTTCTCCACGCCGAAAAGCTGGCGACCATCGGCAGGCTGGTGGCCAACGTGGCCCACGAAATCAACAACCCGATCAGCTTCGTTTACGGCAACCTCGTTCATCTCCATGCCTATGTCGGACGGCTCAAGGAGATCCTCACCTTTGACGACGCCCTGTCTCTTTCCCCGCAGGACCGCAGCCGGCGCGAAGCGCTCAAGGAGTCCCTGGAGTACGCCTATGTGGTCGAGGATCTCGATCGAGCCATCGAGGGATCCAGAAAGGGCGCGGAGCGGATCCGCAAGATCGTGGAAGCCCTGCTCAAAGGCGCCAGGCCGGGCAGGAAGACATTTCGCAGGGTCGACCTCGTGGAAATCGTGGAGAACGTTCTTCGCGAAAAGGAAGACACTGCGGCTTTCCGGCCCCGGATCGTGCGCGAATATGCCGTGGCTTCTGCGGCGGTCGAGGGAGACCCGGATGAGCTGAGCCGGCTCTTCGAGAACCTGCTCGACAATGCCGCCCACGCGTCCGGCCCGGCCGGCACGATCCGCGTTCGAATCTCGACGGGCGGCCAGGGCTCTGGCGGTTCTTGCCTTTTTCTGGTCGAGGTCGAGGACGACGGAACCGGCATCCCGCCGGAGAACCTCGCCCGGGTCTTTGAGCCTTTTTTCACCACCAAGGAGGCCGGCAAGGGAACCGGGCTGGGGCTCTCCATCGCCTACAGCATCGCCAGGCGGCACGGCGGCCGGATCGAGCTGGCGAACGGGGCCGAGGGAGGCGCCGTGGCCCGCGTCTCCCTCCCCGCCCCGCCCCAACCGGCCGAAGGGGTCAGTCCTTCATTTTACGGGTAGCCGCGGCCGCTTTGCCCTTTGATCCTGCCAGGTCTATAATTTGAATCTTTTCCGCGTCACGGTCTTGTCTGTGCGGAGAAGCTTCCCGTGAAAAATATCGATCTCCACATCCACACGAACGCCTCGGACGGCACCCTCTCACCCTCGCAGGTGGTTGCCGAAGCCCGCGAGGCGGGCCTGGCCGTGATCTCCATCACGGACCACGACACAACCGCCGGACTCGCCGAAGCCATCGAAGCCTGCCGCGAGGCCGGAATCGAGTTCGTCCCCGGTGTGGAGATCAGCGCAACCCACCCCATCGGCGAAGCACATATTCTCGGTTACTGGGTGAATTTCCGCGACCCGGCTCTGGCGCAGTTTCTCCACAGCCCCCTGTCCACCCGGATCTCCCGCATCGCGGAGATGTGCAGGAAGCTCGGCGAGCTCGGCATGCCGGTGGATCCTGAAGAAGTGTTCCGGGAAGCGGCAGACGCCGAAGCCGTGGGAAGGCCCCACGTCGCCCGTGTCATGCTGCGCAAGGGCTACGTAAGGCACATGGACGAAGCCTTCGACCGTTATCTGGGCGAAGGCAGGCCCGCCCACGTCAAGCGCTTCAAGAACACGACCGGAGACACCATCCGCATGATTCACGCCTGCGGCGGAATCTCGGTCATTGCGCACCCGGGGCTCATACGCGACCGGGCGCTCATCGACGCCCTCATCCAAGAAGGCGTCATGGGGATCGAGGTCTACTGCCACGAGCACAAGAAGACCCAGGCCTCTCGCTTCGCCCGCCTCGCCAGGGAGCGGGGCCTTCTCGTGACCGGCGGGTCTGACTACCATGGGGCCATGCTGGACAAGCCGTTTCGCCTGGGGGACCTCAAGGTCCCCTACGAATGCTACGAGAGGCTTCTGGCGGCCCGCAACCGCCTGAAAGCCGCCTCCCAGCAGACCTAGCCTCCCACAAGGGCCCGATAGGCCTTCTCGATCCGGTCCCAGTTCTCTTCCCGGTCCATGGCCCAGTAGCGTCCCATGACCGTCACCACCTCGCCGAGTCCGAGCTCCCTGGCCCTGTCCTCGACCTTGCCCACGTAAATGGCGCCGCTCTCCGGCCTTTCCCCCCTTCTGCCCAGGAGCCCGTGGATCCAAACCTTCCGCACACCTTCCCGTCTGGCCAACTCCATGAGGGCCAGAAGATAATCCAGGGGCCCATGGGAGCTGTAAAAGGAAACGATGCCCAGGAGGTGCAGGGCGCAGCCTGCATGCCTGGCAGGCTCCATGGCCCAGCGGAAGACCGGATTTTCGAAAAAGGAACCTGTGCGGATCGCCTCGTCGATGCGAACCCGGTCCGACGGCACGACACGGCCTGCGCCGATATGAAGGTGTCCGCACTCGGAGTTGCCCACGCTGCCCTGTGGCATGCCCACAGCCAGACCGGCTGCCTCCAGGCAGGTCCAGGGGCAGGATTGCAGCAGGCTGTCCATGAAAGGCGTCGGGGTCTGGGCGATGAGATTCCCCTCGGTCGTCTCCTGGTATCCCCAGCCGTCCAGGATGAGAAACAGAATCCTCGGCCGGCCCGAAGGACCGGGCCTGACCAGGCCGGCTCGGCGCGGCCGCGCGGCGGCATCCTTCTCGATGAGGCTCCGGCCCGTCATTTCCGGCGGCGCGGGCAGGCCGAACAGATCGAGAACCGTGGGCGCCACGTCCACCAGGCTCCCGCCGGCCCTGAGCCGCGGCGCCGCGGATCCTTCCGGCGGGATCAAGACGAAGGGCACCGGACTCGCGCTGTGGCCCGTGTCCACCGCCCCGTCCGGGTAGAATCGCTTCTCGACCGTGCCGTGGTCGGCTGTAACCACCGTGATCCAGCCGAGCCTGCGCGCTTCCTCGACGACCCGGCCGGCCTGGCGGTCAACGGTCTGGATGGCCCGCCGAACCGGCTCGTCCCGTTCGGTGTGTCCCACGACATCCACGTTGGCAAAGTTGCCGAGCACGAACTCGTGTCTGCCCTTTTTCAGGCCGTCCAGAAGAGCGTCGGCCACACCGGCGGCGTTCATCTCGGGCAGCTCGTCGAAGTTGCGAACCGACTTGTCCGACGGCACGACAACGCGCTCCTCGAGAGGAAAGGGCTCGGCCCTCTTGCCGTTCAAGAAGAAAGAGACGTGAATCGCCTTTTCCGACTCCACCACGCGCAGCTGGCGGATGCCGTGCCTGCTCAACACCTCGCCCAGGGTGTTTTCCACCCGGCCGATGGGCGGGAAGGCCACGCGGACCGGCAGGCCTTTCTCGTATTCGATCATCGTCGCCATGCGGCCTGGCAAAGCGTCCGGCCGGGGAAAGTGCGAAAAAGCCGGATCCGCAAGCGCCCGGGTGAGCTCGAACTCCCGCTCGCCCCGGATATTGTAAAAAATCACGCTGTCGCCCCTGCGGATCCTGCCCCTGGGCGCTCCGTCAGGGCCCACCGCCACCATGGGCTCCATGAGTTCATCCTCTTCTCCACGGCCGTAAGCCTGCCGGACCGCGTCGGAAAGACGGGTTCCGGCCCGGACTTCTCGAAACGCTCCTGAGTCTGACATGCTCTCTCCTGTGCTGGATCCCTCGCGCAGCCCGGATTCCTCGGTCCTGTCTGAAGGCAATGGGCAGGGACAGATCAATCGGCCAGGCGGCGGGAGGCTCAACCCGGCCCCTGAACCTTTCCCGGGCCATCGCCGAGCCGGTCGAGTCCCTCCCTGGAGACCCGGTTGGACGGGTCGTAGCCGAGGGACCTGCGAAAGGCTCTGCGGGCCTCGGCCGGAGAGCCGAGCTTTTCCCAGCAAAGCCCTTTTCGGGCATAGACCTCTCCCAGCCAGTACGGATGCCCCCTGAAGTAAATCTCTGCTTTGTCCAGAAACACCAGGGACTGACGGAGATCCCCCCGGCGCATCCGAACATCGGCCAGGTAGAGGTAACTGAACGGGTTTGCCGGATCCAGGCCCAGGGCTTTTTCCAGAAGATCCTCGGCCCCGGCCAGATCCCCCTTCTCCAGGGCTTCACGGCCGTCGGCCGCGGACCGAAAGGAGGCGACGAGTCGCGGCGACGCTTCCGCCGGCGGCAGGCTTGCGTCGAAAGCCCCGCGGTCCGCCAGCGCAAGCCGCCGGGCCTCCTCACCGCCGTCTCCCAGCCTGGAGGAAGGGCCGGCTCCGCAGCCGGCCGAAACGAAAAGAGCCGCCCCCGCTGCGAGGGCCAGGGAAAAGAGAAGAAGGAGACCCACGGGCAGGCCGCCGCCCCCTGCAGCCGGCGATCCCGGCATCACGCTCGGGGGCATCCCGTTCGGGCCCGATTCCGGCCTGCTCAAGCCGCGGGCTCCAGGGCTGCGGCGATGGCCTCGCCGATGTTGTCCACGAGGATAAACTCCATCTCCTCCCGGACCGAAGGCGGCAGATCCTCGAGGTCCTTTGCGTTGAGTTTGGGCAGAACCACCTTTCGGATCCCGGACCTGCGGGCGGCAAGCACTTTCTCCTTGATCCCGCCGACCGGGAGCACCTTGCCGCGAAGCGTGATCTCGCCGGTCATGGCCACGTCGGAACGGACCTTTCGATCGGTCAGGAGACTCGCCAGAGCCACGACCATGGTGACGCCGGCCGACGGGCCGTCCTTGCGGATCGCTCCGGCCGGAACGTGCAGATGCACGTCCGTGCCCTCGAAGAATTTCTTGGGGATGCCCAGCTCGGATGCCTTGGAGCGCACGTAGCTCATGGCGGCCTGGGCGCTCTCCTTCATCACGTCTCCGAGCTGGCCTGTCAGGATGAGATCCTTCTTCCCCTCCATGCGGGTGGCCTCGACAAACAGGATGTCCCCTCCGGTGGGCGTCCAGGCCAGCCCGGTCGCGATCCCGGGCGCCGTGATCCGTTCGGCGACCTCGGAGAAGAACCTCTGGGGCCCGAGATACTCCTTGAGGTCGTCGGGCCCCACCCGGGTCGGTTCGGTCCTGCCTTCGGCGACCCGTCTCGCCACGCCCCTGCAGACCGCGGCGATCTCGCGCTCCAGGTTCCGCACGCCCGCCTCGCGGGTGTAGTCCCGGATGACCCGCATCAAGGCCTCGTCGGTCACCTCCAGCAGCTCCGGCGAAAGCCCGTTCTCCTTGAGCTGCTTGGGCAGGAGATAGTTCCGGGCGATGAACATCTTCTCCTCGTCCGTGTAGCCGGGCAGCTCGAGCACCTCCATCCGGTCTCGCAGCGCGGGCGGAACGGTGTCCAGCACATTGGCCGTGGTGATGAAAAAGACCCGGGACAGATCGACCGGAACCTCCAGGTAATGA
>FWPU01012051.1_pt1 | contig 11711 bp, 10 predicted proteins | sample 2228361 | NCBI WGS metagenome assembly FWPU01 (sample SAMEA103939777, study PRJEB20133) | metagenome | reverse complement strand
TGGATAACCAACGGCGGGGAGGCTGACCTGTATACGGTAATTGCCATGACCGACCGGAAGAAGGGCGCAAGGGGAGCCAGTGCTTTCATCGTGGAGAAGGGCACCGCCGGCTTCAGCTTCGGAAAGAAGGAGGAGAAGCTGGGGATCCGCTGTTCCGCTACCCGGGAACTGGTGTTTAACCAATGCCGTATTCCCCGGGAAAACCTCCTGGGCAAAGAAGGGTTCGGCTTTATTATCGCCATGAAAACCCTGGACATGGCCCGTCCCGGGGTAGGGGCCCAGGCGGTGGGGCTGGCCCAGGGGGCCATAGACGCGGCGGTCAAGTACGCCAGGGGCAGGGTCCAGTTCGGGCAGCCCATATCCTCCTTCCAGGCCATCCAGCACATGCTGGCGGACATGGCTACCCAGACGGAGGCCGCCCGTGCCCTGGTCTACGCCACAGCCAGGATGATCGATGCCGGGGCCAGGGATTACTCCCGGGAATCGGCGATGTCCAAGCTTTTTGCCTCGGACGTGGCCATGAAGGTGGCGGTAGACGCGGTCCAGATATTCGGCGGGTACGGCTACATGCGGGAGTACCCCGTGGAGAAGATGCTCCGGGACGCCAAGATAACCCAGATCTACGAGGGCACCAACCAGATCCAGCGCAACGTCATCGCGGCGGAACTGATCAAGGAAGCCGCCGGCAAGAAGAAGTGAAAACCGGGAAAAGGGCCGGGAAAGGCCGGGGCGAGGTGCTATGAAGGTAGTCGTCTGTATCAAACAGGTTCCCGATACCTCCGAGGTCAAGATCAACCGCGAGACCAACACCCTCATCCGGGAATGGGTCCCCAGCATCATCAACCCCTTCGACATGTACGCCCTCGAGGAGGCCCTCCGCGTCCGGGAGCGGTGCGGGGGGAGCGTGACCGCTATCAGCATGGGCCCTCCCCAGGCGATGGATTCCCTGCGGGAGGCTATCTCTTACGGGATTGACGAGGCGATCCTCATCAGCGACCGAGCCTTCGCCGGCTCCGATACCCTGGCTACATCTTATACCCTAGCCCGGGCCATCGCTATATTGGGGGGAGTCGACCTGGTAGTCTGCGGCAAGCAGGCCATAGATGGGGACACCGCCCAGGTAGGGCCGGGGGTAGCCGAGGAACTGGACATCCCGCATGTAACCTACGTAAAGAAAATCGTCGAAATTCGTGATGGTTATCTCCAGGTGGAGCGCATGGTGGAGGGCGGATACGAGGTGGTAGAGACGGGGCTCCCGGCACTGATCACCGTGGTCAAGGAGATCAACGAGCCCCGCGTGCCGTCCCTCAAGGGTATGATGCGGGCCAGGAAGGTGGAGATCCCGGTCTGGAAGGCGGGGGACCTGGGCGTGGATCCGGGCCGTATCGGGCTGGCCGGGTCGCCCACCACCGTAGTGAGGATCTTTACCCCCGAGCTGAGGCGCAGGGGAGAAATGCTGGAAGGGACGGCCGTGGAACAGGCCCGCGCCCTGGTGGAGAGACTGCGCTCCACCAGGTTAATCTGATCCCCGGTTATTCTGAGCAGTTAATCGAGCCGGAGGCGAACATGAGCGAGATAAGGGTTGATACCGAAAAGTGCGAGGGATGCGGTGCCTGCCTGCCCGGTTGCCCTTACGGGGCGATTACCATGACCGGCGGCGTGGCGGTGATCGGGGAGGCTTGCAACTTGTGCGGGGCCTGCCTGGAGCTGTGCCCCACCGGCGCCCTGAGCCGGGCGGGTGATGAGGTTATCCACCAGGCCGGCAGGATGGAAGGGCGTCGACCGGAGGAGCACCGCGACATCTGGGTCTATGCCGATCACCGCCGCGGCAAGCTGGCGGGAGTTACCCTGGAGCTCCTCGGGGAGGGGCGCAAACTGGCCGACCACCTGGGCGAGCGCCTCTGCACCGTGCTGTTAGGTCATGGCATGGAAGGAACCGCCAGGGAACTGGTCGCCCACGGCGCCGACGTTGTATACCTGGCGGATTCCCCCGAGCTGGAGCACTTCCGCGATGACCCCTACGTGGATGTAATGGCCGGCCTGGTGGTGGAGCTCAGGCCCGCCATCGTCCTTTTCGGTGCCACGTCCACCGGCAGGTCCCTGGCCCCGCGGCTGGCTGCCAGGCTGCGGACGGGGTTGACCGCCGACTGTACCGAGCTGGCCATCGACCCGGGGACGAAGCTGCTGATGCAAACCCGGCCGGCTTTCGGCGGCAATATCATGGCTACCATCCTGTGCCGGGATGCCCGCCCCCAGATGGCCACCGTCCGGCCGCGGGTGATGAAAAAGGCGGTGCGGGACGATTCCCGGTGGGGGGAGATCATTCCCATACCGGTGAACGGGAAGGCCCTTCACCAGAGAACCAGGGTGCTGGAATTCATCGAGGACCTGGCAGAAACCGTGAACCTGGAGGACGCGGAGATCATCGTCTCCGGGGGCCGGGGGCTGGGCGACCCCAAGAACTTCGCCCTGGTTCGTGAGCTGGCCGGCCTGCTGGGGGGAGCGGTGGGGGCTTCCCGGGCGGTAGTGGATGCAGGCTGGGTACCATACTCCCACCAGGTGGGGCAGACCGGCAAGACCGTTTCCCCGAAGGTGTACATTGCCTGCGGCATCTCCGGGGCGGTGCAGCACCTGGCCGGTATGCAGTCCTCGGACGTTATCGTGGCCATCAACAACAACCCCCAGGCCCGGATCTTCGACGTAGCCACTTACGGTATCGTCGGAGATGTCCTGGAGGTGCTTCCCGCCCTCATTGCCGAGATCAAGAGGTTGCGGGGAGAGGGTTAGGAGCCGTATTCCCTGGTTGCCCCCCCCGGGCCAGGGTTGTTTTCTTCCCTGCTGAATATATATGGTAACAGATACGGCGGTTCCAGGGGGTGATGGACATGGCCAGCAGCTTCCTATCAGGTTTTTCCGAGGGGATAACGGCCAGGGAGGAAGAGGTTAACAAGGAAGATCGAACCCTGCTGATCATTGAAGCCGTCTCCCGGGAGCTCCACCGGATCCATCAGGAGAGAGCCCTGGAAGGATTCTTGCACCGGCATAGATCCCCGGCCACCTCTTCGGAGACAGGCTCATGAACTCAAGCCCGGTTGCTTTTCGGGCTAGAACCATGGTTTTCCTTCTGGTTGCGGCAGAAATCGCCGCTACCGTAAAGGGGTTGGCAATGGGAAGGCCGCTTGGTGCTGGGCAACGCCGGATCTTTCGGTTTGAGCAGCACACACGCCCCCCATATGGTCATCGGGCTTACCTCAGGCACCAGGAAGTTCATTATCCGGGCAGCCCGCCTAAAGGTCATCTCCGTGCTCAGCTCCACCGCCAGCTTCTCCATGCGCGGGGTTAGCCGCCGCTTTGCCTCCCAACCTAAAGCCTCATCCAGTAGAAACCGGTACTCACCAGTCCTTCGGTTCTGTATAACCGCCGCCGTAGACTAAATTCACCAAATCCCGAGACACCACTACGGGGCTTGAAACCTATACACTCTTGGTAATAGATGCGGCCTGGGGTCTTGGGGAAGCGGTCGTCAGCGGCGTTATATCTCCCGACAACTGGGTAGTAGATGCGAAGACCGGGGCCATCAACCGTGAGCAGATTAACCAAAAGAAAGTTATGATTATTCGCACGAAGGGCGGTACCGAGAAACGAGCGGTGCCGCCCGATTTACAACAAAAGCCCGTTCTTACAGCAGCGCAGATAGCGGCTTTGGTGGACCTGGGCCGGCATACGGTTGCCTACTTTGGCGAACCCCAGGACATCGAGTGGGCCATGGCTGGGGGAAGGCTTTACCTGCTTCAGTCCCGCCCCATTATTACGCTCTTCCCGGTACCGGAGCCCGTGCCCCCTCCGGAGGCAGAACTGCGGATTTACGCGAGCTTCGGTGCGATGCAGGGGGTCGTGGAACCGATTACCCCTGCATGAATTGCCGCCATGCGAATCATGCTTGAAAGAGTCCCGAAATTGCTGGGCCTGAAAAAGGCTTCGGGAGCGGCGGCATTCATCACAGCAGCTGCTGGGCGCATTTATGTAGACGTCACCGACATCCTGCGTACACGAGTGGGGCGCAGATTGCTTCATAGTGACGTGATCGACACCGCCATGAGTAGGGCAGTACAGGACCTGCTCTCCAAGGTGGAGGATCGTTTGGGGCCGCCGGCTTACCAAGGAACTCCGATTTCGGTTTGGCAAATATCCAAATTGATACTTATTCTTGCGGGACGGGTCCTTCGAGCCCTGGTAAATCCTGACGGTGCGCGGCATAGCGCCCGTCAAGAAGTTGAGGCGCACATCCAATCATTGCAATAATACTCATTTCGCTTGTAACAGTAAATCTGCTCCATGGGCACTGTCCCCTTCAGGGACTGCCCTACCGAGGTATGTATGTTCCGCTGCGAATGATCCACTCGTTCGAAAATTGTCAAACTGGTGATTCCGAGAAAACACGCCGGGCTTATGAAGAACCACCCTCGGGTGAATTTCTTGACCGTTGACAACTTCAGGTGCTTTTGATGGGCGACAGTGGAAGAGGCTCATCCGGTACCGGACAGAGCCTCTTCCTGCCACCTTGCTCCCACTCATCAAGAATCTCCTGGATGCGTTTCTGTGCCTGCCACACCGCCTGGTAGTCGCGCTTTGTCCTGTCAACCGTTAATCGTATCGACATCCTTTATGATCACCGCGTCGAATGCTTTCAGGTAGGCATCGACGGAACGAGGGTTGTGGTAAGTCTTGCGTGCGATTTCAACGACCGATAGCCCTTGCAGGTGGAGGCGAACGATCAAGGTGGCAGGGTATCGTTGTAGCCTTCATAAAATATCGTCCTGGAACTCGGCCAGCACCCGTTTGACAAGTCATCTATTGGCTCCGACGGGGAACCCGGGAGGGAAGCGCAAGGCCTGACTTGTAGTGAACGACCTGGAGGTAAAAACGGGTTAATGGTAGAATAAGGTAGCCAGTAATTCTAGCTACCAGTAATCCCTGGAGGTAACCATGCTGGCCAGGATCTTCAGTGCTGCAGTCCACGGCATCGATGGGTACCTGGTAGAGGTGGAAGTTGATATCAGCAACGGCTTGCCCGTTTTTGAGCTTGTAGGTCTCCCTGACGTGTCCGTGCGGGAGGCAAAGGACCGGGTGCGGGCCGCTCTCCGTAACTCGGGCCTCGAGTTCCCGGTAAAGCGGATCACCGTCAACCTGGCCCCGGCGGACGTCAAGAAGGAGGGGCCAGGTTTCGACCTGCCCGTGGCCCTGGGAATTCTGGCGGCCAGCGGGCAACTGCCGGCCGGGAAACTGGATGGCCTGGTGGTAGCCGGGGAGTTATCCCTGGACGGCAGGGTCCGCACGGTGAACGGGATCCTGCCCATGGCCCTCGCGGCCCGGGACGGGGGGAGGAAAACCTTCCTGGTACCGGAGGGGAATGTGCGGGAAGCGGCCCTGGTGACGGGACTGGAGGCGGTCCCGGTGACGTCGCTGGGGGAGCTGGTGGCCTGGCTGGGCGGGGCGAGCAGCCCGGACCGGGTGTCTGTGGTATCTTTCGAAGAGCCGGAACCGGCAGGGGGGAAGCCACCTGCGGAGGACCTGGCCGAGGTGCGGGGCCAGGAACATGCCAAGCGGGCCCTGGAGGTGGCCGCGGCCGGAGGTCACAACGTGGTCATGGTCGGCCCGCCGGGGTCGGGGAAGACCATGCTGGCCCGGCGCCTTCCCGGGCTCCTCCCTCCTTTGGAGTTGGAGGAGGCATTGGAGCTCACCAAGCTTTACAGCGTGGCCGGGCTGCTGGGAGGTAGGGGGAAGCTGCTGCGGCAGCGCCCCTTCCGGGCCCCCCATCACACAGTAACCCCGGCGGCCATGGCCGGGGGTGGAAACTGGGTGCGTCCCGGGGAGTTGAGCCTGGCTCACCATGGAGTACTGTTCCTGGACGAGTTGCCGGAGTTCCGGCGGGAGGTGCTGGAGGTGTTGCGCCAGCCCATGGAGGAAGGGGTAGTGTCGATATCCAGGGCCAACCACTCCTTCACCTACCCCGCCCGCTTCATGCTGGTGGCGGCCATGAACCCCTGTCCGTGCGGCTGGTACGGGGATGCCGCCCGGGAATGTGTCTGCACCGCGCACCAGGTGCAGCGATACCGGGGACGGGTCTCGGGGCCCATCCTCGACCGCATCGACATCCACCTGGAGGTGCCGGCGCTGCGCTATCAGGACCTGGAGAGAAATGTCAGGGGAGAGCCTTCCGCTGCAGTGCGGGAGCGGGTGGCGGCGGCCCGACGTCTGCAGGAGGAGCGCCTGCGGGGCGAGGGGCTGTGGGACCAGGGGATATCCTGCAACGCCCAGATGAGACCACCCCACCTGCACCGTTTCTGCCATCTCGACCGGGAGGGGTCCTCCCTGCTCAGGCACGCCTTCCAGCGCCTGGGGCTGAGCATGCGCGCCCACGACCGCATCCTCAGAGTGGCCCGCACCATCGCCGACCTCGGGGGTTCCGAGGACATCGAAGCCACCCACGTGGCCGAGGCCATCCAGTACCGGAGCCTGGACCGCCCGGTTTGAATCGAGAACATCGAGAAGCGGTGGGACAACCCTTATTATAGGAGGAGCGATAGGCGCTCAGCCCAGAATTCGCTTCGCAGGTACCTTTCGTCACGTGGAACCAGGTCCACAGGAGTCAGGACGATTCGGCCGTTCTCTATAGCCATCTCCAAAACGTCTCCGTCCTTGAGCTTCAGTGTCTTTTTGACCTTGCTGATGTCACAAATCTGTCACATTTTCTTTGTAAGATAAACGTTGGGCTTTCTTTTCCATGAAGCAGGAGGGATGGAAGAGTTGACCGCTTGGCTATATGGGAAACGCAGAGCAATTGCCATCGCTGTTGGGATATTGCTTATGATGGTGGCGGTAGTGCAGGGCGGGAGGTCTTTCCTGGCTGGCCGCCGGACCAGGGAAGGAAACGGCCTGGCTACAGCCAGGGTGCGGCGGGGCGAACTGGTGGTCACCGTGTCCGGCAGCGGGCAGGTAGTCCCCCGGGACCGGAGAAGTATCCAGCCCGGGGTGGCGGGAATGGTGGAGAAGGTTGTCGTTCAGCCGGGGCAGCGGGTGAAGGCAGGGGACCTGTTGATGACCCTTAGTAATGACGCCCTGCTTACCCAGCTGGAGCAGGCGCGCAGCAGCTTGAAGGGGGCGGAGGTGCAACTGGCCGAGACCCTCGGCCTGCCGGTATCCCGGGCCTTAACGGCCCGGGTCGGCTCTACGCTTACCGTTGTAGCCCCCGCTGATGGGGTCATAACCTGGCTCAAGGCTGCCCCGGGAGACCGGGTAAGCCAGGGGGCCACTTTGGGAATCATTGTCAGCAACAGGGAATTAATCTTTGTGGCCGACGTGACCCGATCGGAGGCCGGTTCCCTGGCCCCCGACCAGGAAGTGCGTGTACGCCTTGACCAGTTCGACGGAGATATCCGGGGCGTGGTAACCAGCGTTGCCGGTGAGGGGCGTCCGGGGGATACTACCATCTGGTACCGGGTACGGATTTCCCTGCCCAACCCCGGACTCCTCAAGGGAGGGATGGCGGGGACGGTCATCTTCCCTACCGGTAACGGAGAGGTAAGCCGTCGGGGAGTCACGGAATGGTCAGGCCGCAACCTCGTGCAGAGCACGGTGGCAGGCACAATAGAGGAGATCCTGGTACAGGACGGGGAAGTGGTCAATAACGGGCAGCCTCTACTGCGCCTTCGCAATGATACCCTGCCCGATCAGGTCGAAAGCCAGCGGGCCCGGGTCCGGCAGGCCATGGCCGAAGTGGCTCAGAAGGAGGAGGAGGCAGGGAAACTCGCCGTACGCTCGCCGGTCGGGGGAAGGATACTCTCGGTGGCGGTCAAGCCCGGAGACCAGGTATCGGCCGGCACGGAAGTAGCCGTGGTGGGTGACCTTGACCGGCTGGTAGTTACCGCTGCCGTGGATGAGCTGGACGTATCCAAGGTACAGGAAGGGCAGCGAGCCACGGTTACTTTCGAGGCTCTCCCCGGCCGGGAGTTCCAGGGGACGGTAACCTCTATCGCCCTGGAGGGGACGGCAAAATCCGGCGTAACCACCTACGATGTGGAGGTAGGGCTTTCCGGAGATCCGGCCATAAGGCCGGGGATGACCGCCTCGGTGGCCATTGAGGTAGCCCGGAAAGAAGGGGTTCTCCTTGTACCCGTAGAAGCCGTGTCCCGGCAGATGGTCCGGGTTATGGCCGGGGGCCGGGCCGAGCCCAGAAGGGTTCAGCTAGGCCTCCAGAACAATGCCGAGGCGGAAGTAGTATCAGGGCTCCGGGAAGGGGAGCTGGTAGTGCTGGCAGCTCCCGACACCGGGCAGGGAGCGGGATTCCGCTTCCTTGGAGGGTTCGGGAGGATGCCCTCGCCCCAGCAGGAACGCCGCCAGGGTCCTCCCAGCCAGGGACCTGGGCGCTAGGCAGAGGGGAGGCTACCGCGTGGTCCGGCTGGAAAGTATATCGAAAACCTATATTCTGGGCGGGTCCGAGGTTCCTGCCCTGCAGGGGGTAACCATTCACATACGGGCGGGGGAGTTCGTGGCCATCATGGGGCCATCGGGATCCGGGAAATCAACCTTGCTGAACATCATCGGTTGCCTGGACCGGCCTACCACGGGATCCTACCGCCTGGCGGGAGAAGAGGTGGCGAGGTTGAATGATGATGCCCTGGCCCGTACCCGCAACCGGATGCTGGGTTTCATCTTTCAAAGCTTTAACCTCCTGCCCCGGCTCAATGCCCTGGAAAACGTGGAGCTACCGTTGGTTTACCGGGGCACGGCGGCAACCGAAAGGAGGCGGATGGCGGCAGAGGCCCTGCTGGTGCTGGGGCTGGAGCAGCGAGCCCATCATTTCCCTTCAACCCTCTCCGGGGGGGAGCAGCAACGGGTGGCCATCGCCCGCGCCATCGTGGGCCGGCCGGCGGTGTTGCTGGCAGATGAGCCAACCGGGAACCTGGACAGCCGCCGGGGAAGAGAGATAATGGAGATTTTCCAACGTTTTAACCGCGAGGGGATGACCGTGGTCATGGTTACCCACGATGAGGAAGTGGCCGGTTACGCCCATCGCGTATTGCGGCTGAGAGACGGGCGGCTGGTGGACGGAGGGGTGGGCTAGGTTATGGAATGGAGCGAGAGCTTGAGGGTAGCCTGGCGGGGGCTATCCGCCAACAGGCTGCGGGCGGCCCTTACCATGCTGGGGGTTGTCATCGGGGTGGGGGCGGTAGTGGCCATGGTGGCGGTCGGGCAGGGGGCCGCACGGCAGGTTTCTTCCCAGATCGAGAGGCTGGGGTCAAACATGATCATCGTGACCCCGGCTCCTTCGAGGGGTGGAAGGCTTTACCTTGAGGATGCGGAGGAACTGTTAAAGAGGGTGCCCACGATTACTGCCGCCGTTCCCAGTGTGGGGTTCACGGCCAAGGCCAAGTGGAAGACGGCTACCCACGAGGCCACCGTGGATGGGGTAACGGAGGACCTCCCCGCCGTGAGGAACTATCAGGTGGAACGGGGAAGGTTCCTCAGCCGGGAGGATGTGGCAGCCCGTCGGAAGGTGGCGGTGCTCGGGCAGACGGTGATTGGCGAGCGCTTCGCCGGTACCTCCCCCCTGGGGCAGGAAATAAGCATCATGGGGGAGTCCTTCACGGTGGTGGGGGTTCTAGAAGCCAAGGGGGCGTTCATGGGAAGGGACCAGGACGATGTGATCTTTATCCCCGTAACCGTGGCGCAAAGGTTATCGGGCTCCAACCAGGTTGGAATGATCTATGTTAAGGCGGCAGGCCCGGAAGATGCGCCGCTGGCCGTGGGCCACCTGAAGGCCATCTTCCGCGCCAGGTTCAGGCGGGAGGATGCGGTCCAGGTTACCAGCCAGGACCAGTTGCTTTCCACGGTGAGCAACACGGCCCCTCCCTTCACCGTCATCGGGGGGGTCATCTTGGGGATTTCGCTTTTGGTCGGGGGGGTGGGAATCATGAACATCATGCTGGTTTCGGTAGCCGAAAGGACGCGGGAGATCGGCATACGCAAGGCTGTGGGGGCCCGGAACCGTGACATCCTTGCCCAGTTTCTGATCGAGTCGGTTCTCCTGAGCGTGATCGGGGGACTGGCCGGCATTTTGCTGGGAATTGGCGGTGCCGGGTTGCTTTCCCGGGTGGGGGGCTGGGCCACCGCGGTGTCCTTTCCGGCGGTGTTGGCGGCCTTTCTCTTCGCAGGAGGGGTGGGGCTTTTCTTCGGGGTTTACCCTGCCCACCGCGCGTCGGTGCTGGACCCCATCGAGGCCCTGCGTCACGAGTAACCATGGTTTAAGCCTTTCTCGTGATCGTTAGCATTATACCGGCAGAAATCTTTTGTTATACTGCCCTGGGATTTGTCCCAGGGTTTTGTTCCCGCCTCTTCAAGTCACATTTTTGTGCTAATATGGGGATGCCGCGGTTTGGACGGGGAATGCATTTGGCTGATAAAGATTGGCAGGCAGGTGCCTGAGCGGGGGATAAATCATGGCCGAGGTTAGGGTGCTCCTGGTGGATGATGACGGGTGGGTAACCGGGATAATGCGGCGGTACCTCGAGGCCGAGGGATTCACGGTGGACATAGCCCCTGACGGGGCGGAGGCCCTGAGGCTGGTGGAGGAGCGCGATCCCCAGGTGGTAGTCCTCGATCTTATGTTACCAAAGATCGAGGGTTTAGAAGTGTGTCGGAGGATCAGGCTAACCAGGCAGACCCCTATTATTATGTTAACAGCCCTGGGCCAGGTGGAGGATCGGGTAAGGGGTCTGGACCTGGGGGCTGACGACTACCTGACCAAGCCTTTCAGTACCCGGGAGCTTATCTCCCGTATCCGGGCGGTGCTTCGCCGCTCTTACTCTTCCGGCACCGGAACCCCGGACCCGACGCTATCCTTTCCCGGCCTGACCATAAACCCCGCCAGGCGGGAAGTCCTTCTGGCGGGAAAACCGGTGGCCCTTACCCCCAAGGAGCTCGATTTGCTGGTCTTCCTGGCCAGGAACCAAGGTTACGTTTTCAGCCGGGAAAGCCTTCTGGATAAGGTCTGGGGGTACGACTTTTGCGGTGAGCCGAGAACGGTAGATGCCCTGATCAAGCGATTGAGACAGAAGGTAGAGCCTCCCGGCCACCCGTATACCTACCTCCAGACGGTGTGGGGAGCCGGCTACAAGTTCGAGGTGATGCGCGGTGAAGAGTAATCCGGGGCGGCGCAGGGGTTTGCATATCCCGGTCTTCCCCTGGCAGAGCTTGTTCTCCAGGCTGCTGATTTCGTATCTCGCCATAACCCTGACCATCCTTCTCGCTGCCGGTGGGCTGCTTAACTACCTGGTCCGGCAGTACGTCTTTGAGGCGCGGGCCCAAGAGCTGGCGGCCAAGGGGAGGGAAATCGCCCGCCTGGCGGAGGAACTGGCGAGGGGTGAACATTCCTACCGGGATATCCGGCCTCTCCTCAATGACCTGGAGAACCTGCTGGATGCCCGGATCTGGGTAGTGAACCGCCAGGATTTGGTGCTGGCTGCCTCCGCCGGCCGCATCAGGCTGCCATACGGGCGTGACTGGCAGGGGAGAAGGCTGAGCCCGGAGGATATCAGGGAGATCCTGGAAGGGAAAACGGTGTACCTCCTGGGACCCCGCTATGATGGCCCCGCCCTGAGCGTTGCCGTCCCTATCGGGGAACCGGGTCAGCCCGTTCTGGGAGCGGTTTT
>FWPU01012045.1_pt1 | contig 11713 bp, 12 predicted proteins | sample 2228361 | NCBI WGS metagenome assembly FWPU01 (sample SAMEA103939777, study PRJEB20133) | metagenome | reverse complement strand
AATCCTGCTTTAAGGGTGGAAGTGACTGGAAAAGAAGGAGAAACTCAAAGATTATGGCTTTTCGGAAAAGTTTCAGGCTTTGAAAAGGTGGAACTATTTGAGGGAGCATTGGAACTCAAATACATATTTGAAAATGGCGCGAAAGGAGCTGAAAATCACATTTTTGTTTATGGAACTGAAAATTCTTTAAAAATAATAAATAAAAAAAGTGTAAAAGATGAGAAATTCGAGCTTCCATACACCTTTTCCATGGGTAAGAACATAATCACTATTGAGGAGATAATTAAAAATGGCGAAATTGTTTCAGAGTATTCTACCAGATCCCAAAATTCCATAAATCCAGCTATACTTCTCCACATAGAGACCCAAAACCCTTCAGACCATTTGCTCCTTGCCAGCAATCCAGAGCCGATCTATTTAGTAAATGGGAGATTAGCTCTTACTTTCGAAAGAAAAGTGGAGGAGATAAAAGAATACAGAAGTGAATTGAGATTTATTTTAGGCGGTAAGGTGGAAAAAGTAGCTCAAATTGAGGTGAACAAACCTTTTAAATTCAAGGGTTACCTCTTCTATCAATCAAATTATGATCCTAAAGATTTAACCTATTCCGGGATCGAGGTGGTAAAGGACCCCGGTCTTCCATTTGTATGGCTCGGGTTTGCTATGTTAGCCCTTGGAATTTTTCATTCTTTCTTCATAAAGGGAAGGCTTGTAAAAACAAAAACTGAAGAATAGGAGAGGAAGAAATGATATCCATAATTTTTGAAAGAATGCCTATTTTTTTTAAACTTTCTCTAATTTCTTACGCCATTTCATTTCTTATTTATCTTTTTTATTTTTTGAAGAGAAAATGGTTCCCAAAATTCGTTCCCACCATATTTTTCCTCATCTCTTTTCTACTTAATCTCTCTCTTTTTATATCCACCTGGGTTAACTATGGGCATCCACCAATTAGAACATTATACGAAACTTTGGTATTTTTTTCCCTCACAGTTGCTTTCTTATACATAATTATAGAAATTCTCACTAAATTGAGAATATTGGGGATTTTTGCAGCCCTTTTTTCGTTTTCATCCCTTTTTTATGCTCTCTTTAAAGCAGATATTGATAAGATCAGTCTTCCACCAGCGTTGCAATCATTCTGGTTTATCCCCCATGTGATAATTTATTTTATTGCTTATTCTGCCATGTTTATCTCTTTTGTCACTGCTGTTCTTTATCTTATTTTTCCTCAAATTAAAGAACTACCCGATGACCACTGGCTGGAACAAAAATATCTGGATTTTGATAAATTCACATACAAAATTATCCAGTTCGGCTTTATAGCTCTCACCCTTGGTCTTCTCATTGGAGGAGTATGGGCAAAAGAAGCATGGGGAGATTACTGGGGTTGGGATCCAAAAGAGAACTGGTCTCTAATAACCTGGTTTGTCTATCTTATTTATCTTCATTTACGATTTGTAAGAGGGTGGAAGGGCAAAAAAGCTGCTTATTTTGCTATTCTTGGTTTTATAGCTGTGATAATGACCTATCTTGGTGTAAACATCTTGCCCTCTGCTCAAAGCAGCCTTCACACATATCAATAAAAATTATAATTAATTAAGATTTTAAAAGGGAGATAAAAATGAAAAGGATAGGTTTTATAGGTCTTGGCTTGATGGGAAAGCCCATGGCTTTGAATCTTATCGAAAAAGGTTATGAATTGGGTGTTTTTAACAGAACTAAAGAAAAGGCAATGGAATTTCAAGAAAGGGCAGAAATATTTCCAAACCCTGCAGAACTGGCTAAAAACAGGGATGTAATAATTACCATGGTAAGAGATCACAGAGCTGTGGAGGAAGTCATTTTTGGCGAAAATGGCGCTATTCACGGAGCGTTTAAAGGAACCACTTTTATAGACATGAGCACAATATCACCTGAGGCTTCCAGAGCCTTTGCTGAAAAACTCAAAAATGAAGGATTCCATTTCCTTGATGCTCCGGTCTCAGGAAGCACATGGGCTGCGGAATCAGGAACCCTTGCAATAATGGTAGGTGGCGAAAAAGAGATTTTTGAGAAACACAAAGATATACTTGAAAGTTTGGGTTCAAAAGTTGTTTACATGGGTGAGAATGGTATGGGATCTTTGATGAAGCTTGTCAACAATCTTGTGGGAGCTTGTTGGACAGTATCTCTTGCAGAGGGTCTTCTTCTGGCAAAGAAGGGAGGGCTTGGTCTTGATTCAGTCCTGGAGGTTTTATCTGCGGGAGCCTATAAATCTCCTCTCATAGAGATAAAAGGAGCTAAGATGGCAAAAGAGGATTATTCCCCTCAATTCTCTCTTGAACTCATGTATAAAGATCTAATCTACATTGAAGAAGCATGTAAGAAATATGGGGTATACTCACCGGTTACTTCCATAGTAAAAGAAATTTTTAAAAATTCCGCAGAAAAGGGCTTTGGCAAAATGGACTATTCATCGGTTATAGAAGTTATCAAATCGATGAATTCCGATTGATTTGCTTTTTCTCTTTCTCTTTGTTATATAAAAAATTGATGGATGAATTATTTGTTATTCAAAAACTCGAAAAGAAGACTCTCCCTAAGCTTAAAGGAATAAATCTCGATTATTTTCAGAAAAACATTCTTAAAAGCCTTCACCTGGAAGTTGGTCTGGGAGACAATCTAATACTTATCTCACCAGATCTTAATGTGCTTAGCCCAAATACATTAAAAGCTAAGGTAGAAGAAATAGTTTCTTCCAAGGAAGATATTTTTGAATGGATAAAAAACTATCTAATTGAGAATATGATCTACCATACTGCTATAATTGAAAACAACACATATTTTATCGAGCAGAACAATTATCTTGTTATTGCCAGGTTAAGAAAGAAGGAAAAAGATAGTAAATTTGAAGTAAAATATTATTCTCACGATCCTGATGAGCTCAGTTTTTCTTACAAAGACAAGCTTTATATAGGAAGAGATTTCATTGATTTGTTTAATTTTGAAAGGCCCCATTTCGGGATTGAGGATTTCATAAATTCCTTGCAAAATCAACTCAACATGCTTTACGAAAGAGCGAATGAGAAACTGATTAACAAGACTAACTATAATGATTTCTTTCAGGAAATTGATGAACTTGTGGAAGAACTGAGTGAAAAAACCCAAAAGACCCTTCCCTCAATTCCTTCTTTTTTTGATATGGATGAAGCAAATAAAAAGACTTTAAATGAGGTCCAGGCTCGCTATCGAATTCTTCAACATCTTCTAATCGAGCTGAGAGATGAGCTATCGGAATTTGAGGGGGTGCTAAGATTCGAGGAGGAAAATCAGTTCGTAAAATATGTGACAAAATACAAGAAGGATATTAGTAATTTGATTCTTTATCTAAATTTAAAAATAATCTCCAGGCTAACATATAAGATCAATTTTTCCTGATAAATTTTCTCTTTATTCACTTTCTATGGTAATTTTCCCATAGGTGGTTTTTACTTTAATAGTATTATTCCCTCCAAGATCCGCAAGGATGCTCTTTCTGCTTCCAAGCTCCTTAATTCTTATGCCTTCCATTTGCCCCAGGCTCTCAATTTCTCCATGAAGGGTCTCCAAGGAAATATTGCCTTTCCATTCTATATCGAGTTTGACAATTATATCTGAATATCTACAATCCATCTCTACATTGCTTTCTTTTTTAACTTCTATCTCCACTTCACTATGCCTCGAGAGGATCTTTCCATTACCTGAAAAACCTTTTAAAATTATAGGTTCATAGGAATTGGATATTTGAAGTTCTTCACTATTTATTTCTTCTCCAATGATTTCAATATGTTCTCCTTCAATTTTTCCCCTGAAAGATGAATTGGCTATAAAAACTTTGGAGTGGCTATTCTTTATCTCCAGGTCGCCATGAACTCCAGAAACCTCTAAAGGAGAATGTTTTGTGATTATCTTTAAATTTTTCGAATTTTTGACTACTACCTCATCGAAGCTTGCTTCAATTTCAGCATTACCGATGTTTTCAGTGTTTATAGAGGTATGATGGGAAAAAATTTTTAGATCTCCTTGCAGGTTCTTAATCTCTATGTCTCCATGGGAATTTCTCAAAAACTGATTTCCCTCGCCATCCCTCACCTTTATATCTCCATGGGAGTTCTCCACCATCACAGTCCCTTTTATTCCTGACAATTCAATGTCTGAATGCTCAGAGTAAATTTTAACCGAGCTTCTAAAAGGAATTTTAAGGGCAAGGCCGAATTCACTGCTAAAATTTGGTTTCAATTTAAATTGAAGGGTTCCATTGAGAAGTTTCTTTTCAAGTTTCGCATCTTTTTCGAGTCTTTCTGCTTCCTCTTTTGAATGGGCATAAATCCTTTTAATCAGCCTTCCTTCGATATCCTTCCCATCCCATCCTTCAATTATCAAATTTAAATGTTTACCTTCAATCGAAATTTCCTCTCTACTTTCGCACTTTATATCCTCTTTGAACTCAAAAATCTCCTTTTCCTTGAAGAGCGAGAGAAAATCCTCTTTCAAATTGCGAGCGTGTTCGACAGAGAGTCCAAAAGCGATTATGAGAATTGCGAGAATTACATCCCTTGCCTTCATCTTTTCCTGAACCCCGATATCAAATATTTTAATCCGAGAAGGATTAAAAGCACTGGCCAGTATTTGGCGACGATGTCCCAAACACTTATTCTGTATCCAAAATTGTTTAGAAGAAAGAGAATTCCCAGGGTCAAGAGAATCAGCCCAAAGATCAAGGAATCCCAAGCTCTTTTTGCCATTTTATCCCTCCTGTTCTTTTATAGATTTCTTCCATTTATAAACCATTTTTACTCCAATTACTATAAATACAATAGGCCACAATTTCACAATATGTTCATAATCAATCACTCCAAAATTGGCAAGAAGCATAGCTATTCCGATAAAAAGAAGAAGCGCACCAGCCCATATAGAGCCTCTTTCCATGGAAAGAGTTGATGAATTTTTAATTCCCAGGTTAATAGCTCTCGCTGAATTGTAGGAATCTATGATCATGTAAACATAGAAACCAGCAGTCATAAGACCAAAGATCACATTCTCAAGTTCATGGGCATATTCTTGGAGACCTACAAGGGTCGCAAAGATCAGGATAAATGTAATTGCTTTCAATATTTGCCCGTTGTAAATGGCACCCAGTCCAGGACATATAGCGAGAACAGCAGCGAGACTGGGAGATTTCTTTTTAACATAAATCTTTTTCATCTCATCTTTTACACATTCTTTGCAAAGAATTTTTCCGTTTGATTCTATACAGCAATCTTCGCAAAGAGGTTTGTTGCATTGGGAGCAATAATTTTTCTCATCTTTTTCAGGATGATAAAAACAGCTCATTTTTTTCCCTCCTTTACATTAAAAACAGTTTAGATTTATTCTTATTCAAGGAAATAACACGAACATTTCCTGAATCTTTTCTGTTTTCTCTTTTTATTATTTTTGATTTTGTCTTTTCCTTTTTTATTTGGATATCCAGCTTTGAACTTTTCACATAGTCAAATACACCATCAATTTTCGATACATACTTTACCACCTGAGAATAGGTTCTGTGAGCTTTAAATTTGAAAGAATCAACAAATAAAGCTTTCTTAGGGGAGGTGAAGAAAAGAAATGACATAACAAAAATTGAAAAAGCAAAAATTAATTGAGGTTGAAATATGGGTAGAGCAGAAAAACCTCTTTTTCTTGAGGTTCTTTTCAGGATCTTTTCGATCATCCTCTCAGGCACTGGAATGGGTTTTGCAGAACGGAGGGAATGGAGAATTTCTTTAGCATCAAATTCAAGAGATCTGCATTTTTCACAAGAGTCAATATGAGCCTGGACGATTTTTGAGGTATCATCGTCCAGTTCACCCTCCACAAAGAGAGTAATTATCTCTCTAACATCCTCACATTTCATGAATCGCCTCTCAAAATTTCTGAAATATAAAGTCTCGCTCTGTTAATTCTGGATTTGACAGTTCCCACAGGGATGTCGAGAATTTTTGAAATCTCTTCATAGCTAAGGCCTTGTAAATCCCTTAAAACAATGGGAAGTCTGAAATCAGGCTCAAGGGAATTGATCACTTTTCTCAGTTTAATTTTTAAATCTTCCAAATTATCCCTTAGAGTTTCTCCTGAATTTTCTGATTCGATATTTTTTTTAAACTCCTCCATCCTCAAACTTATATATTTGTTCTTCCTATACCAGTCGATTATATGGTTCTTTGCAATTCTATAAACCCAGAGTTTGAAATTGCTTCCAGGGGCATATTTGTTAAGGGAAGAGTAGAGTTTAATGAAAATATCCTGAGTGAGATCCTCTGCTTCCATGGAATTCATTGTGAATTGGTAAGCCATGTTATAAATTCTCCTTGAGAAAATTTTCACTATATATTCCCATGCAAACTCCTCGCCTTGCAAACATCTTGCGACTATTTCTTCTAAATCCACCATTGAATAGTTCTTTCATTCTTTGTCTTCACTTCCATATCAAAGAAACGAAAACAAAAAAACAAAAGTTCCAATAAATTTTGAGAGATTAATTTATTTGTTTTTTATTGAATCTATCAATTTCTTCGCTTCTTCTTCCTCCTCTTCTGGAACAAGAATTTTCACCACTCCAAGACCGTTTGCAGTAATTCCTAAAATTTTACCTATGGCTTCATATTTGAGCTCCACAGTTATGTTATTAGATTCCAGAAAAGATTTCATAATTTCAGCCTCTGTCAACCCCTGAGTCTCTGCCACCTTTTTCCAGCTCATTTCTCTTTTAAAAGTTCCTCCACTTTCTTTAAAAGAGCCTCTCCTCTTAAATCCGCATATCTCAAAATACCCTTTTTATCCACAAGAAGATTTGATGGGATGGAATCAATTCCGAACATTTTAGCTACTGGATCTACTTTTCCCTTTCCTGAAAATAAATGCTTCCATTTAAGGGATTCCTTTGAAACAAAGGAAACCAGGGATTCTCTTTTATCGTCAAGGCTTATAGCAATTATCTCAAATCCTTTTTTATTGTATTTATTGTAGGCATCTCTTAAAAGGGGAATTTCTGCTTTACAGTAATCACACCATGTAGCCCAGAACTGAATAAGGACAACCTTACCCGTAAATTTTCCAATATCGATCACCTCTCCATCGAGACTCTTCCCCTCAAAATGTTTGATTTTCTTTCCTATTCCAATTTTTTCATTTATCTTTAAAATCAGCTCTCGAAAACCTTTCTCCTTTCTTAAAAAGGAAAACGATGGGACATTCTCCAGCCATACTCCCAAATTATAGCCTTTTTCAAAAGCTTTTTCTATGTATTCCAGGGTTTTACCCTTATCCAATTTTTTTGCATAGAGCAAGGATAAATTATAAAGAGTGGCTGGCGTGAATGGATTTTCAGGGTAGAGGCTTACAAATCTTTCAAAATTAGCAATTGTCCTATCAAGATTTCCCATCTCAAAATAGACATTTGCGAGAAACATCAGGAGATCTGGATTTTCTCCTTTCTCCTTGATTCTTTTTTCCAATGCTGAAACCATTCTATCCAGCTCTCCTGTTCTTTTAAACCTATTTAGAGAGATAAAAAATATCCTATCATCATCGGGATTTATCTCCATCAAAATATTTGATACAGTATCAGCAAATTCATGCTTTTTCTGCCTTGTGTACAGAGAATGAAGATTTATAAATGCCTCAGGCTGAGAATTATCAATGGAAATAGCTTTCTTTAGGAGCTCTTCAGCTCTGGCGAAATCCGGTGGGCTCATTTCATTTGAATAATAATAAGAAAGTCCTATATACCCCCAGTAGAAATTTTTGTCCTTCTCAATAGACTTTTCAAAATACGCCTTTGCATCCTCACCCCTCGCCTGGACTCTTCCAAAAAGATAGATGTAAATTGGGTTATTTTTATTCTTTTCATAGAGCGTCTTATACTCATTGAAAAGCTTCTCCTGGTCATAGTATTTCATTAAATCCTGATAAGTTCTATGAATGAGAACATTCTGAGGAGCTTTTTTAATAAACTCTTTTACAATCTCAATTTTATCCTTCAAATTATAAACTTTCTCTAATCTTTTTTCCATTTCTGCAATTATCTCAGGCTTCTTGAACTTTTTATAAGAAAGAGAGAATTCTTGAGAAAAGATTGGCGAAACAAAAAATAAGATAAAAAAGATGCAAAAAAGCCTCTTCATCTCTAACCTTCTAAAAAAGGATAAAATCAAAAAATTAATTTGTCAAATGAAACCCGAAGGGTTAAAATTCGTTTATGAAGTTAGGAGGATGATATGAAAAGATTGATTCCTTTATTTTTATTCTCGTCCTTTCTGTATTCAGAAGAAGTTGTTCATTACAAAATAAAAGCAGAACTTTTCCCTGAAGAAAAAATTGTAAGGGGAGAGGAAATAATAAAATGGAAGAACTGCTCCAGCAATCCTACCAGTGAAATTTATCTTCATCTCTACCTCAATGCTTTTAAGAATGAACTGAGCACTTTCATGAGAGGAAGAAGAGTAAAACCTAAAGATATGGACTGGGGCTACTGCGAAATTAAAGAATTGAAAATTAATGGAGAGAACTTAAAGAGAAATCTTCAGTATGTCCAACCTGACGATGGAAATCCTTACGATAGAACTCTTGCCAGAGTTCGGCTTCCTTCTTTAGTATATCCAGAGGAGTCCCTCTTAATTTCAATTAATTTTGAATCAAAGCTTCCCAAAATTATAGCAAGAACAGGTTATTCAAAGAATTTCTTTATGGTTGCCCAATGGTTTCCAAAGATTTCAGTTTTAAGGGAAGAGGGCTGGAATGCACATCAATTTCATAGCAACTCTGAATTTTTTTCTAATTTTGGGACATACGAAGTGGAAATAACAGCACCTGAAAAATTCAAAGTGGTAGCTACTGGGGTGAAGGAATCAGAAAGAAAGAGAGATAATTTAACCATTACAAATTTCCGCCAGGAGATGGTTCACGATTTTGCCTGGTGTGCTTCCTCCCGTCACAGAGTGTTTGAGGAATCTTTCTCCCTAAGGGAACCAGAAGTTAATACAAAAATAATCCTTTTCCTGGATAAAGACCACATGGGAAAGAAGGAAAGATATATGAAAATAATAAAAAAATCCATAGAATTCTTCAGCAAAAACTACGGACCTTACCCATATAAAACAATAACAGTTATAGATCCTCCCTTCCATGGTCTTGGAGCAGGAGGCATGGAATATCCCACATTAATAACAGCGGGTAGTTCTCTTTGGCTTCCAGAAGGAATGCTTTTCCAAGAACTCGTAACTTTGCACGAATTTGGACATCAATACTGGTATGGAATGTGTGCTAACAATGAATTTGAAGAAGCATGGCTGGACGAAGGGATAAATTCCTATTCAGAGGTAAAAGCCATGAGTGAAATATTTGGTGAGAAAACATCTGTTCTGAATTTATTTGGATATAAATTTGGAGATCTTGATTCTCAGAGGATAAGTTATATCTCAATTCCCTCCTTTGATCCCATCTACAGAAAATCTTATGAGTTTTTCTCAGGAGGAAGCTACGGAACGAATTCCTATGCTAAACCCGCTCTTGTGCTTCTTACTCTTGAGAGATTTCTTGGAAAGGAAGTTTTTCAGAGGGTAATGAGGGAATACTTTAATAGATTCTGCTTCAAACATCCGAGAACAAAGGATTTTATAGAAATAGTAAATGAGATTTCAGGTAAAGATATGAACTGGTTTTTCGAGGCCTTCCTTTTCAGCGACGGAACAATAGATTACAAGGTCCAAAATATAAGGATAAATAAATTAAATAAACCAAAAGGAAAACTGAATGTAAAGTTCAAAGAAGAAGGAAATTGGGAAAGTGAAATTGCCATTGTAAGAGATGGCTCTATCTCTTTTCCAATTCAAATAGAAATAATGTTTGAGGATGGAAAAAAGGTCGTAGAGCTCTGGGATGGAAAGGAAAGATGGAAAAAATTCAAATATATAAAGCCAGTAAAAGTAAAATATGTAAAGATAGACCCTGAGGAGATTCTGCTACTGGACAGAAATAGAATTAACAACTCTATGAGAGCAAAGGGCAAAATTTTGTTTCCGCTGAAACTCGGTTTAAAGACCCTCTGCCTTATGCAGAGTTTTTTATTCTCATTTTAAGGGGGCAAATATGATAATAAAATCTTTAAAAGTTGGGATAAATGAAGCTTTAAACTGGAGGCTTATTTTAGTTATCTGGATCATCAATCTCCTCTTCTCCCTTACTTTCTTTCTCCCTGCTTACTTCCTTTACTCCAAAGTTTTTTCGAGAAGCCTTGTTTACGAAGGGATGTTAAAAGGAGATATGTCCCTATTCTTAGAATTTTTGATACATCACAAAGAAGAAATAGGTGTTCTCTATGGTCTTTTTATCTCCCTTTCTTTTCTATACTGGCTGGCAAATTTATTTTTATCCGGAGGCATATTATCCATTTTCAAAAATGGAAAAAAAAATTTAAGCGATCTCTTCTCCAAATCCTATGAATACTCATGGAGATTCCTGAAACTCTCTCTTCTCTTCCTTCCCCTCGTCATTCTTTTCTTTATAATAACTGGAATTTTGAGAAAGACGAGCTATTTCCTATCCAGGATGGTTGACTCTGAGATATTTAGTTTTTATATCTCCATTCTGGTATTCATAATATCCATTGCGATTTTCTTCATTTTGAGAATGCTCTTTGATTACAGTAGAATAAGGATAGTTCTCGAAGAGAATACTAAAATATTCTTCGCTCTAATAAAAACAATTCAATGGACTTTCAAGAATTTCTGGAAAAGCTTTTCGCTTTACATTATACTTACCATCTTCCTTTTCATTTTCTGGATTATTTTTCTGACAATATTAAACATCCAAACAAGCTCATGGACTTTTGCTTTTTTCATTTTCTTATTACTTCAGCTTGCGCTAACATTCCGCTCCTTCCTCTCCCTTCTCTTCTACTCATCACAGATGGAACTTTACAGAACGTTTGAGCTTAAATAAAAATCATAATAAATAATGAAAAATTTAAAGGTTTCTTCCTTATAATTATGTTTTCAAGGGACATTTATATAAGCCAAACACGTCTCTTGAAATTTATCTTTTAATTTTGTAAAATAAAATCTTCCTTATGAATTTCTTTTTCGATTCTCCTTTCTATTGACAATTATCAAAAAATGAATTATATTATAAATTTGTGAATATTTTCAAAACTATGAAAAGCTGGCGTAGCTCAATGGAAGAGCAGCTGATTTGTAATCAGCGGGTTGTAGGTTCGACTCCTATCGCCAGCTCCAGAAGAAGAGAAAAAAGGTTGGGCAGGTTCCAGAGTGGTCAAATGGGGCGGGCTGTAAACCCGCTGCCGCAAGGCTTCGGAGGTTCGAATCCTTCCCTGCCCATCGGTGTTTTGGAAAGTTTTTATTTTAGTTTATAGTGAGCGGGAATAGCTCAGTTGGTAGAGCGTCAGCCTTCCAAGCTGAATGTCGCGGGTTCGAGTCCCGTTTCCCGCTCCAGAATATATTTATGAGGATTAGAATATATGCCCACGTAGCTCAGCAGGTAGAGCACGTCCTTGGTAAGGACGGGGTCACCAGTTCAAATCTGGTCGTGGGCTTTGAAGCTTTTGCAAAGGAGGAAAGATAAAATGGCGAAACCAAAATTTGAGAGGACGAAGCCTCACTTGAATATTGGGACAATAGGGCATGTAGATCATGGG
>FWPU01012044.1_pt1 | contig 11713 bp, 11 predicted proteins | sample 2228361 | NCBI WGS metagenome assembly FWPU01 (sample SAMEA103939777, study PRJEB20133) | metagenome | reverse complement strand
AGGCTGCCTCTTTCCGATACACCCATCCCCGCACAGATGTGGCCTACTCAAACTGTTAAGGTACTCTACCCTTGACAACTCAATATAATCATTGCGAGGCGTTCTTCGCCGAAGCAGTCTCCCGTTAAACGGGCATTATCGGGGCCCAGGGAGATTGCTTCGGCGCACAAACCGCTCCTCGCAATGACAGCTCACGACTTTAAGAAAGCCCTGGGCGCAAAGTGTGCACGCACAAGTTGTCAGTGGCGATTGGAGAAATCCACAGATGGCGCATTTCCGCAGAGTGTTCTATGATTTCTGCGCCCATCTGCAAAATCTGTGCTTTTGCTGACAACATTTGCATGGACACGGCGCAAAGAGGCAAAGATCTGTAGCGCGAAATTCATTTGGCTTTTGGTTGCGAAACATCGTCCCTATCGAGGGTAAATTCCGCGTTATGTCCTTGCAATCGAAGCATTGATGACAAATTCACAAAAAAGGACGACGTTTGTCATTTGACACGCCGTCAACCATGCGGTAATTTAGTGTTGTTGCTTGTATCATCTTTCATCCAGGAGAGACCCCTATGGCAATGAAAATCCAGGAAGAGTGTATCGCTTGCGGCGCTTGCCTGCCGGAATGTCCAACTGAATCCATCAGCGAAGGCGATCCCATCTACGTCATCAACCCGGATACTTGCGTGGAATGTGTCGGCCATTACGACTCGCCGCAGTGCGTCTCGGTCTGCCCGGTCGAGTGCATCGTCAAAGCATAAGTGTTATAATTCGAACAATCAAATAACAACCTTCGGGGCAGGGTGACACCTGCAACGCGCCCACAAGAGCGCGGCGCAAGTGAATTCCCGATCGGTGGTACAGCCCACGAGCGCCCGGCGGAAGGACGAGCAAGAAAGACAAGGACCTTACTTGCTCCAGGCGATCGCCCAAGCGCAGGATCCGGTGAAACTCCGGAGCCGACGGTATAGTCCGGATAGAAGAAGGATTGACAGGCCCAACTGGGTCTGGTTCGATTTGGATGCCCCGGAAACGATTACGTTTTCGGGGATGTTTTTTCCAGCGCGCGCCAGACCGGAGCGCTTCGGCGCCACGCCTGAGCCTGTCTCCGCGCCCCGCTGGTGAATCCTAGCGAGGTGTTTTTGTTTCCTGCAAAACTACAATTTCTCGAAAAGATGAAAAGGAGCCGCCATCACTGGCTGGGACTGGCCTCCTTGCTGGCCGGACTGCTGGCCTGGCAGATAGCGGCCCAGTTTGGCGGATTACCGTCGTTCATCTTACCGTCCCCTGTGCAGGTCTGGGCGCGCTTTCTGCGCGCCTGGCAGGATGGCAGTTTGATGTTCCACACTGCTGTCACGCTGTTCGAAATCCTGACCGGCCTGCTGACGGGCATGTTGGCGGCCACGGCGCTGGGCTACCTGATTGCCAAGTCGCGCGCACTGGAACGGATGTTGGCCCCTTACCTGGTGGCCTCGCAAGCCATTCCCCTGGTAGCCATTGCGCCACTGCTCATCATCTGGTTTGGACCGGGCATGTTCTCCAAGGTGTTGATCTGCGCCTTGATTGTCTTTTTCCCGGTGCTGGTCAATACAGTGGTGGGCGTGCGCGCTGTGCCAACCGCTCTCTATCAATTGATGTACTCGCTGCGCGCCACGCCGGCCCAAATTTTGTGGAAACTGGAAGCGCCGGCCTCGCTGCCGATCGTGCTGGGAGGATTGCGAGTGGGCGCCACGCTCTCGGTGATTGGCGCAGTGGTGGGTGAACTGGTCGGCGCCGATAGAGGCCTGGGCTTCCTCGTCAACGTTGGGCGCGGGCAATACGATACGGCGCTAGTCTTCGTGGCCATTTTTACGCTGGTGGCGCTGGCGCTGGCGTTGTATGGGCTGGTAGCCTGGAGCGGGAAAAAACTGTTGAAGTGGCAAGAAAATACGTAACGCAAATCGAAAGGCTAAATTTGCAGGAATGTCAGGCTTGAAACACATTTTCGATTGCAAAGGGGACCTTTAGGGTCTTAAGCAGTTACGAAAATACTAAAATTCTTTTCAGGAGGTACGATGTTCAAGAAGTTCGTTATGATCATGCTGGGGGCAGCACTCGGCCTCTCGGCCTGTAGCGGCCCAAGGTCCAGCCAGGAAGCGCGGGTCCAGGTCAAGTTGCCGCTGGGATATATCCCCAATGTCCAGTTTGCGCCAATGTATGTAGCCCTCGAAAAGGGGTTTTTCGACCAGCAGGGGCTGGAGGTGACATTGGAGCATAACGTCCGCGAGACCGATGCGGCGGCGCTGCTGGGCGCCAATGAGTTGCAATTTGCGGTCATCTCTGGCGAGCAAGTGCTGTTGGCTCGCGCTCAGAGTCTGCCTTTGGTGTATGTAGCGGCCTGGTATCAAAAGTATCCGGTGTCGGTTGTGGCCAAAACGTCTCAGGGCATTGCCGCACCCGCCGATTTGAAGGGCAAGCGCATTGGCCTACCGGGGCTGTATGGCGCAAATTACATCGGCCTGGAGGCGTTGCTGGCCTCGGCTGGCCTGAGCGACGCGGATGTGACCCTCGATTCGATTGGCTTTACTCAGGTGGAGGCGCTGGCTACCGATCAGGAACAGGCGGTGGTCGGGTACGCAGCCAATGAGCCAATTCAGTTGCAGGCGCGCGGCTATGAGGTGACCGAACTGCGCGTGGCCGATTTCGTCCAATTGGCTTCTAACGGCCTGGTCACCAACGAAAAAACCCTGGCAGAAGACCCAGCCCTGGTGCAGCGCATGACGACAGCCTTCGTGCAAGGGCTGACGTATACCATCGAGCACCCCGACGAGGCCTACGAAATCAGTAAAAAATATGTGGAAAACCTGGCCGAAGCAGACGAGGCGGTGCAAAAGCAAGTGTTGGCCGTTTCAATCACATTCTGGCAAGCCGAGCGGCCAGGATATTCGCAGCCGGCTGCATGGGAAAATATGCAAAGCGTACTGCTGAACATGGGCCTGCTCTCGGCCCCCCAGGAATTGGACAAGGCCTTTACCAACCAGTTCATCCCCTAACCGCTTACGCTTTACGCCCTACGGATACCATGTCCTCACCTCCCTTTCTGACCGTCCAGCATCTGAGCGCCGTCTTTCCCGACAACAATGGCGGCTTGCAAGCACTGGAAGACGTTTCTTTCGAGGTCTATCCGCGCGAGTTCGTCTGCGTGCTGGGGCCGTCTGGATCAGGCAAAAGCACGCTGCTGCGCATTCTGGCCGGTCTGCTCTTGCCAAGCGGTGGGGAGGTGCGCTTTGCAGGCGAAAACCCGCCGCACATTGGCATGGTCTTCCAGCAGGCCAATTTGATGCCCTGGCGCACCGTATTGGAAAATTTGACCCTGCCGCTCGAACTGGCCGGCCTAAGGAAAGACGCAGCGCACGCCAAAGCACACGAATTGATCGAGTTGGTGGGGTTGGAAGGCTTCGAGGATAATTGGCCACGCGAACTTTCCGGTGGCATGGCGCAGCGGGTAGCCATTGGGCGCGCGCTCATTCATGACCCCGACCTGCTCTTGCTCGATGAGCCGTTCGGTTCCCTGGACGCCCTGACCCGCGAGCGTATGTGGACAGAACTGTTGCGTATCTGGCAGGCGCGTCAGAAGACGGTGGTGATGGTGACGCACTCGATTTCCGAGGCGCTCTTCCTGGCCGACCGCGTGCTGGTGCTTACCCAACGGCCAGGGCGGGTCAAACGCATCTTGCCGGTAGATTTGCCTCGTCCGCGCTACGACGAAATGCGCTACACGGCTCATTTCGGCAAATTGGCACGGCTGCTGAAAGAAACGATTGGCTCATGAAAAAAACCGTCCCGAAGGTGATCTTCGGGACGGTTGTCTCAGCCTATCAGCGGCGGGGCGTCTTTGTCATAGACGAACACCTGGATATCCAGGCCAGCCTGATTCAAGAAGTCAATGGCTGGCTGAAAGGTAGCGTCTTTGATGGCCTGCATCTCCCCGGCGGGAGCATAGACCGAAATCCGCGCTTCCTCGTCGGATATTTTGACCACTTTGATTACCGCTCCCTTGCTAACAGCGGTAATTTTGGCTTGCATTTGCTGGATGGCTTCATCAAGTGACATGACAGGCTCCCGATGATTGGGTGCGCACGCACAAGTTGTGGCGATTAGAGAAATCCACAGATGGCGCAGATTTCCGCAGATTTTTCTATGCTTTCTGCTTCCATCTGCGAAATCTGTGTTTTTGCTGACAACATTTGCGTGGACACGTATGGTTGGTTGCTATTATTATACTCAGGAGAGGCAAATTTGGTAATTGCCTACCCACCCTCACCCCCTGCCCCTCTCCCCCTGGAAGAGGGGGGAGAGGTCTTGAAAATGGCGTTGTTCCCCTGCCGCCGGGAGAGGGATTGTTGCAAACGACGCTATTCCCCTTTGGGAGAGGGTTAGGGTGAGGGTAGGTAGTTACCAAATTTGTGCTTGTAATGGCGTCAGTTCTCGATACGCCCTGTCGAGCTGCTCGACCCAGCGGGTCTCGATGAGTTGTTTTACACATCCCAGCCTGCCCAACGCGCCAGCAATTTATGGACGAGAGCAATTGGCAAAAGGAGCAGGCCATGAACCAAAGCGCTCAAGCCAAACAAGGTTGCTACCGATTGCAGGAAATCGTTCAGGGGCGGCGCCAGGCGCACCAGCATCCAGGGGCCGGCGCCGGCAAAAAACGCCAACGACATCAATACGCCCACCGACAGCCCCAACGGCAGCCAGGCATGGCGGTCGGAAGGAGAGGGCAGCATGGTACTGCTGACGGCAAAGGTGAGATAGAACCACAAGGGAAAATCTTTGACTTTCGGCAATAGACTGACGCCTAGCCAGAAGAGTCCCCATTGGCCGTTGCGCAGCACTTCCCACAGTAGCCCCAAATGCAGGCGCTGGATGGCGATGTAGGCCACGGTCAGGTTGCCCAACACGAGCGGTGCGGCGCCGATGAGTGAATCGCGCACGATGTCCGTTTGGGCTACCTCGACATACCCCATGCGCAGATAGCCCTCTGGCATCATTTCAGGCAAAATCGAAAACCGACGAGTCGGCACAGCCAGTAATTTAGCCGCCAAAAAATGGCTGAACTCGTGTAACAAGACGCCCGGCAAGAACAGAAGCGAGAAGATGGCCATCGTCAGGCGCGCATTGGCGCCCGAAACAATGTAAATGACAGCCTGAATCTCTCGGTGCAATCGGCGCTGCAAGGCGATCAGCGGCGCCAACGTCAGCAAAAACCACAGTAAGCCGTCGAAGGATGAAAAGGCTGCCACGTTTTCAGTTTCAGCGTTCGAATACCCACGTGCTGCGCGCCCTTGCCCATCCCTTATTGCGAACGCGCCGCGGCCTGAACAATGGCAGTAAACTCATCCACTTTCAAACTGGCGCCGCCCACCAGCGCGCCGTCTATTTCTGGTTGATCGAAGAACTCGGCCGCGTTGGCAGCCGTCACCGAGCCGCCGTATTGAACGCGGATGACCTGCGCTGCCTCTGCGCCAAAGAGGGAGGCCAGCGCCGGCCGGATATGCTCCGCAACAACAGCGTTGGCGTTCTCTCCGCTAGAGGCTTTGCCCGTGCCAATGGCCCAAACGGGTTCGTAGGCAACGATCAGATGGGAGGCTTTGACGGGATCCACGTCCGCCAGACCACGGCTGATTTGACGGTGAACAACCTCCCCCGTCCGCCCTGATTCGTACTCGTTCAATGTCTCGCCCACACAAATGATGGGGATCAGGTCGTGCGCCAGGGCAGCGCGTACCTTCTTGTTCACCGTCTCATCGGTTTCGCCAAAGTAGGCTCGGCGCTCGGAGTGGCCCAAGATGACGTATTTGCAGAATTCGGCTACCATATTTGGCGCAACCTCGCCGGTGAAGGCGCCTTTTTCCTCCCAATGCAGGTTTTGGGCGCCCAGGCCGATGTCGGTGCCTAGCAGCAAGGCCGAGACGGGCAGCAAAGCAGGGAAGGGCGGGCAAAGGACTTTTTCTGCGCCCTGAATCAGGCGCAGTTTCTGACTCATTTCGAAGACCAGGGAACGGGCTTCTTCGACAGTTTTGTTCATTTTCCAATTACCAGCAACGATGGGGGTACGCATAGGCTCTCCTAGGGAATATTTTGCAGAAATCCTTCTGCCATCAGACGGATCCACTCTGGCGCACTGAGGTCAGAAGCAAGCGGCGTAAGCATCAGGCGAGCCTCTTCGTAACGCTTTTCGATAACGGCAAACTCGGCCTCGAGCAAAGCGGCTTCTATTAGGCCCGGTTTGAGGCGCTGCACCTGCCCCAGGAAGATGTGGCCATCCTCCAGGTGGCCGTTGTAATAGGCGTGTCGGGCTTGAGCCACCAGCGCAATCGGCTGGTCGAGGCGCGCGATCTCACCAAAAGGCAAGTAGGCCTCTATGTCTGGCTTGGATGCTGCTTTGTAGACTGACTCGTGAAAGCCAAAGAAGAGTTCTTGCGGGGGTTTTTCTCCCCGTGCAGACAAAATCTTGGTGGCGCGGGTGTACATGCCGGCGGCTGCCAACCAGGCTTCGTGCTCTTTGAAGCGATTGCCAGCCTCAATGAAAAAAGCGACATCGGCCGGGTCAACTTGATTGGCTGCCTCATTCAACGTTTCGTAGGCCTGGCGAGGCATATCGGCTTGCAAATAAGCCAGCGCCAGGTCTATTTTGGCAAACGGATCGGTCGGATTCTCCGCTACACGACGCTGGGCGTCGACCACTTCAGGCGGCAGATTGGGCAAAGGCTTGGGGGAAGCCTCTGCTGGCTTGGAGGTAGCCTCCGCCGGCTTAGGCGAAGGTTCTACAGCGGCCGGTTGAGTGGGCGGCAGGGACGGATTCTTGTTGGGGTTTCCGCGCGTTGCCAGGAAGGCAAACATACAGCAAAACACCAGCAATACGCTCGCAGCGGCATACAGCCAGAGAGAAGGTTTCTTCTTTTTCTTTTTTTCCTCTGCCAAAACGGTCTTTTCGGGTAAAGCGGGCGCCTCCGAAAGGCGTTTCTCTGACGCGGGCGGTTGTTTGGGCAACTTCAGGGCGGTGCCCTGCATGGGAATGCCCGCCTCGCTCCAGGCCGCTTCGAAAGCCTGGACCATCGAAGCCACATCTTCATAGCGGTCGTTGCGATCCTTGGCCAATGCCTTGAGCAGCACGCGCTCCACGCTTTCAGGCACGGTTGGGTTGATGGCGCGCGGCAGCGGTAGAGGGGTATAGATATGGTCATGGATGATGGAAAAAGGCGTATCGGCGCTGAACGGCACCTGCCCTACGACAATCTCGTACAACATGACGCCAAATGAATAGATGTCGGTGCCGGCATCCAGGTCTTTGTCGCCGCGCGCCTGCTCCGGCGAAATGTATTGAGGCGTGCCCATAATGGAATCGGTCGAGAGCGTGGATTCGCCTGCTTGAGCGATGCGCGCCAGGCCAAAGTCTGCCAGGTACATCTGGCCATCGTTGGCGATTAAAACGTTGGAAGGCTTGATGTCGCGATGGAGGATGCCCTGACGATGAGCATAGGCAAGCGCAGACCCGACCGCCTCTACCACACGATGGATCTCCTCGGCCGTCAACGGGCCGCGCGCCAGCCTGGATTTGAGCGTTTCCCCTTCGATGTATTTCATCACCAGATAGGGACGCCCCTCATGGTCGGCATAATCGTAAATGGGGACGATGCTGGGATGCTCCAGTTTTGCCACCACGCGCGCTTCGCGCTGGAAGCGAGCCGTGAATGTTTGGTCTTCGTGAAAAGCAGGATGCAACACCTTGAGCGCCACGTACCTGTCCAGCGCCGCATGATAAGCCTTGTAAACCGTAGCCATGCCCCCCTGCCCCAACTGCTCGAGGATGCGGTAGGCGCCAACGTTTTCACCAATAGCGAATGGCATGTTTTTCTCCTGGGTCGAGTTTTCGCATGATGGTTAGCATGACAGTCAACAACGAGCATCAACGAATTTCGACAACGAATGAACGAATGTCCCTCGCTCCGGCATGGCGCCATCCACAGCCAGGGTCTGTCCGCATTCGTGCATTCGCGCCCCCATTCATTGACGGTTTGCGCCGCTCTTGCCAACGTATGTCGGCGCGCCAACCCGACATCTGAGGTTGCCTTTTCGGGTGCCTCAAGTTGTCACTACGGCAATAGAGCCTGTTCCCTGGGCCATCCGTCCACTCGATGCCAGCCTGTCCTGGACGGTCAGGCATAGTCATGTATATTATAGCCCACTTGTCAGCAAGAAACATTATCGCTATGTAACGGGATTTTAAAACGGCTCATTGAGGATTTCCGTGATTATTCCCCCAACAGCCTCCAAAGGGGATACCATTGCACTACTGGGGGGCAACTGCTGCCAGAACTGGGGGTGTATCACGGCGATGCCCAAAGAAGCATTTTTTTCGTTCAATGCAAATCCTGGACGGTAATACCACAATCGTCCAACTCTTGTGTAGGCAACTTCAACGGAACAGGATCAACCATCAGGGCATTACTTTGCCGCCTTGTCCGTAATCTCCAGCGCCTTGTCCAACACCTCGAAACCTTCCTGTAACTGCGCCTCGCTGATGATAAGTGGCGGGATGATGAGAACTGTATGCCAGTGCGTGTACAGGAACAAGCCGTGATCGAGACAATATTTCCGCAGCGCAACCATCTCTGGGGAGGATGAATTCCACGGCGCCATTGGCTCTTTTGTCTTTCTATCTTTCACCAATTCGATAATCCCAAATAATCCAATGGAGCGTATCTCGCCCACGGAGGGATGATTCTCGCCCAAGTCGGATAACAGACGCTTCAACACCGGCCCCATAGCGGCTGTATGCTCGATGATCTTGTCCTCTTTCATTACCTGGATGTTTGCCACTGCTGCCGCCAACGAGACCGGATGCGAAGTGTAGGTCAGCCCGGCCTCATATACGCGCTCGTCGAACGCGGCGGCAATCTCTGGCCTCATCGCCACCGCACCTAGCGGCGCGTAGGCCGAAGTCAATCCCTTTGCCATGGTGATGATGTCGGGAACAACGCCCCAGTGTTCGACAGCGAACCACTTGCCGGTACGTCCGAAACCGCTCATGACCTCATCGGCAATCATCACGATGCCATACTTGTCGCATAGGGAGCGCACGCCCTGCATGTAACCGTCGGGAGGGATGAGGATGCCGTTCGTGCCTGTCACCGATTCCATCAAAATCGCGGCGATGGTCTCAGGCCCCTCATACTGGATGATTTCCTCGAGGTGATTGAGATAGTCGCGGGTGAACTCGGCTTCGGAAATATCTGGGTTAGTGCGGTGGAAGGTGGAACGGTAGCGGTATGGGTCGAGGAAATGGACGACGCCGGGCATCGTGAGCGGCTCCCACATGTGACGACGCGGGTCGCCGGTGGCCGCCATGGCTCCCATGCTGGCGCCATGATAAGAACGGTAACGGGTAAGAATTTTATAACGCCCGGTATAGCCGCGCGCCAGTTTGATGGCGTTCTCGTTGGCATCGGCCCCACCAAGAGTGAAGAGGATTTTGGTCAGTTTCCTGCCTGGGGTCACATCTGCAACGGCCTTGCTTGCCAGGGCGCGGATTTTCGTGGTCATCCCTGGCGCGGCATAGGGCAATTCTGCCGCCTGCTCTTGTATGGCCCGGATGACGCGCTGATTTCCATGCCCGATATTGACGCACATGGTCATGGAGTTGAAGTCGAGATAGCGCCGACCCTCCACATCCCAAAAATAGACGCCCTCGGCACGTCCGACCGGGATTGGATTGACTTTCGCCTGCGCCGACCAGGTATAGAAGACGTGTTCTCTTGAAAGGGGAAGAATTTGGTCATCGGGGAGCGCAAACATGGACACCTCGTTGGGGTGATTGATAAACTGAAGTCGTTACTACGAAACATTCATGGGAGATATTTATGACATTATATCAGGGGTCAAGCCACAGTTGACAGGGGGGTAATCTCTGATAAGATACTTACCTACCGGTAAGTAAGTTCAAACTTTTATCGAAAGGAACGTTGCCCCAAACCTATGAACGACAAAACTCGCAACCGTGTTCTTCTTGTCCTGTTTCTCGGCGTGCTGATGGGCGCGCTGGATATTGCCATCGTCTCTCCGGCCCTGACCCCAATTCAGAACTACTTCGGTATTGGCGAACGCGCCAAGTCATGGATTTTCACCATCTACGTGCTGCTCAGTCTGATCGGCACGCCGCTGATGGCAAAACTCTCCGATGTCTTTGGGCGCCGCCCAATCTACATTCTGGACATTTCCATTTTTGCCATAGGATCGCTTCTGGTGGCACTATCGCCTCGCAACTTATTTGCTGCATTGCTGCTGGGACGCGCCCTGCAAGGTTTTGGCGCGGGCGGTGTCTTCCCGGTGGCCAGCGCCGTCATTGGCGACTCCTTCCTGCCGGAAAAGCGCGGCAGCGCCCTAGGCTTGATCGGAGCAGTCTTCGGGCTGGCCTTCCTCGTCGGGCCAATTCTCGGCGGAATCATCATGACCTTCGCCACCTGGCAATGGCTGTTCATCATCAACTTACCCATTGCGGGAATTGTCATCGCTCTAGGATTGCGCCTGCTGCCGACCACCCATCCGGAGACCCGCCGTCCCTTCGATTGGGCCGGGATGATCGTGCTGAGCACCTTGCTGACCGCGCTGGCTTACGGCCTCAACCAGATAGACACCAGGAATTTCTTCACCAGCCTGCTCTCGTTGAACGTTTGGCCGTTTCTTGTCCTGGCCATCGCTCTGCTGTTCGTCTTTCCCGCTGTCGAACGAAAGGCAGAAGACCCTGTGCTGCACCTGAGCATCCTCAGCACGCGCCAGGCAAGATTGGCCTGCATCCTGGCCGCAGGCGCAGGTCTGGGTGAAGTAGGCATGGTCTTCATCCCCTCGCTGGCTATCGCGGCTATGCCTTTCATTGACAAGCATACTGCCAGTTATCTGCTGATGCCGGTCGTTCTGGCAATGGCAATCGGCTCACCCCTGGCCGGACGCATGCTCGACAAATTTGGTTCCAAGATAGTCGTTCTTGTCGGCAGTAGCCTGATAGCGCTTGGCATGCTCATGTTGAGCAATGAATGGCTGGATGCCCGGCTCGGTTTTTTCATTCTATCCGGCGTTATCATCGGGCTAGGACTTTCTGCGCTACTCGGCGCGCCGGTCCGCTACATCATGCTAAATGAAGCGTCTGCCTCCAACCGAACTGCTGCGCAAGGCGCAATCGCCCTGTTCACCAGCATCGGCCAATTGCTGAGCAGCGCGCTTGTGGGGGCGGTGGCGGATTCACAAGGCGGCGGTGTGAAAGGGTACGGCTCTGCCTATCTTGTCATCGGAGCAATTGCCATTTTGCTTGTCATCTTGACCTTCTGGCTGAAAAACCGCGAAGAAGAACGCGCAACCGTCCACCGCTCTGCTCCCGCCGTAGCCGACTGATAGAAACAACTGCCTTCCCGGAAATATAGAAGCAAAAAGAGTAATGGACACAGCGACGGCTTTATCATTCCCGAAGGGGGCAGGCGTTCCTCAAAGCGGCTAAAGCCGCCATACATCCAATCAAATAGTCTGATACCCTTACACTTTTCCATTTTGGGCTAATGGAGAAAGGACGGGTCGCAGGTTGAGATTGGAGAGGCGGGCCTTGAAATCGGGCAACAAATGAATAGCGACGGCCAAAGCCCGCTTGAGCCAACGCAAGCCCAGTTGAAACAGGCTGAGTTCGCGAGTTG
>FWPU01012041.1_pt1 | contig 11713 bp, 11 predicted proteins | sample 2228361 | NCBI WGS metagenome assembly FWPU01 (sample SAMEA103939777, study PRJEB20133) | metagenome | reverse complement strand
GGCGAGCCTCACCGCGAGGGCGGCCGCGGCCCGCACCGTCAGAACGGCGAGCCGCCGTCGGGCGCGATCTCGATCCGCCCCCCCTCGACCATGACCGGCACGATGCGCCGGCCGCGCGTGAGCTTCAGCAGCTCGGGGACGGCGTCCGGCCGCGCCACGACGTCGATCTCGCGGACCGCGACCCCGCGCGCGGCGAGATCGGCCCGCTTCGCCGCGCAGTGCGGGCAGTCCGGCTTCACGTAGAGCAGCGCCGCCGGCGCGGCGGTCACGACCGCGCGCGGCCGAGCACGAGCGAGGCGGCCGAGCTGAACATCCCGCCGAGGCCGTGGCAGAAGGCGATCTCCGCGCCCGCGATCTGCCGCGGCCCGCACTCACCGCGCAGCTGCCGCACCGCCTCGACGAGGAGGAACATCCCGTACATCCCCGTGTGCGTGTAGGAGAGGCCGCCGCCGTTCGTGTTCATCGGGAAGTCCCCGCCCGGCGCGGTGCGGCCGCCGGCGACGAACGCGCCGCCCTCGCCCGGCTGGCAGAACCCCGCCGCCTCGAGGCCCATCACCGGCACGATCGTGAACGCGTCGTAGAACATCGCGACGTCGACGTCCGCGTGGCGGATGCCGGCCATGCCGAGCGCCTGCGCGCTCGAGAGGCGCGCCGCGTCCCAGGACGCGAAGTCGGGCATCTGGCTGATCGCGACGTGGGTGGACGCCTCGCCGGTGCCGAGCACCCAGACCGGCGGCTGCCGGCAGTCGCGGGCCCGCTCCGCCGACACGAGCACGATCGCGCCGCCGCCGTCGGTGACCAGGCAGCAGTCGAGGAGGTGGAGCGGCCACGCGATCATCCGCGACCGGAGCACGTCGTCGACGGTCAGGGGGTCGCGCATCATCGCGCGCGGGTTGAGCTGCGCCCAGCGCCGCGTCGAGACCGCCAGCTCGGCGAGCTGCTCGCTCGTCGTCCCGTAGCGGTGCATGTGGCGGGCGGCCGCGAGCGCGTACCCCGTGGGCGGGCCGGCGAGCCCGAACGGGGCCTCGAACTGGAGGCGCACGGAGTCGGGCCCGAACCGCGTGCCGGGCATGCCGATGCGCGACGCACCGCTCTCGCCGTGCGTCACCAGCGCGACCTGGACGACGCCGGCGGCGATCGCGGCCATCGCGTGCTGCACGTGGGCGAGGAACGAGCAGCCGCCGATCTGCGTGCCGTCGAACCAGCGGGCGTGGCGGATGCCCAGGTACTCGGCGGTCTCCGCGGCCATCCACAGCCCGGCGCTCCAGAGGCCGTCGACGTCGTCCCTGGTGAGGCCGGCGTCGGCGAGCGCGTTGCGCGCCGCCTCGGCGTGGAGCGCCAGCGCCGACTTGTGGGGCAGCTTCCCGATCTCGTCCGACTCCGCCGCGCCGACGATCGCGACGCGGCCGCGCATCCGGCCGAGGTCGGTCATCGCGGCGCCGCGGGACGGAAGCGCGGCAGCGCGACCGTGTCGGACACGTCCTCGAACACCACCTCGACCGGCATGCCGAAGCGGATCGTCGCCGGGTCCGGCTCGATGCCGACGAGGTTCGTCATCATGCGCGGCCCCTCGTCGAGCTCGACCATCGCCAGCACGTACGGCTCGCCCAGCGGGAACCCCTTGAGGCCGCGGTGGATGACGGAGAAGGTGTAGACCGTGCCGCGGCCGCTCACGCGCTCCCACGCGAGGTCGCCCGACAGGCAGTGCGGGCAGACGGCGCGCGGGTAGTAGTGGTACCGGCCGCACGCGCGGCAGCGCGGCAGCATCAGCTCGTGCCGGCGTGCCGCGTCCCAGAAGGGCCGCGACTCGGGCGTCGGGTTCGGGATCGGGCCGGCGTAGGTGGGCATGAAGGACCTCGGATGGACTTTCCGGAGGCGGCGATGTACCGGGGCTCTATAGGGGCTCGGCTCGAACGGGGTCAAGGGCGGATGAAGGTCGTCGCGTTCGTGCTCGCGCTCGCCGGCGCCGCCCGCGCGGCGGAGCCGATTCCGTGGGACGAGGCCGAGAAGCACATCGGCGAGACGACCACGGTCGAGGGGCGTGTCCTCGGCGTCCACTGCTCGCAGCTCTCGTGCCTGCTCGCCTTCGACCCGACGTTCAACCGCTTCACGGCGGTGGTCCAGGCGAGCCACTTCGGCATCTTCCCGCCCGACTCGCTCGACGACCGGTTCGCCGGGCGCAAGGTGCTCGTGCACGGCAAGATCGTCGAGAACGACAAGAAGCCCGAGATCGTCCTCCAGAAGGCCGAGGACATCGAGCTCGCGCCCGAGGAGCGGGAGCGCGCCGCCGCGGAGGCGGAAAAGGAGAAGGAGCGCGTGCAGGTCGAGACGCTCGAGCGCGTCGCCGACGTCCTCGAGCGCGTCGAGGAGCTGACCGAGCGCCTGGCCGAGGTGCAGGAGCGCCTCGACCTGGTGCTGGCTCGGATGGAGGAGCGGGCCGCCGCGCTCGAGGCCGCCGCCGCGGCGGCGCCGCCACCTCCCGCGGCCCCGACCTACGGCGAGCCGCAACCCCGCCCCGGCTACGAGGCGCTGCGCACCGTCAAGCGCGGCATGTCGCGCGCCGACGTCGAGCGCCTCGTCGGCGAGCCGCAGTGGATCGAGGAGAGCGCCGGCGGCTGGACGACGTACTACTACGGGATGGGGCGAAGCGTGAGCTTCAACAGCCGGGGGCGCGCGGAGGCCGTGGTGGGGTTTCCCACGCCGTGACGTGACCGGGCGCCGCCGGCCGGGTCGCCGTCAGAGCCGCGCCCGCACCGCGTCGACCAGCCGCGGCAGCACCTCGCCCGCCGCGCCGCACAGCGTCACCCGGCAGAGGTGCGTGATCTCGGTCTCGTAGGGGTTCACCTCGATCAGGTCCCCCCCGCGCGCCTGGATCGAGAGCGGGAACTGCGCCGCCGGGTAGACCGTCGCCGACGTGCCCGCGACGACCATGCAGTCGGCGCGCTCGGCCTCCTCGGCGCAGCGCGCGAGGACGTCGGTCGGGATCGGCTCGCCGAAGGAGACCGTGTCGCTCTTGAGGAGCCCGTCGCAGCGCGGGCAGTGGGGCGGGAGCTGTGCGATGTCGATCTCGTCGCGGCGGTAGCGGGCGAGGCAGCGCAGGCAGCGGATCAGCGTCGCGTTGCCGTGGATCTCGAGCAGCAAGCGGGTGCCGGCGACGCGGTGGAGGTCGTCGACGTTCTGCGTGATGACGGCCTTGAGAACGCCCAGGTCCTCCAGCTCCACGAGCGCCCGGTGCCCGGCGTTCGGGCGCGCCGTGCGCAGCGTGGCCCACAGCTCGGCCATCGGCCCCGACGGGTTCAGCCGCTCCTCCCACGCCTTCCGCGGGTCGCGCAGGAAGCGCTGGTAGCCGTCCATCGGCGGCTCGCCGTACTTCGTCCACAGGCCGCCGGGCCCGCGGAACGGCGGGATGCCGCTCTCGACCGACAGGCCCGCGCCCGTGAGCGCGACCGCGTGTCGGGCGCGCACCAGGCACTCGGCCGCACGGTCGACGGCCGCCGGGTCGAGCATCGGGCGACTGTCGCCCCGACCCGGCACCGCTGTCAATGCGGTTGACACGGCGCCGGCCGGCGTATTGGAACGGCGGCGTGACGACGTCCCGCGCGGCGATGGCCGGCGTGATGCTGGCCGGCGGGCGCGCCTCGCGCATGGGGGGGCGCGACAAGGCGTTCGCGGCGGTCGGCGGCGAGCCGATCGCCGTCCGGACCGTGCGCCTGTTCCACGAGCTGTTCGGGCAGGTGATCGTCGTCACCGGCCGCCCGGAGCGCTTCGCGGGGCTCGGCGCCGAGGTCGTCGCCGACCGCTACCCGGGCTGCGGGCCCCTCGCCGGCATCCACGCCGGGATGCTCGCCAGCCGCCATCCGCACGTCTTCGTGGCGGCGTGCGACATGCCGGGGCTCGACCCCGAGGTGATCCGCTTCCTCGTCCGGCGGGTCGGGGACGCGGACGCGATCGTCCCGTGCTGGGAGGACGACGTCGAGCCGCTCCACGCGGTGTACGCGGTGCGGGCCCTGCCGGTGCTGGAGGAGTCGCTGCGCACGGGACGCCACGCGCTCCGCGACGTCCTCGAGCTCCTGCGCGTCGACTGGGTGTCGGAGGCCGAGCTGCGGGCCGTCCGCGGCACGGCGCAGAGCCTCATCAACGTGAACACCCCGGACGAGCTGGCGGCCGTCGGCGGGCGGTTCGAGACGTGAGCCCGGACCCCGGTGCCGAGCTGGTCGACGTCGTCGACGAGGCCGGCCGCGTCGTCGGCCGCGCGACGCGCCGCGAGATGCGCGCCCGGCGGCTGCCGCACCGCGCGTGCTACGTGCTCGTCTTCGACCGCCGCGGGCGGCTCTTCGTGCACCTCCGTACGGCGACGAAGGACGTCTACCCGTCGCACTGGGACGTCGCGATCGGCGGCGTGCTGGCGGCGGGCGAGTCGTTCGCGGCGGGCGCGCGCCGCGAGGCGGCGGAGGAGCTGGGGGTCGAGGTGGCGGTCGAGCCGCTGTTCCCGCTGCGCTGGGCGGACGCGACGAACGTCGTGCACGGCAGGGTCTTCCGCGCCGTGCACGACGGGCCGTTCCGGCTCCAGCCCGCGGAGGTCGTGCGCGGCGAGTTCCTGACGCTCGACGAGGTCGACGCGCTCGCGCGCCGCGAGCCCTGCTGTCCGGACAGCCTCGCCGCGCTGGCCGAGTACCGGCGGCTCAGAGCCGGATCAGGATGACCTGACCCGGCTGCAGCGCGGTGGAGCGCAGGCCGTTCGCCGCGAGCAGCTTCGGCACCGTCACGCCGTGGCGGCGCGCGACGTGGTAGAGCGTGTCCCCGGGCCGCACCCGGTACTCGATCACGCGGTCCGGCGCGAGCTCGGGGAAGTACCGCTTCACCGCGCGCACGACGTGCCGCGCCGCCAGGAACTCGGCGTAGAAGTTCTTCGAGGCGAAGCCGAACCGTGGGCCGCGGTAGCGTGCGATCAGGTCGACGAGGTCGTCGGAGCCCACCTCCCGCCGGGCGCGCTCGATGCCGTGGCGGCCGTGGTTGTACGCCGTGATCGCCAGCGGCCAGTTCGGGAACGCGTCGCGCAGCTCGCGGAGGTGACGGGCCGCGGCCGCGGTCGAGCGCGCCGGGTTCCGGCGCTCGTCGACCCGGCCGTCGATCCGGAGATGCGGCCGGGCGATGGCGGCCGTCAGCTGCCACATGCCGACCGCCCCCGCGCGTGAGACGGCGTCGGGGTTGTAGGACGACTCGATGATCGGCAGCGCGTCGAGGTCGAGCGGCAGGCCGTGCGCCGCGAGCGCCCGGTGGACGACGGCCCGGTGGCGCCGCCGTCCGACGAGCCCCTCGGCGAAGACCTCGCGCATCCCCCGCTGGACGCGCACCCGGTCCATCGGCAGCTCCATCGACCGCCGGCGCGCGAACGGGTCGGGGAGGAGCGCCGCGCGGACCTGCCGCAGAGCGAGCCGGTCGGCCACGGTCTGCACGCGGGCAGCCACCAGGCCGTCGTCCCGGGCCGGCGCGCGCACGACGTCGTAGACGACGACCGGGTCCAGTCGGTCGTGGATCACCCAGTCGTCGACCGTGTAGCGCGTGAAGACGTCGACCCAGAACCGGACCCGCGGCTCGAGCGCCGCCGGGGCCGGGAACGGGTCCGACCCGGCCTGCACCGCGCCGCTCAACCCCAGCAAGGCGACCGCCGCCAGCATCCTGCGTCGCCCCTCGATCCTCCGGCCGCCGCCGCCCCACCGCCCCCGCACCGGCCGACGTGCCGCGCCCAGCATCGTTCGCCTCCAAGGGAAGGGGTTTTCCAGGCGCCACGCCACATAGACCAGGGGGTGGGCCGCTCGCAATCCCGAACGGCGCCGACGACCCAAATCCTTGACACTTTTCCGGCACGCTCCGTATAAGGCCGCGGCTCGCGAAAACGGACGCTGCAACACGCTGCTCGCGGAAGGGGGAGTCATGACGAGAGCGAGGAGGCGGCAGTCGGTCCTGCAGGTCGCCGGGGCGGCGATGTTGGTGGCGGGACTCGGCGCGCGCCCGGCGTGGTCGATCACCGTGGACGATCGCGGTGAGATGCGCTTCGGCATGCGCGCCTACACCAACGTCCGCATCGCGACCGAGCAGCGCGGCGGCGACGACGACCCGCTCTCGTTCCCCAACTCGCCGCCGGGCCACGTCCAGCAGCACCGCTACTTCCTGGAGCTGAAGTTCGACCACAACATCCGCCGCCTCGCGACCGAGGGGCGCGGGCTTGCGGCGGTCTTCGGGTGGCTCCAGCCCGACGAGCTCGACTACAGCCTCCAGTACCGCGGCGAGTGGGAGGGCGTGTACGACTACGGGCCGTCGGAGTACCGCGATCCGGTCGCGACGGCGCTCCGCTACCAGGCCGACCTCCCCGACGCGCCCGCGCTCAATCTCAGCCCCGACATCCCGGAGGCGCTCGCGCGCCGCCGCGCGCGGCTCATCCAGCGCATCTCGCGCCACCGGCATCGCTTCTTCCTCGGCTACATCGACATCGCGAAGGGACCGGTGTTCGTCCGCGCCGGCCGCCAGATCCTCGCCTGGGGCGAGACCGACATCTTCCGGCTCCTCGACAACATCAACCCGCTCGACTCGAGCTTCGGCGGGTTCCTGATCGCGCTCGACGAGCGGCGCGTGCCGCTCGACATGCTCCGGGCGAGCTACCGCTTCGGCTCGTTCGGCCCGATCCACGACGCCTACCTGGAGGGCTTCGTGGCGCGCGGCGACCGGATCGCGGTCTTCCCGCCCACGCCGCCCGGCGCGGTGTGGATCCCCGGCGGCGTCGGGGCGCCGAATCCCGCGCTGCGGACGGTCGTCGACATCCCCGACAAGTGGGACGTCCGCGGGGGCGGCCGCTTCGTCTTCACCGCCGCCGACGTGACGGCGTCGCTCGCGCACTACTACACGTATCTCGACACCCCCGGCGTCCGGTTCATCGTCCCCGGTCCGACGCGGCGGTTCCCGTTGCCGACGCCGTCGTTCGGGCACGAGATCGTGGCCGTCCAGGAGATTCCGCGCGTCGCGGTCACCGGCGCGTCCATGACCTTCCCGCTCGAGCGGTTCTACGCGATCGTGCGCAGCGAGGCGGCGTGGTTCAAGGGCGAGCCCTTCAACCGCCAGGGGCGCGGCGACAGCGCCGACACGAACGACGCCCCCGGGACGCCGGCGTTCCGGCGGCTCGCGCGCCAGCGGAACACCGAGGGCGGGCTGAACCCGTTCGTGTACCCGGGGTTCCTGAACCTCGCGCGCACGGGACCGATCCACGGCCGCACGCTGCAGCGCGACAGCTTCAACATGTCGATCGGCCTCGACGTGAACCAGTACATCCGCTGGCTCAACCGGCAGCAGACGTTCCTGTTCACGACGCAGTTCTTCTACAAGCACGTCTTCGACTCGCCCGGGGACCTGGTCCTCCCGGTGCCGCATCACAACAACAAGGTCGACCCGTCGCTGCTCGCGATCGGCACCGCGTGCACGACGCCGCGCGGGGGCACGCGGGCGTGCCGCCTCGAGCCGCGCCTGTTCGACCTGAACGACGACCAGTTCCTGCACACGTTCGCGGTCTTCACGTCGTACCGCGGCGGGCGCGTGCTGCCGACGGTCGCGGTCTTCTACGACTGGCAGGGGGCCGTCCTGGTGCAGCCCGGCGTCTCCCTCGTCCGCGACCCGTTCCGGCTGATCATGGACTACACCCGCATCGCCGGCCCGCCGACCGGGCAGATCGGCACCCTGCGCGACCGGGACAACGTCCGCTTCCAGCTCGAGTTCGTCTTCTGATGAAGCCGGCGGCCGGCTCGGTGCACGGCCGGCATGCGGGGCGGGGCGAACGGTCGGCTTGGGTGCCCGAGCGCCCTTGACAGTGCGGGAGGCGCATGGGAAGCGGGCTGGCTGCATGCGTGTTCGCGCGCGGTGTCCCGCAGGACTGGCGGCGCTGACGATCCTGGCCGCCGCGGCGGCCGGCGTCGGCGCGACCCCGGGCTGCCCGGTCTCCCTCCGCGAGGTCCGTCAGAGCCTGTTCGGCACCTGCTTCGCCGACGCCGAGCACGGCTGGATGGTGGGCGAGCTCGGACGGATCTTCCGCACCGACGACGGGGGGCGCACCTGGCACCGCCAGGACGCCGGCACGAAGCGCCCCTTCCTGGCGATCTCCTGCCTGGACGACGGCCGCACCGCGTGGATCGCGGGCAAGGAGGGCATCGTCTACGCGACGAAGGACGCCGGGGCGACCTGGACCCCCCAGAACACGGGGTCGAACCGTCACGTGTTCACGATCCGGTTCGTCACCGCCACGCGCGGGCACGGCGCGGGCGACTTCGGGACGATGATCCACACCGAGGACGGCGGCGCGACGTGGGCGGTCGCCGGCGTTCCGCCCGACGTCCAGCTCCCGGACATCGCGCTCGACATGGGCGTCGACCCGGGCGACGTGAACCTCTACGCGCTCTCCTACGCCGACCCCGACCACGCCTGGCTGGTGGGCGAGTTCGGCATCATCATGGCGAGCACCGACGGCGGCCGGACGTGGCGGCAGCAGCACTCCCCCGTCGAGACGACGCTGTTCGGCGTCCACTTCGCCGACGCCCAGCGCGGCTGGGCGGTCGGGACCGACGTCATCCTGCACACCGAGGACGGCGGCGCCACGTGGCGGCCGCAGACTCTGCCCGTCACGCAGCGCGGGCTCTACGACGTCGCGGTGCGCGGCGACGTCGGCTGGATCGTCGGCAGCAGCGGCACGGTGCTGAAGTCGGTGGACGGGGGCGACAGCTGGGCGCTCGAGCCCCTGCCGATCCAGCTCGCCGCCAACTGGATCCGCTCCGTCTGGCTCGTGGACGGCGGCCGCGGCTTCGCGGTCGGCGCGGAGGGGCTCGTGTTCCGGCTCGACGGCCGTCGCCTCGAGCGGCTGTCGAGCAGCGCCGACGGAGGAGTGTCGTGATCCCCAAGCGCTGGGTGGAGGGCTACCTCCGCTTCCTGCTCCGCAACCGCCTCGCGGTCGCGCTCGCGATCGCGGTGATGACCGTGTTCTTCGCGTGGCAGACGATGCACGTCCGCATCGCGACGCAGTTCCTCGACTTCTACCCGAGCGCGACCGTGCTGCGGCTCTTCGGCCACGAGTGGACGCTCCGGGAGGCGCATCCCTACATCAAGATCTACAACGACTTCCGCCGCATGTTCGGCAGCGCCAACGTCCTCACGGCGATCCTCGAGGTGAAGCGGGGCGACATCTACAACGTCACGACCCTCCAGAAGCTCGACGTGATGACGCGCTGGCTCGTCGAGACCCGCGGCGTCGTGCCGTACCAGATCCACTCGATCGCCCACCCGAAGCTGAAGAGCATCACGACGACGCCCGAGGGCTCGATCAGCATCCGCGAGGTCTTCTACCCGGGCGTGCCGAAGACCGAGGAGGACGTCGCCCGGGTCAAGTTCGCGGTGTACGCGACCAAGGGCATCCGCGGCCTCTACGCCGCCGAGGACGACACCGCCGCGCTCGTCCACGCCGGCTTCTGGGAGGAGGAGCTCGACGTCAACTACCTCTACGACCGCATGATGGAGCTCAAGCGGCTCGTCGAGGACGACAACCACACCGTCTACATCACGGGCTTCCCGTGGCTCTACACGTCGATCCATCGCTACGCGCCCGAGGTCCGCCAGGTCTTCGTGCTGACGGTCGCCGCCCTGGCGTTCCTCCTCTGGAACTACTTCCGCTCCTGGCCCGGCGTGTGGGTGCCCATCTTCTCCGGGCTCCTCTCGGGCGTGTGGGCGCTCGGGCTCGTGCCGCTCCTCGGGCTCAACCTCGACCCGCTCCTCCTCGTCGTGCCGATCTTCCTGTCGGCCCGGGCGCTCTCGCACTCGGTCCAGTCGATGGACCGCTACCACGAGGAGTACCACCGCACCGGCGACAAGCACGCCGCGATCGTCGAGTCGTACTCGCACCTCTTCCCGCCGGCGATCGCGTCGATCCTGAACGACGCCGCGGGCATCTTCCTCGTCACGATGGCGCCGATCCCGCTCATCCAGAAGGTCGCGCTGTTCTCCTGCTTCTGGATCTTCTCCATCCTGGTGAGCGTCGTGACGCTCCACCCGATCATCCTCTCGGCGACGAACCCGCCGGGCGCGCCGAGCACGTACCCGGCGTGGGCGCGCTGGCTCGGGCGCGGGCTGCTCGGGCTCGGCGGCGCGGCGTTCGCGGTCGTGACCGTGCTCGAGGGCCGCGACCTCCTCGGCCCCGGGACGCTCGCGGCGTTCGTCGCCGTCGCGGTGGTGCTCTATCGCTGGCACCAGCAGATCTACGACGGCGCCACCAACGCCATCATCGCCGCGAGCGCCGGCTGGCGGCGGTGGGCGGGCGTCGCGCTCACGATCGCGCTCTTCATCGGGTGCCCGCTCTACGGCTGGCGGCTCAAGGTCGGCGACATGACGCCCGGCGCCGCCCTCCTCTTCCCGGACCACCCCTACAACGTCGCCTACGCGAAGCTGAACGAGAAGTTCCTGGGCGCGAGCCAGCTGGTCGTGATCGCGGACACGGGCGCGGCCGACGGGATGAAGAACGTCGCGCCGCTCACGGCGATGGAGGAGTTCGCCGACCACATGGAGGCCGTCGAGGGAGCCGGCGCGTCGGTCACGATCATCGACATCGTGAAGCAGCTCTCGCGCCTGTTCCACGAGGGAGAGCCCAAGTGGGCGTTCGTGCCCGACCGCCAGAAGTTCATCGCCGAGCTGTTCTACCAGTTCACGCAGACCGGCCAGGCGAGCGACCTCGACCGCTTCCTGTCGCCCGACATGCGCTACGGGACGATCGTCACGCTGTTCCGCGGCTACTCGCACGACGTCATCATGAACGCGATCGAGGCCGGGAAGCGGTTCGCGGCCGAGCAGGCCGACGAGAAGGTCGACTTCCTCTTCGCCGGGGGGCTCTTCGGCGTGCTGGCCGCCGTGAACGAGGCGGTCGAGGACTCCTACTGGACCACGCTCGCGCTTGTCATGCTCGCGGTCGCGCTCTTCCTCTACCTCACGTACGGCACCGTGGTCGGCACGCTGATCCTCATGATCCCGGTGCTCATGGCGCAGCTCGCGTGCGAGGCGTTCATGTACCTCATGAGCATCGACCTCAACGTGAACTCCCTCCCGGTCGCCGCCGTCGGCGCCGGGGTCGGCGTCGACTACGGCATCTACCACTTCAGCCGCATGATCGACCTCGTCGACGAGGGGATGCCGCTCGACGCCGCGGTCGACGGCGCGACCGCGACCACCGGCAAGGCGATCATCTTCACCGCCAGCACGATGATCGTCGGCGCGATCTTCTGGTGGTTCTCGGACCTCAAGTTCCAGGCCGAGATGGGCTTCCTCCTGGCGCTCCTCATGGGCTTCAACACGTTCGGCGGACTCGTGCTCGTGCCGGCGTGGATCAAGGTGATCCGGCCGCGCTTCTTCACCGCGCGGCGACCGCCCGCCGTCGAGCGCGAGCCCGTCCGCCTCGCGGTCGGGTGATCGTTGCCGAGCACCTGACGAAGCGCTTCGCCGGCCGCACCGCCATCGACGACGTCTCGTTCGTCGTCGCGCGCGGCGAGGTGACGGGCTTCCTCGGCCCGAACGGCGCAGGCAAGACGACGACGCTCCGCATCCTGGCCGGCGTGTTCCCGCCCGACGGCGGGCGCGCGCTCGTCGCGGGCCACGACGTCGTCCGCGCCCCGCGCGCGGCGCGGCGCGCGCTGGGCTA
>FWPU01012040.1_pt1 | contig 11714 bp, 12 predicted proteins | sample 2228361 | NCBI WGS metagenome assembly FWPU01 (sample SAMEA103939777, study PRJEB20133) | metagenome | reverse complement strand
TAAATTCAATTAATCTTAAAAATATATTTTCTTTAATGATATAAATCAGCAAAAAAGAAAACAAACTCAGAGAAACAATTATAAAGAAAATTTTTAAATCAGCAAAAACAATAAAACTTTTTCTCTTCAAATTCTCATAGGCAACTGCATGAAGGAAAATTCCTGGTGATTTTTTTGAAATGCTTGTTGGTCTTAAATCCAAGAGACCTGGTGCAGTAGCACCTATAAAAACAACCTTATCCTTAAAAACTTGTGGATTTATTAAAGGCTCCTGATTTTTTTTAATCAAAAGTTCGCTTTGAATAATATCAAGGATGCTGTAAGATTTGAAAGATAACGGAGAATAAAATTTAAGATATAGAAGAGGGTTTTTATATCTTTTAAATTCATTTAAAATTTTTTTATCACCTTCAACATCAAGATATACAGAAAGTGGTAGAGAAAGAAGATATTTATCTCTAATCTTCACAAAATAGGCGTATCTTCTATAAATGCCGTCAATATCAGGATAACCCCTTGTATCTCCTGTTCCCTTTATAGCGTCAAGAAAAACTGTATGAGGAGGAAGAATTCTTGTATCAGTGGGAATATGGTAAAAATCAGGAATATCAATAAAGAATTTCAAAATGCTCTTTACATCTTTATTTCCTGTCCCTGATACAAAAGGAATATAAACATTTCCTGCTTTTTTAATTGCCTCTTTAAACTTCAAATCATCTTCAACACTGTATATTGAAGGATTTGAAAAAATTATATCAAAAACAATAGATTTTGCATCAGCTCTTTTAAGAAATTCAACAACAGGAGCATAGAGACTTCTTGGCCATGGCCAGGAAATAAGTGAATTTTCTTTAAAATAATCAAGACTTTCTTGATCAACTAAGATAAAAGCACAGGAAGGATTTTTAATTTTAAAGCATGTCCTTCTCTGATATATATCATAAATTGTTCTATCCAACCCTGTATGCCATCCTGCTTTGTAGTAAATAAAACCAAGGAAAAAGGCAACAAGACTTAATAATATATGCAAATAGAATTTTTTCACCTAATCATTGAGATATAATGTTTGAATCTCTTAGTTCTGGACTCAGAAATTTCTTTGTTAATTAAAATATTTTTTAATTTCTCAATCCTTTTTTCAGGATAGGGATGAGTTCTCAAAATCTGTAACTTTTTCTTTTTTTCAAGTTTTTTCATTTCATCTAAAACATCCAAAAGAGAATAGGGATTATAACCTGCTTTTTTTAAAATATTTACCCCTTCAAAATCTGCCTCTTCTTCCTGTTTTCTTGAATAACCCTTTTTCAAAATCACACTTGCGATATCAGCTGAAATTGAGGCAAGCATCTTTTTATTTTTCTCTCTCAATTTTTCACTTGCCGACTCTTCTATCTTTTGTGAAACAATATCAGTGATGTAAGCGGTTTTAATATAAGATAAAGAATGCTTTTTAACAATATGACCTATTTCATGGGAAAGAAGAGCGGCAAGTTGGTCCTCATTATCAAGTCCAAGGAGAAGTTTTTTTGATAGAAAAACAAAGCCGGGCGTTGAAAAAGCAATTGGTTCATCGCTATCAATAACGCCGAAATGATAACCTTTATAAAGATAAGGTCTTTTAGAATGAAGAGCAAGATAATTTCCAACAAGATTTAAATAATATGTTATAGAATCATTCTCAAGTATTTTATAGCCTGATAAAATTTTCCCTGCTGTTGCCTTTCCAATAATATACTCATCTTTTTCACTTATATCAAAAAATGTAATCTTTGTAAGTTTACTAACACTTGCACAGGAAAAAACAAGAAATAAAATCAGTAATATTCTCCTCACAGATTACCCTCTTTTTTAAACTTTTTCAATTGTTTAACTTCTATTTTAAACTTCTCAACATATTTGATCGCTTCAGAATTATACCCCGAGCCTTTCTTAATATCATTTTCACTAAATCCCTTTGCAGCAAGAGAAACAACATCTTCACCACTCTGTTCTTTCTTTAAAAACTTTCCCACCTCTAATTTAAGCTTCCTTTTTTCAACCGCTGATGAATGGATAAAATATGTTTCTCCCTTGTACGAAACTCTGTACCAGTCATTAACAGATGCAATTGCTTCAAGTTTTTCTCCAAACTTAATAAATCCAATGGTTTCTGAGAGAAAATCAGGTTCTTTCTTTAAAGGCGCCTTTTCAACCTGAATAATTATTGTAAAAGAAAATAACAGAAGTAAAATACTATTCATACGTTTTAATTTTAATAAAAATTTAGGGAAAAAATCAAATACAAAGATACGGTTTTATTCGCCACCCTTGACAAATTCAAAAAAATCTTGTATTATATACAATATACAGGTATATGGTATTACAATACGCATATACTATAAATAATCCTGACTTGTGTCAGGATATGAGGAATTAAAATGATACATGGATTTGGTGGAACATGGAGTATATTTAACTCCATTTTCATGCTTGCCTTCTGGATAAAGTATCTTGTAACTCAATCTTTAGATTCGCAGAAATCCTCCAGGGAAGCACCCCTTGATATACTTAAGAAAAAATATGCAAAGGGTAAAATTACAAAAGAAGAATTTGAAAGAATAAAAAGGGAACTTTCAGATTGAAAAAGATAAAGGTTAACTTTTACACAAAAGAAAACTGCCCTCTTTGTGATAAGGCGAAAAAGATTCTTGAAAATGCAGGAGGGAGAAAAAAATTTGACATTAGGGAAATAGACATAGAAAAAAAACCTATCTTTTTGAATAAATTTTTTGATAAAATTCCAGTGATTGAGATTGAAAACAAGGAATATATCTTTTATCCCTTTAATGAGAGAAGTTTTACTCAGGCAATAGAGAGAATTAAAAAGAGTGGAAAACCTGTAAAAATTTATAACAGAAACTCAAAATTTTACGATTTTATGGAAAGCCCCATGGAGATTTTGGGCTTCAGAAAGAGCAGAGAAAAATTTTTTAAAAGGGTTTTTGAGAATAAAAAAATAAAGGATATGAAAATTCTTGAAATAGGAATTGGAACAGGTAAAAATATTCCCTATTATCCTGATGAAACCAATGTTTTTGGGGTTGACATAGCTAAAAAAATGCTTGATAGGGCAAAGATAAAGGTAGAAAAAGAGAATAAAAATGTTTATCTTTTAAATATGGATGTTCAGCATCTTGCCTTTAAAAACAGAAGTTTTGACATGGTTTTTACAACTTTTGCATTTTGCTCAGTTTTTGACCCCATAAAAGGGCTTAAAGAGATAAGGAGAATACTAAAACCGAGTGGCAAACTCTATATGCTTGAACATGTCAGGTCTGAAAATAAATTTGCCGGGAAAATAATGGACATTCTTGATCCTGTTTTTTACAACCTGATAGGAGAACATATTGCAAGAAAGACAAAACAAAACCTCACAAAAGCAGGATTTAAAGTAAAAGAGGAAAAAGTAGGTGGAATTTTGAGAATATTTACTGCTATACCATAAAAATGAAAGGGATACTCAGCTGGATTCTGTTTATACTGATAATAGGGTTTACGCTCTGGAATATAGCGCGGTTGGTTTTCAAAAAGAGGAAGAGCTGCTGTGATTAAAAATTTATTCCACCTTGACACGGAGATTAAAAATCCATTAATATTAACTACTATGAAATATAGTAAAAGCTTAAAACTCTTTCTTGGAAATTTGCAAGCTGAATGCCTGGAGATACTCTGGCAGAAAAAAAAGGCAACAGTTAAGGAAATATGGAAGATATTTAAAAGAATGGGAAGGGAATACGCTTACACAACAATACTGACTGAGATGCAGAATCTTGAGAAAAAAGGACTTGTAAAGTCAGAAAAGTATGGAAGGCGAAATATATACTATCCTGTTTATACAAAAGACAAATTTATTTCAAAAAAATTCGAGGAAATTTTAGCCCCATTAATTGAAGAACACCCCAAACTTGTAACCTCTTACTTTTTAAAGAGCGCTAAACTGCTTAAAAAAGAAAAAGAAAAAATATTAGAAATACTTAAAAGAAAAAAATGAACTTTGTATTGAACACAATTCTTCTTTACTTTGCCCTTTCACTTACAGTAATACTTTACAAAGAACTCCCATTTTCAAAAATAACCTTAAGAAATATTTTTCCCTTTTTTTTCGGCTTTATACTGATTCTATCCTTTGTTCCTCCTATCATTTACTTCACAGGAGCTGGAAATTGCACATTAAAATGTACGGTTCTTGCAGGAATACCCATCTATAAACCCTTTATATTTTTACCCTTTATGTCAACACTTTCATTCTTTGTTATCTTTGGCTTTTATTTAAAAAGAGAATTAAAATTCAAAGGCATACCATTTCTATTTTTCGGTAAAAACAGAAGCGGAATATCAGTGAAAGGTGTTTTAAATTCTTTTATTCACATAGACAGAAATTTCTGGGAAAACATTGAAAAGGGCGAAAGGGTTGCAATAATAAGGCATGAAATTTGGCATATAAAGAAAAAAGATAATTTATGGAGACTTGTTTTATCTCTTTTATCAAAAACATTCTTTTACATGCCACCTTTATTTCTCCTATTTAAAACCTTTGATGAAATCTCAGAGCTCTCTGCGGATGAATTTTCTTTAAAAAGAGGAACAGACAGAGAAACTTTGCTTTCAGCAATAGCAAAAACAGCCCTTTTATATTCACAGGAAAGAGGAGCAATCTCTTTTGGCTCTTCTCCTCTTTTTAAAAGAATATCCTTTATAGAAAAAACATATAGGGACTACAGGTATATCCTGCTTTCAGTAATACCGCTTGTACTTCTTGTTTTCTCATTACACTCCTTTTTGCCACCGGAGCATTCCTGTCAGATTGCATGTAATCTACACAGAATGTGCACACCATGAAAGCAAAAAAATTTTTTAATTTTAAATACTATGATACTTAGTAAAAAAAGAAAAATTTTATAGATTAAAAAGGAGGCAAGATGAAAAAAACTATAGTATTTTTAATACTCACGATGCCATTCAATCTACGAGCAGAAGTTTTCACGCTCAAAAAGGCTATGGAAATCGCCCTTGAAAGGAATCCTGAAATAAAATATTCTTATGAAAAATTGAGAGAAATCCATTCAAAGGTGTTTCCTTCTTTTTTGCCTCCAAATCCAAGAGTAACTTATCAGGCAATGTTTATGGAAAACAATATAGGCATAGCTCAGCCACTGCCTTTTCCTACAAAACTTATAACCAGAGGATTTATGATGAATGATGAATACAGAAAATTTTATTACCTTCATCATGCAAAAATTCTTGAAATAATGAGAAAAGTAAAAGAAAGTTTTTATGATTATTTTCTCGCTTATAAAAAGATTGAAATTACAAAAGAACAAGTCAAACTTCTTCAAAAGATTATGTTAATAGCAAAAAAAAGATATGAAGCAAATCTATCGAAAATATGGGACCCTCTTAAAGCAGAAATTGAGTTGGAAAAAATGAAAAACAATCTTTTGATTTTTGAAGCAGAGGGGGTTAAAGCAGAAGAGGAATTAAAAAAACTTATGGACTTAGATTCTTTACCTGAAACTTTTGAAGAGTTAAAATTTGAAGAAATTGAAGTAAACCATGATTCTTTAAAAAAACTTTTGCAGACTAAAAATCCTTTATTAAAGGCATTAAAATTTGATGTAAAGGCAAGGAGCAAGGAAAAATCAATTGCGATACAGAATTTGATTCCTGATTTTATACCTCAAATTCTTTACAATCCAGAAACAGGAAGCGAAAAATTTGCTCTATCTTTTGAAATACCCCTGCTTTTCATCAATGAAATAGGGAAAATCAAGGAAAAATCTGCAAAGGCAAAAAGTTCAGAATATAATCTTAGGAATCTTGACCTGGAATTAAAGGAAAAATTAGAATCTTTATTGTCTTTATACTCGGCAAAACTTGATAGATACAATCTTTTTAAAAACACGATTCTTCCAAAAACAGAAGAAGCTTTTAAATCAGCAGAAGCAGGGTATATAACAGGGGAATATGATTTTTTAACTTATATTGAAACAGAAAAAATGTTATTTGATGCACAAATAGGCTATTTTGCCAGTTTAACAGATGTTTTAAAAATAAAGGCAAAAATAGAAGAATTAACAGGAGGTCTAAAATGAAAAAATTTTTTGTGATAATGGGTGTTGCATCCATCTTAATATACGCGATATCCTGCAAATCAAACCAAAAACCACCTCAGGAAGGAGAAATAAAAACAATGTATCAATGTCCAATGCATCCTCAGGTCATTCAGGAAAAATCAGGAGATTGCCCTATTTGTGGAATGAATCTTGTTCCGAGAAAAATGATTTATAAAGGAGGGAAATGGACACCTTATGAAGGAACTAAAGAAATGGAACATGAAGAAATAAAACACGAAATAAAAAGCCCACCTAACCTTGCCGAAATAAATATTCCTGTAGAAAGGCAGTATCTTATAGGTGTAAAAACAGAAATTGTAAAAATTAAAACATCTGAAAAGAAAATAAGAACATACGGCAGAGTTGATTACAATGAAAAAGGAATTTTTACTATCAATCTAAGGTTTGGTGGATGGATTGAAAAACTATATGTGGACTATGAAGGCAAATTTGTAAAAAAGGAAGAAAGGCTATTTGACATCTATAGTCCTGAACTCTATCAAACACAGGAAGAACTTATCTTAGCAAAAGAAACACAGGATTCAATACTTTTTAAGAATGTAAAAAGAAAATTGATATTATGGGGGATAAGAGATTTCCAGATAGAAAAAATTCTAAAAAATAAAAAAGCAGAACCCATTTTATCCTTTTATTCTCCATACAGCGGTTTTGTAATTGAGAAAAAAATTTTTGAGGGGATGAAGGTGTCTGCTGGGATGAATCTTTACAAAATTGTTGATTTGAAGAAAATCTGGGTTCTGGCAGATATATACGAATATGAACTCCCTTTTGTAAAAATAGGTCAAAAAGCAGAAATAGAAATTCCTTATATTCCAGGAAAAAAACTTGACGGAATTGTTGAATACATATATCCTGAGCTGAATATGAAAACAAGAACAGCAAAAATAAGAATTTCAGTAGATAACCCTGAATATAACTTAAAGCCCGGAATGTATGTAAATGTTAAAATAAAAGTTAGTTTAAAGGAAAAAGAAATTATAATTCCCGTTGATGCAATCTTATTTTCAGGTGAACACAACTATGTATTCGTGAAAAGGGGTAAAGGGACTTTTGAACCCAGAATTGTTGAACTTGGACCTAAGGTTGATGAGGGATATGTAGTTCTAAAAGGTCTTTCAGAAGGTGAGGAGATAGTAACATCAGGAAACTTCCTTATAGACTCTGAATCAAAAATACAATCCGCGCTCATGGGAATATCTGCTCATGAACATTAAAAAGGGGGGTAGGAATGATAGAAAGATTAATTGAATGGAGTGCAAGAAATAGAACTTTTGTATTTATAATAACTGCTTTTGGGATAGTTTTTGGAATATACGCAATGACAAGGATTCCACTTGATGCAATACCTGACCTTTCTGACACCCAGGTAATAATTTATACAGAATGGATGGGAAGGAGTCCTACGATAATAGAAGATCAGATTACATATCCGATTGTTACAACCCTTTTATCAGCACCAGGAGTAAAAACCGTAAGGGGTTATTCCTTTTTTGGTTTTTCCTTTGTTTATGTAATATTTGAAGATGGAACCGATATATACTGGGCTCGTTCCAGAGTTCTTGAATATCTTGACCAGGTAAAGGGGAAACTTCCAACAGGTGTATCTCCCCAGCTTGGTCCTGATGCAACAGGTGTAGGCTGGGTTTTTCAATATGCCCTTATTGATACAACAGGTAAAAATGATTTATCTAAACTTCGCTCTTTTAATGATTTTTATTTAAAGTACTGGCTCCAGGAAGTAGAGGGGGTTGCAGAGGTTGCTCCTGTTGGAGGATTCGTAAAGCAGTATCAGGTTGATATAGACCCAAATAAACTCCTTGCCTACAACATACCCTTAAGTAAAATATTTCATGCAATAATGAGGTCAAACAATGATGTGGGAGGAAGGGTGATTGAAATTTCAGGAAGGGAATACTTTGTGAGAGGGCTTGGTTATATAAAAGGCATTGAGGATATAGAATATATTCCTGTTTCTTTCAGAGAGGATGGGACACCTGTGCTTGTAAGGGACATTGCGACTGTTCATCTTGGACCTCAGATGAGAAGGGGAATTGCAGAATTAAATGGAAGGGGAGAAGTTGTAGGTGGAATAGTTGTTATGAGATACGGAGAAAATGCTTTAAAAGTAATAGACAGGGTAAAGAAAAAACTTGAGGAGGTTAAACCTGGATTTCCAGAAGGTGTTGAACTTGTTATCACATACGACCGTTCTGACCTGATTAAAAAAAGCATTGCAACCTTGAGAAACACACTCATTGAAGAATCTATTATTGTCTCCCTTGTTATAATAGTTTTTCTTTTCACTCTCAGGAGTGCTTTTGTAGCAATTTTAATTTTACCTATTGCTGTACTACTTTCTTTTATTCCGATGATGTTTTTAAGGGTTACATCAAACATAATGTCTCTTGGTGGAATTGCAATAGCAATAGGGGCAATGGTTGATGCTGCAATTGTGATAATAGAAAATGCTCATAAAGGGATAGAAAAAGAAAAGGAAAAAGGGGGGAGAGAATTTATAAAAGGAGAAAGAAAAAAGCAAATCATAATACAGGCGGCAAAACAGGTGGGAAAACCTATATTTTTCTCGCTCCTTGTAATAACTGTATCCTTTTTACCTGTATTTGTTCTTGAGGCGCAGGAAGGAAGACTTTTCAAACCCCTTGCTTATACAAAAACCTTTGCGATGTTTTTTGCTGCAATACTTTCGGTTACCCTTGGTCCTGCACTCCTTGTGACCCTCATTCCTAGAAAAGTCCTGGCGGAATATAAAAATCCGGTTAGCAGATTTCTGAATCGGATTTACAGACCTATAATAAATTTAATTTTAAAATTTCCTAAAGGGACAGTTATAACTGCTATAGGACTTCTCCTTTTAACTACTTTTCCCTTCTTAAAAATCGGTTCTGAATTTATGCCTCCTTTAAATGAGGGTTCAATTTTATACATGCCCTCCTCCTTGCCAGGTATTTCAATAACAGAAGCAGGAAAGATTCTTCAGGTTCAGGATAGAATCATAAAATCCTTTCCTGAGGTTGAGATGGTTTTTGGAAAAATAGGAAGAGCAGAAACTCCAACTGACCCTGCTCCCTTAGCAATGGTTGAAACAACAATACTCTTAAAGGATAAGAAATACTGGAGAAAGGGTATGAACTGGGATAAACTTATAGAAAAGCTTGATTCCGCAATGCAATTCCCGGGGATGCCCAATGTATGGACAATGCCAATAAAAACAAGAATTGATATGTTAACAACAGGAATTAAAACCCCGGTGGGAATCAAAATATTTGGGCCAAACCTTGATACAATACAGAGAATAGGAGAGAAAATAGAAGGACTTATATCAAATATCAGGGGAGTAAGAAGTGTGTTTGCAGAAAGGGTTACAGGTGGTTATTTTGTTGATTTTGTTATAAAGAGAGAGGAGTCAGCAAGATACGGGCTAACTGTGGAAGATGTTCAAGATATAATTGAAACAGCACTCGGAGGTAAAACAATAACTTTCACTATTGAGGGAAGAGAAAGGTATCCTGTGAATTTAAGGTATGCGCGAGAATTAAGGGATGACCTTGAAAAATTAAAAAGGGTTTTAGTTCCAACTCCTATGGGAGCACAGGTTCCAATCTATCAACTGGCTGATATAAGGGTTGTAACAGGTCCTCCTACTGTAAAATCAGAAAATGGAATGATAACAGGCTGGGTTTTTGTTGACATAGCAGGAAGGGATATTGGAGGGTTTGTAAAGGAGGTAAAACAGGTTCTGGATAAAAACCTGAAACTTCCACCTGGATACGGTTTAACTTTCAGCGGACAGTATGAATATATGGAAAGAGCAATGGGAAAACTAAGATTAATTTTACCCTTAACTTTATTTCTCGTGTTCTTTCTCCTATTCATGAATTTTAAAAAAGTAGGTGATACACTGCTTGTAATGTTTTCAATTCCCTTTGGGATAATAGGTAGTATATGGTATATGTATATTCTCGGCTATAATTTCAGCGTTGCTGTATGGATTGGAATAATTGCCCTTGCTGGTGTTGCAGCGGAAACAGGTGTTGTTATGCTCGTTTATATAAATGATGCGTTCAATGAGTGGAAAAGAAAAGGTAGAATGCAATTTATAGAGCATCTTGATGAGGCAATTATAGAAGGTGCGGTTCAAAGATTAAGACCAAAAATGATGACTGTTATGACTACTATAATGGGACTTGTTCCAATAATGTGGTCTTATGGCGCGGGTGCAGATGTTATGAAGAGGATTGCCGCACCAATGATAGGCGGTATGGTTACATCAATGATCTTAACCCTTGTTGTAATCCCTGCAATATATAAAGTATGGAAAGGAAGGGGATTGAAAAAGGAAGAAAAAACATAAAAGGAGAAAGGAAAAAATGAAACTTATATGGGCAATTATAAGACCATCTAAGAGAAAAGAAATAGAGGAAATACTTATTGAAAAAGGTATAAAAGGAATAACTTTTGAAAAGGTTCGAGGTTTTGGAAGAGAGGGAAAAATGCTAATGCAACCCCATGAACTTGAGCACTGTAAATGTAAAATTATTGTTCCTGATGAATGGGTAGAATGGGTTGGTAATACAATTTTTGAGTGTTGCCATACAGGTTCTACCGGAGATGGAGCTATTGCAGTTTTTCCACTTGATACAGTTATTGATATAGTCACAGGGAAAAAATAGAGAAACTATGAGAAACAATAAAACTTAAACATGATTTTTCTATTTTTCTTTTTTCTTATCGCAGAAACTGATACATCTATTGTAAAGGCTATTTCTGCTCAGATAGTTTGCCCCTGTGATTGCAAGAAAATTGTTCTTCCCTGTGATTGTTCCACTGCAGAAGAAATTAAAAATAGTATAAAAGCAATGCTCCAAAAAGGAATGGAGCCTAAGGAAATTTTAAATTACTATAAAGTTCTTTATGGTGAAAAGGTTGCAAGCAATTTTAAAAAAGAAGGGATAAAAACAGAAACTATCTTTCTACTTATTTTTATTTCTGTCATTGCAACAATTTTTATTCTTTATTTATTCCGCGAAAAAATAGGTTTTTTAAAAAGAAAGCGATGAAAGTTTTCTTTTTATTTTTACTTTTTACAGGATGTGCACTAAAACTTAAACAGGGATTAAAAAATAAACACTTACCAAATTTTATTTATTCTTCATCTAAAACTTGTAAAGCGTATTTTATTGCAAAGAATAGAGGAAAGACACTCAATGAATATCCCTGTTATTGTGGATGTATGAAATTTAATGGGCATAAAGGACTCTATAATTGCTTTTTTAAAGAGGATGGAACTCCTGATGAACACGGCTCTGAATGCGATATGTGTATAGATGAGATTATAAAGGTAGATGAAGAACTTAAAAAGGGAACAAATAAAGAAGAGATAAAAACAATACTGGAAAGAGAATTTGGTGAATAGATGCACGAAAAACAAAAATGTCTATATCAGATAATAAAAGCAATATCCCTGTAGTCCTATATAAAAATATAACTTTGTTTAGAAAAGATAAAAAATAGGGTATAAAG
>FWPU01012037.1_pt1 | contig 11717 bp, 8 predicted proteins | sample 2228361 | NCBI WGS metagenome assembly FWPU01 (sample SAMEA103939777, study PRJEB20133) | metagenome | reverse complement strand
CAGACCAGAGTCGGCGGGCTCCTCCGGGTTGAAGGAGCCGTGGCAGGCAAAGTGGGCGTAGCGTGCGCCGGGGAGGGCCTCGGCCAGGGCCAGGGGGAGCAGGTCGCGGGGGACCCAAGTGACCTGCTCGGCCCACTCCTCGCGCCATTCCTCGCCCACGCACTCGCGCAGGAGGAAGAGGAGATGGGCGGCGTGTTCCCGATCTTGGGCGGAAGTGGTGCTGCGGGCAGGGGAGAACACCCCTACTTGCTCTCCCACTGCGCGGGAGAGCGGGTAGGGGACAAGCAGGAGCATCGGCGCATCCAGTTCTCCCTCGCCCCTGCATTGCGGCAGGTCACCTGATGCAGGGTTCCCCCCTTTGCCCGCGCCAGCAGGTCCGGCCGGGCCGCACCGTCCACGATGATCCAGACCTCGGCGGGGAACTCGTGTCCGCACTGCGGGCAGGTCAACGACGTCCGTTCGGCGTATGGGGCATCCACCGGCCCCTCCTTGTTGGGTCAGTTCTGGCCAGGGCAACTCTGGCCCTCCTGGCGGCTATTTCACCACACCTGCCCTCCGGGCCACAGGATGAATCCTGTGCCACGGCCACAGGATGAATCCTGTGCCACGGCCACAGGATGAATCCTGTGCCACGGGGAGGGCAAGTGCCGGGATTTTCCCAGGTGGCCCTACGGTTGCATTTCCCCCGCGATTGGGATATACTGGGGCTACCACGGTCAGAAGGCAGGCAGGGTTGCGCGGCGGGTTTCCGCCCCCGCCGCCTCAACGCACGGCGGGGCAGCAGTCGAGGCAAGCGATGGCCGGCCGTTCGACACAGGGCATAACCTTCTGGGGCAGGCTCTGGGGCCTCTTGACCTCGCGCCTGCTGGCCGTCGTGCTCTTTTTGCTCCTCCTGGGCCTGCTCCTCCTGGCCGTGTGGTTCCCCCAGGAGCCGGCCGACCTAGACTCCACCGCCCTGGCCCACTGGCGCGACCTGGCCGCGGAGCGACTGGGGACGCGCCTGGCCCTCTACGAGGCCCTGGGCCTGCTGCATCTCTTTCGCACCCCCTTCTTCTGGACCCTGGCCGGCCTCCTCCTCCTGAACACCCTCTGCTGCACCCTGGACCGACTTGGCGGCCTGTGGCGGGCGGCGACCCGCCGGCCGGTCATCGCCCTGCCGGCCTCCGCCTACCCGGCCCCCGCCTGGGAGGTCCCCGGCGTAACCCCGGAACACCTCCGCCGCGCCCTGCGCTGGCGGGCCTGCCGCACCTGGAGCGAGGCCGGCCATCTCTACGCTGAAACTTTTCCCCTCGCCCGCCTGGGGACGGTGCTCGGCCACCTGGGGCTCTTTTTCCTGCTCCTGAGCGCAATCCTGCACGGCGCTTTCTCCTGGCGGGAGCAGATGTACCTGTACCCTCCCGATTTCGGCAGCCCACCGATACCTCTCGCCCATCGCCCCCTATGTCGGTTGCTTCACGGGGAACTGTCGGTTGACCGGCCGGGAAAGGTACGGGCCGCTGTCCGGGTCTGGAGGGGTACGGAAGAACAGCGCGAGCTCCTTGCCCCCGGCCGGCCCTTTTCCGCCTGCGGGGTTACCTTCCTGCTGCGCTCCTACGGCCTGGCCCTGGGAGTGGAGGTACAGGACGCCGCCGGCCGGCCGCTGGAAGTGCTCACGCCGGACGGCCGGCCCTACCTGACCTTCCCCGAGGGCGTCTCCGAGACGTCGTTCGAGGTGCCCGCGCTGGACTGGCGCGTCGTCGTGATTCCCTCGCCCCGGGCGCTTGTCGGGCTGAACGAGCCACTGCACCTGCGCATCGAGCAGGCCGGCCGGTCCCAGCCCCTCCTGGACGACGAGGTGGCCGGAGGGGGCGTTGTGCTTCCCCAGGGACAGCTCCGCCTGACCAGGTCCTCCTTCCTGGCGCTGGAGGCGGTCCATGACCCCGGCATGCCCTGGTTCCTGGCCGGGGGGGCGGCCCTCTTCCTGGGCAGCGCGCTGGTGCTGCTCCTTCCCCGGCGGCAGTTGTGGGCCCGCCTGGACGAGGCGGGCCGCCTGTGGGTATGGCCCGGTCGGGGCTGGGAGGAGGAGCGGCTGGCCGCGCTGGCCCGGTCGTTGGGCCGGGGAGGTGGGGGATGAGCCTGCTCCTGCGGGATGACCTGCTGGCCGGCCTGGCAACGCTGCTCCTGATCGCCGGGTGCGTGCTCTCCGCGTTGGACCTGCTCGCGCCGGGCCGGCGGGGCAGGACCGGCCGCCGGTGCATCGGCATAGGCGGCTACCTGCTCCTTCTCGCGCTGCTGGCGCGGGGAACGCGGGTCGGCGGGTTCCCCTTTACCCAGACCTACGATGTCGTCCTCCTGAGCGCGGCCGGCCTGGCCCTGCTCTTTGCGCTGGGGATACCGGCCCGCCTGAACGGCATTGGCGGGCTGGCGGCCGGCCTGACCACAGCGATGCTGGTCGGGCTGACGCTGCTGCTGACCCCGCAGGGGACGCGCCTGCCCCTGCCGGCCCCGGCAGCCATCGAGGGACTCTGGTTCCCCCTGCACGTCCTCAGCAGCGGGTTGGGCTACGGGGGGCTGCTCCTGGCGAGCGCGGCCGGCCTCCTCGGCCTGCTGGCCGGCCCCGGGCCGGCCGGGAGCGCCTCTGACCGCTCCCTCCGCGCCGACCTGGAGTCCCTGGCCTGGCGTGGGCTCTCCTGGGGCTACCCCTGGCTGACCCTGGGCATAACCCTGGGAGGAGTGTGGGGCTGGCTGACCTGGGGCCACTACTGGGCCGGGAGCACCAAAGAGGTGCTGACCCTGCTCACCTGGACAACCTTTACCCTGGCCTTTCACACCCGCCGCCTGCACCGCTGGCGGGCCCGCCGGCACGCCCTCATTCTGGCTGCCGGCGGGCTCTTGCTCCTGGTGTCGCTCCTGGCGGCCGAGTCGCTGGCCGTTCGGTTGGGCTGGACAACCGGGTACGTCTTTTAACCCGGTGGAGGTGAACGATGCCGTTGACCCGACGGGCCTTTCTCCAAGGACTGCTGGGAATGGGGTTGGGGGCGGTTGGAGCGGCCACGGTGTTGGAGGGGCTGAGACAGGCCGGCCAGAACGAGGAAGGCTTGGTCGGCGACCTCCCCTTCTACGCCCGGCCGGCCCGCTTTGCCCTCTCGGTGGAGGGAACCGGCCGCTGCGGCGACTGCCACGGCGACCCCCGCCCCTCCGCGATGACCTACTGCCACACCCGCCACAGCGACCGCTACGTCCGCTGCCTCCTTTGCCCCAAGGGCTGCATGATTTCGGAGGGCCGGCGGGGGGACTGCCGCGTGCGGGAGAACCGGGGAGGCGTCCTCTACACAATGGCCTATGGCAACCCCTGCACCTACCACGTGGACCCAATCGAGAAAAAGCCCTTCTTCCACTTTCTGCCGGGGACGGCGGCCTTTTCCTTCTCCACGGCCGGCTGCAACCTGCACTGCCTCTACTGCCAGAACTGGGAAATCTCCCAGCGCACCCCGGAGGAACTGATTGCCCAACTGCGGGTGGCCGGCATCCGCGAGGGGGTGGTCGAGCCGCTCCTGCCGGAGGAACTGGCCGAACTCGCCCTGCGCACCGGCAGCGTCTCGGTCGCCTACACTTACGCCGAGCCGACCGTCTTTTACGAGTACATGTACGACACCGCCGTCGCCGCCCGCGCCCGGGGGCTGCGCAACGTCGTCATCAGCGCGGCCTATATCCGGCAGGAGCCACTGCAGGCCCTCTGTGCGGTCGTGGACGCCATCAAGGTGGACCTGAAGGGGATCAACGAGGCGTTCTACCGGGAGGTCTGCTTTGCCACTCTCCAACCGGTGCTGGAGGCGATTCGCACGATTGCCCAGAGCGGGGTGCACCTGGAGGTGGTCAACCTGGTCGTGCCGCAGCACAACGACGCCGCCGAAGATATGCGCCAACTGGCCCGCTGGCTGCGGGAGGAGGTCGGGCCAGACGTGCCGCTGCACTTTAGCCGCTTCTACCCGACCTACCGCCTGACCAACCTGCCCCCAACGCCGGTCCCGACGCTGGAGAACGCCCGGGCGATCGCGATGGAGGAGGGCCTGCACTACGTCTATGTCGGCAACGTGCCGGGGCACGAGGGCAACAACACCTACTGCCCCCGCTGCGGCGAGGTGGTCATCCGGCGGAGCGGCTTGAGCGTCCTGGAGATGCGCCTGCAGGACGGGCACTGCGTGAACTGCGGGCAGGCGATTCCGGGGGTGTGGAAATTGTAGCCTTGCCGGCCCGCCCTCCCCCGCCGGCCGGCACAATTGCAGGCAGCGTGCGGGCTACACCACAGGCGTGGCAAGTTGCCCTACGCGGGTGATGCCCGCATCACCTCGGCCACAATCCGCAGGGCCTCCTCGATGTCGTCCCGCTCGATGCCATAGTGGGTCACGGCGCGAATCTTGGTGCGGCCCAGGCAGGAGACCAGGACGCCAGCCTGGTTGAGCGATTGGACCAGCGCCTCGGTCGTCCGGCGGGGGTCGCTGGGGTAGAACATGACCATGTTGGTCTGCACCGTCTCCAGGTCCACCGAGAGGCCGGGGATATTGGCCAGACCCTCGGCCAGGAGGCGGGCGTTCTCGTGGTCCTCGGCCAGGCGGTCCACCATCTCGGTCAGGGCGACGATGCCGGCCGCCGCAATCACCCCCACCTGGCGCATGGCCCCACCGCACATCTTGCGCATGCGGTGGGCCCGCTCGATAAAGGCGGCCGTCCCGCAGACGAGCGAACCGATCGGGGCGGAGAGCCCCTTGGAGAGGCAGAACATGACCGAGTCGGCCGGGCCGGCCAGGTCGCGCACCTCCACCCCCTGGGCGATGGCCGCGTTAAAGATGCGCGCGCCGTCCAGGTGCAGCGGCAGGCCATACCGATCTGCCAGGGCACGTACCTCTTGCATGTATTCGGGGGAAAGGACGGTGCCGCCACAGCGGTTGTGGGTATTTTCCAGGCAGATGAGGGCGGTCGGGGGAAAGTGGACGTTGCCGGGGCGGATGGCGGCCTCGATCTCTTCCAGGGGGATTTCCCCCAGGCGGGTGTTCGGCACGGTGCGGTAGGAAAGCCCCCCAAAGGCGGCCGCGGCCCCGGCCTCGTAGTGAAAGATGTGGCACTCGCCCCCCAGGATGACCTCGCTCCCGCGGGGGCAGTGAGCCAGCACCGAGACCAGGTTGCCCATCGTCCCGCTGGCCACAAAGAGGGCCGCCTCTTTGCCCAGCCGCTCGGCGGCGAGTTCCTGCAGGCGGATGACGGTGGGGTCCTCGCCCCAGACGTCGTCGCCCACCTCGGCCTCGTACATGGCCCGGCGCATCGCCTCGGTGGGCAGGGTCACGGTGTCGCTGCGCAGGTCAATTCGTCGGCTCATCGTTCCTCCTCGAGATCTTTCGGGTGGTCGGGGGCCATGCTCCCGGCGCACCGGTCAAGGCAACGGCTCATCCCTCGGGCCGGTCAGGAGGCCGCGCAGCCGTCCCCACCAGTCTCCCAGGCGGCGGATAAGGTTGCGGGCCTCGCCCAGGGCTGCCGGGACGAGGGCGGTGCCGGCCTCCAGTTGTGCCCGCTTGAGCGGTTCCAGACTGTCCCAGGTGCCACAGACAAAGCAGTAGGGCTGCTCCACCGAGGTGACGTGGTGGCAGGCGTGGCAGCGAAAGAGGCGTTGTTCGCCCCAGAGGGCGCGCATGGCCGCACGGAGGTGTCCCTGGGCCTGCTCCGGGCGGCCATTCTCGCGGTAATGTGCCTCCAGGCGGATGTGCGCCTCGACCAGGTCGGGTTGGACGGCCGCGGCACGCTCCCAGTAGCCGGCGGCCTCTTCCAGGCGGCCCTGCTCGTGGGCCAGATGGCCCAGAGCCAGGTAAAAGCGGCCCTCGCGGGGACGCAGGAGCAACCCACGTTGGTAGACCAGGGCGACCTCCTCCCAGAGGCCGTCGCGGGCCAGGGCCAGGAGGCGTTCCTCCAGGGCCGGGGAGGGGGTGTTCCAGAGGCCCCTGGCCCAGACGCGCAGGGCCTGTTCATCCTCCCCCTGTTGTCGCAGGATGTCCCCCAGCGCCCAGACGGCCTCCTGGCAATCGGGGATCAGTTCCAGGACGATCTGATAGTCCACGCCGGCCATCTCGGTCTGACCCTGGCGGAGGTGTTCCCGGCCGTAGCGGAGGAAGAGGCGGGCCAGTGTTTCGGGGTCCTCGCCGGCCTTGAGCAGGCGCAGTTGGCGCAGGGCCTCCCGCTGCATACCGCTCTGCCGGTAGATCTGGAAGAGGTGGTAGCGCACGTCCAGGTTGGTAGGGTCCAGTTCGAGGGCGCGGCCCAGTTCATAGATCGCCTGGCCGGGCCGGCCGGCCTGGAAGTAGAGGTAGCCCAGTTGCAGGTAGGCGTCCAGGTTGGCCGGGTCCAGGTCGCGGACCCGTTCGTAGGCAGTGATGGCCCCGTCCAGGTCGCCGCGGAGGGTGCGGATTTCGCCCAGGCGCAGGTTGGCGCGGATATGCAGGGGGAGGAGTTGCCGGCCGCGGTCCCAAAAGAGGGCGGTCTGGTAGTGCCCCTCGGCGGCGCGGTGGTTGCCGGCGGCAAAGGCCTCCTCGGCCATGTCGAAAAGGATGCGCGCCCGGCGGAGGGGGAAGGTCAGGGCGATGGCTACGGCCCGCCCGATCGGTTGTTTGGGGAGGGGGATTTCGGGCAACCCCTCGGGGCCGGGCTGGGGGCGGGGGCGCAGCGTCTCTTTGATGCGAGTTCCCAGGCGGGAGAGGCCGCGCACGGCCTGGCCTGGCGCACGCCAGGCCCCCACGGCAAGACGGCGCACCAGGTTTGTCAGCAACCCCAGGACAAACCCCAGGGCAAAGGCCCCAAAGAGGGCCAAGACGAGCACCACCGTATCGGTGTCCATAGTCCGCCTCCGCTCCTATTCTACCACAGAAGTGGGCCAGGGAAAAGCAGGGCCGGGCTTGCCAGGGCCCGGCCGGGCCTCGGTAGGCCAACTCCTGTCGGCCGGGCCTCGGTAGGCCAACTCCTGCCGGCCGGGCCTCGGTAAGCCAACTCCTGCCGGCCGGGCCTCGGTAGGCCAACTCCGGCCGGGCCTCGGTGGGCCAACTCCGGCCGGCCGGGCCTCGGTAGGCCAACTCCGGTCGGCAACATGTTGCCGGCAAGGAGTTGGCCTACGAGCCGGGCGGTGCGGCGCGCGCGTGGGAAGATAGGGAGGCTCAGGAGCGCGGGGGCAGGAGCATGGAGAGGGGCAGTTGCCACCAGTCCGTCTCCGCCGAGGTCGGCCGCTCCCCCAGGAGAAGCAGGTCGGCTTTTTTTTCCCGGCACAACCGGGCCAGGCCGGCCCAGGTCTCCTCCCGTGGCTCCAGAAAGGCGACCTCCGCCTCGGTTGACATGCTACGCAAGGTTCTCTGCACCGAGGCCGGGGCCTGCTCCGCCGGGAGGACCACGACCAGGGCTGCCTGCCAGGCGCGGGCCAGTTGGTCCGCCCAGCGGACGGCCCCCTCGTCGCCGGGTGCGGCCAGGAGGCACAGCCGGCGGGGCGGTCGGGGCCGGCCTGCCAGGAGGAGCGGTCGGTCTACCCGCTCGAGCAGGCGGGTCAGTTGCTCCGTCCAGACCGCATCGGGGGCGTCCGGCCGGCCTACGATGACCATGTCCTCGCCAACCTCCAGGCGGTCCACGGCCTCGTCCCAGGGGCCGGGGCGCACCGAGCACAAGCCCTCTACCCCCTGCCCCCGACAGCAGTGCAGGAATCCGGCGCGGACCTCCTCCAGGGCCAGACCGTCCAGGTCGGCGGGGAGCAGGGCGTGCACCGTCCCCTCGACCGGCGCGGCCAGGGTCAGGGCCTGCTCCAGGGCCCGTTGATCGGCCTCGCCGCCATCCAGCAGCACGAGCAGGTTGCGGGGAAGGGCCTCGCTCTCGGCCGGCAGCGGCCGGCCCAACAGGGCATGCTCGATCCAGGGAATCTCCTCGGCCTCGGCAAAGAGGGTGACCTGGTCGCCGGGCTCCAGCAGGAGATCGGGGTAAGCGACCATCGTGCGGCCGGCACGGTGGACGCTGACCAGGAGGCTGTCGCGGGACAGGTTCAGGTCCACAATGCGCCGCCCCACCGCCGGGGCGGTGGCCGGGAGGTCGTAACGGGTATAGCGCGTCTGGCGGCCGTGAGGCAGGCCTTTTCCCTCCAGGAGAAGGGCCCGCGCAGACTGCCCCTTCGCGGCGTCCTCGACCATGACCACGAGCAGGTCTCCGGCCTCCAGGCGGGTGCTGCCCCGGGGGAGGAGGGTGCGGTCGCCGCGCTGCACCGAAACAATGATCGTTCCCTCCGGCAGGGCCAGGTCGCGGACCAGGTGGCCGGCGGCGGCAGCCTGCGCGTCCAGTTCCACCGTGAGCAGTTCGCCCTCCCGGTAACTGGCCGCCTGCATCTGCTGCACCTGCCGGGCGATCTCCTGTCGGCGGGTCAGGCCCTTGCGGTAGGCGCGGATGAGGTCGTCCTGTCGGAGCAGGCCGACGACCCGGCGGGGCTCATCGGGGTCCACCACCAGGAGGCGACCCACGTCGCAGTCGGCCAGCAGCTGCATGGCCTGGACCAGCGTCTGGTCGGGGAAGACGACCACCGGGCGGGGGGTGCAGACCTCGGCGACGGTTCGGGCGGTGCCCTCGGCCAGGGCGCGGCGATAGTCGGAGAGGGTGACGATGCCGCAGAGCCGGCCGGCCGCGTCCACCACCGGCAGGCCGGGGTCGTCGCTCTCCTCCAGCACCCGGCCTAACGTCTCCAGCGACATTTCGGGCCGCACCACCGCAAACTCCTGGCGCATGGCCTCGCGGACGGTGATGCGCTCCATCACGTCCATATCCCGGCCCAGGCGGAGGCGGATGCCCCGCCGGGTCATCTGCTCGGTATAGATCGAATCAGGGCTGAGCCACTGGGCCAGCAGCGTGCTCACCACTGCGCTGAGCATCACCGGGAGGATGATGTGATAGTCGCGGGTCATCTCAAAGAGGAGCAGGATGGCCGTAATGGGGCAGTGGGCGGCCCCGGCGAGCACCGCGCCCATTCCCACCAGGGCGTAGGCCGGAGCAGGGGCGGTGATCTGGGGAAAGAGGCGGTTCAGCAGTTGCCCCAGGACGCCGCCGAGCGCGCTCCCGATAAAGAGGGCCGGGGCAAAGAGGCCCCCTGACCCGCCGGAGGAAAGGGTGGTCGCCGTGGCCAGCGGCTTGAGCAGCACCAGGGCCAGCAACACCCACCAGACCGGCATCCGGCCCTGCAGCAGGGCCTCCATCGTCTCGTAGCCGCTGCCCAGGAGGTGGGGAAAGGCCAGGCCCAGCGCGCCCACGAACAGCCCGCCGGCGACCACCCGCAGCCAGGGGGACCGCCACCGCCCCAGGAGCGACTCGATCCCCAGGAGGATGCGGACATATCCCACCGAGACCAGGGCAGCCAGCAGCCCGAGCCCCAGGTAGAGGAACATCTCCCAGGGGGAGCGCAGCGTGTAGGCGGGAACGAGAAAGGCGGGGGCGTCTCCCCGCAGCACCTTGCCTATGACGGCAGCGGTCACCGAGGAGAGGACAACCATCCCAAAGGCGGTGGCGGCAAACTCGCCCAGGATGATTTCCTGGGCGAAAAAGACGCCGGCGATGGGGGCATCAAAGGCGGAGGCGATGCCGCCGGCCGCGCCGCAGGCCACCAGCACCTGCACCCGCCGGTCGGGCAGGCGCAGCCGCCGGCCCAGCCAGGAGGCCAGGGTGGCTCCGATGTGCACGCTGGGGTCCACCGCCCCGACCGAGCCGCCGGAGACGATCGTCACCGCCGAGGCCAGGATGCGGGCCAACGCGGGGCGCAGGCGGATGCGCCCCCCGCGCAGGGCCACCGCCTCCATAATCCCGGCGATGCCCCGTCCCTGCTCTCCCTCGGCCAGCAGGCGCACCAGGGCGGTGGCCAGGAGCAGGCCCAGCATCGGCAGACCCACCGCCAGGAGCAGGCCCCACCAGGTGGCCCCGTCGCCCTGGGCCGGCAGCGGCCAGAGCGGCCGGCCGGCCAGCTGCACCCAGCCCCGCCCCTCCAGCCCGACCAGGCCGTTCTGGATGGCCCGGCGGAGGAGGTCCGCCCCCAGGCCGGTCACCAGCCCTACCAGCACGGCCACCCCGCCCAGGAAGGTCAGGTCGGAGCGGCGCGGCAGCGGCCAGCGACGGCGTTCCGGGAGAATGGCCTGCTCTTGCGAATGGGACATGGCTGGACCCTCAAGTCGCCACGGCTACCGCACCCACGCAGCAGCGTTCCGTTTTCCCCGGGACAAGGCGGTTCCTGCCTACCAGGGGGATGCCGGTGTTGTCTCGTCCATCTCCAGCAGGGCCTGTTCGACCTGCTGCTGGGTTTCCTGCAGGGCCAGGTCTATCGGCACCCGACCGCTGAGGACGTTGTCGAGGAGGTTCTCCGTCGGGTCCCAGATGAGGTCCATCTGGGGGGTGACCGGTCGGGGCCGGCCGGCCTCCACCTGCCGGAAAAAGGCGGCCAGGAGGGCGTTGGCGGAGAGGTCCAGTTCGGCGGAGGTGGGGAGCATCCACTCCTGGCCGGCCAGGGCCTGCTGGGGGGCCGGGCCGGTCAGAAAGTGCAAAAGGTCCAGCGTCTCGGCGGGGTGGAGCGGCAGGCGGGCCGGATTGACCAGGAGCACCCGGTAGCCGACAAAGGGGGTCGGCCAAGCCAGGGTCTGGTCGAGCATAGGCAGGCGGGCCACCCCCAGGCGTTCGACCCCCAGGGCCCGGACATAGTCGGGCAGGGCCCAGGAGCCGTTGATCACCATTCCCACCGCGCCCTGTTGAAAGAGAGAGTCGGCCTGACCATAGTGGTCGGTGGCGATAACGCCCGGCGCGGTGCGCACCTCCTGGAGCCAGGCCAGCCAGGCCCGCGCCTCGACCGAGTCCAGGGCGGCGTGGCCCTCCTCGTCCAGGAGCCGCCCGCCAAAGGCATAGAGGTAGCCGACGGTGTTGTAGAAACTCATCGGGAAGGCCAGGCCGGCCTGCTCTTCCCCCTGCCAGTTGGCGGCCAGGGCCAGGAGTGCGGTGGTGGTCGTCGGCGGCTCGCTGACAAAGTCGCGGTTGTAATAGAGGGCGACCGTCTCGCAGGCATAGGGGAGGGCATAGACCGCCCCGTCATCGCGCACCCCCTCCCAGACAAAGGGGGCGAAGCGGGTGCGCGTCTCCTCGTCCAGGAGGTCGTCCAGCGGGGCGATGACCTTGCCCTCGGCCAGGCGGCCGATCCAGTGGCTGCGACCGGCCAGCAGGTCCGGCCCCTCCCCGGCCCGTACCGCCTCCTCGTACTCGCCGAGGATGCGCTCCACCGGGACCCGGCGCAGGCGCACGGTGATGCCGGGACGGTCGTTCTGGTAGGCGGCCAGGAGTTCCCGAAAGATCACCTCCTCTCCCTCGTCCCAACTGTGCCAGACCGTCAGGGTGACGGCCGGCGGCATGTCGGTGGGCGGCGGCGTGGGCGGGAAGGGGGAGCGCGTCGGGGGCGGGGTGGGCAGGGGCGTCTCGCCGCATCCGGCGGCCAGGGTTATCAGAAGCAGCAACAAAAGGCCCCGCACAACCAGGTGTTTCATCGGCATACCCTGCACGCGACTGTCGGCCCTATCTTAGCCCAGAGCGGGCCAACTGTCAACTACCCCTTTGAAACCGCCCTGCTTGGTTATCCACGGCCATATCAAAGTCATGGGCCTCTGCCGGGAAGGGCCCGGCCTCGGCGCCCGTGCCGCGTAGAGCCGGCCCGA